>Ga0207689_10000564_pt1 | contig 35434 bp, 26 predicted proteins | sample KBSMisM52_FD_184312 | JGI IMG/M metagenome (GOLD analysis project Ga0207689, IMG submission 184312) | Miscanthus rhizosphere microbial communities from Kellogg Biological Station, Michigan, USA - KBS Miscanthus M5-2 (SPAdes) (version 2) | ecosystem: Host-associated > Plants > Roots >...
CTCAACGACGAGCCCCTCTATCATGTCGTCAGCAAAGACGGCGCCATCCTCGGCACCGTTTCATCCGAGCTGGCCAAGGAACTGAGCGTCGTCGTCGCCAAGATCGAGACCGAGCTCAAGAACCGCGGTCTTTCCGACGTCACCCACATGGCCGCGTTTTTCGCCAGCAGCGGCGCCCGCCAGCCCGCGGCCGTCGCCTAAAACGATTCGCACACACATCAAAGCCACCGCCGAAAGGCGGTGGCTTTTTTCATGCCCGCGCGGCGTGGGCTTCTCATCAGACCATCACCGCCGCATATCGGCGCGCGGCCTTGCGCCAATCCACGATGTTCCAAAACGCGGACGCATAGTCGGCGCGGCGATTTTGATAATGAAGGTAGTAGGCGTGCTCCCACACATCGAGACCGATAATCGGCTTCGCGCCTTCCATGAGCGGGGAATCTTGGTTCGCCGTGGAACGAACCGCGAGCCTGCCTCCGTCAACCACCAGCCAGGCCCAGCCGCTGCCAAAACGCCCGAGGGCCGCCTCGCCGAACCGGGCCTTGCAGGCGTCAAACGAACCGAAGGTCGTCGTGATCGCCGCGGCCAACGCCCCCTCGGGCGCACCGCCGCCGGCCGGACTGAGCGTCTCCCAGAAAAACGAATGGTTCACATGTCCTCCGACGTTGTTGCGCAGCGTCGTCCGCAACGGCTCGGGCACGCGGTCGAGCCGGGCCAGCAACTCCTCACCGCCCAACGCCTGCAACTCCGCGTTGCCCGCGAGCGCCTTGTTGGCGTTGGTGATGTAGGCCTGATGGTGCTTCGTGTGGTGAATCTCCATCGTCCGCGCATCGATGTGCGGATCAAGTGCGTCATACGCATAAGGCAACTTCGGCAGCGTAAACGGCTGAGGTAAGTGCGGCGATGCAACCTGTGCGGCTGCCTCGGTCGCAGCCAAGGATTTCGCGCCCCCGACCAGCCCGAGTCCGACCAACGCCACGCCGGCCCCCAGGGTTTTTAATGCATCACGACGGGTCGGGGCTGAATTTCCGGAGGGTATGGGGTGATTCATGAGCGGGAGTATCCTCCGATCAAACCGGCGGCTCAAGAGTCATAACGATAACCCACGCCATGCACCGTGCGGATAACCGATTCCGCGCCGTCCGCCGGCTCCAGTTTTTTCCTCAACTGCGCCACGTGCTGGTCCAGGGTGCGCGTGGTCCCGAAATAATCGACGCCCCAGACGGCGTTCAGCAGCGCGTCGCGCGTAAGCACCTCGCCGGGATGCGAGGCAAACACCTCGGCGAGCTTGAGTTCGCGCACCGTCAAAGAACTCGTCCGCCCCTCCACCTCGACCGTAAACCGCCGCCGGTCGATCTCGGCGTCGCCAAGCCGGAATCGCGCGGGCAACGTCTCCAGGCCGTCAAGGGCGCCGGTGGACCGCGACCGGCGCAGCAACGCCTCGACGCGGGCCAGCAATTCCTGCACGCCAAACGGCTTGGTCACGTAGTCGTCGGCCCCGAGCTTCAAGCCCACCACCTTGTCGATTTCCTCGCCCTTCGCGGTAAGGAACAAGACCGGCGTGCGCGCCCTTCCTTCGCGCAGTTCGCGGCACACGTCGTAGCCGCTGGCCTTCGGCATCATCACATCGAGGATCACCAGGTCGAATTTGCCCTGCGGATACAGTTTGAGCGCCTGCGCGCCGTCGCTGGCCGACGTCACCGCGTAGCCCTCGCTTTCCAGCGTGGCCACCAAGCCCTGGCGGATATTGGCGTCGTCTTCGGCGATCAGGATGCGTGCTTTCATGGTAGATCCAAAATGAACTCCGCCCCGCCGCCCTCGCGGTCCGCATAGTGCAACTCGCCGCCCAGACCGCGAGCAAGCCGGCGCGCGATGCTCAATCCGAGTCCGGTGCCGCCTTTTTCCTGCGTCAACGTGTCGTCGACCCGGTGGAATTTTTCGAAAATCCGCCCCCGATGCGTCAACGGCACGCCCGAACCACGATCGCTCACCCGTATCCGAACGCCTCCGACCGGGCGCCCGGCGAGCGTCACGGTCACCTCGCCGCCGTCCACCGCGTATTTGCAGGCGTTGTCGAGCAGGTTGATCACGATTTGACCCACCGCATCGCGATCCGTCCGCACCACGACCGGCGTGGTCGGGAAATCACGTTTCAACGCCAGGCCCGCCTCCGCCACCCGCGGCTCATGCGTGGTGCACAACGCCTCCGTTTCCGCCACGAGATCGACCTCGACGGGTTCAAAGCGCTTCTTCCCCTGCTCCAGCCGGCTGAAATCGAGCACGTTGTTCACCAATCGCGCCAGCCGCTGCGTCTCGCGGCCGATGGTGCGCAGATAATCCATGCGCTTGCCCTCGTCGGACACGCGTCCCTGCTCCAGCAACTCGGCGTAGAGACGGATGGTCGTCAGCGGCGTCTTGAACTCGTGGGAAACGTTGGCGACGAAGGAGGTCTTCAGCGCCGCCTCCTCCTCGCTGCGCCGCGCCTGCCGCATCAACAATCCGCCGCCCGCCAAAATCGCCGCGACCAACCCGCCCGCAAGCAACGCGCTCAGGATGAAAAACGCGCCGCCAGTCATGCGCTTCGGTCCTTCCGACCAATACCCCACCACTTCCCAGCCCGGCAGCACCGCCTCGGAGATGGGGACCGTGATCAACGGCGTCTTGTCCGTCGTCGCGCGCTCGATCGACGACAGGGTTTTCTGCTGATAACGCGCGCCGCCGATCTCGCGCAACTCATAGACCTCGCCCGACTCTCGCCCCTCCGGCAACACGTCGCCCAGGCGGGCGGCCACCTGGCTCAACTGCACCTCCACGCCCGCCACCACGCCGTAGCCCTGTTGCCGCCAGCCGATCAGATGCAACCCGACCCCATCACGCCAGGGCAGCCAGCCGGTGCGCTCGACCGGCGGCGCATAGCCGCCTTTCAGCTTCGAGATTTCGTTCAGGCTGTTCCGCGTGATGTTCATCTGGCTGGCGTTGCCGGAGGACTGCGGAAGTGCCTGCTGGTTCACCAACTCCTGGGTGTCCACCTGCGCCACCATCTTCCACGCCCACGGCGCCCCCTGTGCCAGCAACCGGTCGAGCCACGTATCCGCCCCGTTCGCGTCGGACAACGACGCGCGCCCGCCGGCCACGACAAATGTCCCGCGCACCAGCGGATTGCTCTTCCGCCAGCCGGAGAGGAACGCGTCCCTGCCTTCGTTCGCCGGCACCTCGCGCAACGTCGCCATGAGTCCCGTCTGCACATCGCCGACGAGCAGTTCGACATTCTCGGCGATGAGCCGGGCGCGAGCCCCCACCGCCGTGCGCCGGGCCTCGGCCGCCGCGCGCGTCTGGGCATCGAGATGCGCCTGCTCCCGCCCGATCAGCCAGAGCACACCGCCGCCCACCGCCAGCGTCGGCAGGAGCAAAAACACCCAGTAAAACAGCACGCGACGCGAGCCGGAGGTCATGCGCAAGGCCTACGGCGTGTTTTCCGGCAACACAACGCCGAGCTGTCGCGCCCGTTCGCGATAAGCCCGGAAGTAGCGGTCGTTGGCCCAACGCGCGCCCCCGTCGGCGCGGAAACCCGCGACCAGTTCCTTTTCAAATGCCGGCGCCAGCACCTCGCTGCGTCCGACCAGCACGCGCTCCAATTTGTCCGGTTTCGGCGCGACCGTGAGCGGTAGAATCCGGTCGGTAAACGCCCGCGGCACGATCCAGAACACCCGCAGACCGGGCGTCTCGAAGTAGCTTTCCTTCCAGGTGGCCAGCATGGCCGAAGCCTCCGCAGGGGTGAGTCCGGCCTCCGTCAGCGAGGAATAAAGCCGGTTTTTCAAAGCCCCCCGGGCCGGCAACACCCGCCGCTCACCCGGAGGTAGCTGACGCAGCTCGCGAATCAGCACGTCTCCGTCGGCGGTTCGCTCATAGGCCAGCAAATAGGGAATGGTTTCCGCCCCCCGGTTTTCCACCGTGATGAGTCCGGAGTCGTCGGACGTGATCCGCAGCGGCAGGGCAAAATTACCCAGCCCTCGATAAAACAGAAACCCTTCGACCACCGGCGCGGGCCCCCACGAATCCGCGCGGCCCGTTTCGACATAACCCGGAGGTCCTTTGATGCGATTGGCACCCGGCACGCGGGCGCGCGGCCACTGCGCGGTTTCCCAAGTGCGGGGCGCGGTGATCTTTTCGGCAGTGTCAGGCGCCAGCACGGTGACATCCCATTTAATAGAACCATCGAACCCCTGGCCAAAGTCCACCGGCGGCAGCGCGCGCACTTGTTCCCGTGTCAGGTGTGCCTCCGGTAGAGCCGGAAGCTCTTCACCACCGCTGCGATCAGGATACCACTGACTGATCGAACCGCCCTTGAATCCCACATTGACCGAGATCGGCAGTTCCTTGTCCGAATAAAAATACAGGACGGGCGTTTCCATTTTGACGGTCACATTGCGCACCGGCCGGTCCCACCCCTTGTTGGCCGGCGAGAAACCGTTGTGCGCAAAAACAAAACCCGGCAGCCGCTCTTCCTCGACTTCGAGCCCGGATAGCAGACGCCCGTCAGACCCGCTGACGGTGGTAAACGTGCCCCACTCATGAACGGTCAGTTCGGCCCGCGCCGTCGTCAGCGATGCGACAACCCACAATAAAAAAGCAATCCGGTGCAGGCCGTTCATCGAGGGATCCTCCCCGTTCCGGTGACCTCGCTGCCTGCCAGAGGAAGAATCGTCTTCTTCACGTCGAGCAACGGCCCGAGCTCGTAAATGTTGGTATAGCCGTAGGAATGCAGCGTCACGAAGGTGGAAACGTTGAGCGAAGTGGACGTGGCCTTTGAGGCCATCGCCACGGGACTGCCCAGAAAGTTGTTGTTACAATAAATGAGCACAGGGGTATCCTTCGCCGGAATGATCTTGGCCAGCCGTTCGGCCGTGAAATCAGGAAAGCTCAGGTTGACCGCGCCGTCGACATGCAACCGCTCGAACATCGGGCCGCTCCGCGCATCCAGCAGCACGACGCCCGCCTCGCGCGCCTTCGCGACAAAATCGGCTTCGGTCAAACGCCGCATTTCCCGGATAGGTTCGACCCGCTGGACCGCCTCGCGAAACGCCGCGTAGTCGATGAGCGGATTGGCCAGAAGCTTGGCGGACGCGGGGTCATCGGCGCCAAACGATTTCGAAGACAAAAGCAGCAGGCCGGCAAACAGGCAGAATAGATGTTTCATGGGTGAGGTGGGATGCCTCACAGTGAAACAGAAAACGCCCCGCTGGTTGTCAGCGGGACGTCAGGATTTTGTCAGGGAATTGTCAGGCGGACTCATGCCTCCGCCAGTAGGCGGCGGAGCGTTTCATCGACGAGCTTGGGGTTGGCCTTGCCCTTCGACGCTTTCATGATCGGACCCTTCATGCCGTTGATCGCGCTTTCCTTGCCCGCCTTGAACTCGGCCACGGACTTCGCGTTGGCGGCGATGGCGTCGCGGCACCAGCCCTCGAGTTCCGCGCTGTCGGTCGGAGCGGCGGCCAGGCCTTTCTTCGCGACGATGGCGGCGGGCATTTCGCCCGTGGCGGCCATGTCGATAAACACTTCCTTGGCGGCGTTGGACAACAGCGTGCCGGCGTCGATAAGTTTCACCAGTTCGGCGATGTGCGCGGGCCGCACCTTGGAGTCGGCGAGATCGAGCTTGGCCGCACCGAGCTCGCGCTGGAGATCGTTGACGATCCAGTTGCCCACGGCCTGGGCCTTGCCGGGACCGGCGAGCTTGGCGGCTTCCTCAAAGTAGTCGGCCAGCGCCTTGTCCCACACGAGGACGGAGGTGAGTGTGTAGGGCAACGCATACTCGGCCTGAAAGCGGGTCTGCTTCGCGAAGGGCAGCTCGGGACACTCGGCCTGGATGCGGGCCTTCCACGCGGCGTCCACCTTCACCGGCATGAGGTCGGGATCGGGGAAATAGCGGTAATCGTGCGCCATTTCCTTCGAGCGGAGCGACTGGCTGGTGCCGGTCATGCCGTCGTAGTCGCGCGTCTCTTGCACGATGGTGCCGCCGGCCTGGGTGACGGCGAGCTGGCGCTGGATTTCATGGGCGATGCCGTCGCGCACGTAGGAGATGGAGTTTAGATTTTTCAGCTCAACTTTGGTGCCGAGCTTGGTCTCGCCGACGGGACGAATGGAGATGTTGGCGTCGCAGCGGAGCTGGCCCTTCTCCATGTCGCAATCGGAGATGCCGCCGTAGATCATGGTCGCGCGCAGCGACGTGAGGTAGGCGTAGGCTTCTTCGGCGGATTTGATGACCGGTTCGGAGACGATCTCCATGAGCGGAGTGCCGGCGCGGTTGTAGTCCACGAGCGAGTCGAAGGCCTCGTGGTTCAACTTGCCCACGTCTTCCTCGAGGTGGATGCGGGTGAGGGCGATCTTCTTGTGTTCGCCTTGGATGTTGCGGGCGGCGCCGGGCAGTTCGATTTCGACGGAGCCGTTGAGGCAGATCGGCTGGTCAAACTGGGAGATCTGGTAGTTCTTCGGCGAGTCCGGGTAGAAGTAGTTTTTGCGGTCCCACTTGCAGACGGGCGCGATGTCGCAGCCGAGCAGGAGGCCGGCCTTGATAATGGCGTCGAGCGCGGCCTTGTTCATCACCGGCAGCACTCCGGGGAGCGCGAGCACGACGGGATCGGTGAGCGTGTTCACGGGTTGTCCGTAACCGGCGGCGACGCGGGTGAACATCTTCGACTGGGTCTTGATCTGGACGTGAACCTCAAGACCGATGACGGCTTCGTATTTCATTTAGGAAAGGGAGAATCGGAGGAGTTACACAGAGGGCACGAGAGGTCGCACAGAGGTCACAGAGCAAGGCGACGGAGGCCCTTGATGAGGGTCGTGGAGTTGAAGTTGAGGAGGAGACCCAAATGGCAACCCGTGAATTTGAGGTAGGTGAGCACTTGGGCCTCGTGAACATCGAGCAGGGCATCGACCGTCTTGAGTTCCACCACGACCAAGCCACTAACAAGAAAATCGAGACGGTAGGCATCCTCGATCAGCAGATCCTTGTATTTGATGGGGCAGAGTTTCTGCTCCTCAAACTTCAGACCCCGCAAGGTGAGTTCATAGGCTAATGCTCGTTGATATGCCGATTCCAAGAGGCCCGGCCCCAACTCACGGTGCACCTCAATGGCCGCGCCAATGATCTGCTCGGTAAGTTGGTTTATCTCGGTATTCATCTCCGTGACCTCTGTGAATCCTCTAGTGCCCTCTGTGTAACCCCTCAGAGATTGGGCGTGCGCCGACTCCAATCGTGGGCCGAGTCATACGCGTTCGCGATGGCGAGGAGGTCGGCTTCTTTGAAGGGCTGGCCGATGAGCTGCATGCCGATGGGCAGGCCGCTCGACGAGAAACCGCACGGCACGCTGATGCCGGGGAGGCCGGCGAGATTCACGCCGATAGTGTAAACGTCGCACAGATACATCGCCAGCGGGTCGGCCTTGGCGCCGCGCTTGAAGGCGGGCGTGGGCGTCGTGGGCGTGATGATCGCGTCCACCTCGTTGTAGGCGTTGAGGAAGTCCTGGCGGATGAGCGTGCGGACTTTCTGCGCGCGCAGGTAGTAGGCGTCGTAGTAACCGCTGCTCAGCACGTAGGTGCCGAGGATGATGCGGCGCTTCACCTCGGGACCGAAGCCCTCGGCGCGTGACTTGTAGTAGAGATCAACGATGTCCTTCGCGTCGGCGGAACGGTGTCCGTAGCGGATGCCATCGTAACGGCTCAGGTTGGAAGAGCACTCGGCGGTCGCGATGATGTAGTAAACCCCCACGCCATACTCGGTGTGCGGCAGCGAGACGTTCTTAATCTCACAGCCCATTTTCTCGTAGAATGAAACCGCCTTCTCGACGGCGGCGGCGACCTCGGGATCGAGGCCTTCGCCGAAATATTCCTTGGGTATGCCGATGCGCCACGGGCCTTTCTTGGTCTTAAGCGCGGCGCGGTAGTCGGGGATCTCGATTTTGACGGAGGTCGAATCGTTTTCGTCGTAACCGGCGATGGCCTGAAGCGTGATGGCGGCGTCCTCAACCGTGCGGGTGAACGGACCGATCTGGTCGAGCGACGAGGCGAAGGCGATCAGGCCGAAACGCGAAACCAGACCGTAGGTGGGCTTCAAACCGACGACATTGCAGAGCGCGGCGGGCTGGCGGATGGAACCGCCGGTGTCGGAACCGAGCGTGGCGATGGCCTCGCCGGCCGCGAGCGCGGCGGCGCTGCCGCCCGAGGAACCGCCGGGAACGCAGTCGAGGTTGTAGGGATTGCGCGTGGTATGGAACGCGGAGTTCTCCGTGGAGGAACCCATCGCGAATTCATCGAGATTCAAACGGCCCCAGATGACCGCGCCGGCCTTCTTGAGTTTTTGGGTGACGGTCGCGTCGTAGGGCGAAACGAAGTTCGCCAGCATCTTCGACGAGGCGGTGAGCGGCTGGCCGGTGACGGCGATCACGTCCTTGATGCCGATCGGAATGCCATCGAGCGGCCCGAGGGCCTGCCCGGCGGCGCGGCGCGCGTCGGACGCGGCGGCCTGCGCGAGGGCGTCGGCGACGTCGAAGGAGTTGAACGCCTTCACGCGCTCCTCGACCGCCTGCGTGCGGGCGATGACGGCCTGGGTGAGCTGGACCGAGGTGATCGCCTTCGATTCGAGGAGCGCGGCCAGTTCGGCGATGGATTTGTTGAAAAGTTCAGAGGGCATGGCGGCGGTGCTCATTCGACGACCTTGGGGACGACGATCATGTTGTCGCGTTTTTCAGGAGCGTTGCGCAGCGCGTCTTCGACAGAGAGACCCGGCTTGGCGACGTCATCGGCCCAGACGTTGTAGATCGGGAACGCGTGCGCGGTGGGCTCGACGCCGGTCACATCAACCTGCTTGAGCTTCTCGATGTTGGTGAGCACATCGGCGAGCTGCGCGGAGAACTTGGTCTTTTCCTCGGGCGTAAGCGCGAGCCGGGCGAGGTTCGCGATGCGATCGATGTTGAGATCTTCGGGGACGGACATGGGTTTAGAGCGCGATGGGCGCGGAGGTTTCGGGTTTGAGAATGTCTTCGATGGTCTCGCGGCGGCTGATGAGCTCGGCCGAACCGTCGGCGTTGACCCACACCTGCGGGGCGCGGCCGATGGAGTTGTAGTTGCTGCTCATGGCATAGCCGTAGGCGCCGGCGTCGCGCAACACCAGGAGGTCGCCGATCTCGGGCCGGGGCAATTGGCGAGGGTTGAGTTCTTCGTCAGCGCCACCGCGGGTGAAGACGTCGCCACTTTCGCAGAGCGGGCCGGCGACGACAATGGGCTCGGTGCCTTGCGCCGGATCTTTGCCGAGGATCTCGATGTGGTGGTAGCTACCATACATCGCAGGGCGCACGAGATCGACGAAGCCGGCGTCCACCATCGCAAAGGTCGCTCCGTTGCCTTTGGCGTTGGCCTGGGTGCGCTTCACGTCGTGGACGCGCGTGACCAGCGTGCAGGACGGGGCGACGTAATAGCGCCCCGGCTCGATCTCGACGCGGATCTCGCGGCCGGCGGCCTTGACGATGATCTCGCGGCAGCGGGCGAACAATTCGGCCAGCGGAGCGACGGCGGTCTGCTTGTCGCGCTCGCGGTAGTTGTGAGGGATACCGCCTCCGAGGCTGACGGCGGTGAGCTTCGGGAAAAGCGGGATGAGCGCGGCAAACTCGTCGGCGAGACGGGTGAGGTTGTCGTGCAACTCCTGGATCTTCGGACCGCTGCCGATGTGGGAGTGCAGCATGACGACATCAAGGCCGGCGCGGTCGGCGGCGGCTGCGGTGGCCTTCAAGTCCTCGTGCCAGATGCCGTGCTTCGAGGAGGGGCCTCCGGTGTCACAGGTGTTGACGTGACCGTGGCCAAAGCCGGGGTTGATGCGAATGGAGATCGGTCCCTTGTAGCCGGCGGCGGCCAGCTGGTCGATCATCGCGGGCGAACCGATGTTGGGCAGGAGCCCATGCTTGAGGACGACCTCGAGGGCGTTGTCACGGAAGACGTCGGCGGTGAAACAGATGACCGGAGGGGTGTTGCCGCCGGGATGGCCGGCGTGAAGGGCGCGCAAGGCCTCGTTGCCGGAAACGGCGTCGATCCAGATGCCGGCGGCGTTCATCTCGGCGAGGATCTTGGTGGCCGGACATGCCTTCATCGCGAAACGGGCCTGGAGTCCGGGCGCGGCGGTCATGGCCTTGATGTCGGCGATGCGCTGGCGGATCAGGGCGCCATCATAGACCCAGAAAGGAGTGCCAACCTGGTCGGCGAGCTTGCGAAGCAGCGAGTCGGAAAGAGACATGGAGATAAAAGGAACCCTCAGCGTGCAAGCCAAGGCGCCCCCAGTGCAAGCCATGCCTCTGGAAATTGGCCTCAAAAGCGGCTGGCCCTCGTCCGTCCGATCCGTTCATCGTGGCCCCATGTTTGAAATCACCGGCACGGTCAAAAAGGTCTTCGAAGAGCAAACGTTCGGCAGCGGCTTCAACAAGCGCGAATTCGTGCTCACCATCGAGGCGGGCAAGTTCCCCCAGGACATCAAATTCGAGTGCGTGAAGGACAAGGTCGCCCTCGTCGCCGCCCTCAAGCCCGGCGCCAAGGCCAAGGTCTTCTTCGACCTGCGCGGTCGTGAATGGAAAGAGAGCTATTTCGTGAACCTCAACTGCTGGAAAATCGAGTCGCTCGGAGGCGGAGCTGCAGACGCGCCGGCCGATGACGACGGCGCTCCCCTGCCGGAAGAGCCCGGTGCCTCGGTGGACGAAGACGTGCCGTTCTGAGGATTGGGCCAAGAGCGGCTTTATGCCGCGATAGATCGACGGCAGTACCTCCGCAACATCCCCGCCGAACTTCAGGAAGTCTCCCGCACCGTATTCGACGAGATAGACCGCAGTCTTCGCCACTTCCCAAAACCCACCACGACCAAGCCAAAGAGAAAAAGTAAACGGGGCGCGTCATCCGTCGCCTAGAACCGGACCGCCCCCCGAAGTTTGTGGACCGAAGTGTAGGCGCCCGTTTACGGGCGATTGTTTCAGCTGTGCGTGCGAAGGATTTTCGCACGCCGGACATCGCCCCTAAACGGGCTCCTACACTTCGGACTTATTTGCGGATCTGGTAGCCGGTGGCTTTGACGAGCTCGTCTTGGATCTTGGTGAAGACCGCGTTGACTTCGTCGTCGGTCAGCGTGCGGTCGGCGGCGCGGAACACCAAGCTGTAGGCTAAGCTCTTGGTGCCTTCGGGCAGGCCTTTGCCGTGGTAAACGTCGAACACGTTCACGGCTTCGAGGGCGAAGGCGTTGCCCACGGCGGCGCGGGCGACCTTGGCGAGGACCTTCTGGACTTCGGAGGACGACGTCGCCTCGGGCACGATGAGCGCAAGGTCGCGGAGCGCGGCGGGTTGCAGGCCGAAGGGTTTGTAGCTGCGGCGGTCGGCGTCGGCGGTGACTTTCTCCGAGACGATGGCGAAGAGGCCGGCGTAAACTTTGCCGGTGATGCCCAGCGCCTTGAGGTGCGCGAGGCTCACGAGACCAAAGGTGGACGTCCAGCCGTGCTTGATGTCACCGGCGGTGGCGGCGTGGCCTTCCTGCCAACCGAGCGCGGGCGCGGCGACGAGGGCCGTGGGCTGGCGCTCGAGTTCGATGCCGGCGAAGGATGCGATGGTCGCGGTGTGGCGTTTCGCGGTGTAGAAATCGGCGGCCTCGCGCGTGCGCCAGCTGCGCTCGCCGGTTTCCTCGGCGATGATGAAGGCGGCGGCGACGCACTCGGAGAGCGATCCGTTGCGCTCGATGAAGACGCGCCCGGTCTCAAAGAAATGCGAGGCGGCGACTCCGCGAGACTGGTTGAGCTTCAGCGACTCAAGCAGACCGGAGACGAGGTTGTTGCGCAGGTGTGACTGGTCCTCGACGAAGGGATTCGACAGCGCGAGGTCGGCGATGGCGGCGGGCGTGGCCCAGGCGGCGAGTTCCTTGGCGGGACGCAGCGTGTAGTTGACGCACTCGTTGAAGCCCTGGCCGACGAGAGCGGCGGACACGGCGCGGTTAAAGAGCACGATCGGGTCGTCGTTGCCGACGAGACCGGGGGCATTGACGACGGACGTCGGGATCTTTTCGGCACCGTAGAGGCGCACGACTTCCTCAACGAGGTCGATGGGGCGGTCGAGGTCGTCGCGCCAGCTGGGGACGGAGAACGTCCAGGCGGGACCGCGATTCTCGGTGGCTTCTTCGCGGACGACGGCGAGTTCGAGGGATTCGAGGGCGGCGCGCTGCTCGGCGGCGGGGATTTCGAAGCCGAGCTTTTCGTTGATGTAGGCGGGCGTGACGGTGATCTCGCGCTGCCAGGGAATGTCGGCGCCGACGCGGTGGATCGGACCGGCGACTTGTCCGCCGGCATGGGCGAGGATCAGGTCGATGAAGCGGTGGGCCGCCTCGTCGAGCGAATGCACATCGACGCCGCGTTCATAGCGATAGGAGGAGTCGGAGGCGAGGCCGAGACGCTTGACGGTGGCGCGGACGGACTGGCGTTTGAAGTAGGCGACTTCGAGGACGAGGTCGGTGGTGTCGGCGGAAACACCGGAATCGGCGGAGCCCATGATGCCGGCGATGACGACGGGCTTCTGGGCGTCGGCGATCACGAGGGCGGTGGCGGAGAGCACGCGCTCCTTGTTGTCGAGCGTAGTGATTTTTTCGCCCTCGGTGGCGTGGCGGACAACGATCTCGGCTCCGGCGAGTTTTTTGGCGTCAAACGCGTGCACGGGCTGGCCGTATTCGAGCATCACGTAGTTGCCGATATCGACGATGTTGTTGATCGGACGCAGGCCGACAGCGGTGAGGCGAGCCTGAATCCAGTCGGGCGACGGACCGACTTTGACGCCAGTGACGACGGTCGCGGTGTAGAGCGGGCAGTCGGTCGCGGCCTCGACGCGGACGGACTTGAGCAAGTCGGCTCGCGGGTTGGCGGTGATGGCGGCGGGCGTGAAGCTGACGGTCGGATACCTGAGGTCTTTTTTGAACCACGCGGCGAGTTCGCGGGCGACGCCGAGGTGGGACAACGCGTCGGGGCGGTTGGGCGTGATCTCGATGTCGAACACCGTGTCGCCGGCGGGGAGCACGTCGTTGATCGGCGTGCCCACCTCGGGCGTGCCGGTGAGGAGGAGCAAACCCTGCGCGTCTTCGGCAAGGGTGAGCTCCTTGGCGGAGCACATCATGCCGGACGAGGGTTGTCCGCGGACCTTGGCCTCTTTGATGACGAAGTCGCCCGGGAGAACGGCACCGGGGAGCGCGACCGGGACGCGGTTGCCGACATCGCAATTGGGCGCGCCGCAGACGATGGTGCGCACGCCGCCGTTGGACTGGCCAACATCGACGGTGCAGACGGAGAGTTTGTCGGCGTTGGGGTGTTTGTCGCGCGTGAGGATGTGGCCGACGACGACGCTGTTGAACTTGGGGGCGCCGGTGCGGATGACCTGCTCGACCTCGAAACCGAGGAAGGTGATCGCGCGCGAAATGTCATCGGCGGACACACCGGTGAGATCGACGTAGGACTGGAGCCAGGAGAGGGAAACTTTCATCGGGGAAGAATCGGAAATCGGAGATTACACAGAGGGCACAAGAGGTGGCACAAAGGTCACGGAGGGAGGAGCTGGATTGCTCGGTGCTCTCCGTGACTGCTCTTGTGCCCTCCGTGTAACCTTCTGAGGTTTGGGCTTAGGCGAATTGGCGGAGGAAGCGGGCGTCGTTTTGGTAGAAGTAGCGGATGTCATCGATGCCGTAGAGGAGCATCGCGAGGCGCTCGAGGCCCATGCCGAAAGCGTAGCCACTCCAGACTTCGGGGTCGTAGCCGACGTCTTTGAACACGATGGGATCCACCATGCCGCAGCCGCCAATTTCGATCCATGGCTTATTGACCTTGGGCAGGTGCGTGGCGGAGAGGTCCACCTCGAAGCTGGGCTCGGTATAGCCGAAGTAGTGCGGACGAAAACGGGTCTTGGTCTCCTTACCGAGGAGCGAGGCGAAGATGTAATCAAGGAGCGCCTTCAGGTCGCGGACGGTGACGTTTTTGTCCACGTAGAGACACTCGAGCTGGTGGAAATTGGCGGAGTGCGTGGCATCGGTGGTGTCGCGGCGATAGACGCGGCCGGGGGAAACGATGCGGATCGGCGGCTCGCCTTTAAGCATCGTGCGGATCTGCACGGACGAGGTGTGCGTGCGGAGGAGGTATTTTTCGGACAGGTTCTTTTTCGAGACGTTGCCGAAGCGGGCGGACTCGGGGAGGTAGAACGTGTCCTGCGCGTCGCGGGCCGGGTGGTCGGCGGGCGTGTTGAGCGCGTCGAAGCAGTAATATTCGGTCTCGACCTCGGGGCCCTCGACGACGGTGAAGCCGACCTTGCGGAGGATTCGGGTCATCTCCTCGCGCACGAGGGTGAGCGGGTGATGCGTGCCGAGGGCGCGGTCGGGAGATGGGAGCGTGGGATCGACGGCGGGCCCGAGCTGGGCGGCGAGCGCGGCGGCCTCGATGCGGGCGAGCGCGGCGTCGAGGTGGGCTTGGAGCGCGGTCTTGGCCTCGTTGACGAGTTTGCCGACGACGGGCTTCTGCTCCTTGGGCACGGAGCCCATCTGCTTCATGAGGGCAGTGAGCTCGCCGTTGGGACCGACGAAGCGGGCCTTGGCGGCCTCGAAGTCGGGGCGCGTGGCGACGGCGGGGAATTCGGCGGCGGCTTTGGCGAGAAGGGCGGAGAGCTGGTCTTGCATCGGAGAGAAGGCGAAAGGCAACAGACGATGGGCGATAGGGGAAAAACAAAAAGGACGGCGCCTCAAAAATGAGGCCCGTCCTTCGGGAGGTCGGCCCGCCTTGCGACGGACCGTGCCTTGGGAGCGAGCCGGGCGGGCTCGCGTTTTAAGAGTTAGGCTTTCGCGAGGGAGGCGGCCTTGGTCTTCAACGCGGCTTTGACCTGGTTGACGACGGCGGTGAAGGCGGCTTCGTCACGGATCGCGAGGTCGGAAAGGACCTTGCGGTCGAGACCGATGTTGGCGGCGTGGAGGCCCTCGATGAAGCGGCTGTAGCTGATGTCGTTCGCACGGCAGGCAGCGTTGAGACGCACGATCCAGAGACCGCGGAATTCGCCCTTCTTCTTCTTGCGATCGCGGTAGGCATACTGCCAGGCATGCTGGACGGCATCCTTCGCGTAGCGGAAGAGTTTGGACTTGGAGCCGAAATAGCCACGGGCGTATTTCAGCGTTTTCTTGTGCCGCTTGCGGGAAGCGGGGGAGTTGGTTGCACGAGGCATGTTGTCTTATGTGTTTTTGGGCCGTCAGGTCGTCTCGTTAGGATTCACCTGACTGGCGAGTTGTGGTTGATGCCCTTGGCTTTTAGAGGCCGAACGGCAAGCAGCGCTTGAGCGGCTTGGCGTGGCCTTCGGCGACGAGCTTGTCCTTGGAGGCACGGCGCTTTTGCTTCGTGCTCTTGGAGGCAAGCAAGTGACGGAAGCCGGGCGTGCGGCGGATAAGCTTGCCGGTGGCGGAAAGCTTGAAGCGCTTGGCGACGGACTTTTTGGTCTTTTGCATGGAGGGAGCGGAAGAAAACAGGGGGCGCGCCGCCGCTTGGCAAGGGGAAAGTTTCACTTGGTGACAATCGCCCCCCCCGGCATTCTGCACATCCGGCCACCGCCTCCGCGCCAATTTAATGGCAAAATGGAATTCCTGAAAAATCTTCAAAAAGACCGTTGACAAAGTCGTCCGCAAATTGAGTTTCTCACCCCTCGTTTTTCGGTTTCCTAGCTCAATGGTAGAGCAGTTGACTCTTAATCAATTGGTTCGGGGTTCGAGTCCCCGGGGAACCACCAATTTTCCCGCCCAAGGCATTAGCCGAGGGCGGTTTTAGTTAGGTGACAGCGTTCTTTTCTTCCTCTCATGTCTGAGTCGGCACAGGCCGGCGTAGCTCAACGGTAGAGCACCTGTTTTGTAAACAGGCGGTTGCGGGTTCGAATCCCATCGCCGGCTCCAGCCTTCGCTCGTTGGGCCCCCTCACGACAACCTCATTTTACTGCTCGATGGTGTAATGGTAGCACAAGCGACTCTGACTCGCTTTGTCTAGGTTCGAGTCCTAGTCGGGCAGCCACTTTCAAAAACCTCCGCAAGCTTCGGCTCGCGGAGGTTTTTTGTTTTCAAAGCACGAGAACGACCTCGCCGCGATTCTGGGCAAAGACGCCGAAGGCCTGGACTCCGTGCCGCGCGCATCCCGAACCGGCGCCGCAACCCCGCAAGCGACCTTGCCTTGCACCGTGCTCATTCGTCATTGGTCATTCGACATTCGTCATTCTCCACCGATGCCCGCCCTCGCCGACACCCTGCTTAAACGCCTCAGTTGGGACGACCTCGATCTTGCCGCCCTGCGCAAACTCATCGAGCTCGCGCGCGACGAGGATCTCGCCGGCCTCGGCCTGCGCGTGAAGCCGCGCGTCACCGGCGACCGGTCCACCGCCGCGCTCGCCACCCCGCCCCGCCAGGGTTCGGCCGATCTCGTCGCCCGCCAGCCGCTCACCGCCTGCGGCCTGCCGCTCATCCCCCTCATCCTCGCGGCCTACGGCGGCAACGCCTCCGCCCAGCTCCTCGCCCGCGACGGCCGCCACCTCGCCAAGGGCGACGTGCTCGCCACGCTCACCGGCGACCCGCGCACCCTCCTCGCCGCCGAGCGCGTCATCCTGAATTTCCTCCAGCGCCTCTCCGGCGTCGCCACGCAGACGCGCACCTACGCCGCCGCGCTCGGCGAAGGCCGCACCCGTCTGCTCGACACGCGCAAGACCACCCCCGGCTACCGCATGCTGGAAAAATACGCCGTCGCCTGCGGCGGCGGCTGGAACCACCGCCTCGGCCTGTTCGACCGCGTAATGCTCAAGGACAACCACCTCGCGTTGCTCGGCTCCACCGACGACCTTGCCGCCGCCGTCACCCGCGCGAAAAAAGCCGCCCCCGACCTGCCCGTCGAAGTCGAGGTGGACGACCTCGAGCAGATCCCGCCCGTGCTCGCGGCCGGCGCCGACGTCATCCTCCTGGACAACTTCACGCCCGCCAAAATCAAGAAGGCCGTCGCCCTCATCGCCGGCCGCGCCTTTACCGAGGCGAGCGGCGGCATCACGCTGAAAACCCTGCCGCGCTTCGCCGGCCTCGGCCTCGACTTCGTCTCCACCGGCGCCCTCGTCCACCAAAGCGTGTGGGTGGACATCGGCCTCGACTGGCGCCCATGAAAAAAAACGCCCCCTCCGCCCCGCCCGAGACCGTCATCCTCGCCGAACTCATCGCCGACGAGCCCGAGTTCGTCTCCGGCAGCGCCCTCGCCAAAAAACTCGGCATCAGCCGCGTCGCCATCTGGCAGCACATGGAGAAGCTGCGCGAACAGGGCTTCACCTTCGAGGCCGTGCGCGCCCGCGGTTACCGGCTCACCGCCCGCCCCGCCGGCCTGAGCGCCGCGCTCGTGCAAGCCTACCGCCGCGACCGCGCCGGTGATTTCCCCCTGCAACTCCTCGCCGAGATCGACAGCACCAACGACGAGGCCGCCCGCCAGCTCGCCGCCGGCAAGGACGCCCCGTTCGCCATCATCGCGCAGCGCCAGACCAAGGGCCGCGGACGCTTCGGCCGTGCCTGGCACAGCGAGGCCAACGGCAATCTCTACGCCAGCTTCGCCTTCCGCCCGCGCCTCGAACCGGCCCGCATGCAGATGTTCACCCTCTGGATGGGCGCCAACATTTGCGAATTGATCGCCAGTTTCTGCCGCACCACTCCCGGCCTCAAGTGGCCCAACGACCTGCTCTTCGACGGCCGCAAGGCCGGCGGCATGCTCACCGAGGCGCGCATGGACGCCGACCAGATCCGCGACCTGGTCTTCGGCCTCGGCCTCAACGTCAACAGCCCCGCCGATGGCTGGCCCCCCGAGCTGGCCGACCGCGCCGTGTCGCTCGCCGAACATACCCATCAGCCCGTGGACTTGAACAAGCTCACCGCCGCGCTGGTCGGCCGCGTGCTCCAGGCCTACGACCGGTTCGTCGACGGCAGTTATTCCAAAACTTTTGCCGATCTCTGGAACCGCTACGACGTCCTGCGCGACCGTCCCGTCGCCGTGCTCACGCCCTCGCAACGCGTCGCCGGCATCGCGGTGGGCATCGACGACGAGGGCTCGTTCGTCGTCCGCACCGAAAAGGGCCGCACCGAACGCTTCCGCGCCGGCGAGGTCACGCTGGAGAAGCCGGTGAAAAGTTGAGGGTTGAAGGTTAAGCGTTGAGAGTCAGAAAGACCCTTTACTCTCTCATCATCGATGTCTGCAGCCCTCACTGGTCATTCGTCATTGGTCACTGGACATTCGGCGGCGTCTTTGCCGCCGGCCCTCCTCTGCATCGACATTGGCAACACCCACACGCACTACGGCGTGGTCGGCCCGGCCGGCGTGACCCACCAGGGCGCGGTCATCACGCCGCTGCTCGATGATCCCCAGGAAGGCCTGCCCGCCCGCCTCGGCGCGCTTTTCCGCCAGCAGCCGCCCATAGAGGGCGTCGCCTTCTGCTCCGTGGTTCCCGCCATCAACCGCCGTCTGCGCGAGACGCTCGCCGCCGCGACGAAGCTCCCGGTGTTCCAGCTCACCCACGAATGCCGGCTCGGCGTGCCCATCACCTACCCCAAGCCGGCCGAAATCGGCCAGGACCGCCTGGCCAACGCCGCCGCCGCCCACGCCCTCGGCGGCAGCCCCGCCGTGGTGATCGACTCGGGCACCGCCGTCACGTTCGACATCATCACTTATAAAGGCGGCTACGAGGGCGGCATCATCGCCCCCGGGCTGGAGGTCACCCGCCGCTACCTCCACGAGCGCACCGCCCAGCTCCCGCTGCTCGACGACTCGCTTGATATAAAGGGCATGATCGGCAAATCCACCGCCGAGGCCATGCGCATCGGCACCGTGGTCGGCTTCCCCGGACTCATCCAGGCCCTCCTCGACGGCGTGCTCGCCGAACTCGTCGATCGCGGCGAACCCGCCCCGCACATCTTCATCACCGGCGGCAACGCCGCCTTCCTGCAAAGCCGCCTCCACCAGCCCGTCCGGCTGGAACCCGACCTCACCCTCCTCGGCCTCGCCGCCGCCCGCCGGCTGAACGTCGCATAATTTCGGCGCTGCGCACCAAGGAACGCCGGACACCTGCAAATCCGTGACGTGCGGGAGCAGGTGGATGAGATTCGCGTGGCCATCCACCCAACGCTTCCAGATATCGCCCTTGGGAATATCATGCCCACCCCTGATCACTTGGGCGGCCTCGCGTGTTTGATGTGCAGCTCCACACTGTCGAGCTCCGGCAAACCAGATACGGACCACCGTCCGCCCGCGCACTCGTCTCCAGCAACAGTCGCATGATCGTCCAGCCGCCGAGCGTGGTTTCGACCGCAAAGTCAGTGTCATCCTTAATCGCGACCTCCAGCCGCTCCTTCCCCGCCTCCGGCCATGCATAGGCATCGGCCCCGGCCGGACCAATAACAAAGCTGGTCAGATGATGGCTAAAGAAAGCTGAAATCCGGTTCGTGATTGCAATTATTCTTCCCACTTGGGATTCAGGCTAAATTCGATTTTTCACACTGATATCCCGCCCGTGAATGCCACTAAATCTGAATACCGCCCCGACATTGACGGGTTGCGTGCGATTGCCATAGCCGGCGTTTTACTTTATCATGTAGAAGAGAGTTGGCTTACCGGTGGTTTTTTGGGCGTAGATGTTTTCTTTGTTATTTCCGGCTTCCTTATTACCTCGATCATTAGTCGTGAGGTGCGCGAGCAGCGCTTTTCGTTTGAAGCGTTTTATGAGCGGCGGATCCGGCGGATTATTCCCGCTTTATTTGTATTGTTGGCGGTGGCGAGCGGCGCGGCCTTTCTAACGATGTGGTCCGAGGACCTTAATAATTTCGGCAAGTCGTTAAAATACACGGTCATTTCCATTTCCAACGTCCACTTCCTGGACTTCACAAAGGATTATTTTAATGATGACTCATACAGGATACCACTGCTGCATACATGGTCATTGGCGATAGAAGAGCAGTATTATATATTTTTCCCACCGCTGCTCATAGTGCTTCATAAATGGAAGCGCACGAAGAGTAATCCGGTCACGACCGTGGGTGCAATTACGGCATTGTCCCTGGCAGCGTGTATCGTGGTTGGGTATCGTAATCCGGCTTCAAGTTTCTTCCTTATACCGTTTCGGGCTTGGGAACTTTTCGCAGGTTCCCTCTTGGCACTCGGTCATTTTTCAAAGCCAAGCGACAAGGCGGCACAGACATTAAGTGTGCTTGGGCTGTCTCTCATTTTGGGCAGTTTTCTCTTCGTTTCAGAGCACAATTTCCTACCGGGCGTTTCCACCATTCCGGCCATTTTGGGCGCGATGATGTTAATACGCTCAGGGTCGGTGACAAACCGGCCTTGGCCGGTGCGCATGCTGGCAATGAAGCCGTTCGTGGGACTAGGACTCGTTTCCTATTCCGTTTACCTATGGCACTGGCCGATCATCGTTTTCTCCCGGTTTTTTTTAACTGAAACGCTAGGGCGGAACCTCAGCATCCTAGTGGCGAGCCTGTTTTTAGGATGGCTATCGTGGCGCTATGTGGAGCGTCCATTTCGTAGGCCCGGTGTATTTCAAAAAAAGACGGTCTGGATCTGCTGGGTGGTGGCCACCGGAGCACTCTTCTTCTGCGGTAACTATCTGCGGTTCTATAAAAAATCAGCCGGCCACCATTCAGCAGGAACTTGGTTATTCCGCCAATCTCCCGTGGCGTTAACTTTGATGGAACACAAGGAGATCGATCCCCAGTTTAATCCAGATATCAAAAAACCTTCCGACCCAGCCAAGGCACGTGCTTACGGGGATCCCCATGCGAATCCCACCATCGCAATCTGGGGCGATAGCCATGCCGCAGCATTGTTGCCTGAATTCGACCGGCAGGCAAAATTGAATAATAAAGCGTTTAAATATTTCGGCTTAAGTGCCGTTCCCCCAATTCCCGGGGTGGTCGTCGAAGGGAGTGGAGGAGGGGCGGGCGGTGACATGGATCGATTGGCCTACTCCGACCGTGTAATGAGCGAATTACTACAAAACAAATCTCTGTCCACGGTCGTTTTGCATGCGCGTTGGAGCCGACCTATTCGATGGAAGAATGAGGATAAGAAGACTAAGCCGCCGAAGTTTTTCGGCCAGCATTTCTCTACGCAGTCGGAATTGGACGCATATTACGACACTCGCATCCGAGCCACGGTGCATACATTGCTCAACGCAGGAAAACGCGTAGTAGTGATAGGCCCGATACCCGAAGTGGGGGTCAACGTGCCCGATACTTTGTTGCGGCAGCATTTCCAAGGAGCAGCACTTTCTCAAACGATGGATGCCTCAGGGTTCTACAACCGACAGAGCTTCGTGTTAAACACACTCTCATCGCTAGAGCCAAACGAGCAATTGTTGGTCGTAATGCCGCATAAGCGACTCCTTGAGGGTGATCGAGTCAAAGTCATGGAGGACGGAAAACCGCTTTATCGTGATGACGATCATTTGAGCGGTCCTGGGGGCTACTACATCGGGGACCTGCTGGCCCCAATTTTTAATTAAGGTAAGGATTAAAACACCTCGGATCTTCTGAAATAGTGAGAGTCCTCCCGGGACCGGCCAAACGATGTCTGTATTTTTTACAAATGGGAACGGGGCATGTTTTGTTATTTTTAGAAACATGGCAAAAATGGTCATCCGGCACCGATCTATCATGAAATGATAAAACGTGTTCACCTCAGTCTCGAACCATTCCCGAAACTCTCTCCATCGCAGGCTTTCATTATTCCCGGCAACCCTACATGTTGCCCGCTCATTTGTTATCCATGTCCGCCGAATCCCCCGCCATCGAAGTCCGTGACCTTGTGAAGATCTACTCCGGCCAAACCGCCGTCAGTAAGATCAGCTTCACCGTGGCCCGCGGCGAGATCCTCGGCTTCCTCGGGCCCAACGGCGCCGGCAAGTCCACCACCATGCGCATCCTCACCGGCTACCTCCCCGCCACCGCCGGCGAGGTCACCGTCTGCGGCGTCTCCGTCGCATCCCGCTCCGACGAGATCAAAAAGCTCATCGGTTACATGCCGGAGAACAACCCGCTGCCCGAGGACATGCGCGTCTCCGAATACCTCCATTACCGCGGACGCCTGAAGGAAATTTCCCGCCGCAAGCTCGGCCCGCGCATCGACGAGGTCCTTGAGCTGTGCGACCTCACCCGCGTCCGCCACCGCATCATCGGCAAACTCTCCAAAGGCTTCCGCCAGCGCGTGGGCATCGCCGAGGCCATCCTGGCCGAACCGCCGGTCATCATCATGGACGAGCCCACCATCGGTCTCGATCCGCACCAGATCCTCATCGTCCGCGATCTCATCGCCAGTCTGCGCGGCCGCATGACGGTCATCATCTCCTCGCACATCCTGCCCGAGATCGAGATGACCTGCGACCGCGTGCTCATCATCAACCAGGGCCGCGTGGTCGCCGCCGGCACGCCCTCCGACCTGCGCCGCGAGGTCTTCGGCCAGGCCCGCTACACCCTGGAGATCGCCGGCGACGCCGACGCCGCGCTCCCCCCCGCGCTCACCGCGGTCGAACCCACGCTCCATATCGCCGCCGCCGGAGAACCCGACGCCGCCGGTTTCCGCAAACTCACCGTGACCAGCGCCCGCGACGACGATCTCGGCGAACAGTTGTTGCGCGCCCTCTCCGCCGACCCCCGCTTCCGCGTCCGGTCCCTCGCGCGCTCGCAACCCTCCCTCGAGGACGTCTTCCTCGCCGCCACCAAACGCGGCTGGGAAACCGTCGATGCGCCGTCCGGCGCATCGAAATGACCAATGATCAATGTCCAATGACGCAATGATTGCCTCCTCACCCACCGCTCCGGTTCCGACCCTTGGTCATTGGTCATTGGTCATTGGTCATTTGGCTTCGATACCCGCATACCAATGAGACATTTCACCACCATTCTCAGCCACGAGATCCGCATGCTGCTGGTCAGCGCCAGCACCTACATTGCCGCCGTGCTCTTCCTCGCCGTGATGGGTTTCATCTTCTCCGGCGTGCTGGAGAGCTACAGCGCCTCGGCCCAGGAGACCTCGCCCGCCGTCGTGTATTTCCAACTTTTCTGGCTGCCCGTGTTCTTCATGGTGCCGCTCCTCACCATGAAGTGCCTCGCCGAGGAACGCCGCCTCGGCACCCTGGAAACCCTGCTCACCGCCCCCGTTTCCACCACCGAGGTCGTCCTCGGCAAATACTTCGCGGCCTACTTCCTCTACCTCGCGCTCTGGGCCTCGACAGGCGGTTTTTTCTACATCCTTCATCATTTCGCCGGCGATGACCGTTTCATCGACCTCGGGCCTCTCCTCGGCGGCTACCTGTTCATCGCCGTCTCCGGCCTGTTGTTCGTGGCGATCGGCGTGTTCACGAGCTCGCTTTCCCGCAACCAGGCGGTCGCGGGCCTGCTCTCCTTCGCCATCCTCGTGGCCTTCATCATCGGCGTGCGCTTCGTGGGCACGCTGGAGGTCGTCAACCTGGAGGGCATGCGCCCGCTGCGCGTCGCCCTCGATTACGGCAACGTCTTCCACCACCTTGAGGACTTCTCGCACGGCGTGGTCGATACGCGCCAGGTGCTCTACTACCTGAGCAGCACCGTGCTCGCCCTCATCTTCAGCATCCTCGGCGTCGAGGCCAAACTCATCCATAGCTGACCATGGCCAAGCCTCCTTCCTTCCGCGCGATCCGCTGGGGCCGCACCCTCAACCTGCTGGCCCAGGCCATCCTCTTCCTCACGTTCTTCGCCGGGCTCAACTACCTCGCCACCCAGTTCGCCTGGCGCTTCGACCTGAACGAAAACCGCAGCCATTCGCTCTCCCCCGAGACCCGCGCCTACCTCCAAAAGCTCGACGAGCCCGTCCGCGTCATCGTCACGCTCAGCGAGAACAGCGACAACGAACAGGTCGCCCAGGCCTGCCGCGATGTCAGCGGGCTGCTCCGTGAATACGTTTACGCCACCGCCGGCAACGAGCACGGCAAGATCAGCACCGAGTTCCTCGACGTGTTCCAACGCCGTCGCGACGCCGAGGCCCTCGGCATCGAAAAACCCGACACGATCCTGCTGCTCTGCGGTGACCGCCGTCGTGTGATCGACCTCGACAAGCTCTACAAGGTCGAGAACCGGGAGAAAAAGGCGTTTCTCGGCGAGCAGGTCTTCACCGCCGCCATCCTCGAGGTCGCCCGCTCCACCAAGACGAAGATCTATTTCCTCACCGGCCACGGCGAAATGGCCCTCGACGACGTCAACCCCGACCGCGGCCTGTCCTCGCTCGACGCCGAGTTGAAGGCGCGCAACTTCGCCGTCGATTCGCTCGACCTCGCCCAAGCCCGCAAGATTCCCGAAGACGCCGCCGTGATCGTCATCGCCGGTCCCCAGGGCCGCTTCGACGCCGTCGAGGAGGAGCTCCTCCGCCAGTATCTGTCCAACCGCGCCGGCCGCGTCCTCGCCCTGATCGCCCCCGGCTATCCGACCGGCCTCGACGACCTGTTCTTCGACTGGGGCGTGCTGGTGGACGACGTGTTGGTTTACGACCGCAGCTCCGCCGGCCAGAGCGAGACCGGCGACCTCATCCTGCCCGCCCTCGCCGACCACCCGCTCACCAAGTCCCTCCTGAGTTACAAGATCCCCCTGCGCTTCGGCCCCTCGCGCTCCGTGCGCCCCGATCCGGGCCGCACGCTCGACACGAACCTCGAGGTCACCGCGCTCGTCGCCACCTCCGAACAGGCCTGGGGCGAACGCAGCTATCGCGAACGCACCGCGGCCGTTTACGACACCGGCGTGGACCTGCCCGGCCGCGTCACCGTCGTGACCGCCTCCGAGCGCCGCACCGCCCGTAAGATCGCCAACTCCGATACGTTCAGCATCCCCAGCGGCCGCCTCGTCGCCTACGGCAGCGCCGACTGGATCGCCAACGGCCGCCTCGGTGTCATCGGCAACCTTTCGTTCTTCCTCTCCGCCGTCAACTGGACCACCGACCGCGACGTCGCCCTCAACGTCCCCGCCCGCCCCATCGCCAAGTTCCAGCTGGCGCTCTCCGCCCAGCAGATCCAGCGGCTCCGCATCAGCCTCCTCTTCGTCCTCCCCGGCCTCGCCGCCCTGCTCGGCATCGTCGTTTACTGGACGCGCCGCAACTAAGCTCCCCCCTTTCATAATGCGCACCAAAGTCACGCTCATCCTCATTCTCCTGAACGTCGCGCTGCTGGCCGTCATCTTCTACGCCCGCCACGAGATGGAGACCGGGCAGGAACTCGCCCGCCTCAAAAACCGCGTGCTCGGCCCCGAGGCCGTCGGCATCAACTCCCTCGAGATCGCCTCCTCCGGTATCGACCGCAAGATCCTCCTCGAACGCGCCTCCGACAACGCCCCTTGGGAGCTCAAGTCCCCCATCAACTGGCCCGCCAATGACTTTGCCGTGCGCCGCATCATCCACGAACTCGAGTTCCTGGAGACCGAAACCGGCTTCTCCGTCGCCGACCTCAAGAAAAACGGCCAGTCCCTCGCCGACTACGGTCTCAACCCTTCGCGCCTCACCCTCACCTTCAGCCGCTTGTCCCCCGGGGCCGGGGCGTCCGGCGCGCCCACCCGCCTGGAAATCGGCGACACGACCAAGGTCGGCAACCGCCTCTACATCCTCTCGCCCGACCGCAAGACCGTGCACGTGGTCGGCCGCAGCCTCGCCGACAGCCTCGTCGTCGGCATGAACGAGCTGCGCACCGACACGCTCTTCACCATCCCCGTTTTCGAGGCCCGCTCGCTCGGCCTGCAAAACGCCGCCCCCGCCCCCCGCGTGCGGCTGCGCCGCGACGGCGCCCGCTGGTCCTTTGAAGCTCCCATCGTCGCCCGCGCCGGCAAGGCCGCCTCCGAGGTCGTCGTCAACGGGCTCAACCGCCTTCGCGCGATCGATTTTCTCCCCGACGCCCCGGTCACCGACAGCGGCCTCGACAAACCCTCCCTCCGCGTGACGCTCGAGGGCACCAACCGCCGCGAGACGCTTCTCGTCGGCCGCCCCTATCCCGTCGCCCCCGCCTTCGTCAAAAAGGACGTCGCCCCCGCCTCCCTCTTCTACGCCCGCATGGAGGACCGCCCCCAGGTATTCGTGACCTCGATACCCGACAGCCTGCTGGAAATGCTGCGCCTCGCCCAGGAAAAGCTCCGCGACACCCGCGTGCTCGACTTCGACCCGGCGTCCGTCACCGCCATCTCCCTCGCCGCCGCCGGCCAGACCGAGCCTCTCCTGCTCCGCCGCGACGACGCCGCCGGCTGGCGCATCGTGCGCGGCGCCGGCGCGCCCGAGCTCCCGGCAGACGCCAAGCTCGTGGGCACCCTTCTCCAGCGGCTCTCCCTGCTGAGCGCCACGCCCCGCAAGGCCAACGAATCCCCCTTCCTCCGCGACGCCCCCTCCGACGCCGAGATCGAGAGCTACGGCTTCAATCTTCCGCAGCGAGAGATCGTCCTCACCCTCGCCGGCTCCGCCACCCGCCTCACCCTCCAACTGGGCGCCAGTGGCGGCACCGTGCAGGCTCGCGTGACCAGCCAGCCCTTTATCTACGCCGTCGCCGCCGACACCCTGAGCGACTACCCCGTCGCCGCTTCGTTCTACCGCGACCGCACCCTGCGCACCCTGCCCGAGGGCGCGCGCATCACCGGGCTCACCCTCACAGCCGCCGGCCAGCCGCCGCTCGTCTCGATCAAGCTCGCCGACGGCCAGTCCTGGGACGACGCCCTCGCCGGTGAAACCGAAGCTCGCCGCGGCGCCCTCAAGGCCGTCCTCGCCGGCCTCTCCACCCTGCGCGCCAAACAATTCGTCAACGACCAGTTCACCGAGACCACCCTGGTTGACGGACATCCCGCCCCGTGGACATACACCTTGGAGGCGACCCTCGCCCTCGGCGGCGCCACCGGCGCGGCCCGGACGAGCGTCACCACGCTCCAGTTGGCCGAACGCTCCGGCGGCGGCACCCAGCTCGCCGGCTCCAAGGAGTTCGGCGTCGTCTTCTCCATCGAGCAACCGCTCCTCGACGCCCTCTGGACCCTCACCTACGGCGAACGCGATCCCGGCGCGCCCGCAACCCCCGCCCAACCCGCACCGGCTCCCTGAGCCGTCACCCGCATGAGTTTTCGACGGGTATGGCGCATCTGCTGGTGGCTGCTCCGACACGGCAGCCGCCTCTTACTCTGGACGATCTGGCTCGGTCTGCTCGCCGCGCTGATCGGCCAGGCCCGCCTGCTCTCGTCGCGCCACATGTCCGTGCCGGAACCGCTGCGCCGCGTGCTCGTCGAACAGCTGGCCGCCCACGACCTGCGCTTCGACTACAAGCGCGGCCGCATGGATTTCTCCGGGCGCGTCATCCTCGAAAAAGTGGCCTTCGGCCCCGTCTCCTCGGCCGATCCTCTCGTCACCGCCCGCTTGGTTTACCTGCACTTCGATCTCTGGTCGCTGCTCGCCGGCCGGCCCGACATCGAGGAAATCACCGTGAGCGGCCTCGACTTCTACCTGCCGGCCGCCCGCTCCCCCTCCGCCGTCGATGAAGTCCCCGCCGGCCGCATCGACTTCACCCTGAAGCCGCAGGGCCGCGAGATCGAGTTGTCATCGTTTTCAGGCTATCTCGGCCGGCTGCCCGTTCATGCCTACGGACGCTTCCGCATGCCCGAGCCCCGTCCCGCGTCCGAGGGCACCAGCTACAAAAAGGACGTCGCACAGATCAACACGGCCTGGATCGACCTCGCCCGCCGCGCCCAGGAGATCGAGACCCAACTGGCCACCTTCGAGGCGCCCCAACTGCACCTCCGCATCAAGCCCGCCTCCGTGCTCGTGTCCGTCAATGCCGATGCGGTCGACCTGGCCGCGATCCCCGGTGGCCCGGGCGGCAAACTCAGCGGCGTGCGCATGGAGACCGAGCTGCCCTTTCAATGGCCGTTCAAGGCTCCCGTGACCGTGACCGGCACGGCCGCCGCGCTGGAGCTGCCGAAGATGGATTTCTACACGCAGAGCCTGGCCTTCCGACTCCGGGCCTCCCCCGGCGGCGCCTACGGGGTCGCGCCCGAATCGGTCAACCTGCAACTGGCCGCCGGCCGCTGGCGCGACATCGAAACCGGCGCGCTCACCGTCGCGGCATCGCAGCTCGCCGACGGCCGCGTCCGCGCCGATGTCTCCGTGCTTCTCGCCGGCGCCCCCTGGCAACTGCAAGCCGACGTCGCCCCCCGCTCCGGCGAAGGCTCGCTCATGCTCGATGGCTCGGTGGACGACGCGACCCTGGCGTTTGCCGGCGGTCTGATTCATCACGACCTGACCGCCCTGCTCGACCCCGTCCAGGCCGCGCCGCTCCATGCGTCCGCCCGGTTCCTGCCGGGCTGGAAACTCGCCGAAGCAACCGGCCGCTTGCATAGCGGCTCCGTGCGCGTAGGCACCGTCCAGCTCGACGAAACCGGCACCGAGTTCACCTACGACGGACACCGCGTGCTCTGCGACGCCCTCGTGCTCCGCCAGGGCGAAAGCCTCGCCCATGGTAGCTACGGCATGGATACGCACACGATGGATTTCCGCTTCCTGCTCACCGGGAGGCTGCGGCCCATGGGCATCTCCGGCTGGTTCCACAACTGGTGGTCCGATTTCTGGCGGGACTTCGACTTCTCCCGCTCCGCCCCGCTGGCCGACGTGGATGTGCAGGGCCGCTGGGGCGACCTGACCGCCACGAAGGTCTTCGTCCAGGCCGAGGGCGAAGGCACCGGACTCAAGGGCGCGGCCTTCGACCGGGTCGGCACGCGGCTCTTTTTGCGCCCGCACTGGTTCGACATCCTCCGGTTCGACGTCGCCCGCGAGGGCCGCGAGGCCGGCGGCCGGCTCGCCCGCTCGCTCGATCTGGACAAAAACACCTGGCGCCACATGGAGTTCTCCGTCGATTCCGGCCTGCCGCTGGAAACGATCCGCCAGCTCTTCAAGGAAGAGTCGGCCGAGTTGCTGGCGCCTTATGCCTTCACCACGCCGCCCCGCCTCCAGATCAAAGGCCGGGTAGACAGCGCCGTCTCCCCCGCCGGCAAACACGAGAACATCGACCTCGACCTCATCTCCAGCGGGCCGATGACCTTCCACGCCTTCCCGTTGTCCGACCTGGCGGTGCAGGCCCACGTGCGCGACGACCGCATCGAGCTGCCCGTGCTCGCGGTCAATTTCGCCGGCGGCGACGCCCACGGACAAGCCCGGCTGTTCGGACCGGCGGACGCTCGTAAACTGTCCTTCGACATCTCGCTCGCCAAGGCCCACCTCGGCGAGGTCACCCAGGTGCTCGCCGGCTTGCAGCCTCCGTCCGCGCCCCTCTCCGAAAAGGCCGCCGAGGCCGCCCGCATCCGCCAGCAGCGCCTGGAAAACGGACGCCTCGACTTCACCCTCGCCGCGGAGGGCATGATGGCGGACTTCTACAGTTTCAAAGGCCCCGGACACGCTTCCATCACCGGCACCGAGCTGGGCCAGCTCAACCTGTTCGGCCCGTTGTCCGAGGCCTTGCGCGGCACCTTCATCAACCTCGGTAGTTTTTCCCTCACTACAGTGGAGGCGCCCTTCAAGCTCGACGGCGAACGCGTGCGCTTCGACGACCTGCGCGTCAGCGGACCCAGCGCGTTGCTGATCGCCAAGGGCGACTACTGGCTGCGCGGCGGACAACTGGATTTCAGCGCCAAGATCCATCCGTTTGACGAAAGCACGTCGCTGGTCGGCAACGCCGTCGGCTTCGTCCTCACCCCCCTCTCCAAGGTCTTTGAAGTCAAACTTCAGGGCACCTTGGCCTCCCCCTCGTGGATCTTCGCCTACGGCCCTAGCCGACTGCTCAACACGATCACCGGCGGCGATAAAACGCCCAAGCCGGCCGTTCCCGCCACGCCGGCCCCTGCCGCAGCCCCCTGATCCCTCGTACACCCGAACCGCGCTCGCGGTCCCGGGGGGCCGGTCCTGCAAGTATTTGCCATCCAAAGGGCCTCCCAGCGTCCATGGAAATGCGATTGCACACGCACCCCGATTATTAATAGGGTGAAACACCCAGATGATCCCGTCGCATTCCAATCCACGCAAGCCTTGGATTCAGCGCGCGGTCATAAGTTTGGCCACGCTCACGACCGTATTGTCGCTCGGCGTGCTTTTCCTGGGCCTGGATCCTTTGGGACGGGGAGATACCCGCAGTGTCGAAGCCGTGCCGGCCGTGCTGGGTTTCGCCATCATCGGCTCCATCTTGATCGCGCTCCAGCTCGGCCGTCGTCGAATCGCCTGGCTCGGGCTCATCCCCGCCTTGATCGGCCTGACGACGCTCGTGCAACTGGCTCTGGGTCTCGCCCCCATGATCGAGTCTTGGCTCACCGTGGCCCTGACCGGGGATGCCGTCGGTGTCCACGGTCCCATGCCAACCGTCGCCGCGCTCGCCCTGCTCGTGGCCGGCGGATTGCTGCCTTGGCTCGTGATCCGCGCCGGCGAGACCCGCCGTCTGCTCGCCCTCGCCATGGGCGGATCCCTGCTCGGCGCCATCGGCATGACCTCGCTCGCCGGCTACGCGTTGAGCATGCCCATGGCCTATCGCTGGGGTTCGCCGGTGAACCTGCCGCCCACGGTCGCGATCATCATGCTTCTGGCCGGCGGGGCGCTGCTGGCCCTCGCTTGGTTTGAACACGGCCTGCGCAACGCCACCACTCCGGTCTGGCTGCCCGTGCCCGTCATCGTGGCCTGCGGCACGTTCACCGTCATTTTCTGGGCAGGCCTCCGCGAACGTGAAAGCGCCTACCTCGGCACCAACGCCCAGATCGCGATCAACACCTTCGCCAGCAACATCAACCTGGAATTCGAACGCCAGGCCGCCACCTTGGAGCGCATGGCGCGACGCTGGACGGCCGACAGCACCCCGGCCGTCTGGGAATCCGACGCCGTCACCTGGCTCCTCGACGCACCCGGCGCCCAGTCCCTCGCGCGCATCGCCCCCAACGGGGCGACCGTCTGGTATTACCCGCTCGCCGGCAACGAAAGTCTGATCGCCTTCAACCAGTTCAGCGAACCCGAGCGGCGCTCCACGCTTGAATCCATCGTCCACACCGGCACGCCGCAGGCGACCAGCACGATGGAGGTCGCCGGCCGGGGCCCCGGCTTCGCGATCTTCGCCCCCGTTTACCGGGCCAGCGTTCCCGCCGGCTTCATCGGCGCCGAGTTCGCCTACCAGCGCTTTTTCGAGACGCTCGACCAACGCCTCAAGCTCAGCCCCAACCATCGCTGCGCCGTCTATATCGGCCCGGACCGCGTTTACGCCTCCGTCAAACCCGGCCCCCCCTCGGGCAACAGCCCCCGCGCGCTTGAATCCGTCTTCACCCTGCAAAACCGGCGCCTGTGCATCGTCATGGAGCCGACCCAGGCCTACCTGCGCGACAACCGCCGCTATCTCCCCGAGCTCTCCCTCGCCGCCGGCATCGGCATCACCCTGCTGCTCGGCCTGAGCGTCCATCTCGCCCGCGCCGCCCGCGCCAGCCTGGGCGCCGAGGAAACCACCAACCGTCTGCTGCGCGAAGAAAACGAGGAGCGCCGCCGCGTCGAGGAGATGCTCAAGGTCTCCGACGAACGTCTCCGCCTCGCCCTCGACGCCACCGTCATTGGCATCTTCGAATGGGACTGCGTCGCCGACACCCTCCACTACAGCAGCGGCCTCTTGTCCATGCTCGGACTCCCCCCGGGCGGCGAAACCTCCTCCCCCGAGGCCTGGCAGTCCCTCATCCATCCCGAGGACCTGCCCCGCTACCGGTCCGCGATGCAGACCCTGCTCGAAGGCCGGCAATCCTTCGCCGACCCCGAATACCGCGTGCGCACCGCCACCGGCGAATGGCGCTGGCTCTACATGCGCTCCAAAACCGTCGGCTACTCCGATGCCGGCGTCCCCGTCCGCATCGTCGGCACCCTCCAGGATGTCACCGCCCGCCGCGAGGCCGAGGAGGCCCTCCTCGCCAGCCAGGCCGCCGCCCGCAAGCTCTCCCTCGTCGCCAGCCGCACGGACAACCTCGTGCTCATCGTCACGCCCGACGGCTGCATCGAATGGGTCAACGAGTCCTTCGAACGCGTCATGGAATACTCCATACGTGAAGTCGTCGGTCGCAACCCCACTTCCTTCATGGTCGGCCCCGAGACCAACCCCCGCACCATCCGTCGCATCAAGGCCGCGATCTCTCAGGGAGAAGGCATCTCCACCGACATCGTCAACTACTCCAAGTCCGGCCGGAAATACCACCTCCACCTCGAAATCCAGCCGGTCCGCAACGAACGCGGCGTCCTCGAAAACTTCATCGCCGTCGAGGCCGACATCACCGCCCGCGTGGAGACCGAGAACGCCCTCCGCCGCGCCAAGGCCGAGGCCGACACCGCCTCTCGCGCCAAGAGCGAGTTCCTCGCCTCCATGTCGCACGAGATCCGCACGCCCATGAACGGCGTCATCGGCATGACCAGCCTCCTCCTTGAAAGCCCGCTCAACCACGAGCAGCGCGACTCGGTGAACACCATCCGCACCAGCGGCGAGGCCCTTCTCACCATCATCAACGACCTGCTCGACTTCTCCAAGATCGAGTCCGGCAAGCTCGAGCTCGAGCACCAGCCCTTCGAGCTCGCCTCGTGCGTCGAGGAAACCCTCGACCTCTTCGCCGGCCAGGCCGCCGCCCGCCACATCGAGGTCGCCCACCTCATCGAGCCAGACGTCCCTTCCGTTGTCCTCGGCGACGTCAACCGTCTCCGCCAGGTCCTCTCCAACCTCGTCAACAACGCCATCAAGTTCACCCCCAAGGGCAGCGTCACCGTCACCGTCTCCCTGGCCGACACCGACACTTCGCTGTCCCCGTTCCTGCGCAGCAACCACCGCCTGCTTTCGTTCGCCGTGCGCGACAGCGGCATCGGCATCCCCGCCGAACGCCTGGACCGCCTCTTCAAACCCTTCTCCCAGGTCGACTCCTCCACTACTCGCAAATACGGCGGCACCGGCCTCGGCCTGGTCATCTGCCAGCGCCTCTGCGCGCTCATGGGCGGCGACATCCGCGTCCACAGCGACATCAACCAAGGCTCCACCTTCACCTTCACCGCCCAGATCGAACCCGCCCAACTCGACGCACCCGCGCCCAAGCTGCCCGACCCGATCTGCCCCGGCCCCGTGCTCTGCGTAGACGACAACCCTGTCAACCTGCGCCGGCTCGCCACTTTTTTCCAGACCGTCGGCATCCCCGTTCTGCCCGTCGCCAGTGCCGAGGCCGCCACCGACATCCTCGCCCGCACCCGCCCCGTCGTCGCGGTCATCGACCTCGACCTCCCGCACCCGCCCGGCACCACTCCCCTCCACGAAAAATTGGTGGCCGCCGACATCCCCATTGTCGGGCAACTCGTCACCGGCGCCGCCGCCGCGCCCGCCTGGGCCGAAACCGCCCGCTTCGTCGCCGTCCCCCGCCCCCTCCGCACCGTCGCGCTGGTCCGCGCCCTGCACGGGCTGTTCCCCTCCGGCGCACCCGCCCCCGCCGCGACGTTTATCCGCGAGCACATCGACCTCGCCGCGCTCATCCCCCTCAACGTGCTTCTGGTGGAGGACAACCCCGTCAACCAAAAGGTCGCGCTGCGCTTCCTCGAACGGCTCGGCTACCGCGCCGACGCCGTCGCCAACGGCATCGAGGCGATCAACGCCATTGGCGCCCACCACTACCAGCTCGTGTTCATGGATCTGCAAATGCCCGAGATGGACGGCTTCGAGGCCACCCGCCACATCCGCCGCAAGCTGCCCGCCCACCGCCAGCCCTGCATCATCGCGCTCACCGCCAACGCGCTCCAGAGCGACCGCGAACAATGCCGCGCCGCCGGCATGAACGACTTCATCACCAAACCCATCAAGCTCGCCGAGATCACCGCCATCATCCGCCGCCACTTCGGCTCCCAAACCGACGCCCCGGCCTGAGCCTTCCCCTTGGCCTTGAAAGGGTCACCCGCCCAAGCTGATTTTACCCAATAAGTGCTTTATGTGCGGCCGCTCGCGTAAAAACCGTCCTCCGAGTTTGTGCTTCATTGGTCCTTGGACATTGGTCATTGGTCATTTCCTCCATGTCCGATCTCACCGATCTCTACCAGTCGGTCATCCTCGACCACAACAAGCGCCCCCGCAATCGCGGCAAACCGCCCACCGCCAACCGCGTGGCCACGGGCGAAAATCCCAGCTGCGGTGACAATTGCACCGTTTACCTGCATCTCACCGACGACGGCCGCGCGGACGCCATCGGCTTCGAGGGTTCCGGCTGCGCCATCTCCCAGGCCGCCACCTCGCTCATGACCACGCAGGTCAAGGGCAAGACCGCCTCCGAGGCCCAGGCCCTCTTCGACGAGTTCAAGCAGATCGTGACCACCGGCCAAGCCCCCGAGGAGATCAGCGACCTCGCCGCCTTCGCCGGCGTCCACGCCTTCCCCGCCCGCATCAAGTGCGCCACCCTCGGCTGGCACGCCGCCCTCGAAGCCTTCAAACAACCCGCATCCTAAGCTCCGCCGCATCAGCCGCGCCTCCGCTTAATCGCGAAGGCCATTGGCCGAAGCCGCTCCCAGAGAATCGCCCCGTTGGGTGATTCCATTAGTGGTTAAAAACTCCGTCTCATGTCCTTGTCTCCGAACCTCCGCATCGATTTCCCCGCGCTCGACCAGCACGTCGGCGGCAAGCCCCTCGTCTACCTCGACAACGGCGCCACCACGCAAAAGCCGCGCAGTGTCATCGACGCGCTGGCCCGGTTCTACGAGCGCGACAACTCCAACGTCCACCGCGGACTCCACGCGCTCTCCATGCGCGCCACCGACGGCTACGAAGCCGCCCGCGCCCGCGCCGCCAAGTTCATCAACGCCGCCGAGCCCGCCGAAATCGTCTTCACCCGCGGCACCACCGAATCGATCAACCTCGTCGCCCAGTCCTGGGGCAACGCCAATCTCAAGCCCGGCGACGTCATCCTCACGACCGAGATGGAGCACCACTCCAACCTCGTCCCCTGGCAACAGCTCGCCGCCCGCACCGGCGCCACGTTGAAATACGTCCCCGTCGTGGGTGCCGACGCCGAGTTCGGCCTCGACCTCGACGCGCTGGACAAGCTGCTCACCCCGCAGGTGAAGCTCTTCGCGTTCACCCATCTCTCCAACACCCTCGGCGTGATGAACGACGCCGTCGCCCTCTGCGCCAAGGCCCGCGCCGTCGGCGCCCTCACGCTCATCGACGCCGCCCAGTCCATCGGCCACGAACCGATCGACGTGCAGGCCATCGGCTGCGACTTCCTCGCCTACAGCGGCCACAAAATGGCCGGCCCCACCGGCATCGGCGTGCTCTACGGACGCCGCGCGCTCCT
>Ga0207689_10000568_pt1 | contig 35322 bp, 25 predicted proteins | sample KBSMisM52_FD_184312 | JGI IMG/M metagenome (GOLD analysis project Ga0207689, IMG submission 184312) | Miscanthus rhizosphere microbial communities from Kellogg Biological Station, Michigan, USA - KBS Miscanthus M5-2 (SPAdes) (version 2) | ecosystem: Host-associated > Plants > Roots >...
CGCCGCCGATGATGCGGTGACGCCGGTGCCGAGCCCAAGGAAGAGTGCACGCCTGGGCGAGGGATGGAGCAGAATCGGCAGCAGCCCTTGTCGGGCATCCGCGAAAAGAGTCGCGCTGCTGCCTTCCTGCTGCCGGTTGTCGATGTGCAAGGTCGCCCTGCCGCTGGCGTCCTCCACCACGCTGACCGCCGTCATCACGCCTTCTCGATAGCTGACGAGCCGCCCGCCTTCGGGCACGTCGACGATCGCGAGTGTTGGAGCCCATATTGCCAGCGCAAGAGTCGCGGCCAAGGTTGCCCATTGGGCCGGCGCCACCCGGGCGCGCCGCGACGACAAGGCAAGGTAACCGGCAGCGACGAGCAACGCTGCGAACTTCGCGCCGAGTCCGGGCACCAGCAATATCCCGAAGATCAGGGGCGCGAAGGCAGCGCCCAGCGTATTGACACCGAGCGCGCGCCCGAAGCTGACGCCGGCTGCACGCGCTCTCGTGCTGAGGTGGCTGAATAGTGCGCCCATGACAATGGTGGGCAGCAGGAATGCCGCGGTTGCAAGCACAGCTTCGGCCGTCAGCGCTGCCACCATGTTGATCCCCAGCGCGTGCAGCACCCACGCCTTGAGGGCTTTGGCGCCAGCCAGGCTCAGCATTCCGAGCAGACAGGTGGCTGCCAGCATTCGCAGCAACCGGTCACGCAACCGCTCGGCGTCGCTCAAGTTTGACAGCCAACGGCCGTATGCCGCGGCGCCGACCGCCGTGCCGACGAGGTAGACAGCTAACAAGATCGCGAAGGTGTACACGGTGTTCTCTGCGACCTGGCTGAGCACCCTGACGACGAGCACTTCATAACCGATCCCGAGCAGGCCGGTTGCAGCGAGCAGCATCAGAATTCCAGACGCATCGGAACGCTCAGACGCTGGCGCGTCATTCACAGATCCCGCAAACAGTTTCGAAGCCAACGCAGCGCACAGAATGTTGAGGACCGCGCACGCAGCCGCAGTGAACGTCAGGCCGAACTCCGGGACCAGCACGAACGCGGCCGCGAGTACGCCCAGGACGGCACCGAAGGTATTGCCCGCGTACAGTGCGGCGATCGACAAACCTTGCCGCCGAATTTTTGCCAGGACCCTCTCCATGGCCGGCAGCGTTGCGCCCATTGCCGCCGTCGCCGGTAACAATAAAAAGAAAGTCCCGCAGAAAGCGACGGACCAATGCCACCAGGGAGAAGGTTGCACACCGATAAAAGCGAGGAGCCAACTCGTAACAGGCGCCATCAGGAAAACGAGCGCCACACTCCACAATCCGATTGCCGCCTCGCATCCAGCGTACCAGTAGGCGGGTCTCGCGCTGCGATCGATGCGCGGGCTCAGAACCAACGCACCCAGGGCGAGTCCGCCGAAGAAAGCCGCCACGACAGCGAGCACGGCTGCCGATTCGTGGCCCAGCCATAGCGCGCCCTGCTGCGTCCAGACGATCTGATAGCCGAGGGCCGCGAAACCCGACGCCACCATCAACGCGAGCGCGAGGAGTGGGCGGCTGTCGGGCTGCGACGCGGTGTTCACAACGGCAGCGGACGCCGGAATGGTGGCCTGTTGCAAAAGAGGCTATCCGCTGAAGGAGATCTTGTAGCCCCAGGAATCGAGACTGGTCGGAATCGCATTGAAGGACATGGTGATGCGCCGCTCACCGGGGTTAGGCGGCACCGCGTGCAGCAAGTAACTTGGGAACAGCACGATGTCACCTGGCTCGGGTGGCATGCTGATCCACTTGTCGGCGTTATACGGTCCCGTGATTACTGCTGCGTGATCGTTCTTGAAGGAAAAGTCGGTTCCGCCCGGTGTCTTCATGAAGACCGTTCGCGCTTCCGGATGCGTTCGCGTGAGGTAGACGATGCCGGAGATGAAGCTGTTGGCATGGTTGTGCATCGCCTGACGGCCACCTGTGTCCGACACGTTCACCCACATCTCTTTCAACGACCAGCCCAAACGCTCGCCGAACAACACCGCGCCGAAGTCCGCCAGGAGCGGCGTGATGCTCGTCGCCGCCTCGACGAGCAGCGGACTGTCGCCGGGACGCAGCACGGCCGTGTGCGAAAGATTCGCGGAGGAGTTGTTCGCCTGCTGCGCGGTGGCGCTGAAGTGCCCGACCAGGCCCGCGACCAAGTCGCTGCGCAGCGCGCCGGGCACGCGCATGAGAGGCGTGGGGAAAAGGCCGATGACTTCTTGCATGGGACGATGTCTCGACAGCCGTTTTCAGCGAGGCCTGCGTGTCGTGGGCAAACCCGCATTCTACGAAAGCGAATGCGACAAATTTGTGACAGCGCGGTCCGAGGTCGACACGCACACCTGTCCCGATAGAAATTTTTTTACATGATCCCGTAACGACGAATCAATCGATCGTTCATCGAGCCGTCATTTCGGCTCGCTACGATTCCGGTCGCATAAAAACTCCGCGGTTTCTGCAGACCGCGTCGGCGTTCGTCCTTTAAATCCAGTCTAGAAGAGGGAGATTTTTCATGAGTCTTGGATTCAGCAAGAGCCAGATCGCCCTGGCCGTAGCCACGGCGCTTGGCGCCACTGCGATGGGCATTTCGTCCGGCACCGCCAGCGCAGGAAAGTCGGGCAAGACCGAGGGGACTTATGTCTCGGGCGACTTCCACAACCATACGACCTGCTCCGACGGCTCGATCTCGATGCAGAAACTGGTCAAAAAGGCGACCGACAAGGACGACACCCCCTGGGGACTGGACTGGTTTGTTCAGGCGGGTCACGGCGGCAACGGCAACCGCAACTGTACGCTGGTCGAGGACGCGACCCTGGCCACGCCGGCCTACCCGGTGGTCTTTTCGACCACGGGCGAACTGCAAGGGCCCACTACCACGTGGCAGAACACCAACCCGCCTGTCCAGCCCAAGGGCGCGGTCAACGGCACGGCACCCAACCAGAACATGTGGCGCTGGCAGTCGCTTCAGGAGTTTCAGTACCCGCTACTGGAGTACCTGTCGGCCTTCCTGAACGAGCCACTGTTCATAGGCGTCGAGTCGGTCGTCGCCGGACACGAGCACTCCTCGATGTCGGTCATCACCGGCCAGATGCCCAAGGCCATCGATTTTGAGCGGCTGCCGCGCGCGCCCGGCTACACGCCGATCGGTAACGCCTCCGCGCTCGCGCAGTGGGAGTATTGCTTCGACCGCGCCGACGCCGACACCAGCCGTGGCAACACAACGACGACCAGTGGCGTGGGTAACAACTGGGACTGTTCCAACCCCGCCAGTGGCGCCTCGACCGATCCGGCCCTCGGCTGGAGCGATGCTGCCAGGAAACTCATTCAGCCCGGCGGCACCGGCAGCGGCACGAAGGGCCACCTGAAGACGGTCGAAGCGGTGAAGTGGATGGCGGAGTTCCACCCGAAGGCGAGTTACTATGTTCCCGCCCACCTGGAGCGCGCCGGCCCGTTCAACCCGAACGGCAATAACGGCTACAACATCGAGAGCCTGCGCGACTTCAACAATGCGGCACCAAACACGGCTTTCGGCATGGAGACGCAACCGGGGCACGGTGCTTCGGATGCGCGTGGCGAATACACGATCCGCCGCAACAACATCGGCGGTGTCAACATCGACTCCGTCGGCGGTACCACCTACGGCGGCACGGGGGTCTATGGCGCGCAAATCGGCGGCGTATGGGATGCGTTGCTTGGCGAGGGCCGCAATTTTTGGTTCTTCGCCAGCTCCGACTGGCATAACCGCGGCATCTTCGGCCCCGACGACCGGCGCTCGACCCAGGACTTCTATCCCGGCGAGTACCAGCGTACCTACGCGATGGTTCGCCCCGTCGATCCGCGTCGCCGTCGTCATCACTTCGAGCGCATGGAACTTCGCCCGCAGGCGATCGTTGACGGGCTGCGCTCCGGCAACGCTTTTTCCACCTCCGGCCAGCTCATCGACCGGCTGGCCTTCGTGGCCTGTGTCGGACATGGCGACGAGGCGGAATCCGCAGCCGTGGACGCGGCGCGCGACAACAAGGACGTCGACAGCGACGATTGCGCCACGATGGGCGATAAACTCGTGGTGCGTCCGGGTGCAGACGTTACCGTTGCGATCGTCGTGCGCGACCCCTCCGGTACGAACTATTCGCCCTATACGTTCAACAACCCGTCGCTGGCTCAGGTCGGCATCCAGCAACCGCTGAACAAGCCGGTGCTCGATCACGTCGATGTCATTCGTGGCATGGTCACAGGCTATAAGGTGCCGGGTGCTGCGGATTACTCGGGGCAATGGCCAAGCGATTGGATCACCCATCCCGACCTGGCCAACGTGCCGGCGGGGGCCAAGAACACGACGGCGGCGATCATCAAGACCTTCAATGACCGCACCTGGGAGACTGGCAGGCACGATCGTGACTACAAGGTGATGACCTTCCGCATCCCGAAGGTGAAATCATCTCAGTACATCCGGCTGCGCGGCACGAACCTGCCGCCGAGCCTGCCCTTCGAGACCGACGGCGATGGCAACCCGTTGGCCGATCTGGCGACGAACGCCGCAGCCGTGAACCCGACAACTTCGGGAGGCACCGATGGCATGCCCGCGAATGCCAACCTGCGGATACCTTGCACGGTGACCGGCACGAATGTGCCTGCCAACGGAGTCACGTACACGGGTACGGGCATCGACGGTTGTCCGAATCACCTGCCGGTCAAGGATGGCAGGAAGTACGTCGCCTACGACGTTGCGGCCTGGTCGGACTTGTGGTTCTACAGCAATCCGATCTACATCGAGGTCTACGGTTCGGTCCAGGTCGCCGGCGTCAAATAAGCCATAGTCCCAACGGGGCGCCGCGCGGTAACGCGCGGCGCCGTTGTTTTGCCCAGGGGTGAATGAACCATGTCCACAGTTCTTCCCAAGTCCCATGCCGAGAGACTCGGATTCTCTCTGCGGCGCGTCGATCTGCCGAGCTGGTTGCGTGAGCCGCTGTTGCATTTCCTCGTGCTCGGCGCCTTGCTCTTTGCCATCGACTACTTCATCGTCGGCCGTGACGACGACCCGCGCACTATTCTGATCGATGCCAACGTGGACAGCCAGGCCAGGCAGGTGTTCAAGGACGCGCGTGGCCACGATCCCAACGACGAGGAGCTTTACGCCCTGAGACGGGTTTGGCTCGACAACGAAGTGCTGTATCGCGAAGGCCTTGCATTGCAGGTCGACAAGGGCGATTCCGCGATCCGCGAACGCGTGATCTTCAAGGCGTTGAGTGTCGTCGATGCGGGACTCAAGCTGCCGCACGTGGATGACAAAGTGCTGCGCGAGTGGTTCGAGCGCAACCGCGCCAAATACGACGAGCCGGCGCGCTACGATTTCGAGGAAGCAGTACTCAGCGGCGAGACCTCGGACGCCGCCTTGCGCGATTTCGCGGCGTCCCTGAACGCCGGCGCGCCGGGTGAGGCCAAAGCCGGTCTGCGCGTATTCAAGGGCCGGCCACACTCCAATCTCGTGCAGAGCTACGGCACCGAGTTCGCACACGCGCTGGAAACTTCGCCCGCGGGAGAATGGCGAGTCCTGCCGAGTCGCGAAGGCTCGCGCGTGATCCGGCTGCAATCGATCACGAGTCCCAAGCCGGCGGTCTTCGAGAATCTGGGCGGCGTGGTGCTGCAAGACTGGGCCGATGCCACCATGGCCGAACAGCGGACTGCCGCCGTGCGTGTTCTGGCGAAGAAGTACAAGGTCAAGGTCGAGGCCGCGACCAAATGAAGCGCGTCTTGCACATGTTGATGCTTGCGACGCTGGCGTTGATGGCCAGTGCGGTCGCGGCCCACGAGATGACCATGGCCGAGATGGAGCTGCGGGAGAGCTCGCGCGGCGAATTCCTGTGGCAGTGGACGGTGAGCGGGAACAAGCCGGCCAGCGAGGAGCTAACGCCTGTTTGGCCGGAAGACTGTCGCGCAGACGCGAGCGTTTTGCGCTGTGGCGAGGCCGGGTTACGCGGCAGGCTCGCGATCGAAGGCGTGGGCAAACGCTATTCGGCCGCCATGGTGAAGGTCTTCTGGCTCGACGGGCAGAGCCGGGTCTATACCATCACCGCGGGACAGCCCACGGTGCAACTCTACGGATCGGCCGAAGACCAGCGCGGCATGGGCGAGATCGCCCGGGCCTACACGGTGCTGGGCATCGGACACATCCTCAGCGGCTTCGACCACCTCTTGTTTGTGTTCGCACTACTGTTCCTGGTCGGCTTCAACCGCAAGCTCGTTCTCGCGCTCACCGCGTTCACTCTGGCGCACAGCCTGACGCTGGCCCTTGCCGCACTGGGCTGGCTGACGCTGCGCCGTCCACCGGTCGAAGCGGCGATCGCGCTGTCGATCGTGCTCGTCGCCGGCGAAGCGCTGCATCAAAGACCGACCCTGTCGCGTCGCTGGCCAGCACTGGTGGCGTTTCTCTTTGGATTGGTTCACGGCCTCGGCTTTGCCGGCGCCTTGAAGGAGATCGGCCTGCCGCAACACCACCTGTCGGTGGCCCTGCTGACGTTCAATGTGGGCGTCGAACTAGGTCAGCTTCTCGTGGTTGCCGTTGCCTACCCGGTCTACCGGGCCTTTGCCGGCAGTCCGAAATTCGCCGTTGCCCGCGCGCCCGCGCTATACGCCATCGGCGGCGTTGCCGCTTACTGGTCGATCGGCCGCATCGTCAGTATCGTTGCCTGACTGCGCCGGCGTGAATGCTTGACCGTGGTGCGCAGGTGACTCGATGCGCCCTCGGCGACGGCATTTAGTCCGCGACCGCGGTATCCTTGTCAGCAGGACATGGAGCCATGGTTCGTTGGGGCCTGACACGAGGGCGCGGAGGAAGCGATGAGCAAACTGTTGGTCGGTATGTGTTTGTACCTTGTATCGCTTTCGGTTTGGGCCGACGAGATGGCGGCGCCTGCCGATGTCAACGATGCCACGGGAAGACCGGTTGTCTCTTCCCACGGGATGATGGCGGAATTGCAGGGCTTTATGCGCCAGCAGGGCGTCGAGGTGAACCGACTGAGCGCCGATGCAATGGTCAGGGTAATGGTCGACTGGTATCGGTTTACGTCGGCACGCAAGACCGAAGGAGCGGCGGCGACCGGAGATGCGCTGGTGTATCGCTATGGCGGCTGGTCGGAGGGTTGCGCGACGGCATTCAAGCTGAGCTTGCTCAGGAGGGTGACAGTTCACCACGCGAACGAAGCCGACACCGAACGATTTGCGGGCATCACACTGATGTTTGAACCCAGCGGGCAGGCGGAGCTGATGCCATTTACCGCGGTTTCATCCGACGCCAAATCCATCGAAGCTTTTCTGCAGACCATCGAAAGCTCGCCGGCGTTCAGGGAACTTGCCGACGCGACGCCTATGGGGGTGCTGGTCGAAGGCGGCGGGCTGCGGTAACTGCTGCCGGCTGCGCCAGGGCGCAGATAGCCTAGGCAACCTTTCGCGCGGCGATTGCTTTTACTTCGGCGGCCGTCAGGGGCTGACCGCCGATGGCCCAGTCGCCACTCTTCACTTCCTCGACAATGCACCAGGTGACGGAGCGCAGGGCTTCGCCTTCGATCTGTATCAGAGCTTCTGTCAGGGATTTTGCGATCTGCTTTTTCTGTGGTTCGGAAAAAACACCTTCGATGAGTTTCACATTGATGAGTGGCATGGCTTGCTCCTTTGCTGAGGGTGATTGAGTTGGGCGTGCTGCCGGGTGCGTTGCCGACGCACGGCCTCGCGCTCGATGCTTTTGAAGACATCCAGCTGGATGCGACTTCCTCCCGCGCCGTCGAGCAGTGGCTGCAGGCCCGCGAGCAGGGCGGCGGCCTCGGCATAGCGCCCTTCGGCAAAGGCGCCAAGGGCGTGCAAACCCGGCAGGGTGATGGTTCGTGCGCGCAAGGCTGCGTAGTCGCTGCCGTGCGCGCGCTGCTCGATTGCCCGTTCCAGGCGTTGTGCCCGCGCCTGCTGACCGGCGGACCAGTGCGCGATAGCAGCGTGAAGGTCGACATAAGGCCAGAATCCCGGAGTCAATGCCTGTTCGAAGTCTTCTGAAATTCTGTCCCAGCGTCCTGCGTCCTCGACTCCCTCGGTTGCGAGACGCCATAGCAGAGCGGTGGCGTCGCACGCATCGAGTGGCGATTGCCCACAGACCGGAAGCAGCCATGCGTCGAGAATGCCCAGGGCTGATTCAACGTTTCCTTCCTCGGCGTCGAACATGGCGAGATGCCAGGCATTGTGCGTGCGCATGCGGCTCTCGCCAGCCCACTGCGCGAGCTGATCGCGCATCCACTGCGCACCTTCCCGATGACGCCCGGACTCCGCCATTGCGTGCGCCACGGCGTGCACACCCATCGGGCAGGCAGGGTCGTTCGCCAAAGCTTTGCGCCCGAGCAACTCGGCGTACGCTGCATCACCGCTTTCGGCGTGCGCGAAGGAGGCCATGGCAATAACAAAATCGAAACCACGCTGATCACGGCTCCACGCCGGCTCCACCGCTTCGATGACGTCGAAAAGCCTGTCATGCCAGCCGAGGAAGAAGTAGCACGACTGCGCAAGCCGCAGCGCCAGCAAGTCACGGGGCCACTTGTTCAGGATGGAGGCATAGCGTTCCGCGGCGAGAATCGGATTTCCCGTCAGCCATGCCTCGGCCGCGGCCAGGTGGGCGCGCGTTTCCGGCGGTACAGCCCTTCCTTCGGCGCTCCGGATCGCGTGGGCGATGGCAGGGAACGTGTCCGGGTTCTTTGCCAGCACGCCGGCTGCGGCACGAATGGTTTGCGCCTGATTGAATTCAGGATGTCCGGGAACGATATCTACAAGCTCGACGACGGGATCGCCGACTGCGCGCAGGAGGTGATCGAGGGCCAGAGAGGTCGTTTGCATGATGATGAATTCTGCAGGCAAGCCGGGGTCGCCGGCTTGATGCAGACGCCGGCGTTCTTTGCCGATACTCCGGTTGTGCTGCGCTTACAGATGCATTGCCTTTTCGCCGGCCGGCGGCTAACCCGGATATTTCGCCGGGCCACCCGTGTTTGCTCGCCCGGTCCTCCGCAACAACGAGCCAAGTACAATTTCGCTTGTCTTGGCGAGTTTCGAGCGAAGCGGCCTAATTCCGCGTCCCAATGAAATATCCGGGTTCGAAAGGTCCTATGGCACCATGGAAAGAGGGGATTGGCTGCATGAGCAACACCGGCGACATCGAAAAGGTGCGAGGCTTGGTGGACGAAGCCGGGCGTTTGGTCGTGCTCACGGGTGCCGGCATCTCGACCGAATCGGGCATTCCGGACTTCCGCGGGCCGCAGGGCGTGTGGACCAAGAATCCGCTCGCCGAGAAGCTTTCCAACATCCACTACTACATGACCGACCCGGAGGTGCGCAAGGCATCCTGGAAGGCGCGACTGGAACACCCGGCCTGGAGCGCAAAACCCAATGCAGGCCATCTCGCACTTGCGGCGCTGGAGAAGCGCGGCAAGCTGCACGCGCTGATCACACAGAACATCGACGAGCTTCACCAGATGGCGGGCAATTCTCCGGAGAAGGTGCTGGAAGTGCACGGCACCGTGCGCAAAGTGATGTGCATGGCCTGCGGCATGACAGCGCCGATGCAGAAGGCGCTGGACCGCGTGCGCGCCGGCGAGGACGATCCTCCTTGCCGCGACTGCGGCGGGATACTCAAGAGCGCCACCATTTCATTCGGCCAGGCCCTGGTACCCGAAGTAATCGAGCGTGCGATGCGCAGCGCCGGAGAGGCCGACTTGTTTCTGTCGATTGGCACCAGCCTGCAGGTTTACCCCGTTGCGGGGGCAGTGGAGGTGGCGAAAGCAGCGGGAGCTAAAATCGTGATCCTTAATGCAGAAGCGACGCCTTTCGACGAAATGGCCGACGCCGTGTTCCGCGATCCTATCGGCTTGCTGCTGCCGCAATTGGTCCGATCTCGATAACACGACCCCACGCCGGAGTTCAGACTTGTTGATGCAGCGCGTTCAGCCGCAGTATTGCAATTCGATCGGCGGCGTTTTGTCTGGACTGCCTGCGGTTCGTCGTCCGGTCAATATTGTTAGAGGTAGCATTCGTTGATGCAACCTCCTTTTTCGGGAGACTGATTCTTGCGTTCCCCCCACCGCCTGGAACACGATCTGCTTGGAGAACGTGCCGTTCCGGCGCAGGCATACTACGGCGTCCATACCCTCCGGGCGCTCGAAAATTTCCCGATCAGCGGAACGCCGATTTCGATCTACCCGGAGCTCATTAACGCATTGGCATGCGTGAAGGAAGCAGCCGCTCTGGTCAACAATGAGCTGGGGTTGCTCGACGATGCGCGCACCGAGGCCGTGGTCAAGGCCTGCAGGGAGATCCGCGCCGGCGAACTGCTCGATCACTTCGTAGTGGACGTGATTCAGGGCGGTGCCGGCACGTCGACCAATATGAACATCAACGAGGTCGTGGCCAACCGCGCGCTCGAGCATCTCGGCCACGCCCGCGGCGAATATGGCTACTTGCATCCGCTCGAGCACGTAAACCTGAGCCAGAGTACCAACGACGTCTATCCGACAGCAGTGAGGGTCGCATTGCAGTTCACTATCAAGCGGCTGCTGGGCGCAATGGCGGAGCTGCGCGCCGCCTTCGACAGCAAGGCGACCGAATTCTCAGACGCCGTCAAGATGGGCCGCACCCAGTTGCAAGACGCAGTGCCGATGACGCTTGGTCAGGAGTTCAGCACCTACGCCGTGATGCTCGGCGAGGACGAGGAGCGGTTGCGCGAGGCCGCACAACTCATCCGCGAAATCAATCTGGGCGCAACCGCCATCGGCACCGGCATCAACGCGCCTCCCGGCTACACGTCGCTGGCGTGCGCGCGACTCGCCGACATTACCGGCATCCCATTGGCCGTATCGGCCAACCTGGTCGAGGCAACGCAAGACGCAGGCGCCTTCGTGCAGTTATCGGGCGTGCTCAAGCGCATCGCAATCAAGCTATCGAAGGCCTGCAACGATTTGCGGCTGCTCTCGTCCGGACCGCGCGCGGGTTTCGGAGAAATCAACCTGCCGCCGGTGCAGGCCGGCTCAAGCATCATGCCCGGGAAGATCAACCCGGTGATTCCGGAAATGGTCAACCAGGTCGCCTTCGAAGTCATCGGAAACGACGTCACCGTAAGCTTCGCCGCGGAGGCGGGTCAGCTCCAGCTCAATGCCTTCGAGCCCATCATCGCGCACAGTCTTTTCAAGAGCCTCAATCATTTGCGCCAGGCCTGCATCGTATTGGCCCAACGTTGCGTGACCGGAATCACGGCGAACCGGGAACGCATGCGCGACAACGTCGAATACTCTATCGGCATCGTTACCGCGCTGAATCCCTGGATCGGTTACGAGAATGCCACCATGCTCGCGCGGGAAGCGCTGGCAACCGGCAAGCGGGTCTACGAACTTGTGCTGGAGAAAGGCCTGCTCACTAAAGCCCAACTCGACGCCATCCTCCAACCGGAGACGCTAACGCGAGCGCAGGTCATGCCGACACGGGAATAGGGAGGCCTGAAAGACCGTAAGGAGTGAGGAGTCAGGGGCTAGGGGAAGTTCCTCCTCACTCCTCCCCCTCACGCCTTTCAAATAAATCGCAAGCCACTTCCCCTGATTTCAGTTTCTTCTTTGCGCCTCGGCAGGCACGGCAGTTGAGTCTTCCTGCCTCTCCGTATCGACCGGGGTCGTGCCGCCCGCGAAGGCTACGTGTGGATTGCGCATGCGCAGCAGCCACAGACGGAAGGATTCGCGCGCATGTTGCAGGCTGAACATGACGTAGAAAAACTTGAATAGCCAGAAGCGCGAGCGCACGCCGATATCGCGGAATACGTCGCCGGCGAGCAGCGAGGTCACTGCTTCCTGCACGCGAAATGGATTGCCGGGGTTCAGCATCAGGCTGCGCATGCCGGGCGAGTTGAAGCGCCAGATGAACCAGGAGAAGACTTTCACGCCGCGGTGAACCATGCGCTCGAAATCCCGGAACTTCGCTTCCGCCGCGGGATCATTTCGCAGCCAGGCATCGACTGCCTCGGCGCCCCTGACGCTGCTGCTCATGCCCAGCAGCACGCCGCTGGAAAAGATCGGATCCACGAAGGCGTAGGCATCGCCCACCATGATGTAGCGTTCGCCGCGCATGCGCGTGGACTGGTAGGAATAGTTGCCCGTCGCGCGCGCTTCGTTGTTGATCAGCTTGGCGTTTCGCAAGCGGTGACGCATCTCAGGGTGTCCCAGCGCGATCGTCTGCAACAGAAACTCCGCCGGACTGTTCTTGCGCTGCTTGAGGTATTCGGGGCGGCATACCGCGCCCACGCTCATACTGCCGTCCTTGAGGGGAATCATCCAGAACCAACCGTGCTGGAACCAGTACACGCTGATATTGCCCGCGTATTCTCCTTCGCGCCGGTCCACCTCGAGGAAGTGGCCGAATATCGCGGCGCTGGCGTGATGCGTGTTCTTCTGCTTGAGGTTGAATTGCTTTGACAGCAGGGTATCGCGGCCAGAGGCGTCAACGAAAAAGCGGCAGGACCAGTTGCATTCCCGGCCTTGCTCGTCCACCGCATGGACTTTTGGATCTGCGCCCTTGGGGAATTCCGGGCGCGTCACGCGCACACCTTCGAGTACACGCGCGCCCTTGGCGGTGCTGTTGCGCAGCAATAGGTTGTCGAATTCGGAGCGGCGAACCTCATAGGCATAAGGCTGGCTCTTGTCGAGCGCAAAGGAGAAATGGAACTGGTGATGCCCGCTGACCTCGAGGTTGGAGTTGAAGTCTGCGCCGGGTTTCCTGATGCCGATGGCTTCCACCTGTTCCAGCACTCCCAGGCGCTTGAAGATCGGCAGGTTATGTGGCAGCAGCGATTCGCCGATGTGGAAACGCGGATGGTGTTCTTTTTCCAGCAAAGTGACCCGCCAGCCCTTTTCGGCGAGCAGGGACGCGATGGTCGAGCCGGCAGGACCGCCGCCCACGACAAGGACATCGCACTCCTCGTGTAGGACCGGCGCGAAGCTTGGATCAGGCATTTCAGGGATCTCTTTGATCGAACAAAAAAAGCACGTGGGTCATTAGCGCCAAGATGGCGTTCAGGGCAATTCCCTTACGCGGAAATGATAGCCTATGGCGGACGCGCGGGACTCGGCGTATGTGATTTAATCTCTTTTTTTAACCCAACCACGGCGGATAACCTTTGCAACCCGACCCCACCAAATCCAGCCGCAAGGCGCAGATCGACTCTTTGCTGCTCAAGCTACCGGGTGCCAGTTCACGAAAAATAAACGGTCTTGACGCCTATTTCGTCAGCGACAAGATGTTCGCCTGCATCAGTGGCGACGGTATCGGACTGCGCCTGCCTGCCGCCAGGGCGACAGAATTGCAGTTCTCGAGAAATGACGTTGTGCCCTTTTCGCCCGGTGGCGTGGCAAGCACAAGGGAATGGATACAGATCAATTGCGCAGACGCGGCCGGCTACGAGAAAGATCTCCCGTTGTTTCAAGCCTCGCTCGAATTTGTAAAATCCGGCCGGGCCCCCTAAGCGATCAGGGTCAACTGAGAATCGATACTCATTGATCTTTTTTTGACACGACATCGAGCGGGAGAATGCACATGCCGATCCGTTTTGCCCTTGCGTTTTGTTCAGCTGTACTGCTTGCTGCAAGCGCTCACGCTGCGGAAACGATCAAGATCGGCGTCGTCAGCACGCTGACCGGACCTTATGCCGAGTGGGGAACCTTCCAGGTGAACGGATTGCAGCTCGCGATGGAAGACATCAAAAAGGCGGGGGGCATACTTGGGCGCCCTGTCGAGCTGCAGATCGAAGACAACGCCAGTACCAATCCGGGCACCGTGCTCGCCTTCACCAAGCTCTTCACCGATTCTTCCATCAAAGCGATCGTCGGGCCGATTGCGAGCACGCAGATACAGGCGGCATCGCCCGCGATCGCGAGATCCGGCATTCCCACGATGATAGGCGGCACCGACCCCAGCCTGACCCGCATCAACAACAAGTGGGTGTTTCGAGCCCGGCCCAACGATCTTTACTCTTCCAAAGTCATCGCGGAGTTCGGTGTCAACACGCTGAAGCTGAAAAAGTGGGCGATCGTGCACGCCACAGATGCCTTCGGGCAGGGAGGTGCCAAGGCGCTTACCGAGACGCTGCAGGGTTTTGGAATAACTCCGGTGCTCGATCAAGGGTACACCAGCAATTCGCAGGACTTCGCTCCGATCGTACTGGCCGTCAAAAAATCCGGTGCCGAAGTTCTCGGAACCTACATGACGGTACCTGTCGACCAGGCGATCTTTGCGAAGCAATTACGCCAGCTGGGCGTGAACATTCAATGGATCGGGTCGCCGACCACGGCGGCGGTGACTACGCGGAGCCTGGCGGGCGAAGCCCTCTACGGCGCTTACGCCGTTGCCGATTTCAACCCGGAGGCCAACGAGGCGGCGCGTGAATATACCAAGAGATATTTCGAGCGCTACGGCATCTATCCAGACAACTTTTCCAGCTGGGCATACGACGCGCTGCGCATCCTCGCGCTAGCCATGAACAACGCAAACAGCACCGAACCCGAAGCCGTCCGCAAGGCGATTCTCGCCATCAAAGGCCACAAAGGCCTTGAAGGGACGTACGAGTTCGATGCCAGAGGCGACGGTGTGCATGGCTACAACGTGGTGAAGAACGAGAGCGGAAAGGTCGTGTTCATCAAGCGCGTGGATTTTCCGGTGGAGTGAGCATCTGACCAGCCATGGGCTGCCGATGTGGCCTGAGACCGCGGTGGCCTGCGGTCGGATGAAAGAGGACGACGACGATGCTGAGCTAACGCTCGTCCGTCACCGGGCACCCTGAGACAAGTGGAGACCGCCGGCGAGTGGCAAGACCTCGCGCGGCCGTCTCCATTACGAGTTAGTGGGATTCCCGTTCGGCAATACGCAGTTCAGGAGCGCCGCGCGCCTTCGATCAGTCCGAGCTGCATCAAGGCAGTTACCCCATCGTCCAGACCGATCTCCTCCGCGATCCTGCCTTTTTCGATTCGAAGTACGGTCGTGCCGGTGAACCGCATCTTTCGGCCGGTCGCAGCCGGCAACGATCCCGCCAGGAAGTCACTGAAAGCCGGACCCGTATGCGTACCGCCACCTTCCCAGCGGCCGACCACATAGTCGCCTTCGGCGATCAGATCAGCCGCGCCCCAGAAATTGAGGTCCGGGAAAGCATCGCGAAAGTCGGACATGAACGCCTTGATGTCTCCCCGGCCGCGGCGCGGCTCATGCAGCGAGTACTGCAGGAGCATGTCGGGAGCCGCGAGCTCGTCGACGATGTCGAGATTGCAGGTTTTTCCCCAGAAATCCGTGAACCAGCGGCCCACGATTGCCTTGTTGTCTTGCTCTTTTGACATGATGAATTCCTTCGGTGGTTATGGTTGATGGAGAGATGCGCGACCGCCGATCTCTTTGTGAACGATAGCCAGATGCGTCGGCAGGAACACCCCGTTTCTTGCGTTCAATTTGATCCAAGGCCGAGGCATCCTGATCAGGCGTAGGCAATAAGCCGCTTTATCCGGCGTGAAGAGTCGGAATGAAGCCTGCGGCATAAGAATGACCGGCGCACACGAGCAGCAGGGCTTGTGCCAAAATTGGCCGAGGTCCCAGGCGCAAACCTCAAGATCTCGATCGGATGGAAAGTGGAATCTGCAGCATCGGTGGAAGTCGCGAAGCACGTCTTGCTGGTGTTCGGCATCATTCTGGCCGTCGGCACCGCAGTAGGCGTGTTAGCGCAGAAACTGCGCGTACCGGATGTCGTCGTTTTTCTTCTCGTCGGCCTTCTCCTCGGTCCTGGCGCCGCTGGCGTGCTGGAGGTCAAGGCGGATTCCGCGCTCAATCAGCTGATCCTGATTTTCGGAGCGTGCTACATCTTGTTCGACGGCGGCGCGTCGCTGCGGCTCAAGGTGCTGAAGAATGTATGGCTCACCATCGTCATCCTCGCGACGGCCGGCGTGCTTATTACGACCGCCATCACCGGCATTGCAGCCTCTTATCTTCTGGACATTCCGCTTATCGTCGCACTCCTGCTGGCGGCGACCATAGCCTCCACTGACCCCGCAACGCTGGTGCCGGTGTTTCGGCAGATCAGGATCAGGGACAAGGTCGCGCAGACGGTGATGTCGGAGTCGGCCTTCAACGATGCAACCGGTGCCATCGTCACATTCGCAATATTGGGCATTGCCATGGGTACGGAAGAACTCTCCGTCCCTGCCGCGCTGGTGGATTTGTTGAAGCAATCCGGATTCGGTTTTGTTGTCGGCGTTTCCCTGGGATGGCTGGCCGCATTCCTGATCGCCCATGAGAAATTCGGCTTCCTGCAGGAATATGCGCCGGTCGTTTCTCTCATGGCCGTGATCGGCGCCTACCTTGGAGCCGATGGACTCCAGGCCAGCGGCTTCATGGCGGTGTTCGTATTCGGGATCGTCATCGGCAACAAGGATGCATTTGGTTTTGCAATGACCGGTGGCGAGCAGAAGAAGCTGGACGAATACGTGCTGACGACGGCATTGATCATGCGGATGTTCATTTTCATCCTGCTTGGCACCCAGGTGGATTTCGCGCTGATAGACAAGTACCTGGTCGGCGGCATCGCCGTCGTCGCCGTGTTCATGCTCGTGGCAAGACCGGTGACCGTCTTCCTCTGCGCTTTGCCTGATCGCCGTGCGAAATGGACAATGAGGGAATTGCTGTTCATGTGCTGGACGCGCGAGACAGGGGTCGTGCCCGGGGCATTGGCCGGTCTGCTGGTGGGGATGGGTGCCCCAGAGGCGAAGCTGATCGCTTCCGTTACTTTCATCGCCATCCTCATGACCATCCTCATCCAGGCGACCACGACGCGCTGGCTGGCCGGAAAGCTCGGTCTGCTCGAAGAATAAGGCGGGGCGTCTGGATTGTTTCAGCGGTGCGCTGTTGTTCCGCAACGAGCGGGAAGCGCCTTTGGCTAGAGCTGGGAGTTTCCGAGCGAGGAGAGGAGTTTCTGCAGATCGGCGATTTCAGCCGGCTTGACCAGGTGATGGTCGAACCCGGCTTCCCGTGCCCGGCGCCGATCCTCCTCCTGGCCCCACCCCGTCAGCGCGACCAGCGCTGCACGCCGCTCGGGAAATCCGCCGCGAATGCGCTGCGCGACCTCGTACCCGTCCATGCCCGGCATGCCGATATCGAGTAGAACCACCGCAGGATCGTGGGTCTTGAACGTCTCCAGCGCCTCGGCACCGTCCTTCGCCAGGCGAACGTCGGCGCCGAGGAATTCCAGAATCTTGCCCAAACTGTCTGCTGCGTCCTGGTTGTCATCGACGACGAGGATGCGCTTTTTCGGGATAGCAATTCCTTCGGCCAACGATGCCGCGCGCGGAGCCGCTGCCTGATCCGGCGCGGCCGGAATCCGCAGCGTAAATTCGCTGCCGTGGCCCGGCCCATCACTGGCGACGGCGATCGTCCCGCCGTGCATTTCAGCGAGCCTGCGTGCCAGTGCGAGGCCGATGCCCAACCCGCCCTGCGCGCGAGTGGTGGAACGTTCGCCACGGCTGAACATTGCAAAGATGCTCTCATGGTCACTCGGGTCGATCCCAGGCCCGTTGTCGCGCACCGAAACGACGGCGGCGCCATCCTGCAGCCGGGCCTGCACCCAGATGTGTCCGCCGCGCTCCGTATAAGTCGCTGCGTTGTTCAGGAGGTTGGCGAGGATCTGCGCAAGCCGCACGGGATCGCCGTCGAGCCATACCGGTGAATCCGGTAACGACAACGTGAGCTGGTGCGCCGATGCGACGATCAGTGGATTGCTCGTTTCTATCGCGTTGCGCACCATGGCCGCCAATTCGACTTTCTCCTTGCGCAATTGAAGCGTTCCGCGGCTGATGCGCGACATTTCCAGCAGGTCGTCAACCAGCCTGACCAGGTGATTGACTTGCCGTTCCATGATCTCGTGAATCGGAGTTGTCGAGGCATCGGCTTTTCCGTTCAGACGCAGCAACTGCAACGCGTTGCGCAGCGGTGCGAGCGGATTACGCAGTTCGTGCGAGAGCGTTGCCAGGAATTCGTCCTTGCGGCGGTCCGCTTCGCGCAATGCCTCTCGCGCCATCACGGACTTGGAGATGTCGCGGAAATAGCACACGACGCCGCGCCGGTTGCCGGCCAGCGGGATGCGATGGATCTGCCATTCATAGAACTCGGTTACCTTCCGGTCCAGGCGTTCTTCGATGCGTTCGGGAACAACATGGGCTTCGCCTGTTTCGAGAGTGTGGCGGAACCGCTGCACGACTTCGTCCGCGTAGGCTTTGGGCCAAAGAATGTGAAGTACCTCGTCGAAGTCGCGCCCGATCAACCCGGGGATGTCGCCGAACGCCGGACGTGCGACGGGATTCACCGCAGCCAATCGGAAGCTGTCGTCGACGAGGTAAACGCCGAGCGGCGCCTGATTGAGCAATGTCTCAAATTGGGCCAGTGCCTCGTTTGCCTTCCGAAACGCATCGGCTGATTGCACCAGCGTACCCACCCGCACCAGGAGTTCGCGCGAACTGAAAGGCTTGGCGAGATAGTCGTCGGCGCCCTTGCCCAAGCCTTCGATGCGCGCCTCTTCTCCCGCTCGGGCGGACAGCAAGATGACCGGGATGGCCCTCAACGCCGGGTCGGCACGCAACTCGCGGATGAGGCCGAAGCCATCCAGGCGCGGCATCATCACATCTGAAACGATGATATCCGGGTGGCGCGCGCGCGCCGCCGCCAGGGCGGCCTCGCCATCGCCCACCACTTCGACGTCATAGTGCTCCGCCAGCAGCCGTCGTGCGTACTCGCGCATGTCGGCGTTGTCGTCCGCAAGCAGCAACCGGTGCGCATGACCCTGTTCCGTGCCCGCTGGCACCCCGGACACCTCCGGCAGCCAGCTCAACGCTTCGTCGACATACGCGTCTGCGCGGGCGATATTTGAAGACTGCGCGTGCAGCGTCTTGAGGCGTTCGGCCGGCAGGTGCGAACTGCCCTTGGGAAGGCGGACCGTGAACGTCGTTCCCTGCCCGAGGACACTGGCGACACTGATCGTTCCGCCATGCAGCTTCACCAATTCATGCACCAGCGCGAGCCCGATGCCGCTGCCTTCGTGACTGCGGCCCCGCGCACCGTCCACACGATGGAAACGCTCGAACATGCGCGGCAGTGCTTCGGCCGGGATCCCCGTGCCTGTGTCGCTAATCTCGATCTCGAAATGCTTGTCTGCAACGCGCACGTGTACGCCGATCTCGCCTTCGAACGTGAATTTGAACGCATTGGAGATGAGGTTGAGGATGATCTTCTCCCACATCTCGCGATCGACGTATGCCAATTCCCCGAGAGGTGGGCAATCGACCCGCAGCCGGATGCCGGCACGGTCGCACGCCGACCGGAAATTGCTCGCCAGATCTGCCGTCATGCTGGAGAGGTCTGTCAGTTCGAAGGCGGCTTGTGTGCGTCCCGCTTCGATGCGCGCGAAGTCGAGAAGGGTGTTGACCAGCTTCAGCAATCGCTGGCCATTGCGCTGGACCACGGACAGCAGCATGCGGTTCTCCGGCAACACGCCATCTTCGGGCTTTGCCAGAATGTCGGCGATCGGCCCCAGCATCAAAGTAAGCGGCGTGCGGAACTCGTGGCTGACGTTGCTGAAGAACGCAGTCTTGGCCTGGTCGAGTTCGGCGAGTGCTTCGGCGCGGCGCTTTTCTTCTTCGTACGCCTGCGCGTTTGCAATTCCGGCCGCCACCTGGCGCGCCACGAGAGTAAGAAAGTCCCGATAGCTGTCGTCGAACTTCCGGAAGGGATTGAGCCCGACCACAAGCGCGCCGGCGCGTCCAGCGCTGCCCGACGCGGGAATCGGCAGCACGGCAGCCTGGACAGGTGCGCGGGGCCACGCACCCCTGGGAATCTCGCCATGCGTACCATCAAGCTTCACGATGCTGATTTGCCCGCTGCGTATCACCTGCGTGCAGGGCCACAACGTGAGATCGCACAAATGCTCCGCGCCCGCCGAGCTGGACACCGTTGTGGCGCTCTCGCCGTCGGCATCCGTCATGCAGATCAACGCAAATGGTATGTCGCGCGGGCTCGTCGCCAGCGATTTCATTGCCAACGCGCAGGCGTCCTGCCAGGTCCTCGCGCTGCCGGTCTTTGTTCCGAGTTCAGTAAGCAAGGCCAGCTGGCGCTCGCCGATCACAGCCTGTGTGACGTCGCTGTTCGCGCAAATCAAACCACCGGGACCGCCCTCGTCGTCTGGGACCGGACTGTAGGAGAAGGTGTAGTACGTCTCTTCCTGGTAGCCATAACGCTCCATGATGAGCATTTGCGCCTCGACATACGTTCCCTCGTCACGTGTCATGACGGCTTCGGTCATAGGCCCGACCACGTCCCAGATTTCGCGCCAAACTTCCGAGCAGGGGCGGCCCAGAGCCTGCGGGTGTTTGCCCCCAATGATGGATTTGTAAGGGTCGTTGTACAGATAAGTCAGTTCGGGTCCCCAGCCGAGCCAGAACGGCTGCCGCGACGTCAGCATGATGCGCACGGCCGTCTTCAGGCTTCGCGGCCAGCTATCGGGCGGCCCCAGAGGCGTTGTAGTCCATTTGTAGGCACGCATCAGCGCGCCAAGTTCGCCGCCGCCGTCGAGAAAAGATTTGTCGGGGCTCGTCTTTCTTATCGTCATGGACAAGGACGATATACGAATTTGAAGTCGTTTGCTGGCGTCAGCTTGGGGAATGACAGTGCCGCCAGGTACCCGCGAGCTAGGGTATGGTTACCCCGATTGTCACCATTGCTCCGGCCGCGCCGAAAATGACGATCTCCGAGCAGAACCGGCTGAGGCAATAGCCCACGGAGGGAATGATTACGGGCGCAATCCCGGAACTGTTGTTGGGGATCTTGTTCTGGTACTGGCCGGTGTAGCCATGAACAAGTCCTGCTGTAAACTTCAAATAGAGCGGTTGCAATTTGTCGAAAGGCCGCCATCGATAGCCACCATAAACGTATTGTGTTGGCTGTCCGAACGAATTGTCGAATAGCGACGCGCCAACGAGCCACCGCTCGGTAATATTCCACTCGCCCTGTATCAGTTCCTGATGGTTGTCGTGCGCGGCATCGTAGTTGAAATGCCTGGTATAGATACTCGTTCCCAGGTAGAAGCGGTCGGTGCGCCACGGCTCCGGCGCACTCCAGGCCGAACGGGCCGGTGCCTCGACCGACGGAAGATCGTCGGTCGTTGACGATGACTCAGTATTTGATGGCACTGGTGGCTCTGCGAACACGGCGCCCGAGATCGCAATCAAGGCCACTACCGTGAGCAGCGCGGTGTCGTGATTCACGCTTGCCGCGGCGACCAACTTTGTGAAAATACGATTCCGTTTGGAGTCATTTGGCGGGCACAAACGAGCTGCGTTCGAGGAGATCCGGCGAAAACGCCGCAAGCGCAGATGCACAATACGGCGGTGAAGAGTTTGCGCCATATGTGCGCTATCGGACAAATGAATTTTTACCCGATATGCCGAACTTTCTAGAACGAAAGACGAGAATCCCGTGAAGACAGAGCCTTAGCCGTTGTTCGCAACACTTACGATATCCACGGCCCTTGCGGCCACTCGCTTATAATCATCCGCTTCCTCGAATCCCCACCCAGGTCACATATGGCTCAATACGTTTACACGATGAACCGCGTGGGCAAGGTCGTCCCGCCCAAACGCGTCATCCTCAAGGACATCTCGTTGTCATTTTTTCCCGGCGCCAAGATCGGCATGCTCGGGTTGAATGGCTCCGGCAAGTCCAGCTTGCTGAAAATCATGGCGGGCGAAGACAAGGAGATCGAAGGCGAAGCCACGCCGATGCCTAACCTGCGCATCGGCTATTTGCCTCAGGAGCCGCAGCTCGACCCCGCGCAGAATGTTCGGCAGTCGGTAGAGGGTGGCTTGGGCGAAGTCCTGAACGCGAAGCAAAAACTGGATGAAATCTACGCGGCCTACGCTGAGCCGGATGCCGATTTCGACAACCTCGCCACGGAACAGGCAAAGTACGAGGCGATCCTGGCTACCAGCGGCGCCGATGTCGAGCATCTTCTGGAAATTGCCGCCGATGCGTTGCGGCTGCCGCCGTGGGAGGCAAAAATCGCCAATCTCTCCGGTGGCGAGAAGCGGCGCGTCGCACTATGCCGGTTGTTGCTGTCGAAGCCCGACATGCTGCTGCTCGACGAGCCGACCAACCACCTCGACGCGGAAAGCGTGGATTGGCTGGAGCAGTTCCTGCAGAAATTTCCCGGCACCGTGGTTGCAGTGACGCACGATCGCTACTTCCTCGACAATGCCGCCGAGTGGATTCTGGAACTCGACCGCGGCCGCGGCATCCCCTGGAAAGGCAATTACAGTTCCTGGCTGGAGCAGAAAGAGCAGCGTCTCGAAGTCGAAGCCAAACAGGAGTCCGCCCGCATCAAGGCGATGCAGAAGGAACTCGAGTGGGTGCGTTCCAATCCCAAAGCGCGCCAGGCCAAGAGCAAGGCCCGCATTGCACGTTTCGAGGAACTGTCGTCCCACGAACATCAGAAGCAGAACGAAACCCAGGAAATCTTCATTCCGGTTGCCGAACGCCTGGGCGACAGCGTGATCGAGTTCAAGGAGGTGTCGAAGGGCTATGGCGACCGTCTGCTGATCGACAAGCTCTCATTCAGCGTGCCGCCTGGCGCGATCGTCGGCATCATCGGTCCGAACGGGGCCGGGAAATCGACGCTGTTTCGCATGATCACTGGCAAGGAAAAGCCAGACAGCGGCGAAGTTGCGATCGGCTCCACCGTGCAACTTGCATTCGTCGATCAGACCCGCGATGCGCTCGAGAACAAGAAAACCGTGTGGGAGGCGATCTCGAACGGCCAGGACATCCTCACCGTCGGTAAATTCGAAATGCCCTCGCGTGCTTATGCCGGCAGGTTCAACTTCAAGGGCTCGGACCAGCAGAAAGTCGTCGGCAATCTGTCCGGCGGTGAGCGTGGACGCCTGCATCTGGCGACGACGCTCATCGCCGGCGGCAATGTGCTGCTGCTCGACGAGCCATCCAACGATCTCGACGTTGAAACGTTGCGTGCGCTCGAAGATGCCTTGCTGGAATTTGCCGGCAGCGTGCTGGTGATTTCCCATGATCGCTGGTTTCTCGACCGCATCGCCACTCACATCCTCGCGTGCGAAGGCGAATCGCAGTGGAGCTTCTTTCCGGGCAACTACCAGGAATACGAAGCCGACAAGAGAAAGCGGCTAGGCGAGGAGGGCGCCAAGCCCAAGCGCATCCGCTTCAAGCCGCTGAAGTAGCGCAATACCCCGCCAAGCAATAGCGCCGGCGATATGCCGGATAGCTAGGCGATGAGGAATGGGGAATGGGGAGTGGGTAGTAGCCCTTCCCCCGTCACCCTTCACGCATCGCCCGATCTGTCTCGCCCGGTCCTCCGCCATGATTCCGCGTCCTGATGAAATATCCGGGCTAGGACTTGGCCGGGTTGTGTGCAAAGATGCGCGGCGATTCGGTCATATGCCGCGGACGGGGAGCGAGGCCATGTGGTTCATCGGACTGTTGATCGGACTTCTGCTTGGCAGCGTGTCCGGTTTCGGCGAAGGCACGCTCTGGGGCGGATTGCTCGGCGCGTTGGCCGGTGCAGTATTTTCCCTTTTCCGCAAGCAGCCTCGTGCTTCCGATATCGAGACACGGCTTGCCGCGCTCGAAGCCATCGTCGCAGAACTACGCAGGCAATTCTCGCAAGCCCCCGGGACTTCAACCGCTCCAGGTCTGCGGCCTGGTCCCGTCACTGCCCCTGGACTGCCGGCAGCCGAGCCAGAGAGTCCGGGGCTTGGTCCCGAGGAGATTGCGCCGGTCCACGCGCAACCGGTCGCGTTACAACCGCAGCCTGAACCTCGCGCACCACAACCAGAATACGTCGAGCCCGCAACCGTACCCGCCGCGGGACCTTCGCCCTTCGATCGCGCATGGGCATGGCTGACGGGCGGCAATGCGCTGGTTCGCATCGGCGTCATTGTTCTTTTCTTCGGTGTGGCCTTCCTTCTCAAATACGCCTACGAGCATTCGCGCGTTCCAATCGAAGTCAGGCTAATAGGCGTTGCGCTGGGCGCGGTGGTGATGCTCGTGATCGGCTGGCGTTTGCGCACAGCGAAACCCGTTTATGCGCTGGCAATGCAGGGTGGGGGCGTGGGGCTGCTATACCTGACCGTGTTCGGGGCTTTTCGGCTCTTCGACCTCCTGCCGGGCGAAGCGGCGTTCCTGTTGCTGGTCGCCATCGCGGCTTTCGCCGCTGTGCTCGCAGTGCTGCAGAACGCTCTGTCACTTGCGGTGCTCGGCGTTTCCGGCGGCTTTCTCGCGCCGGTGCTTGCGTCCACCGGTGGCGGCAGCCACGTGATGCTGTTCAGCTATTACGCCGTGCTCAACGCCGGCGTTCTGGGCATCGCACTTTACAAGGCGTGGCGGCCACTCAACGTGCTCGGATTCGTGTTCACGTTCGGCATCGGTGCCGTCTGGGGCGCACGCTTCTATCGTCCAGAACTGTTGGAAAGCACCGAGCCATTTTTGCTACTGTTCTTCCTGCAATACGTCGTCATCGCGGTGGTGTTTGCCTTGAAGCAGGCACCCCAGCTGAAACACTACGTTGACAGTACCATCGTGTTCGGTACGCCTCTGGTGGCGTTCGGGCTGCAGACCCGGCTGGTCCACGACATCGAATACGGCGCCGCCTGGAGCGCTGTCGGCGCATCCGCGCTCTATCTCCTGCTCGCCGGGGCCTTGTACCGCCGCCATGCCGAATCGCTGCGCATGCTGGTCGAAGCCTTTCTCGCGTTGGGTGTGATATTCGCGACGCTGGCAATCCCGCTGGCCTTCGACGGACGCTGGACCTCCGCCGCCTGGGCGCTCGAGGGCGCTGCCGCATACTGGGTGGGGGCGCGTCAGACAAGGACACTGCCGCGCGCTTTCGGATTGCTCATGCAATTCGCTGCGGGCGTTGCATTCATCGTCGACGCCGGCCGCCAATTCAGCGCGACGCCGGTGTTAAACAGTTACTACCTGGGTTGCGTCTTCATTGCCGGCGCTGCATTGTTTTCCAACAAGACCATCGAAAAAAACGCTGAAAAAGTCGGCCACTTCGCGATGCAGGTGGCGATCATCGTTTTTCTATGGGGTCTGGCGTGGTGGACTTTTGGGGGAGTGCACGAGATTCGCCTGCACGTGCCCCGTGAGGAGCAACTGAATGCGACGCTGCTCTTCTTCACCGGTACGTGCGCGGCATTCAGCGCGCTGTGGGCACGCGGCTGGTGGATCGCGCGTTTTCCCGCCCTCGCGATCACTCCCATCATGCTGCTCATGCTCGGCGTCATCGTGACAAATCTTCCCCATCAGCATCCGCTGGCCGGCTTCGGTCTGCTGGCGTGGCCCGTTGCGTTTCTGTTCCACTGGCGCATTCTCAGGCAACAGGATCAGAACGACGGCAGCTACATGACTTTCGTCCATGCCGCCGGGGTGTGGCTGCTCGCGGCGACAGGCGCCTGGGAAGTAGGCTGGCAGATCGACAACCTCGTGGAGGGTAGGCACGTGTGGCCACTGATCGCGTGGGCATTGTGGCCCGGCGCCTTGTTGGCTGCTCTTGCGCTCAGGGGCAATCGCCTGGCATGGCCGGTAATGCGATATCCACGCGCCTATCTGTGGACCGGCGCCGCGCCGCTGGCCGTTTTCCTGCTGGTTTGGATCCTGTATGCGAATTTCACCAACGACGGCAATCCCGAACCGCTACCCTATCTTCCGCTGCTCAATCCGCTCGACATCGCGCAGTTGCTGGCGTTTGCCTGCCTCGCAATGTGGTGGAGCACTCTGCGTGGTTACGGCATCGAGATTGCCGATGAAGTGCCGGCCTTCCTGCCTCGGGTATTGCTCGGCGCCGCGGCATTCATTTTTCTGAACGGGGTATTGTTGCGCACGCTGCATCACTGGGCCGGAATCCCGTATTCGCTTGACGCGATGCTGCGCTCGGATCTCGCGCAGACTTCCCTGTCCATCTTCTGGACCGTCCTTGCGCTGGTCGCCATGGTGATGGCAACACGTCGCCGCCTGCGGGTGCTCTGGGTTTGCGGAGCCGGGCTGATGGTGGTCGTCGTCGCGAAGCTTTTTTTTGTCGAGCTGGCGAAAGTCGGGGGCGTCGAGCGCATCGTTTCGTTCATTGCGGTGGGCATCCTGATGCTGGTGATCGGTTACCTGGCGCCACTTCCCCCAGCCAAGGTGAAGGATCGATGAAATATCTGTTGCCGGCCCTGCTTGCGATGACAACTCTTGCGGCGGGCGCCGCCGAGCTGGTCGATGAGTTCGCCTTTGCGGTGCCGATCGAGGGCCTCGGCGGCGACGCTCTCTACAGGGTGACGATTCCGCTTTCGACGTATGAGGCGGCGGCCTTCCCCGATTTGCGCGACCTGCGAGTTTTCAACGGCGGCGGCGAGGCGGTGCCGTTTGCTTTCCGCCCTGTCGAGCGCGTCGCACAGAAGCCCGCCCCGGTGGATCTTGCTATCTTTGCCTTGCGTGGTCCCGGAGATGCCCGCGCCGACCAGCTAGACCTGAGCTTCGACCGAAGCGCAGGCAAACTTAATGTCAGGCTGGATTCGCGCGGCACGAAGGGTGCAAAGCAGGTGCTGCTGGGATACCTGATCGATACGTCCCACTTGAAGACGCCGCTAGCCGGCATCGAGTTCGATTGGAGCGTGCCGCAAGTCGATCGTCTGACCGCCGCGCGGTTGGAGGCCGGCGACGATCTGAAGCATTGGACCACGGTCGCGGCCGAAACGCCGCTCGGCGGGTTGTCGCACGCCGGTCAACGCCTGGAACGCAGGGTCATCGAATATGGGAGCCATCGGGCGAAGTACCTGCGGCTCATCTGGATGGATGTGGCGAGTGCTATCGAAGTGAAAGGCGCGCGCGGTCTGCTTCCCGAGCAAACCAGGCAGTCGGTCCGGGCCTGGAAGGAAATCGCCGCGACGCTTGATACCGGCAAACCGGGCGATTATTTTTTCGACATCGGCGGCCTTTTTCCAATCGATCGCCTGGCGTTTCGATTGCCGCAGGAAAACACCGTGGTGCCAATACAGCTTTTCTCCAGAGAAAAGTCCGCCGACAAGTGGGGGCCGGTCACGCGCGCGGTCGTGTACCGCATGAAACAAGGAGGCGTGGAACTCATCAGTCCCGACGTCTTGATTGCCACCAACTCGCATCGCTACTGGCTGTTCCGGGCGGACCCGGCCACAGGCGGGGTTGGCGCGGGTCGACTTAGGGTGAATGCGGGCTGGACGCCGCGGGAGATCGTTTTCGCGGCGCGCGGCAATGGGCCGTTCCGGCTGTCGTATGGAAATTCCAAGGCGCAAGCCGGCGCGCTCTCCATCGAAAATCTGGTGCCGGGTTGGCGCACCGACCAGGAACCGAAGATTCTGGTGGCCGCGACCGGATCCGAGCAGACGCTGGCAGGGAGAGCGGCCGCACGGCAACGCATCGATTTCAAGAAGTGGGGGCTGTGGGCCGCGCTGCTGGCGGCCGTGGTCCTGCTTGCCTGGATGGCGTGGAAATTGTCGACGCAGATGCGAGGGCCCAAGCCCTGAGCATGCTCTCTTCCGGGCGATCGCCCGGAGAGAAATCTTGTTTCTCTACACCGAATCAGAACACGTAGGCAAGCCCAATCGACAGCACCGGATAGTACTTGTATTTTTGTGCGTCATCGTCGAGTTGGGCTTGCGCTGCCGCAACGTCGCTCTGGAGTTGCGCACAACTCGCTGGAGTGGAGGTTGGCCCGCAGGTCGCGGTCAGCGTCGAGCGAGGGGAACCCTGGAACATCACGCCCACGTCGGCGATCAACGAAAATCCCCTGCCGACCGGCCGGCCGTATCCCAAGCCAAGGTAAGGAGCGAACTTGTTGAAATCGACCTTGCCGTCCACTGTACCGACGTCAGATGCGTTGTACGTAACGCCATTGAACGTGTACGTCCCGCTGGCTGAAGGTTTTCCAGCCAGCGTAAGCTTGTTGCCGTTGTACATCCCGCCAGCGCTGAAGCGAAAATTGCTCGCGAACGGAAACCAGTCGAAAAGCAGCTGGCCGGTTGCCAGCTTCAGGTTGGCGTCATATTCGACATCCTGATAGGTATCGGTCGTGTCGTATTTCAGGCCGTCTGCCCCGATGCGAATGCCGAACCTTTCACCAAAGGCGTGAGCGAGTTCGATGCCGCCGCCCAAGGTCCCGACACGCAGCCCGAGGCTGGTGTCGGCCATCGAGGGCGAGCAGGCGATCATGGCCCAGACGGCTATCGATACCGAAACCAGAAATTTCTTCAACATGAAAGACCTCCGTTCCCTTTCATTGCCTTGATTCGACGTTCGGTGCCCGGCGAGCATTCATTGCACCGGACGTCTCACCTCATGCGCGCGCCTATTCTGCCATGCGGACGAAGCCACGGCCAGATTAGACAGGCGTGCCAGGTGCGGGAGTAGCACGCTTCCGGCGTCAGCGGATTGCAAGCGGTCCTTCCCTGTCTATTCGTTTCAATTTCTTTAGCACGTCACCACAAATCTTTACGAGTTCTTTACGTCGCCTTTCCTACCATGACGGCAGAAGATTGATCCACAACTGCTCTGACCCGGAGCTTTGATCTGGTGAAGTATCCCGATGGCATCGGATCAATCCTGAACTTTATGGACGGGCAAACATGGACATTCTGTACATCGCACTGATGGTGCTTTTCGTGGCCCTGAGCATCGGGCTCGTGCACGGTTGCGACAAATTGATGAGGAGACCGCGATGACCTGGATCTATGTCCTGAGCGGCGTGCTCGCTGCCGGCATCTTTGTCTATCTCTTTGTCGCGCTTCTTTGGCCGGAGAAATTCTGATGACTGCCAACGGGTATCTGCAAGTTGTCTTCTTTCTCGTCGTCGTCGTCGCGCTGGCGAAGCCGCTTGGCTTGTATATGGCCCGGATATATGAAGGCCAGCCGGCCTTCCTCAATCGCATCGGCGCGCCGCTCGAACGACTGATCTACCGCGCCTGCGGCGTCGATCCGGCACAGGAGATGCGCTGGACCCAGTACGCCGTGGCTGTCCTGGCGTTCAGCCTGATCGGTCTGCTGGTCGCCTACGCGCTGCAGCGTCTGCAGAACTATCTGCCGCTTAATCCCGCGGGCATGGCCGCCGTATCGCCCGACTCCTCGTTCAACACCTCGGTGAGCTTCAACACCAATACCAACTGGCAGGGCTATGCCGGCGAATCGACCATGAGCTATCTGACGCAGATGCTCGCACTCACGGTACAGAACTTCGTCTCCGCCGCGATGGGCATGGCGGTGGTGATTGCGCTGATCCGCGGTTTCGCGCGGCAGACCATGCAGACCATCGGCAACTTCTGGGTGGACCTGACCCGCGGCACTTTATACATCCTGCTTCCGATATCGGTCGTTTTCGCTGTGGTGCTCGTTTCGCAAGGCGTGGTGCAGACTTTTTCGGAATATCAGACGGTGCCTCTGATCGAGTCGATCGAGTACGACAACCCCAAACGCGATGCCGCCGGCCAACCGCTCAGGGATACCGCGGGCAATGCGATCACCGAAAAAGCGACACAGAAGGAACAGGTGATCGTAGTCGGCCCCGCGGCATCCCAAGTCGCGATCAAGCATTTGGGCACGAACGGCGGCGGCTTTTTCAACGCAAACTCCGCGCATCCGCTGGAAAGTCCGACGCCGCTGACGAACCTCCTGGAGATGCTCGCCGAGTTGGTGATCGCCGTGGCGCTGACCTTCACGTTTGGCAGGATGGTGGGCGACAAACGCCAGGGCTGGGCGATCCTTGCCGCAATGATGGTCGTCTTCGTGAGCCTGATGGCTGTGGCTGTATGGTCGGAGCAATACGGCAATCCCGCGCTTACCAAACTGGGCGTCGACCAGGTGGCATCCCCCCTGCAGGCCGGGGGAAACATGGAGGGTAAGGAAACCCGGTTTGGCGTGGTCAATTCTGCGCTGTTCGCGGTGATCACGACGGCGACTTCGACGGGCGCGGTGAATTCCATGCACGACTCTTTCACGCCGCTCGGCGGGCTGGTGCCAATGTGGCTGATCCAGATCGGCGAGGTGATATTCGGCGGGGTTGGCTCCGGCCTGTATGGAATGCTGCTGCTGGCCGTGGTCGCCGTGTTCGTCGCGGGCCTCATGATCGGCCGCACACCCGAATACCTGGGCAAAAAAATCGAAGCCTTCGACATAAAGATGGCCGCGATCGGCGTGCTGGTGCCTTTGCTCACGGCGCTTGTGGGAACCGCCGTTGCTGTCTTGCTGGAGGCCGGCAAGGCGGGCGTCGCCAATCCCGGAGCGCACGCCTTCTCCGAGATCCTCTACGCCTTTTCCTCGGCGAGCGGCAACAACGGCAGTGCGTTCGCGGGCCTGTCGGCTAACACACCGTTTTACAACACCGCGCTGGGCATCGTCATGTTCTTCGCGCGCTACTGGATCATCATCCCGGTCCTCGCGCTGGCCGGCTCGCTGGTGGCAAAGAAAAAGGTTCCGGCGGGCCCCGGCACGCTGCCCACCCACACGCCGATGTTCATCTTTTTCCTCGTCGGCGTGGTAATCGTCATCGGTGCGTTGACGTTCTTCCCGGCGCTCGCGCTGGGCCCGATCGTCGAGCACCTCATGCTGTACGGCGCCTAGCCGCATTCGAAGGAAACAGGAGTCGATCCGCCATGACAACCCAAGCGATTACCTCCGCAGCCACACCCTTGCCGCGCCGCTCCCTTGTCACGAAAAGCATCGTCGCAGACGCGCTGTTCGTCGCCGTGGTCAAACTGCTGCCGCAACACCAGTGGCGCAATCCGGTGATGTTCGTGGTCTACGTCGGCAGCATTCTCACCACCATTCTTTTTGTGCAGGCTCTGGGCGGACACGGCGAGGCGCCGCCCGGATTCATTCTGGCCGTAACGGTCTGGCTGTGGTTTACCGTGCTATTCGCCAATTTCGCGGAAGCCGTGGCCGAGGGGCGCAGCAAGGCGCAGGCCGCGGCGTTGCGCGCGGTCAAGCGCGTTGGCTTCGCACGCAAGGTCAAGGAAGCGCGCCTCGATGCGGAGGCCGTGTGGACGCCCTCGGCGGATCTGCGCAAGGGAGACCTGTTCATCACCGAGCCCGGCGACGTGATTCCCGCGGACGGTGAAGTCGTGCTGGGTGTCGCGTCCGTCGACGAATCGGCGATTACGGGAGAATCGGCGCCAGTGATCCGCGAGTCGGGCGGAGATTTCTCTTCCGTGACCGGCGGCACGCGCGTGCTGTCCGATTGGCTGATCGTGCGTGTGACGGTCAATCCCGGAGAAGCCTTCCTCGACCGCATGATCGCCATGGTCGAAGGCGCGCGCCGCCACAAGACACCGAACGAAATCGCGCTGACCATTCTGCTGGTGAAGATGACGATAATCTTCCTGCTCGCCACGGTCACGCTGCTACCGTTCTCGATCTACGGCGTCGAGCTTGCGAAGGCGGGTAATCCGGTGACCATCACGGTATTGGTGGCACTCCTCGTGTGCTTGATCCCGACCACCATCGGCGGTTTGTTGTCCGCAATCGGACTGGCCGGCATCGGCCGCATGTTGCGGGCCAATGTCATTGCCACATCCGGCCGCGCGGTCGAAGCGGCTGGCGATGTCGACGTGCTGCTGCTCGACAAGACCGGCACCATTACCTTGGGCAATCGCCAGGCCTCGGGCTTCTTTCCCGCAGCCGGAGTATCGGAACGCGATCTCGCCGATGCCGCGCAACTGGCCTCACTCGCCGACGAAACGCCCGAAGGCCGCAGCATCGTCGTGCTCGCCAAGCAGAAGTTCAACCTGCGCGAGCGCGACGTCGCTGCATTGAAGGCGAGCTTCGTCCCTTTCTCCGCGCACACTCGGATGAGCGGAGTGGACATGGAAGGGCGGCAGATCCGCAAGGGCGCGAGCGATTCAATTTGCGCCTGGGTGGAGGCGAAAGGTGGCGCTTTTCCGGCCGGGATCGGCGAAATCGTCGACGGCATCGCGCGCCACGGCTCCACGCCGCTGGTGGTGGCTGACGGCCAGAAGGTACTTGGGGCGATCGAACTCAAGGACATCGTCAAGGGTGGTATCAAGGAGCGCTTCGCCGAACTGCGCGGAATGGGCATCAAGACGATCATGATTACCGGCGACAACCGGCTGACGGCCGCTTCCATCGCTGCCGAGGCCGGCGTGGACGACTTCCTATCGGAAGCCACACCCGAAGCCAAGCTCATGCTGATTCGCGATCACCAGTCGACCGGCCGGCTGGTGGCGATGACCGGTGACGGCACAAACGACGCGCCGGCGCTGGCGCAGGCCGATGTCGCCGTGGCGATGAACACCGGCACGCAGGCTGCCAAGGAAGCCGGCAATATGGTGGATCTGGACTCCAATCCGACCAAGCTGATCGAGATCGTCGAAATCGGCAAGCAATTGCTGATGACGCGCGGCGCGCTGACCACGTTCTCGATCGCCAACGACGTGGCGAAGTATTTCGCCATCATCCCCGCGGCCTTCGCGACCACGTATCCGCAACTGAATGCACTCAACGTGATGCATCTGGCCAGTCCCGCCAGCGCAATCCTCTCGGCGGTGATCTTCAACGCCCTTATCATCATCGCGCTGATCCCGCTTGCGCTGAAAGGGGTGCGCTATCGCGCCATTGGCGCCGCGGCGCTGTTGCGCAACAACACGCTGATCTATGGCGTCGGTGGGATCATCGTGCCGTTCGCCGGCATCAAGCTGATCGACATGATCCTTGTCGGGCTTGGTCTCGCTTGATACCTCAGGTTCCAATGAATGCTCAATCCCGCCACGAAGACGCGAAGACACGAAGAAGTGCGAAATGATTATTGGGGCGTCCGTTTCTATATCGCTCTATCGCGGATGTTCACGACAAACGGCGAAAACATATATGACTTTCCTTCGTACATCCGCCCACCAATCCGTGATCACAGGAAGATTGTTTTTCTTCGTGCCTTCGTGTCTTCGCGGTAGAAACTTCGACTTGGTGCATTACTCATTAGGTAGTGGAAAGGAAATATCATGTTGACCGAACTCAGGCGCGCACTCGTGATGTTGATCGTATTGACGGTAATTACCGGCGTCGCGTATCCATTGCTTGTGACCGGAATTAGCCAGGTGGCCTTTCATGGCAAGGCGAACGGCAGCCTGATCGAGCGCGGCGGCAAGGCCGTCGGCTCGACGCTGATCGGGCAAGCGTTTTCCGACCCGAAACATTTCTGGGGCCGGCCGTCGGCGACGTCGCCTTATCCCAATAACGCCAGCGCCTCGAGCGGCTCCAACCAGGGACCGCTCAATCCAGCGTTGACCGATGCTGTCTCGGGGCGCATCAAAGCGCTTCACGATGCCGATCCGGATAACACCGCGCCGGTGCCGGTCGATCTGGTGACTGCTTCCGCCAGCGGGCTCGATCCGCACATCAGCCCGGCCGCCGCGGAATACCAGGTCAACCGGGTTGCGAAGGCGCGCAAACTGGAGCCGCTGAAAGTCAGGGATTTGGTCGCGCAATATACGCAAGGCCGCCAACTCGGCTTCCTCGGCGAGCCGCGAGTCAATGTGCTTGAACTGAATCTCGCGCTCGATGCTTTGAAACCGTGACGAGTGACGGGTGACGGGAGGCCGCGAAGATCGTGACGGAGTGACTCTAGGACTCGGGACGTAGACCCAGCTTTGCTGGATGCCAGGCTACGGCAGGCAGCGCAGGGTTACCCCGCGAACGCGGGGCGCGACAACCAGGGGCGGCCTTCCTTTGGTTACTTTCCTTGGCCGCGCAGGGAAAGTGACCAGCCGCCGGGCTGCCCCCGGCCAGTTTTTTTCAAGATTTGATCTCGAAGGAACAGTGGGCCAGAGGACGTTGCTATCTCAGATTGCGGCCACTCCTTACAATAGGGAGCAGGCCTAAATGCGATGACGGACACCCGGCAGGATCCCGACGAACTGCTCGCCAAGATCAGGCGAGAGCGAGACCGCGCCAGCCGCGGCCGGCTGAAGATTTTCTTCGGCGCGTCGGCGGGTGTGGGCAAGACTTACGCGATGTTGTCCTCGGCGCACGAACTGCGCGCGCAATCCGTTGACGTCGTCGTCGGGATCGCGGAAACCCACGGCCGCAAGGATACCGCGGCGCTGCTGGAGGGACTGGAGGTCCTGCCGCCGCGTCACGTCGAATATCGCGGCTCACGTCTGGTGGAACTCCATCTCGATGCGGCGCTCGTGCGCCATCCCTTCGTCATCCTGGTCGACGAACTGGCGCACAACAATGCGCCTGGTTCCCGCCACCCGAAGCGCTGGCAGGACATCGAAGAACTGCTCGATGCCGGCATCAACGTCTACACCACGGTCAACGTCCAGCATTTGGAAAGCCTGAACGACGTGATCACCGGCATCACCGGCGTCAAGGTCTCGGAAACTGTTCCCGACAGCGTGTTCGACAAGGCCGACGACGTCACGGTCGTGGACCTGCCATCCGACGAGTTGCTGCAGCGGTTGCGCCATGGCAAGGTCTACATGCCGGCGCAGGCCGAGCGTGCGATCCAGAATTTCTTCCGCAAGGGCAATCTCATAGCGCTGCGCGAATTGGCGTTGCGGCGTACTGCCGATCGCGTGGACGCGCAGATGCTGGTCTACCGCAACGATCAGGCGATCGGCCCCGTCTGGCCGACCCGCGAATCGCTGGTGGCCTGCGTCGGCCCGCAACCCGGCTCGGAAAAAGTGGTGCGCAGCACCGCCCGCCTCGCGCAGCAGCTCGATGTGGCCTGGCATGCGGTCTACGTCGAAACGCCGCAGTTGCAGCGGTTGCCTAACGCGAAACGCGAAAGGATCCTGCGTGTGCTGGCGCTTGCCCAACGGCTCGGTGCGCAGACGGCTACGCTGACGGGGCAATCCCCGGCAGAACAGATCGTCGCCTACGCGCGCAGCCGCAATCTCGCGCGTGTGGTGATCGGTCGCGGCCGCCGTTTCCGCTGGCCGTTCACGAAGTCCTTCTCTGAGCGGCTGACCGCGGTGGGCCCGGATCTCGAAGTGGTCCAGGTCGGCCTGGAAACAAGCGGGACCCCGCGCCGTGCCGAGGGGACAGCCACCACTGGCGAAGCGCCAAAGGTGTCGGCGCCGCTGCACCAGCTTTTCATAACTGAACGGCGCAACGGCGACCAAATCTCCTACCGATACCAACTGCAATCCCCGGACCTCCATCTGCTCAAATGGGGCGATTCGAAACCGCTCGTC
>Ga0207689_10000569_pt1 | contig 35278 bp, 36 predicted proteins | sample KBSMisM52_FD_184312 | JGI IMG/M metagenome (GOLD analysis project Ga0207689, IMG submission 184312) | Miscanthus rhizosphere microbial communities from Kellogg Biological Station, Michigan, USA - KBS Miscanthus M5-2 (SPAdes) (version 2) | ecosystem: Host-associated > Plants > Roots >...
CAAGTTCAGCCACGCGCGCTTCGAGCCGTCGGGGATGACCAAGAACCCCGAGGTGCGGTTCGCGAAGTCGATCGTGGACTACATCTTCCGGTGGATGGCCAGCAAGTTCCTCTCGCCCGACGCGCAGTTCCGCGCCGGCGTGAACATGCGGGAGGAACCCGTCGCGGGCTCTGAAGAAAGCACTGCGAAGGTGGAAGCGCCGGCCCCGCCGAAGGTCACCGTGTCGGCGCCCCCGGTGGAAGCGAAGCCGGCGCCGAAGCCGAGCTCGTTCGCGGCGATGCAGAACCAGACGGATGCGCCGCCGTGCAGCACGTGCGGGTCGATCATGATCCGCAGCGGCAGCTGCTACAAGTGCTCGAACTGTGGTACGACATCAGGCTGCGCCTGATGCGCATGATGTAGAGGGCGGTCTTCAGACCGCCCTGGAGAACGACATGGGCGCTGGTCGACAGATCAGCGCCCTTTCTGTGTACCCTAGCGTCTTCAATGCTTTGAGGATGATGGCCAGAATCGCCGTACGAGCGCTGGTGCTGATCGCCGTCGTGGCGACGATCGGATGCGATCGGGTGACCAAGCACGTCGCGAGGGCGGCGTTGGCTGGTGAACCGGGTCGATCGTATCTGGGCGATACGATTCGCCTCGAGTACGTCGAAAACACCGGAGGGTTCCTCAGCCTGGGGGCCGGGTTGCCGCCGTCGGCGCGCACGGCGTTGTTTTCGCTCGGGACTGGAGTCCTGCTCCTGGCATTGGCGGGAGTCGCGGTTCGCTTCCGGTGGCGTGGGTGGCTGCTGCTCGGAACGAGCCTCGTTCTGGCGGGCGGTGCGTCGAACTGGATGGACCGTCTGCTTCGAGGCAGTGTGGTCGATTTCCTCAATGTCGGCGTGGGCCCGCTCCGAACCGGCGTCTTCAACGTGGCAGACATGGCCATCATGCTCGGGGTCGCCGTCTTGCTGCTCGCACAACGTCGTCGAAGCGCCGATGCGCGATGGTGATTTCGATCTGAAAGCGCTGCACGCGGCGCTCGACCAGCAGCGGCAGGCGCGCGGGCTCTCGTGGGCCGCGGCCACGCGCGCCATCAGCGGGTCCGGTCCGCTGCCTTCACGACGGCCGGTCGCGTCGACAACCATCACCACTCTTCGAACCAAGGTGCTGGCGGAAGCCGACGGGGTGCTGGCGATGCTGCGCTGGCTGGGTCGCGCCCCGGAGAGCTTTGTGGGCGATTCGCCGCCTGCCCTCGCGGCCGAGGCATTTCCCGAGATCGCCCTCGGGAGCGTGCCGCGCGTCGACACGCGGAAGCTGTACGAGGCGCTGAACCAGGCGCGCGAGGTGCTCGGCCTCACGTGGCCCGAGGTGGAGGCGGCGACGCGAGTGCCCGCGTCGCACATGCGCGGGCTGGCGCGCGGCGGACGCACCGCGTTTCCGTTCGTGACGCGCCTCACGCGGTGGCTGCGCGTGCCCGCTTCCCAGTTCGTGCGTCAGTCTCCATACTGAACGCCGTGTTCACGCTGGCGTCCGTCGTGCCCTGGGGCCGCTCGTTCGACGAGTACCGGCGCATGTTCGCGCTGACCGACGTCGATCTCCGCGGCCGCGTGCTCGGCTGCGGCGACGGGCCGGCCAGCTTCAACGTCGAAGCCACGCGGCGCGGGGCGCAGGTCGTGTCGTGCGATCCGCTCTATCAGTTCAGTGCCGCCGAGATCCGGCAGCGCATCGACGAGACCGCCGCCGAGGTGCTCGAGCAGGCGCGCCGGAACGCACACGAGTTCGTGTGGGACGAGGCGATTCCAGACCTCGCCACGCTGAAGCGGGTCCGCATGAGCGCGATGACGGCGTTTCTCGAGGACTACGAGACCGGCCGCGTGGAGGGCCGCTACCTCGACGCCGGCCTGCCGTCGCTGCCATTCGCCGACGGTGCCTTCGACCTGGCGCTGTGCTCGCACTTCCTCTTTCTCTACAGTCAACAGCTCGACGAGGCCTTCCACCTGCAGTCGGTGCGGGAACTCTGTCGCGTGGCGCGCGAAGTCCGTGTGTTTCCGTTGCTGGCGCTCGGCGGTCAGCCGTCTCCGCACCTGGCCTCGGCGCGAGAGGCGCTGGCGAGCGACGGCCACAGCGTGACCGTCGAGCGTGTGCCCTATGAATTCCAGCGAGGCGGCAACGAGATGCTGCGGGTGAAGCGCTCGATCGATTGAACTGGAGAAGTGGAGTCGAGTGTTGGCAGGTTGACGCGCCACGCGAGCGCGGCCCACACCACGAGGCACATCACGCGATCGAGCTCCATGAACAGGCTGATTGCGGGCGGAGCCGAATGGGCCAGGGCCAGCTTCGCCCACGACGGCACCGCGGCCACGAGCAGCGCGGCCAGCCCGAAGAACATCCAGCGTGGCGCGTGTCCGGTCGCGGCGCACGGCGGACACCTCCACGCGACCAGCACGGGCAGCAGGAGCAGGAAATCGTAGGACAGGTGCCTGACCGCCAGCAGCGAGATCGCTCCGCAGAGTCCGAGCAGCTCCATGTGTCGTCCGTCGGCGCGCCGGCGGACGACCGCCATGACCAGCGGCACCAGCAACCCGGCCAGCACGAGACCCGAGAGGACCGCATTGACCGATGGCTCCGGCCACAGATGCCACAGCCAGAGGCGAAGATCAGACTGGCCTGGCAGCTCGGTGGGATCGCCGTACTGCGAAGTGATGGCCGTGCGGTACCCAGCCACCAGATCGCGCACGCCGATCGGAGCAACGGCAATGTACACGGCGGTCAAGATCAACGGAACCGGTAGCGCATACGCCGCGCGCCGCCAGTCGCGGCGCAGCACCAGCCACAGCCAGACGACGCCGCCAACCTGCGGTTTCATCAACGAGACGCCGACCAGCAGCCCGCCGATGAGCGGCGACGCCGTGAAGGCGCCGACGATCGCCAGCGCGTAGGAGAGGTGGCTGAATTGCAGGAGCTGGCGGATCGTCCCGGTGGCCGCCAGGAGCCATGCGAGGTTGCGCGTGCTCGGTGCATTCTCGTGGCTGATCGTGGCCAGTCGCCACACGATGACGGCGGCCAGCCCGAGGTTGAACACCAGCCACACCGCGACCAGCCATTCGGACGGTACCAGCGCCAGCGGCGACAGGGTGACGATGGCCCACGGCGGGTAGTCGGTGATTGATCCGGGTCCGTAGAGGTGGCCGCCGGACAGCCAGGTCTGCAGCCACGAGGCCACGAGAAACAAGTCGGCCACTTGATCGCGCGCGAGTGTCAGGAGCACACCCCCAGACACATTGAGCACGGCGAGGACGACGAGCGCCACCGCGATGGCACCGTCGCGGCGCTGTGGCGCCGCATCGCCCGTCCCCGCGATGGTGAACTCCACGCGGCCGGACGGGGTGCAAGCGATGTGCCTCTGCTGTCGCGCTGAGCGCAGGGTTTTAGCCGAGCTACTGCCTCGCGGGCCGCAGCCGCAACGACGCGGATGTGGATCGCTTGTTGCTCCCACGCCCCATTCACCGAACACGTGCGGCGCTCCGGATCGTGAGGATGCCGATGGACACCTGGGATGACGAACAGCCACGGCCGCAGACCGTGGAGACGGTGGAGAATGGCGGGCTGGACGAGTTCGCCGATGAGGGCGAAGGGCCCGGGGCGCCCGTCCCACCGATAGCGGCCGAGGCCACCTCGGAGCGAACAGAGGAGGCTGCGCGCGAAAGCGTCGAGCCGACGATCGCGTCCGCGGCTGGTGTCGCGGCGCCACCGGCCGCCGCCGCGATCGTCATCGGCGTCTCGTCGGCACTGCGGCGCGGGGCCGTCTTCGTCCACGCACGAATGAGCAGGCTGTTTCGTCAGCCGGCCTGGTGCGACGCGCTCTCGCCGGCGGAGATTCGCACGCTGCGAGGCCTGGTGGCGTTAGTGGTCGTGCTCGTCTATGCCGGCCTGGTAATCGGAATCTGGAACCGGGCCGTCGCGTCGGATCGGCGCCGCGCGCTGGCCTCGGCCGAGGTTGCAGTTGCGCATCCCTCGACGCCTCCGCCAGTGCCGGCCCCGATTGCTCCGAGTCCGATTGCCGCTGCGCCGATTGCCGCTGCGCCGATCGCGGCGCCATCGCTGACGCCGCCGGCGCCGACGCCGGCACCCGTCCCGACGCCGCCCACGACGCCGGTCACCGCTGTGCCCGCGCCAGTCAAGGCTGTGCCCGCGCCGCCGGTCAAGGCTGTGCCTAGGCCGCCGGTCGCGCGTCGGGCGCGCGCTCAAGCGCCGAAGCCTGTCCAGTCTCCCAGGCCGCGGACCCCGAGTGCACCACGTCCCCCGGCGTCGCCGGCGTCACCGAACCGCACGCCGTCACTGGCCGTTGACGGCAGCCGTTCAGAGTCGGAACGCGATTGGACGAGGGCCGCGGTTGCGCCCGTGGCCGCGCCGCCTGCAGGCGCCATCGCGGGCGAGGCTCGTCTCGTGGCAGAGCCTGCAGCAGCCGTGGTTACGGCAGTCGATCCGCTCGCCGCGGATCGATCGGCGGTCACGGCCGTGCTCGCCGCCTACCGGAAGTCGTACAACACCCTCGACGCCAGGTCGGCTTCGGCGATCTGGGAAGGCGCCGACGAGCGGGCGCTGCGTCGCGCGTTCTCGAGCCTCAGCCACCAGAACGTGTCGTTCGACCGTTGCGACGTGCGGCTGCCGGCCGGGGATCGCGCAGTCGCGCGATGCGACGGCGTCTTGAGCTATGTGGCGAAGGTCGGCGACAGCAGCGCGCAGCAACGCCGCATGACCTGGAACATGGACTTCCGCCGCAAGGGCGACCACTGGAAGATCGTCAACGTGACCGCTCGCTAGCCCTGCCAGTCGCATCGCACAAGCCTGTAGGAGTTCGATCGCTCGTCGACATGCACGTGCCCCATCCATTTGGTGAACACGCGTAGCCCTGCCTGATTGCCGCTTTGGCGAGCGTTTACGGCGGGCGGTGAGGCCGGAGCTGAAGCAGAAGCGACGGCCGCCGATCGCGCGATCGATCGTGGCCACTCTTTTGTGTGTAATCGACATCGAGAAACGCATTCCTGTCGTACGTCAACACGCGTGGGTCGCAGCGCGACCATTACGCTCGCATCGCCGCAAGGAATCCGCGCGGGACAGCGTGTCTCTGCGTCGTTCATGCCCGGCAAAAACTACATCTTGTGATTGACGCTGACCGCGAGCGTTGCAGCGTCACCGTGTGCTCTTTACGCGATCGCGATGCGCTCGTTACTCGAGCGCGTCGGAACGCCCAATTCTTCGGGGTCTCGCGATGTAACGCGGCCCGACTCGTCGGCACGTGGCATCAGCCTCGCATGGTCACGCGCATGGCGTCGGCCATAGCTCAGGATACCTCTCTCTATTCGCTGGCCCGGCAGTCGTTCCGACCGATCCACGCGGTGCGCACCACAGCCGTCACGATGGCGCGGGCGTTCGATGCGCTGTGCGCACTCACTGTCATGTTGGTGACGTTCGTCACTCTGAACGTGTTCAGAATGCCAGGTGGCCTCCAGGAATTTCTGACACTGCGGCTCACGGTGAAGAACTTCATCGTGGCACTGCTGCTGCTTTTCATCTGGCACAGCTCGTTTGCCGCCTTTGGCCTGTATCAGGCCGCGCGCGTACGGTCCTTTCAGTCGGCCGCAACCCGGATCGTGCTCGCCTGTTCGCTCGCATCGGGGTTCGTATCGCTGTTCATCAACGTGAGCAACTCGGGCGCATTCAACATCCGCGTCGTGCTGCTGTTCTGGCTGGTGTCCGTCGTCGTCGAGCTCGCGGGCCGCAACGCGCTCGCGACCGCCGCGCACTACGCCGAGCGCAAGGCGCGCAACGTCCGCGTGGCCGTGATCGTCGGCAGCGGCCAGCGCGCCCTCAAGCTCTGGCGCTCGATCGAGGCCCGCGAGTTTCAGGACTGGCACGTGGCCGGCTTCGTGGACGAGTACGACTACGCGGAAATGGCGCCTGAAATCAGGCCCAAACTTCTCGGTTCGCTCAGCAACCTCGAGGACGTGCTCTCGCGCGCCCCGGTCGATCAGCTGCTCATCGCGCTGCCGGTGAAGTCGCAGTACGTGGCGATCGAACACGCGCTGGCCGTCTGCGAGCGCGTCGGCGTCGAGGCGAAATATTCCCCCGACATCTTCACAACCTCGCGCGCCAGGCATGCGCTCGACGCCGACGCCGACGACGACGTGCCGTCGGTGCGGGTCCAGCACGTCGCCGACGACCATCGGATGCTGATCAAGCGCGCACTCGACATTGTCGGCGCGGCCGGCGGACTGCTGGTCTTGTCGCCGGTGCTCCTCGCCTGCGCGATCGCTGTCAGAGCTACCAGCGAAGGGCCTGCCATCTTCTCGCAGGAGCGCTACGGGTACAACCGCCGGCGCTTCCGCATGTTCAAGTTCCGGACGATGGTGCAGGACGCGGAGGTGCTGCAGGCGGGGCTGGAGGATCGGAACGAGGCGCAGGGCCCCGTGTTCAAGATCAAGGCGGACCCGCGTATCACTCCGGTCGGCCGTTTCCTGCGCCGCACCTCGCTTGACGAGCTCCCGCAGCTCGTCAACGTGCTGAGAGGCGATATGTCGCTGGTCGGCCCGCGCCCGCTCGCGGTGCGCGACGTCAGCCGGTTCGAGGCCGCGTGGCTGCTGCGCCGCTTCAGCGTGCGGCCCGGCCTCACCTGCCTCTGGCAGGTGAACGGCCGCCGCCATACCAGCTTCGACGAATGGATCAGGCTCGACCTCGACTACATCGACAACTGGTCGCTCGCACTCGACATGCGGATTCTGCTCAAGACCGTGCCGGCGGTGCTGTCCGGCTCCGGAGCCATGTAATGACGCCACCTCAAGCAGCCTGGCAGCGCGAGTCCCTCATCAACGATCTCGGCCTCTGGGCGGGCATGCTGCGGCGCCGATGGCTCGTGATCGCGGTGACGTGCGCGCTCGCCGTTCTCTCGACCGTCATCTGCGCGGCCGCCTGGCCCTGGAAGTACGAATCGGTCGCCAAGTTCCTGGTTCGCAACGCCCGGCTCGATCTCGTCGTCGACCCCAACGACAAGAACCAGGGCGCCTATCGGGACAGCATCCCGGAAGAAGTCATCAACTCGGAGATCGAGTTGATCCGCAGCCGCAACATCCTCGACCGGGTGGTTCAGAAGGCGCAGCTGGACTCTGCCGACCCCGACGTCGACCCTCGCGTGGCCCGCGAGCAGGCGATTGGCGGCCTTGCGCGCGCGCTCAACGTGGGAGTGATTCGGAAGACCAATCTCATTCGCGTCGCCTACCGCGCGCGGAATCCGGAACAGGCGGCGGCGGTGCTGCGCCGGTTGAGCGACGAGTACCTGTCGATGCACCTCACGATGCACAGCACTCCGGGGACCTACGCCTTCTTCCAGCAGCAGACCGACCACTTGAGGGCCGAGCTCGAACAGGCGGAGAAGGAGTTGGCGGCGCTTGCCGGCCATCAGAACCTGATCGCGCCAGCCGATCAACGCAAGGAAGCACTCGAGGCGGGCACCACGATCGAGCGTGATCTCGTGGCGGTCGAAGCGGAGATTCGCGAACAGACCACGCGCGAGCTCACCGCGGCCCGGGCGCTGCAGGCCACCGATCCACGGGTCACGACCACGAAGCGACGGCTGCCGAATCAGGGTTCGGTGCAGAGCGCGCACACGATGATCGCCGAGCTGCAGAACAAGCGCACGGAGCTCCTGACCAAATTCAACGCCGACGATCGGCTGGTCAAGGAGGTGGACGAGCAGATCGCCAACACGCAGGCCGCGCTCACGAACGCCACCGTCATCGTCGCGACCGAGGAAGCCACCGACATCAACCCGACGTGGCAGAAGCTGCAAATCGAGCGCGCGGACGCGGCGCTGCAGCTCGCTGGTCTGCGGAGCCGGGCCGAGCGGCTGCGGACGCAGATGGGCGCCTACCGTTCGCGAGCCGTCACACTCGCTGAGGCAACGCCGGGCTACGAAACCCTGGCACGCCGGGTGAGCGACGCGCGCGAACAGTACATGACCTATGCGCGGAAGGCCGAGGAAGCACGGCTGGCCGACGCGCTCGACCAGCAGAAGATTTCCAACGTCGTGCTGGCGGAGGCGCCAGTGCCGGCGTTGGCCTCGACGCGGCCGCCACTGGTGCTCGTGCTGATCGTCGGTGGTATGGCCGGTCTGTTCCTCGGCCTGATCGCGGCCCTGCTCAGCGAGTGGCTGGGTGAAGGCTTCCTCCCGAACCGGCGCATGCGGCCCGCATTTGCCCGCGCGGCCACACCAGCCGTGGACGGCGAAGCCTGGACGAGGAGCGAGCCATGATCTCGACGCGAGTCATCCTGCAGCTGGGGCTGCTGCTGTCGCTCGCGGCTCCCGCGCGCGGACAGCAAGGACCGCCGGCGGAGTTCCCGCCCGCATCGCCGCGGGAGCAGCCGGCCGCGGGTGATCCGTCATCCGCCACGCCCGCCCCTGCCGGCGGACCGCTGATTGTGGACCAGCGCGAACGCTACGTGCTCCAGGTGAGCGACGAAGTCGAGCTCACGTACCGCTACACGCCGGAGTTCAACTTCAGCGGACGCATCCAGCCGGATGGGTTCATCAGCGCCCCGATCATCGGCGACGTCCTGGTCGCCGGATACACCATCAGTCAGGCGCGGGAGATTCTGCTCAGGGTCGCGCGGCAGCGCCTGCGCGATCCGGAGATGTCGTTCGTCCTGAAGGATTTCGTCAAGCCGATGTTCACCGTCGGCGGCGAGGTGGAGAAGCCGGGGCAGTTCGAGCTCCGGGGCCGCGTCGGCATCCTCGAAGCGGTGGCGATCGCCGGCGGCTTCAAGCGCAGTGCGAAAGCATCCCAGCTGGTGCTCCTCCGGCGGTTCGACAGCGAACGCGCCACGGCGCGGCTGATCAACGCCAAGGAGCTGGAGAAGATGCGGGACCCCGAGCACGATATCAGGCTGCAGCCGGGCGACATGATCGTGGTGCCTCGCACCAAGCTGAGTTATGTCGAGCCCTACGTGCCGATCGCCAGTCTGGTCCTGCTCAGTCCGTTCGCGTGGGCGTGGGCGCATTGAGACCTGTCCCGCGGAGACGTCTGTGAGCGGGATCGCGATCTTTCACGACAACCTGGTCCAGATGGGCGGTGCGGAGCGCGTGACGCAGGCGCTGGCGGCTGCCTTGCCGGGCGCGGCCCTGCACACCACCATCGCGTCGCTGTCGAAGCTCTCGGCGGAGCTGCGAAACATGCGTCCTCGCGCGACGTGGATGCGCTACCTCCCCGCACCGGACCGCCTATATCGCCACTACTTCATGCTGTATCCGCTGGCGGTCGAAACCGCCGACCTGCGGCAGTACGACGTGGTCGTCAGCAACTGCTGGGGCTACGCCAAGGGCGTCCACACCCGACCCGACGCGCTGCACGTCTGCTACTGCCAGACGCCACCACGCTGGGCCTGGCGCTACAACGACTACGTGGCGCGCGAGGACATGAGCCGGATGAAGCGCCTCGTGCTGCCGTGGCTGATCCAGCCGCTCCGGCAATGGGATCTCCGGGCCGCCCGGCGCCCCGACTTCTTCATCGCCAACTCGCACACGGCGGCGTCGCGGATTCGTACGCTGTACGGCCGCGAGTCGGAGGTGATCTATCCGCCAATCGATGTCGACCGGTTCACGGTCGGCGGACCGCCAGGCGACTACTACCTGATCGTGTCGCGCCTGATTGCCTACAAGCGCATCGACCTCGCCATTGGCGCCTGCGCGAAACTCGGGCGGCGCCTGGTGGTGATCGGCGGCGGGCCTGACCGCGCCCGGCTGGAACGCATGGCTGGACCGTCCGTGGAGTTTCTTGGCCGCGTGTCCGACGAGGTCGTGAGCCGCATGACGGCTGGATGCCGCGCGCTGCTGTTCCCGGGCGAGGAGGACTTCGGCATCGTGCCGCTCGAGGCCAATGCCTCCGGCCGGCCGGTGGTGGCCTGGCGGGGCGGCGGGGCGCTCGAAACCGTGCGCGAGGGCGAGACCGGGGTCTTCTTCGACGAGCCGACGCCCGAATCGATGGCCGCGGCGATCCTGGCGCTCGAACAGCGGTCGTGGGAGCCCGCGTGCCTCCGCCACCACGCCGAGGCGTTCGATCGGCAGCTCTTCATCGACAAGATCCGCGGCTTTCTGCGCCGCACCGCCTCGTCGCGTCCGGCGCAACGCGCCCTCGAGGCGGTGTATGGCTGACGGGTTTGCGCGGAAGGCGACTGGGGCCACGGTGGTGCAGACGATCGCCTCGCGATTCGCGATCATCGGGCTCAACGCGGCGACCGGGATACTGACGGCCCGGCTCCTGGCGCCCGAAGGCCGTGGCGAGTTGGTCGCGATCTCCATCTGGCCGGCGTTGGTTGCCGGCCTCACGACGCTCGGGCTGCCGACCGCCCTCGTCTATCACGGCCGTCGCGATCCGGCCAGACTCGGCGAACTGACGGCGGCGGCCCTCGCGCTCGCGATCATCGCCGGGCTGGTCGGCACGGCGATCGCGTGGGCACTCATTCCGATGTGGCTGCGACAGCACCCTCCCGGCGTCATCACCGCCGCGCGCTTCTGCCTGTTCGGTACGGTCCTCAACTCGATGACCCTGGTTGGGCGCGCGGCGTGGGAGGCGCGCGGCGATTTCCGCTCGTCGAACCTCACGCAGGTGGCCGCACCGGCGATGACCATCGTCGGTCTGGTGGGCCTCGCCGCGACCGGACACCTGACCTCGGTCACGGCCGCGATCGCCTACGTGGTGGTGTCGGCGCCGGTGCTCGTCTGGATGCTGGTCGGGCTGCGAACCCATCATCCGCTCGCCCGCCGGGGGATGGGCGCCGAGTCTCGTCAGCTGCTGCACTATGGCGCGCGCTCGTACGGTGTGGATCTCTTCGGCGTGCTGTCGGTCTATCTGGATCAAGCGCTCGTCGTCGGCATGCTCTCGCCGCTCGCGATGGGCATTTATGCGGTCGCGCTGAGTCTCGCGCGCATCATCAGCGCCGTCCATGTCGGCCTGGCCACGCTGATGTTGCCGACCGTCATCGGCTATTCGACCGAGGCGCTCACCGCCGCCATCGCCCGCTCCGCTCGTCTGGCGGCTGTCGTGACGGCCGCGATCGGCCTGGCCATTGTCGCCGCCGGTCCGCTGCTGGTCGGACTCCTGTACGGCGGCGCCTATGCGTCGGCGGGCGCGCTGCTGCCACTTCTCGTCCTGGCGATGATCGTCAGCGGCACCGTGTACGTGTTGATTCAGGGGCTGCTTGCCGCCGGACGTCCGGGCATCGTCACGCTGACGCAGTTCGTGGGACTGGCACTCGGCGTTCCGTTCTTCCTCGTGCTGGTCCCCGCCTCCGGAGCGCAGGGGGCCGCGATAGCGCTGCTGGCGTCCGCGACCATTCGTCTGGCGCTGGTGATGGCGTGCTACCCGCTGTGGCTGCGCGCGCCGCTGCCCCGAATCTGGATCGATCGGAACGACCTTTCCGATCTCATCGGTCGCGTGTCGTCTCTGCTGCGCACGAGGCCGACAACGTGGCTTCGCACCGGAGCTGCGGAATGAGACCGCGTCTGCGCATCTTCGTCGCTCACCCGTCCGAGATGCTGACCGACCATGTGGCGCACGGGGATGGGCTGGTGGCGTTCAGCTACCTCTCGCGACTGGCCGCGCGCGGCCACGAGCTGCACGTGGCGGCGCAGGGCGTGGAGATCCGCGGCCCGCTGCCGTCCACGCTCACCATTTACCGCCTCTCGCGCGCGGGCGCGTCCCCGCTCCACCGGCTGGTGTTCATGACGCGGATGCGGCAGCTCTTCGATCGGCTGCACCGGCAGGCGCCCTTCGACGTGATCCACCAGATGAATCCGGTCTTCACCGGGCTGAGCCTCGCGCTGGTGGGCGTGGAGACGCCGCTCGTCCTCGGCGCGTTCGTGCCGCGGTGGCAGACCACCGACGATCCCGCGAGGTTGTCGCTGCGAGCCCGCCTCGTGGAGCGCGGAGAACGCGTCGTGGGGCGCATCCAGCAGCGGCGCGCGGCCGCGCTGCTCGTCGCCTCGGCCGCGGCGCGCCGCCGCATCCACGAGCCCGAGCGGCATCGTGGCCGCATCTTCGAGGTCCCGCACGGCATCGATCCGTCGCGCTTCCGGCCGCGCGCCGCGCCGCCGTCACGGCCGTCGGTGCTGTTCCTCAACAGTGTGCAGTACCGCAAAGGCATCTTCACGCTGCTCGACGCGTTCCCGCACGTTGCCCGGGCGGTGCCGGGTGTCGAGCTGGTCGTCGCGGGAATCGGGCCCGATCTCTCCGAGGTGCAGCGGCGTGCCCAGATCATGGACGGCTGCACGATCCGGTTTGCCGGTCGCGTGGCGCGAGAGCAGGTCGGCGACATGCTGCGCGCCCATTCGATCTATTGCCTGCCCTCGATTGGCGAGCCGTTCGGCATGACGATCCTGGAGGCGATGGCGTGCGGCGTCCCGATCGTCGCCACGCGCGCCGGCGGCATCCCCGATCTGGTGCCGGCCGATGGCGGTCGGCTGGTTCCCACGCGCGATCCGGCGGCTCTGGCCGCCGCCCTGGTCGAGATCCTCGGCTCGACGCGGCTGCAGTGCGTGATGGGCGCCGAGAACCGCGCGCGCGTCGAACAGGTGTTCGACATCGAGAAGGCCGTGGATCGGCTCGAGGCCGCGTACGAGGCAACTCTCTCCAGGGTGTCCAGAGTGCGGCGAGAGTTCGCCTCGCAGGAGGAAGCCGTGTGCTGACCTCCGGCCTGCTGCAGCTCGGTTTTGCCGCCGCAATCGCTCTGGCGCTGGCCGCTCGTCTGGGCGCGCTGCTGCAGTATCTCTTTCCGGTCGCGGCGGTGCTGACCGCCGTGTTGATCGAGCGGCGCTCGCTGACCGGCTATCTCAGCTTCGTCATCTGGCTGTGGATGCTGACCCCCTTCGTGCGCCGCGTGGCCGACCTGCAGAGCGGATGGCACGAACCGAGCCTGATTCTGCTGGCCCCCTACGGCGCCTCCGCGTATCCCGCTGCGCGAGAGGCGATGGTGGCCGTCGTGCGATCGATTCGCGTGTGGCCGCGGCTCGAGGGTCTCGGCCTGTTCGTCATGGCCGGCATCGGGGCGGGTATTGGGATTCCGCTCGGCCTGCTCATGGCGCCGCCCACCGCCATCGTCGAAACGCTCAACTGGTGGGTGCCGATCGGCCTCGGGGCCTATATCGCCATCAACGCGACCGATCCGGACGCGGTCGAGCGCGCGGTGGCGCGGACGCTGTTGTACGCGGGTCTGGTTCTCGGCGCCTACGCCCTCTACCAGTTCGAGTTCGCGCCAGTGTGGGATACGGAGTGGATGAACAACGTGGCGATGGGGAGCATCGGCAACGCCCGGGAGTTCGAGGTGCGCGTGTTCAGCACCTCCCACTCGCCTGGCGTGCTCGGCTTCGCCATGCTGCCGGCGATCATCCTGTGGGTGGCACGACCGCGGCTGCGGGACTTCGCGGCCATGGCCGGTGCCACGCTGGCGCTCGCCCTCTCGCAGTCGCGCGCGGGCTGGATTGCCCTCGTCGTCGCCGCTCTGCTCGTGCTGCGCCGAGTCGGTGCGCGGGAGCGGCGTGCGGTCCTCGCCTGTGTGCTGGTCGCCGGTGTCTGCGTTGCCCCATTTCTGGTGCCGACCGAAGTGTCGGACGTGACCGCGTCGCGATTCATGACGCTGCTGACGCCGTCGGAAGACACCAGCGCGATGTCGCGAGCCTGGGGGCACCTCGAGATGTTCGAGGTGATCCGCGAGCACCCGCTCGGCCTCGGCATGGGCGTCGACGACGCCAACCTGGCGCAGTGGATCGGACCGCGTGACAGCATGGTGGTCACGACCTTCGTGCAGTTCGGCATCATCGGGGCGACGATCTATCTGCTGGCGACGGTCGTGCTGCTGCTGCGTTTCTTCGTCTACTACCGCGAGGCCGTCACCGGCGAGGCGCTGGCGCTGGCATGCCTCGGGATCGGGGCTCTCTGCGTGGCGTTGTTGGGGACGTACACGGCGGGCCCGATCGGCATCTACGTGTGGATGTCCGCGGGGCTCGCCACCGTGCGTGTGCGTGCGCGGAGGCTCGCGGCCGCCGACGCGCACGCCAGGTCGCGCCCGGCCCCGGTCGTCGCGCTTCGCCCGGCCGTTTCCGCCGGCGGCCTCGAGCAGGCGGCCACCAGGGGAACGACATGATCGCCACCACGCCACGCGGCACGCCCACCAGAACGTGGAGGACCCGGCTCTACGACACCTACGTCTCGAGCGGGCAGGCGGCGCCGCGGCCATCGGTCGCGCCCGATCGCCAGAGCTCGGCGGAGGCGGTGTTCGCGCCGTTCGCGCCGCAGACGCGGCATTTCATCGCCCGCTACGTGCCGTCCGACCGCAACGCCCGCATCGTCGACCTCGGCTGCGGCGACGGCCTGCTGCTTCACTTCCTCCTCGAGGCTGGCTATCGGCACGTCTCCGGCATCGACGTCTCGAGCGAGCAGATCGCCCGTGCGCACGCGCTGGGCCTGTTCGAAGCCCGGCGCGGCGACATCGACACGTTTCTCGCCGGTGCCGAGGACCATTCGCTCGACGTCGTTCTGCTCGTCGACGTGCTCGAGCATCTGACCCGCGACCAGCTCTTCGCCGTGCTCGACGGCGTGGCACGTGTGCTGCGTCCCGGCGGTGCGTGCATCGCCCACGTACCCAATGCGGAAGGGCTCTACGGCATGCGCATCCGATACGGCGATCTCACCCACGAGCAGGCCTTCACGGCCCGATCGATGTCGCAGGCGTTTGCGGCCGTCGGCTTCCAGTCGATCGCCGCGTTCGAGGATCGGCCGGTCGTGCACGGGGTGCGCAGCCTGGTGCGGCGTGCGCTGTGGGACGCCGGCACGCTGCCGCATCGCGTGCTGCTGGCCGCTGAAACCGGCACGTGGGGTTCGATCCTCTCCCAGAACCTGGTCGTGAGGGCCGTCAGATGAACGTCGAAACGCCCGCGCGGAGCGCTCTCGCCGCGATGCCGCCGCCGATGCTCATCGAAACGATCCAGATCGGGTCCGAGTGGATCTCGGAATCCGCGGGCGGGCTCAACCGCTACTACTCGGAGCTGGTGCAGGAACTGCCGAAGCTGGGCGTCGGCGTACGCGGACTGGTGGTCGGATCCGAGCGGGTGGCGGCCGAGACGGGAGGTGCGGTGCATCCCTTCGCCCCGCTCGGCGCCAGCCTGCCCGCGCGGCTCACGGGAGTGCGGGCATCGGTGCGTCGCGCGTTCGCGGAGTGCCCGGACGCGCTGTTCGTCTCCCACTTTCCACTGTATGCCGCGCCGTGCCTCGGCCTGCAGCGCGGGCGCCCGCTGGTCGTCCACTTCCAGGGACCGTGGTCCGCCGAAAGCGGGATCGAGGGCGATGGACTCCTGGCCACGCGCGCGAAGCACTGGGCCGAGTCACAGGTCTACAAGCGCGGCGCGCGGCTGATCGTCCTGTCGCGCGCGTTCGCGCGCCTGCTCGAAGAGCGCTATGACGTGCCGGCGGACCGGATCCGTGTCATTCCGGGGGCCGTCAACACCCGCCGGTTCCTGCCGACCCGCTCGCGCGGCGACGCCCGCCGTGCGCTCGGCTGGCCCACCGACCGTCCGATCGTGCTGGTCGTGCGGCGCCTGGTGCGACGCATGGGTCTCGAGAACCTGCTCGCGGCCGTCCGTCTCGCCAAGGGCTCCGTGCCCGATGTGCTCGTGATCATCGCCGGAACCGGGCCGCTGAGCGACGAGCTGAAGCAGCGCGCCCAGGCCGAAGGGTTGTCGTCGAACGTGCGGTTTACCGGCTACCTGCCGGAGGACGATTTACCGGCCGCCTACCGGGCCGCCGACCTGTCGGTGGTGCCGTCGGTCGCGCTCGAGGGCTTCGGTCTGATCGTCGCGGAGTCGCTGGCCGCCGGCACCCCCGCCCTCGTGACCAACGTGGGCGGCCTGCCCGAGACGATCGAACGGCTGGCGCCGCAATGCATCGTGCACGACGCCGGCGCCAGGCCACTCGCGGCCATGCTCGTGGACGCGCTGCGAGGCACGCTGCCGCTGCCGCCGCTCGCCGAATGCATACGGCACGCGCAGACCCACTTCGACTGGTCGGTGGTGACGGGCCGGGTGCGTGACACATACCTGGAGGCCCTTTCGTGAGATCGCGGGTGCTCTTCCTCGACCACGTCGGCGTCATCGGCGGCGCCGAGCTGGCCATGCTCGACGTCGCTCGCGCCTACCGCGACACGTCGACCGTCGTGCTGTTTGCCGACGGGCCGTTCCGCGGTCGGCTCGCCAGCCAGGGGATCCAGGTGCAGGTGCTTCAGGGCAGCCGCGCCCTCCACGCGGTCCGGCGTGAAACGCGTGTGCCATCGTTCGGGGCGGTGCGGGGGCTGGCCTCGCTGGTGCAGCGGCTGGTGCCGATCGCACGGCAGTACGACTGCCTGCACGCCAATACCCAGAAGGCGTTCGTCACCGCCTGCGTCACGGGCCTGCTGGCGCGGCGTCCGGTGATTTGGGAACTGCACGACCTGCTGGCGACCGACCGCTTCAGTCGCGCCCACATCCGCCTCGACGTGGCGCTGGCGAACCACTGCACCGTGCGGGTGATCGCCAACTCGCGCGCCTCGGCCGCCGCGTTCGTCGAAGAGGGCGGCCGGCCGGATCTGGTGCGCGTCGTCCACAACGGCATCGCCGCGGCGCCGTTCGACGCCGTGACCGATGCGGAGATTGCCGAGGCCAGGCGCGATCTCAACGTGGGCGACGCGCCGCTCGTCGGCGTCTTCAGCCGGCTGGGCGAGGGCAAGGGCCAGGACGTGGCGCTCGAGGCTCTCGCGTCCGTGCCGCGTGCGCACCTGCTCCTGGTCGGCGATGCGCTGTTCGGCGAAGACGCCTACAGAGCATCGCTGGGCGCGCAGGCCGCGCGCCTCGGCCTGACCGACCGCGTGCACTTCCTGGGGTTCCGCAGCGACGTCCCGCGGCTGATGCGCACGGTGGACGTCGTGGCGCTCACGTCGTCGGCCCCGGAGCCGTTCGGCCGCGTCGTCGTCGAAGGGATGCTCGCCGGCAGGCCGGTCGTCGCGACCGGCGTCGGGGGCGTGCCGGAGATCGTGACCGATGGCACCGGTGTGCTCGTACCGCCCGGTGACGCCCGAGCCATGGCCTCGGCCCTCGCCCGGCTGCTGTCCGACCCCGTTTTCGCCGGCGAGGTCGCACGCAAGGGTCGCCTGCGTGCCACGACTCACTTCACCGTCGAGGCGATGGTGGATCGGAAGATCTCGCACATCGAAGCAGCCATTCGAAAGCAGGCCGCGTAGCCGCGTCCTTTGTCCCGCCATCTGCTTGTCCGTCGACGTGCCAGAGGAGAACCCGGGACCAAGGACGTGGGACCGGGGACGGACTGGGGACCAAGGAGGGACTAAGAACCAAGAACCAAGGACCAAGAACTTCGGCAGCGCTACATCGATTAGAAAAGCGCTCTAGTTCCCGATCCGAAATTTTACGGGCGGGGTACCGCCCGTCGCGGCGACCCGAACTGCAGCACCGTAAGGGCGTCGTTGACGGTGACGTTGAGGTTCGCTTGGCCGGCTGCGGTGGTGTCCTCGAGCACGTTGCCGTCCTCGAGCCAGCGGTACGACCGTGCGAGCGGTAACCCCGCCGGCGCTGAAATGCGCACCGTCTGTGGCGGCACCGCGATCATCTGCCGGCTGCCGACATCGAACCCGGCGGCCTCGATCCATACGGCCAGCAGCAGGGTGCCGTCGCGCTTCTGGAACGCCAGCTGCCGCACGTTGGTGTCTCCGCCTTCCAGGGTGTACGTGAACGATTGCCGAGTCACGTCCGCGCCCCGATCCGAGAAGACGCGAATCAGGCCGGCCACCGCCCGGAAGGCGGGTTTCGACGAGCCGTCCGCGCCAATCAGTCCGAATCCGCTGCGTCCCGCGACGCCCGGGGTGGGATCGTCGATCAGCTCGTAGATATAGCTGCGCGTAACCCCCTTCCGGAACTGTTCGAGCAGGAGCCTGGGCATGTAGCGGCCGACGATCGCCGGCGGCGCCGAATCCCCGATCGCAGGGTCATCGTAGTACCCCGTCTCGGTCGTGACGATCGTCTTGCCGGGGGCGTAGCGCCTTGCGAACGCGAGGTTCCAGTCGATGCTGCCGTAGCCGCCGTCGCCCCAGCCCGGCGTGCCGGGATGGCGGCCCGCCATGTAGTAGTGCAGGTTGGCCACATCGTAGTAGGCGCTGACGTTGCCGAGCGCGGCGAAGGCGGCGGCGGACATCGACAGCGCTGGACCGTACAGGGGGAACTTCGACAAACTCGGCTGCTCTCTGAGCGCGTGCAGCTGCACCAGCGACTGACGCAGGAGCGACGGCCACGCCGCGCCGCCGGTGAGGTCGTATTCGTTCGTCGCTTCGTACGCCTCGAACGAACTGCTCGTGCGCGACGGAAAGTTGCGAAGCGTCTCTTCGGGCACGCTGGGAGCGGCGACAGTGAACAGGCCTTTGATGCCCATCGCGCCAAGCGCGTTGTGGCGATCGTAGTACTCCTGCCAGGTCGTACCGTTGTCGTACAAGCCGTCGCGCAGGTGCCGTACTCCGAGCTCGGCGAACCTGGCGCGAACCAGCTCGAAGTTTGTGTAAAGCGTTCCGGCGTAGTGCATGTGCACGTTGACGCCCACGCTGTCCGCAAATCGATCCGCGAATGGAGGTGTCGATACCTCGGCCCTGGGGAGGGACTCGACCACGCAGGCGAGCACGAGCGCGAGCGCTGCACGGAGTGACGACATCTCACGTACCCCCCACGTCCTGCCACGGCTTCGATGCAACCGCGGCCCAATTGCGGCGGCGCTTTTCTGTGTACGGGTCGCGGAGGCACGCCGTCGGATCGACTTCGGGAAACAGGTCTTCGCCGACGCCGTCGGCCATGAAGAACGCGTTGAAACCAAAGCGATGCGTTCCGACGAGGCGGTAGCCCTTGCTCTTTCCGAGCCGGCACATGGCTTCGAGCGACGCGCCGCAATAGCCGTCCGCCGCCCAGACGAAATCCCGCGAGTACGGCACGGTGAGCGCGCGGCCGGCGGGAATGAGATTGTTCGTTTCACAGACCACCACGCGCGGTTGGATCGCCGTCACGGCTTTCCACACCCAGTAGTCCATGCCGTCCATGTCGAGACTGAGCAGGTCCACGACACCGGTGGCGCCCGCCGCACAGAGTTGCTCGTCAACGCTTTCAGCCGTAATCCAGGCGTGCGTGAAGAGCGGCGGGTGCAGGAACGTGTCCTGCTGATTCGCGAAGAATCGTTCCCCGTTCCGGACGTTCTTTTCGTTGCCATCGAACAGATACCCCCACCAGCCGTGATTGACGATCAGGTTGGTGGTCATGCACTGACGGCCGTCACCGGCGCAGATTTCAACGCACCGCCGGTTGACGGGCGGGATCAGGGAAAACAGGTACAGCAGGATCCCGTCTTCTTCGAACTGCGAGTACACCCGAAACCCGACGTCGTCCAGCGATGGCAGATGTTCCGTGCCGCGCGCAGCCAGCATGCGGTACTGCTGCATGAGCAGTTTCTGCGACACGGCCTCGCCCGGCCGCAACGTCGTTCCGAGTTGCAATTGAAGCTCGTCGACCCAGGACCGAACGAGGCTTCCAAACACTCGGCTCGCAAGGCGCTTCACCGTCCTGTCTCCTCTCAGCCGGCCTGCTTGGCGCGCATGTAGGTGCCGAGCGCATCGGCGAAGTAGCGCTCGAATTCGAAATGCCGGGCGCGGCAGCGCGCCACCGCCTCGCGGTGCGCGGGCAGGTTCGCGGCAATGCGCGCCACGGCGGCCCCGAGTTCGTCGAACTCCGCGGCCAGGCCGATGCGCTCGTCTTCGACGAATCTCTTCAGCCCCGGGATCGGCGAGCAGACGACCGGCAGTCCGACCGCCATGTATTCGGCCATCTTGTTCGATGAAAACAGGATCTCGGAAAAGTAGGCGGTGTCTCTCGTGTAGAAGAGCAGCCCGATGTCCGCCGACGCGAGCGCCTGTCCAAGGTCGGCAGGGCGCATGTACTCGGTGGAGAAATACACCGGCCGGCCCGCGGCGGCCTGCTGCATCTGCTTGAAATAGGGCCGCCGGAGCATGTTGCGATTCCACGTGTGCATCACCAGGACGGCATCGGGCGGCCACCGGTCCATGCTCGTGATGATCTCGAGACACTGTGCCCACGATTCAAAGTTGCCGGAGTACACGACCAGCACGCGGTCGTCGCCGATGCTGAACTTGTCGCGGAAGAATCGCGTGCGCGGGGGCGAGCTCTGGCGCAACGGGACGACCGGCAGGGCCGAGACCCGCTCGGCCGGAAAGCCGTTCCTCTCGGCAAACAGCTGGCGGCGGCCGGGAGTGGTGGTCACCACCTGGGCTACCCGCGCCAGCGCCTGGAGTTCCAGCCGCTTCAGCACGTGCTTCGTGATGTTTTCCGTGATGTCGTCGGGGCCGAGCAGCTCGAGGCTGTAGTAGATCAGGTCCGCGCCCGGCACGGCGGCGCGCTCAGCGGCAATCAAGCTGAAACACTCGACGGGGACGAGGATGTCGTACTTCCTCGTCCGCGCGCGCCGGGCCAGCCAGCGGGCGAGCAGCAGCACGTCGAGGTTGCCCAGTACCCACAACGCCATCTTCTCGGGCAGGCGCACGCGCCGCGCCAACCGCACCAGTAGAAACCGAAGGCCGCGCACCGGAAGCCAGTGGCCAAACCCCGGATAGGTGACCAGCAGCGGCTCCATCCAGTCGTCCACCGGCATCGCGTCGCGGTCCGTCGCGCTGATCAGCACCTCGACGTCGTTGTCCTGCGCCAGGAGCGCGATGCTGTTGATGGGCATCTTGGAGACGCCCAGCGGATACTTGCAGAACACGAACCCGATCGTCTTGCCTCGAAGTGTCGTCACGCGATCCGGCGTCGCGGACCCGGCGTCGGACCGTGTGGGATGCGCGTCAGCACGCATACAGCCAAGTGTATCTGCGGCCTTTCACGCCGATGGAAGAGCTTCGCGTCTCGCGACCCGACGTGAACGTGTCTTGCATCTCGGCAGCGAGTCGGTCCGTGATCAGGGGTGCCATCGAATGGGTGTGAAACACACAGCTCGCGTGATGTTCGAGAAAGCATTCGGCGTACATCTGGTCTATCGCGGCATCGTCGCCCCGGTTTTCGAGCGAGACCACCTGCATGAGTTCTTTACACATTTCAATGTCGATTGCGTATTCGACGTAGGAGCGAACGCGGGCCAGTACGCGAACATGCTGCGGTCCGACGTCGGTTACAAGGGCGACATCATCTCGTTCGAGCCAATTCCCGAGCTTGCGCAGCGGTTGCGCGCCGAGGCGGCGACCGCGCGATCGTGGTTCGTGGAAGAGCTGGCGCTGGACGAGCACGATGGGCAGGCGAGTTTCAACGTCATGGCCGTCGATCAAATGAGCTCGCTGCACGGCGTCTCCACCATGGGCGCCGGTCTCTTCAAGAATCAGACCCGAGTGAGCCGCCGAATCGAGGTGCGCACCTCGACCGTCGCCACCCAGCTGCGCCGGTATCAGGACAAGCTGGGATTCAAGCGGCCCTTCCTCAAGATGGACACCCAGGGACATGACGTTTCGGTTGCCAAAGGCGCCGGCGATCAGCTGAGGCAGTTCGTGGGTCTGCAGAGCGAGCTCGCCGTCAAACGCCTGTACGACGACAGTCCGAGCTTCGAAGAGGCGCTGGAGTTCTATCGTGCCCGGGGCTTCGAGCTCAGCGCGATGGTGCCGAACAACGTCGGCACCTTCCCGCGCCTGTTGGAGATCGACTGCATCATGTACCGCAGAGATCTGGAGCCGGAGCCGGGCGCGGAGCAATCCTGAGTTCAGCGGGCATTCGAGCCATGACCATTCACAGCGAGCCAGGCCGGACGATCATCTACGACTTCGGTTCGAACAACGGGGATGACATTCCCTATTACCTGCTCAAGGCGGATCTGGTCGTGGCCGTTGAAGCCAATCCCGCCCTGGCGAAGCAGATCGAAAGCCGGTTCGCGCGCGAGATCGACGAAGGCCGATTGGCGGTTGAAAACTGCGTCTTGACCGCCGACGCCGACGCGCCAGCCGTCTCCTTCTATGTGCACAACTCCGAGCATGTCTTGAGTCAGTTTCCTCGCCCGGCAGAGATGGAGAGCTTCACCGAAGTGTCGCTGCCCGCCAGGAATGTGGTGGAGGTCATCACCGCGTATGGACCACCCACCTACGTGAAGATTGATATCGAGCACTACGACGAAGCGATCCTGGGAGCGCTGTTTGCCCATGACATTCGGCCTCCGTTCATCTCGGCCGAGTCTCACAGCATCGAAGTGTTTGCCCTGATGGTGACGGCGGGGAGGTACCGATCGTTCAACCTCGTCGACGGGCGCTCGGTCTCGACCCGCTACCGACGGCACAGGATTCGAAGCCGGGGCGGCGAGCAGCTGTACTCGTTTCCCTTTCACTCCGCGGGCCCGTTCGGAGAGGACATCCTGGGTTCGTGGATGACGCCGGACAATTTCTTTGTGTATCTGGCGTCGGAGGGACTCGGTTGGAAAGACATTCATGCCTCCACCGAGATTGAGCCGGATCCCACGAGCCCCCCGTTGGAGCTCGGGCCGGGAAGAGCCGGGCCCAACAGTCATCTCATCGACGGCCTCAAGCTGCTCGTGCCACCTCGTTTGCACCCGGTTGTCAGAAGGTTGAAGGATCGATGGTTGCAACTCCTGTAGCGCTGTTCGTCTTCAACCGGCCGACGGTCACCGCGCAGGTATTCCAGGCGATCCGTCTGGCGAGACCTCGACGCCTCTTCGTCATTGCCGATGGCCCTCGACCCAGCCGCCCCGGCGAGGACGCCCTCGTGAGCGAGGCCCGACGGATCACCGAAGCGGTCGACTGGCCCTGCGAGGTCGTCCGGGATTACTCGCCGGACAACCTCGGTTGTGGCCGGCGCGTCTCGACGGGGTTGAACGGGGTCTTTCGTCAGTGCGACGAAGCGATCGTCCTCGAAGACGACTGTGTGCCCGCGCCGACGTTCTTCCAGTTCTGCGAGACCATGCTGGAGTTGTTTCGCGACGACGAACGGATCATGCACGTGGCCGGTACGAACTACGCGAGCGATCTGGCGCCTGTGGAGCACACATACTTCTTCTCGAGGTACTACGCGATCTGGGGCTGGGCGACGTGGCGACGCGCCTGGGCCCATTACGACTTCAAAATGTCCACGTGGCCACGCAACAGGAGCCTCGGGACGCTGGATCAGATCTTCGGCGATGCCGCCCACCGCGACCACCACGAACAACGCTTCGACGCGGTTCGCGAGCACGGGCTCGATACGTGGGACATTCAGTGGGATCACGCGTGCCTCTTCAACCATGGCCTCGCGGTGGTACCGAGAAACAACCTCGTCACGAATATTGGTGACGTCGGTCATTTTTCCGACGGCAAGGCAGGCACCTACCAGTCCATCCTCTTCAAGCCCGCGGTCGACATCGACTTGGCAACAATCAGCCATCCGGCGCAGGTGTGTCCCGATCCGGTCATGGACCGGCGGATCTTCGAGGTGATGGCCTGGCCGGCCCGCGGACTCGCGTCGCGCTCCGTCCGCCGAATCCGTCGTGCGTTGCATCTGTAGGCTTTTCTGACGTCCGCGGACGTTCCTACACGATGGGCGAGCTCGGCCACGGTGCGCGCCTGCATCTGCCAGGGGCCGTAGTCGGTCCGCTTGTTGCTGCCGTCCTGTCGTGGGGCAGAGTCGGTTGAAACCAAATTCGCAACCTGCCGGGCTCGGGCTTGGAGAGTTCACCACCACCGAGGACCGCGGCGATTTCCGCACCGCTGAGGCCGCCGGTCTCCCTGAGCTGTCCGGTGGAACAAACGGCTGGGTGGCAGTCGTGGGCTCGCTCTTGATCGTCGCCGCCGCCGTTGCCGTCTCGATCGCGGTGTGGACCGAGCTGCCCGCATGGATGGCGCGCGGTGTGCCCGCGCCGCCGCGGCCTGCGTTGGCGGGACCGGCGGCCATACCCGAACCGATTCGAGTGCCGGTTCCACCGCCAGAGCCGGTACACGTTGATGCGCAGGTGGGCGACGGCGATCACGCCGGCGTGTCTGCAGCGCCAACAGTGCCGCCACCGGCGCCCCCGGCGCCCCCGCGCGTCGAGCCCGTGGCACGGGCTTCGAGCACCGCGGAGCCACCCTCCGGGGTTGGCGAGGCGCTCGACGCCTACCGCCGGGCGTTCAACACACTCGACGCCGCGTCGGTCACCGCGATCTGGCCTGGCGCAGACGCCGGCATCTTGGCGAGGACGTTTTCGGAGCTGCGATACCAGCACCTGTCGTTCGATCGGTGCCGGACGCGGGTGACCGCCGCCGATTACGCGCTGGCCTCGTGCGACGGGTCGATCAGCGCCGTGTCGAACTCCGGCGATCCGACCCTGCGGCGCCGGCGCGCGTCCTGGACGATCGCCCTGCGGCGTGTCGCCGGGCGTTGGACGATCGAAAGCCTCTCGACGAGCTGATCTCGGCGCAGCCACGTACAATCCGGCATGCCCACGCATCGCATCGTGCAGGCCGACCACCTGCCCACCCCTGCCGGCCCCTACTCGCCCGCGACCGTGTTCGAGCGCCTGGTCTTCGTGGCCGGCCAGGGCGCACGCGTGCCGGCCACCGGCACGCTGGCCAGCCTGGATATCGAGGCGCAGACCGAACAGTGCCTCCGAAACGTCGAGACCATCCTGATTGCCGCCGGCTCGAGCCTGCAGCACGTGCTGCGCTGCGGGGTGTTCCTGATCGACATGAGCGAGTTCGGCCGCATGAACCGCGTCTACGAGCGCGTGTTCGCCGGCCACAAGCCGGCGCGCACCACGGTGCAGGCGGCGGCGCTTCCCGCCGAGGGGCTGCGCGTCGAGATCGACTGCATCGCCTACATTCCGTAGGGCGTGCGGCATTGCGGCGCGCGTATAGGCGCGCGGCACACCGCTTCGAACTAGAATTCCGCCTCGGGGGACACTGCTCGATGACCACAGCTCGACTCACCACGCGCGCCGCAGCCGCTACCGCCGTTGCGTTCGCCCTGGCCTCACTGGCCACCGCGCCCGTCGCCGCGCAGTGGGACAACTGGCCGATGAAGAACGTGCCGCGGCTCGCCAACGGCAAGGTGGACATGAATGCGCCGCCGCGCCGCACGCCCGACGGCAAGATCGACCTGCAGGGGTTCTGGACGCCCACCAATCCGGTGAAGCACCTGCTGAATCTGACGGCCGATCTCAAGCCTGGCGACGTGCCGCTGCGGCCAGGCGCCGAAAAGGTCCTCCAGGAACGCATCGAGACCAACGGCAAGGATCATCCGGGCGTGCGCTGCTGGCCCTCCGGCATTCCGGAGAAGCTGAACATCCCGGACGGGCTGAAGCTGGTGCAGACGCCGGACTTGATGCTGTTCCTGCACGAGTCGCGCACCATCTACCGTCAGGTCTTCACCGACGGCCGGCCGCTGCCGAAGGATCCGCAGCCGGCGTGGCAGGGCTATTCGGTGGGCCGGTGGGAAGGCGACACGTTCGTCGTGCAGACGATCGGCCAGAACGGCCGGACGTGGCTCGACATGCGGGGCACGCCGGGCAGCGACGCGCTGAAGGTCACCGAGCGCTACACGCGGCGGACGATCGGCAACATGATCATCGACGTGACGATCGACGACCCGAAGTCGTACACGAAGCCGTGGACGGTGCAGCTCTCGTGGACGCTGCAGCCGGATTGGGAACTCATCGAGAGCATCTGCGAAGAGAACAACAAGGACCCGCAGCACATGGTGGGCAAGTAATGGCGGACCATTATCACGACCCGAGCGACACCAAGCTGCTGCGCGACATGCGCCAGCTGGCGCCGGCCGACTTCGAGGCCTGGCTCGGCCTCAACAACATCACCAAGCGCGAGGATGGTGCGATCCCGCGCAAGTATCGTGAGCTGATCGCCATTGCCGTGTCGTGCACGACGCAGTGCCCCTACTGTCTCGATGCGCACACACGGGCGGCGAAGGCCGCGGGCGCGACCCGGGAGGAAGTGGCCGAGGCGGCGCTGCTCGCGGCGTCTCTGCGGGCCGGCGCCGCCGCGACGCACGGCACGCTCGCGTTGAAGCTCTTCGACCAGGCGTGAGCGCGCTCCTCGTCGCCGTCGGCGGGGCGGTGGGGTCGCTCCTGCGCTTCTGGATGTCGGGCGTGGCGCAACGCTCGGTGCCGGCGACGGGGGAGTGGTCGGTGTTTCCCGCCGGCACCCTCGTGGTGAACGTGTTCGGGTGCCTGCTGGCCGGCGCGCTGGCGGAGGTCGGCGAACGGCACGGGCCGCTGTCGAACGAAACGCGTGCCTTGCTGATGGTGGGATTTCTGGGCGGATTCACCACGTTCTCGGCGTTCGCCAACGAGACGGTGGCGGTCTGGCGGTCGGGCGCGGTCGCTGTCGCGGCCACGAACGTGGTGCTCAGCGTTCTCATCTGTGTGGCCGCCGTCGTCGCCGGCCGCGGTCTGATGGCCGCGCTCGTGAAGTAGACGGCGGGAAGGAGACGGAGTCGCTCGTGAGCCACTATTCGCCCGCGTTGTTTACTGAGCTCTACAAGCACATGGAGTGGGCGGACGCCACCTTGTGGCGCGCCGCGCTGGCCAGCCCCGGCGCGCAGAGCGACGAGACGCTGCTGAACTACCTGCATCACATGCACCTGACGCAGCAGCTGTTTCTCGCCTTCTGGACCGGCACGCCGGCCGAGCCGATCGCGCGGCGGCAGCCGTCGGAGTTCACGCTGCCCGAGCTGTGCGCCTGGGCGCAGCCGTATTACGCGCAGGCCCGGGCGTTTCTCGACACCGCCACGCCCGACGTGCTCGCGCGGCCGCTCGTCATGCCGTGGGTGGCGCAGTACGAGAAGCAGCTCGGACGCAAGTTCGACGTCGCGACGGTGGGCGAGACGGCGTTCCAGGTGGTCAGTCACTCGACGCACCATCGCGCCCAGGCCAACACGCGGCTGCGCGCCGTGGGCGGGGACCCGCCGCTCGTGGACTTCATCGCCTGGATCTGGTTCGGCCGCCCGGCCGCCCCCTGGGATTGAAGGGATGCCGCGGCCTGCCTCCGGCCGCCGTTCGATCGCCGCCGCGCTCGTCGTGTGCCTGGCCGGAGCCGCCGGTGTCGTGCTCGCCGCCCAGACCGCGCCGCCGGCGAAGTACTCACGAATGCAGCGGCTGGAGCAGTGGACGGCGGCGCTCGAGCAGCATCAGCCGGGCGAGAAGGACGCTCCGCTCGACGCGTTCCGTGACTGGACCGCTCCCGAATTCGCGGAGCTGAAGACCAGTTTTTCGTCGGCGCTGCAGATTGTTCGCGATCCGACGATCCGCACGTTCCTGCGACCGCCGCTCGCGAACGGCCGGCCCTCCACGCAGGTGTTCTACAGCCGCGACGAGATCCGCCAGCTCGTGGACGTGGCCAAGCGACTGCGGAAGCTGGGTGAGAGCCACATGCTCCGGCGCGGGGCGATGCTGCACATGGACGCCGTCGTGCTCGGCTCCGGCAACGAAGCGAGACCGGGCCCCCGCAGATCCGACTTCTACATCTACCACATGGACGACGGCCAGCCCCTGGGCCAGCAGGACGCCCTCGGGCAGTGGGACTTCGCGCGCTTCATGCTCGAACGGATCTATGTCGATCCGGGCGACAGCCGCCCGCGCCCCGGCGGCGACGACTGGGTGCGGCGCTGGTATCGCACCCTGCTCGCCTATCAGCTGTCGAAGATGCACTTCAACGTCGAGGACGCCGAGCGCGGTCTCGAGCTCTTTCCAAACGATCCGGAGGTCCTCTTCCTCGAGGGTGTCCTTCACGAAGCGCTGTCGTCGCCGGCCATCCAGGAGCCGCTGCGGAAATCGGAACCGACCCGTCAGTTGGCCCGTGTGCGCTCGGCCGGCGGCGAGCTCGACCTGGCCGAGGATCTGTTGCGGCGCGCGGTGAAGCGGGATCCGGTGTTCGCGGAGGCACGTCTGCACCTCGGACGTGTGCTGGTGGAGCGCGATCAGCACAAGGCCGCGCTGCCCGAGCTGACGCAGGCGCTTGCAACGATTCAGGACCCGACGCTGCGGTATTACGGCCAGATGTTCGTCGGCCGCTCGGCCGCCGTGACGGGCGACGTCGCCGCGGCTCGCGCCGCGTTCGAGCGCGCCGCGCAGCTCTCTCCGGTCGCGCAGTCGCCGCTGCTGGCGCTGAGTCAGCTTGCGTACGCGCGCGGCGACACGGACGAAGCCGCCGAGCTGCTCAAGCGCGTCGCCGAGCTGCCGGAGCTCGAGGGCGACGACCCGTGGTGGTTCTACAACACCACCGCGGGGCGATTCTTCGCACCGTCGCACCAGGAGATTGCCACGGACCTGCGCAAGGAGATGCCGCAGTGACGTCGTGGCACCGTTGGGCCGCCGTGTGCCTGGCCGCGTGTGCGACGGTGACCCTCTCGGCCCAGACCGAGGCTGACAGGCCTGCGAAATTCTCGCGGCTCCAGCGGCTGGAGCAGTGGACGGCGGCGCTCGAACGTCACCGGCCCGGCGCGGCGGATGCCGCGCTCGACGCTTTCAACGACTGGAGCCCCCAGGACTTCGGCGAGCTGAAGATCACCTTCTATTCGGCCCTGCAGCTGGTTGGCGATCCCACGGTCCGCACGTTCTTCCGTCCACCGCAGCCGGGCGGCCGGGCCGGGCGGCAGGTCTTCTACAGCCGCGACGAGCTCCGCGATCTCCTCGAAGTGGCCAAACGGCTGAAGCCGCTCGGGGAGAACCACGTGCTCCGGCGCGGCGCGATGCTCCACATGGACGCCGTCGTCCTGCGCGCGAACGGCGATTCGCGCGGCGGCGCCGGGCGATCCGAGTTCTTCATCCTGCGGTTCGACGACGGGCAGGGGCTGGGCAACGAAGACGCCCTCGGCCAGTTGGACTTTGCGCGCTTTCTGCTGGAATGGGTCCGTCCCGACCCGGAGGACTTCCGTCCGAAGCCATCGGACGACGACTGGGTGCGGCGCTGGTACCGCACGCTGATCGCCTACATGCTGGCGCAGCAGCACTTCAACGTCCAGGACGCCGCACGCGGACTCGAGCTGTTTCAGGACGATCCGGAAGTGCTGTTCTTCGGCGGCGTCCTGCACGAAACGCTGGCGGCGGAGAACGTCCAGGAGCCGCTCCGGAAATCGGATCGCCTTCGCGACGGTGTGCGCGTCCGCTCGGCCAGGGGCGAGATGGACCTCGCGGAAGATCTGCTGCGCCGTGCCGTGAAGCGAAACCCCTCGTTCGCGGAGGCCCGCCTGCACCTCGGGCGCGTGCTCGTGGAACAGGGTCAGTCCAAGGCTGCGTTGCCAGAGCTGACGCAAGCCCTCTCGGCCCTGCAGAACCAGACGCTGCAGTACTACGGCCAGATGTTCCTGGGCCGCGCGGCGGTCGAGACCGGCGACACCGTGCGAGCCCGCGCGGCCTTCGAGCGTGCCTCGCAGCTGGCGCCCGCGGCCCAGTCACCGCTCATGGCCCTGAGCCAGCTCGCGTACAGCCGCGGCGATGCCAGTGAGGCGGCGGCGCTGCTCGCACGCGTCGCGGAGCTGCCCGCGCTCGAGACCGACGACCCGTGGTGGTTCTACGCCACGGCGGCCGGCCGATTCTTCCGCCTGTCGCACGAGGGCCTGGTCGAGAGCCTTCGCAGGGAGATGCCGAAGTGACGGCGTGGCGGCCCGCGGCCGTGGCCGGCGTGGTGGCGTTCGGCGCGAGCGCGGCGCTGGTGGCGCAGCAGCCGACGTTCTCCAGCCGTCTCGACGCCGTCCGCGTGGACGTGCTCGTGACCGACAACGGCCGGCCGGTGCAGGGGCTGACCGCGGCCGATTTCGTCGTGCTCGACAACGGCACGCCGCAGACTGTCGATCTCGCCATCTTCGAGACGCTGCCCGTGAACATGATCCTGGCGCTGGATCGCAGCAAGAGCGTCACCGGTGAGCGGCTGGTGCAACTGCAGGACGCGGCTCGCACGGCATTGCGGGCGCTCGCGCCCCGCGATCAGGCGGCACTGGTGACTTTCAGCCAGCGCGTGGCCCTGCAGCAGGCGCTCACGCACGACGCCGGAGCCGTGGTGGCCGCCATCGACTTCGCGCAGCCGGGAGGGCAGACGTCGCTCTTCGACGGCGTGTATGCCGGCCTGCTCGCCGGCGTGAACGATCCGTCGAGAAACCTCGTGCTCGTGTTCAGCGACGGCATCGATACCGCCAGCTGGCTGTCACCGGCGCAGATCATCGAGACCGCGAAACGCAGCGACGCGGTGGTGTATGCGCTGTCGCCGAAGGACGCCGGTTCGGCGTCCTTCCTGCGCGACCTGACCGGGCAGACCGGCGGGTCGGCCCTCGAAGTGGATTCGCTCAAGGAGCTTTCGGGCCGATTCGTGGCGATTCTCGAGGAGTTCCGTCGCCGCTACCTTCTCAGCTACTCGCCAAAGGGCGTCCAGCCGGGCGGCTGGCACAAGCTCGAAGTGCGCGTGAAGAACCGTCGAGCCACGGTCAAAGCGCGCCCCGGATATATAGGCCGATAGCATTCGTGGCTGCAGGCCTTCAGGCCTGCCTCGTTCAAGGGCACTTCATCCAGGCCGATTCTTTCCCACAAGGCCCGTTCGGCCCGGAGTGCCCATGACTGCCCGGATTCGCTCGATCGCCGTCCTCGTCCTTCTCCTCACGACCGCCTTGGCGGCCGCGGGGCCGGATCCGGCTGCGCCGCCGCTGACGGCGCGGCAGGCTCTCGGGATGCTCAAGGCGGGCAACGACCGTTTCGCGCGCAACGCCTCGAAGCCGATCTCGACGAGCGTGCTGCGGCGCGAGGAATTGGCGAAGGGGCAGCACCCGGCCGCGATGGTGCTCTCGTGCGCCGACTCACGCGTGCCGCCGGAACTGATTTTCAACGTCGGTCTCGGCGACCTGTTCGTGATCCGCACCGCCGGCGCCGTGGTCGATCGGTCGGTCCTGGCTACGGCGGAATACGGCGCCACCGAACTCAACATCCCGCTGCTCGTCGTGATGGGCCATGAATCGTGTGGGGCGGTGAAAGCCGCCGCCGAGGCGAAGGGGCCGACCGAGAGCGCGAACATGGAGTACCTGCTGCGGGCCATCCAGGCCGCGCGCCGTCAGGTGCCCACGTCCGAGGACCAGGCCGACCGCGAGGACATCAAGGCGCTGGTCCTGGCCAACGTCGAGGAAGTGATCAACGACGCCATGGCGAAGAGCCCGGTGCTCCGCCGGCTCGTGGCGGCTGGCAAGCTCGACGTCGTGGGCGGCTACTACGAACTCGTGAGCGGCCGCGTGATGTTCTCTGATCCGGTGCCGCCGCCCCCGGCCCCGGCGCCCGCGCCCGCGAAGAAATAGATGCGAACCGTTGTCGTCGCGGGAATCGCGGCAGTCATCGTGGCGTTGGCGGTCACGCCAGTCGGGGCGCAGCAGGCCGGAGCCAAGCCTTCACTGCCGCCGGCCAAGACTCCGTCCGCGCCGGCTCCGCCCTCCGCAACGCCGGCGGGTGGTCTGATGATCGCGCCGGCCAAGCCGGTCGTGGCGCCGGGGATCGGGTCGCGCGGCGACGCGGGCGCCATGCCGGCGGCCGCGCGGTCGGCGAATGCCAAGACCATTTCGGTGTCCGCGCGCCAGGCCGCCGAGCAGACGATCGCGGCGCTCGTGGCGGCGATGAAGAACATGCCGAAGCGCCCACCGGCACCGCCCGAGTCGCGGACGCCGCGCTCCCGGCGTGCCGAGGCGGCCGCCGCCGCGCAGGCGCTCGACGCGCCGCCGCCCATCAACTATCACGTAACGTGGCCCGCGGCGCCGCCCGAGATCGGTGTGGGCCGGCGCGTCGAGCTCGACTGGCATGCCCCTTCCGGTAATGCCCCCGTCACGTTGCGCTGGAACGAGCCACAGCCCGACTAGTCCATCAGCTAGAATCGCGCCCTACCCCCGCCGGTCTCTCTTGAAATGGAAGGAGCACGACGATGGCGAAGAAAAGGGCGCTCGTCCAGCCACGGTATCGATTCCAGTACGCCGCCAAGTTTCTCTGCACGAGCAACGTGCCCGGCACGTCGCAGACCACCTCGGCGCTCCTGCCTGGCGTCTACCAGACCGCGGTGAACATCCACAACCCGCAGCGAAAGACGGTGGAGCTCCGCAAGAAGCTCGCGCTCGCCGGCGGCGAGATCAGCAAGTTCATCACTCAGAAGCTCGAACCGGACGCGGCCGCCAGGGTCGACTGCGGCGATGTCCAGTCGTTCGGCCTCCACCTGGTGCACGGCTTCGAAGGGTTTCTCGTCATCGAAAGTACGCAGAGCCTCGACGTGGTGGCGGTGTACACGGCAGGCGCGAGGGGTGCCGAGGTCGCGAGCATCGATGTCGAGCAGGTTCCCGAGCGGAGGCTCTGAGTGATGCGAAGGAGCGCGTTCGTCTGTCTCATGCTCGCCGTGGGCGCGGTGCTGGCTGCCCAGGCGCCGAAGGCCGCGCCGCCCAAAGCGATGCGGCTTTACGTGCTCGACTGCGGGCTGCTCAACATCACCCGCGAGGGCGTGGAGCGGTATCACGTCACCACCGCCGAAGTGGGCGAGACGCGCATGCCGGTGCCGTGCTTTCTCGTCGCCCATCCGAAAGGCACGCTGATGTGGGACGTGGGCGTGATTCCCGACGACGACGTCGAGAAGGCCGCCGCCGGCGGCGCGCGCTACGACGTGAACCCCACCGCCGCCGCGGTGGTCTCGCGCACGCTGCGCAGCCAGCTCGCGGCCATCGGCTACCGTCCCGCCGACATCACCTACGTCGCCATCTCGCACGCGCACAAGGACCACACCGCCAATCTGAACCAGTTCGCGGCGTCTACATGGCTCACGCCAAAGGCCGAGCGCGACTTCATGTGGAAGCCGAACAACGAGCGCGTGGAGCCGCGGTTCTTCTCGGCGCTCGAGAAGAGCAAATGGGTGCCGCTCGACAAGGACGAATACGACGTCTTCGGCGACGGTGCGGCCATCATCAAAGCCGCGCCGGGGCACACGCCCGGCCACCAGGTGCTGGTGCTGAACCTGGCGAAGACCGGCAGGGTGATGATTGCCGGCGACCTGTACCACTATCCGCCCGAGCGCGAGTTCCACCGGGCGCCGCCCGAGAACGAGTTCAACGTGCAGCAGTCGGCGGCCTCGCGCACCAAGATCGAGGCGTATCTCAAGGCGACGAAGGCGTCGATCTGGATCGAGCACGAGTGGGCGGCGAACGCCAAGCTGAAGAAGGCTCCGCAGTACTATGAGTGATATGCGCCATCTGACAGTGGGTCGAGTGCTCGTTGCCGCCTTCGGGCTGTCGCTCTGTTGCGTGGGCGGAAACGCCTTGATCGTGCGCGCGCAGGGAACGAAGCCCGCGCAGGCTCCCAAACTGACGTATGCCTTCGAGCTGCACGCCACGGTCGCGGCACCGACCGAGCTCGGGCAGGTCCCGAATGGCCGGCGCCGGATCATCGACATCACCGGCGGCACGGTGGAGGGGCAGATCAAGGGCAAGGTGCGGCCGGGCGGCGCGGACTGGCAGATCGTGCGCGCCGACGGCTTCACCGAGCTCGACACGCGCTACACGCTCGAGACCGACAAGGGTCAGCTGATCTACGTCCAGAATCCGGGCGTGCGTTCCGCGCCGCCGGACGTGATGAAGAAGCTCCTGGCGGGCGAGGTGGTGGACCCGGCCCTGGTGTATTTCCGCACCCAGCCGAAGTTCGAAACCTCGGCCCCCGAGCTCCAGTGGATCACGAGGTCGCTGTTCGTGGGCATGGGCGAGCGGTATCCCAACGAAGTCGTCATCCGGTTCTACCGCGTAGAATAGGATGGGTTTTCGTAGAGGCGAACCTTCAGGTTCGCCTGTGAGGGCACATCGATGGTCAGTTTGAGAGTGAATGGAACGTCGCGCATGTTCGACGGCGACGACGACATGCCGCTGCTGTGGTATCTCCGCGACGAACTTCGGCTCACCGGCACGCGCTTCGGCTGCGGCGCCGGCTTGTGCGGCGCCTGCACGGTGCACGTGGACGGACGCGCGGTGCGCGCCTGCCAGACGCCGATGCGCACGGCGCAGGGCAAGAGCGTCACCACCATCGAGGGGCTGAGCACCGACGGGTCGCACCCGGTGCAGCGCGCCTGGGCCCAGCACAACGTGCCGCAGTGCGGCTACTGCCAGAGCGGCCAGATCATGCAGGCCGCGGATCTGCTCGCGCGGACGCCGGAGCCGAGCGACCCCGAGATCGAGCGCGCGATGGCCGGCAACATCTGCCGCTGTGGCACGTATCAGCGCATCCGCGCCGCCATCAAGACGGCCGCGAACCTGCGGAAGGGAGGCCGGGCGTGAGTCTCATCGAAAACGTCAGCCGCCGCCACTTCCTCGGCACCACGCTGTCGACCAGCGCGTTCGTGCTGGCCGCACAGGTGCTGCCGAAGTCCGCGTTCGCCCAGGACCCCGGCGTGCGCACCCGCGCCCAGGGCGCGCCGCTCAATCCCAGCGTCTATCTCGGCATCGAGAACGACGGCACGGTGTTCATCATCACGCACCGCTCCGAGATGGGCACCGGCATCCGCACCACGCTGCCGCTCGTGGCCGCCGACGAGCTCGACGCCGACTGGAACAGCGTCCGCATCGAGCAGGGGCTTGGCGACACGAAGTACGGTGACCAGAACACCGACGGGTCGCGCTCGATCCGCGACTTCTACGACGCCTTTCGGACGGCCGGCGCGACTGCACGTGCCATGCTCGTGCAGGCCGCTGCCACGCAGTTGAACGTGCCGGCGTCGGAGATCACGGTCCAGAATTCGGTGCTGATCCACGCTGGCAGCAATCGCCGACTGCCGTTTGCGTCGGTCGTCGCCGCGGCGGCCAAGCTGCCGGTGCCCAAGGGTGAATCCATCAAGTTCAAGAACAAGGCGGATTGGAAGTTCGTCGGTCAGGAGCGCGAGATCTACGACCTGCGCGACATCACCACCGGGAAGGCCGCCTTCGGTCTCGACACCTTCCGCGAGGGCATGGTGTACGCGTCAATCGAGCACCCGCCCGTGGTCGGCGGTTCGGTGAAGAGCCTCGACGACAAGGCGGCGCTGGCCGTGAAGGGCGTCCGTCAGACGGTCACGCTCCCGACGCCAAAGCCGCCGCTCATGTTCCAGCCGCTCGGTGGCGTGGCGGTGATTGCCGACAACACCTGGGCCGCGTTCAAGGGGCGCAAGGCCCTCAAGGTGGAGTGGAACG
>Ga0207689_10000572_pt1 | contig 35176 bp, 41 predicted proteins | sample KBSMisM52_FD_184312 | JGI IMG/M metagenome (GOLD analysis project Ga0207689, IMG submission 184312) | Miscanthus rhizosphere microbial communities from Kellogg Biological Station, Michigan, USA - KBS Miscanthus M5-2 (SPAdes) (version 2) | ecosystem: Host-associated > Plants > Roots >...
CGGTGCTCTCGGGGCGCAAGAACGGCACATACCTGCTGCCGGCCTGCACGAGCTTCGAGATGGATGGCTCCCGCACGGCATCCAACCGTTCCATCCAGTGGGGCGAGCAAATCGTGCCGCCCGTCTTTGAATCTAAGAACGACTACGACGTGATGTACATGCTGGCGAAGAAGTTTGGCTTCGCCGATAAGATGTTCAAGAACATCAAGGTGGAGAATGGCGCCGTATCCGCCGAGGACATTTTGCGTGAGATCAATCGTGGCGGATGGTCGACCGGATATTGCGGCCAGTCACCCGAGCGGCTCAAAGCCCACATGAAGAACCAGGCAAAATTCGATCTGGTCACCCTGAGAGCGCCGAAGGACGATCCGGAAGTTGGTGGGGATTATTACGGTTTGCCATGGCCGTGCTGGGGAACGCCCGAGTTCAGGCACCCTGGAACTGCGATCCTTTACAATACCAACCTGCACGTAAAGGAAGGTGGCGGAACGTTCCGTGCCCGTTTCGGCATCGAGCGCGTGGTCAAGCGCAAGGTGATGGAAAATGGGCAGGAAGTCGAAAGAGAACAGCATGACAACTTGCTCTCCGAGGACTCCTACTCGGTCGGCTCGGAAATCAAGGATGGATATCCGGAGTTCACCCTCAGCGTCCTCAAGAGACTCGGCTGGGACAAGGACCTCACCGCCTCGGAGATGGAAATCATCCGGCGGGTGAACGCAACCAATCCCGATGCTGTGTCTTGGTCACTCGATCTTTCCGGCGGCATCCAGCGTGTGGCGATCGAACATGGCTGCAGCCCCTATGGCAACGGCAAGGCGCGCATGATTGCCTGGAATTTGCCGGATCCCATCCCGGTGCACCGCGAAGTCATTTACACGTCGCGGCCCGATCTCGTCGGCAAATATCCGACGCGTCCGGACGCTCGACAATTCCGCGTCCCGAATATCGGCTTCACCGTTCAGAAATCCGCTGTCGACAGGGGCATCATCAAGCAATTCCCGCTTATCCTGAGTTCGGGCCGGCTTGTCGAATACGAAGGTGGCGGCGAAGAGACGCGCTCCAACAAATGGCTCGCCGAGTTGAAGCAGGACATGTACGTCGAGATCAATCCGGCGGATGCGTCTGCGCGCGGTATCAAGGACGGCAGCTGGGTCTGGGTCACCGGGGCTGAGAGCAATTCCCGAACACGGGTGAAGGCCCAGGTGACCGAGCGTGTCGGCAAAGGCGTTGCCTGGATGCCCTACCACTTTGCCGGCTGGTACGAAGGCGCCGATCTGCGCAGCAAGTATCCGAAAGGCGCAGATCCGATCGTTCTCGGCGAGAGCGTCAACACATTGACGACCTATGGCTACGACCCCGCGACGGGCATGCAGGAACCCAAGGCAACGCTCTGTGAGATCAGAGCGGCATGAGGGGAGAATGAACCATGGCTCGCGTCAAATTTCTTTGTGATGCCGAGCGTTGCATCGAGTGCAACGCCTGCGTCACGGCCTGCAAGAACGAACATGAAGTGCCGTGGGGCATCAATCGACGTCGCGTCGTCACCATCAATGACGGCAAGCCTGGCGAACGCTCGGTGTCGATGGCCTGCATGCACTGCACGGATGCCCCCTGCGCCGCGGTGTGCCCGGTGTCGTGCTTCTACACCACGGCCGACGGCATCGTACTTCACTCGAAGGACCTCTGCATCGGTTGCGGATATTGCTTCTACGCCTGTCCGTTCGCCGCACCCCAGTATCCGAAGATCGGAAACTTCGGCTCGCGCGGCAAGATGGACAAGTGCACTTACTGCGCAGGCGGACCGGAAGACGACAATACGCCGGCAGAATACGCCAAGTATGGCGCCAATCGTCTCGTCCAGGGCAAATTGCCGATTTGCGCCGAGATGTGCTCGACCAAGTCGCTGCTCGCCGGCGATGGCGCCATCATTGCCGAAATCTACAAGGAGCGCGTGATAAAGCGCGGCTATGGTTCGGGCGCATGGGGTTGGAAGACAGCCTATCACGAGGGCATTGATGTCTGAGGCGCCTCACGGACACTGCGGGCAACGATAGGGGCGCGGACCACCGGAGAACGATCATGATGAGGTGTCATGCGAGCATTCACTCTTTGATCATCGTTGCGTTGGCAATCCTGATGATGGTCGTTGGAAATCCGGCGCTCGCACAGCAACTCGGCCCGGACGGCGCACCCAATCCAACAGCGAGCGCGATGACCGAGCAGCAGTTGCTCCAGCAATCACCACGCATCGAGGGCAACATCGACCAGCCGATCGAGCGGGCGCGAGTGCTCATTCAACCAGCCGGCCGGGTATGGGATTATTTCCACCAAGTCACGTTGCGCTGGATCGGTGCCATCGCAATCCTCGGTATGATCGCAGCGCTCGCAGCCGCCTACTTCGTCATGGGGCGGTTACGGATCTCCGCCGGACGTTCTGGGACGAGGATTCCGCGGTTCAATTCTTTCGAGCGTTTCGCGCACTGGCTGACAGCGGTGTCCTTCGTCGTTCTCGGCTTGACCGGCTTGAACATCACGTTCGGGCGGATCACTCTTCTGCCGATGATCGGGTCTGACGCTTTCAGCCGCATGTCGCAAATCGCTAAATACCTCCACAACTACGTCAGCGCATCATTCGTAATCGGCCTTGTCCTGATCATTGCGCTATGGATCAAGGACAACGTTCCTCGGAAGGTCGATGTCGACTGGATCCGGCGGGGTGGCGGCTTCATCAAATCAAAACATGCGCCAGCGGGTCGCTTCAACGCGGGCGAGAAGCTGGTGTTCTGGTTCGCCCTCGGCGCGGGAGCGGCGGTTACCGTCTCAGGCGTCCTCCTCCTCTTTCCGTTCTATGTGACGAACATCGTGGGGATGCAAATCGCGCAGGTCGTTCACGCCGTGATCGCCGTTCTGTTCATTGCGGTTATCATTGCTCATATCTACATCGGAACGCTCGGCATGGAGGGCGCCTTCGAGGCCATGGCGACCGGCGGGGTCGATCTCAACTGGGCAAAGGAACATCACGACATCTGGCTCGAAGAGCAGTTGACCAAGGAGCCCCTCGCCGCTCGATCCGGACAATCATCACCGGCTGCAGCGGAATAAGCCCGTTAGCCACGGAGGCCGTCGATGGGGCCAGGGGTGGAGATGAGGAATGAAATCAACTGCGCTCGCACAAATTGTCGTTGGTGTGGTAGTCGAATGCCGCAAAGCGAGGAGCCCGTGGCTTGATTTTCTCTGGCGACCGATCTCGGTATTTGTTGGAACGCCATCGGCGGTACCCTGGACGCGAATCGGAGAGGAAGGCGATGCGACCACATTCTATGCGGGTGCGACTGCGATCGAACTGCATCGAACTGAAACGACGAACTATCGGCAGAATCTCTCTTCGGGGATGCCCGCGCTGTGGGTCGTTCTGCGACCGATAGCTGCGAATTCTACGAGCCCAGCGTTCGACATCCTTACGGTAACAGCCGACCCCTCGGAGGGCGAGGCTTTGACCGATGCCGGCAATGATCTGGTCGCGAGCGTACCGATGCCCGCTGCGATCGTCGGGGCAATCGACGGTTTTATCGCCGAGCATCACATCGAGCGACCCTTCAACAAGCGGCAACGGGACCGAGCTGGGCCGCAGACGCCTGGCCGCTGCAACCAGGACGGGGTAAACAGCAAATGACCCGGTCAGAAAACATCATGTCACGCTGGTCGCGGATGAAGCGCGAATCCGACCAGATCGTAGAGCCGGTCCGTTCAATCTCTGGGCCCAAACCCAATGACGCAGAAGCTGGCGATTTCAATCAAGCACCGGTTGTAACGCAGCCAACAGACTCTCCCACCTCTGCGACCCTCGATCTGGCAAGCTTGCCGCCGCTTCAATCGATCGCTGCGGGCACCGACATCCGATCGTTTCTCGGATCAAGTGTCCCGATCGAACTAACAAGAGCCGCGCTGAGGCGGGCCTGGGTAACCGATCCGGCAATTCGCGATTTCGTCGGGATCGCCGAGAACCAATGGGACTTCAACGACCCAACCGCGATGCCGGGATTTGGACCGCTGAGATCCGAGGACGTCCCAGGCCTTGTCGGCCTCGGAGAAGCCGGGCAGGCTTGCGGGGCGACGGATGAAGGCGCCGGAATCTCAACCGCAGGTCAGGTCGATGAGATGGATCACGCACGGGCCGGCGAGTATGCGTTGCTCGCAACCCTGCTGTCGCATAGCCCAGATGCCAATATGACTGCGCAGTTGGCCCGCCTGGGTGACGATGCAACCCAGTTGGGCGAGGCGCACGCGGCCCTCAGTTCCGTAGCCGCGAGCATGAAACCGGAACGGATCGAGCGCGAATATTTCGATCTCTTCGTCGGACTCCAGCGTGGCGAGCTTTTCCCCTACGCGTCATATTATCTGACGGGTTACCTCTATGGGCGTCCTCTCGCCCGGATCCGCGAAACCCTGAACCAACTTGGCCTTGAGAGGACTGAGCGACGATCGGAACCCGAGGATCACGTTGCGGTACTTTTCGAAGTCATGGCCGGCCTCGCCGGTGGCCAGATCATTGCTCCCGGCGGGACCGATCGGAACATCTTCGAAAACCATCTTAAGCCATGGATCGGGCGGTTTTTCTCGGATCTTGAGCACGCCGAGTCTGCGGTATTTTACAGGCGGGTCGGATCACTCGGCCGCATCTTTATGGAAATCGAAGCCGAAGCATTTTCACTTTCGACGTAGGCGAAGACCCGCGACGCCTCCGTAGGCTTGACCGTATCCTGTCGTCAACCGCTCTGCGGGCGATACGCTTGTCCAAACCAATTGCAGTCCTCCGCAACACGAAGCCGCATTAGCTTTCGATTGGCGATGATTTCCGGCTTAGGTTGCCGCGTAGAGATCGCTTGTCGATGCCAGCCAAGGCAAAGCGGGGCGGCGAACGCAACGGTTGAAGCCATTACGGCCGCTGTTTTGTGTAGCCAGCCACCGCGTCACACGCGCGACCCACTACCGCGGGGGACCGTTGCGTCATGCCACGCGTTCAAGCGAAGCGCTTTCTCATGGTGATCGTTGGGCCAGATTCATCGACGCGGCCTCCGCCAACGGCGACGGTGCAAACGTTCGTATGATCGTTCCATCCTTCGTCCATATAGACGACCGCACCCGCGTACAATTGAGCGAGCCATCTCGGCGCCTCTAATCTCCGTGCTGTTCGAAGTGACCGAATGTCGACTACTCCGGCCGAGCGGATTCTCAATGTATCAGCTGCACTCCCTCCCGACGAATGCCAACACATTGCGGCGAGTGCTGTACGAACAGCCGGCTCATCTGCACCGGTTTTCGTCAACGCAGTTGTAAACTGGACGAGCTCGCGATGCCGCTCTCCGCCACGCCAGAGATGGCAAAATACTCTGCCTGTGCATGGTCAAGGCCGTGATCAACGAACGCGGCGGCGAAATCGTCGACCTGGAAAAACGAATCTCTGGCGCTGAAAGAAGTTGACCATGAAGATCACAGCTACCTCACTTCCTCGCCCGCGAGTGCTGCCCCGCTCCGGTTTGACGACACGGGTACCTGATTTTCTCGCACTCATGAAGCCACGCGTGATGTTGCTTGCGGTGTTCACCGCATTCGCCGGGTTGATGATTGCACCGGTTTCTCTCGATCCGCTACTCGGCTCGCTTGCGATGGTCGCAATTGCCGTCGGGGCCGGTGCCGCCGCGGCGCTGAACATGTGGTACGATGCCGATATCGACGCCGTGATGACCCGCACAGCGCGGCGTCCGATCCCTCGCGGCAGGATTTCGCGGCGAGAAGCGCTTGCGTTCGGACTGTTTCTGTCCTGCGGCGCGGTCCTCGTCCTTGGCATGGCGACCAATGTCGCAGCCGCTAGCCTGCTCGCCTTCACGATCTTGTTCTACGTCGTCGTCTACACCCTCTGGCTGAAACGGATTACGCCGCAGAACATCGTCATCGGCGGCGCTGCCGGCGCGTTTCCTCCAGTGGTCGGCTGGGCATCTGCCACCGGAGACATCGGCCTCGAACCGATCGTTCTGTTCCTGATCATCTTCCTGTGGACGCCCCCGCATTTCTGGGCGCTGTCGCTCAATCGTGCGGACGAATACCAGCGCGCCGGCGTGCCCATGCTCCCGGTCGTTGCCGGAAGGGCCGCGACGACGCTGCAAATTCTCATCTACAGCGTTTTGTTGGTCCCGACCTCGCTGCTGCCATGGGCACTCGGGTATGCCGGAGCTCTGTTCGGCGTGGTTGCTCTCGCCAGCGGAGCGGTCTTCCTTGCGCTGGTCTTGCAGCTGCGCCGGAGCCAGCAGAGCGATCGGCAAGCGGCGCAGCGCCTGTTCCTGTTTTCGATTTCTTATCTGTTCCTGCTGTTTGCCGCCCTGTTGTCCAGCAGCATCGGCGATCGGTCGTCGTGGAAGGCCTCAGCGCGTGAGGACGCCCGGCGGATCACGCGATCCGCTCCGCTCGCAGCCCTCCAGTTCCCGCTCCCTACCGCAATCGCTTTCGCCGTTGCGAAGTCCGAGGAGGCCTAAGGTGCGCTACAGATTGCTCGCTCTTGTCTTGCTTAGCGCCACGCTCGGAGGCTGTTCGGAAGGCGTCCTCGACCCGAAGGGACCCATTGCTGCAGCCGAACGACTTATCCTGTTCAACTCGCTCGGCATCATGCTGGCGATCGTTATTCCGACGATCCTCGCCACGATCGCGGTCGCCTTCTGGTTTCGCGCGTCGAATTCGCGCGCTCCGTACCTGCCGGATTTCGAGTATTCCGGGCGTCTCGAGCTGCTTGTTTGGTCGATCCCCGCCATGACGGTGCTGCTCGTTGGCGGCGTCGCGTGGGTTGGCGCCCACGACCTCGACCCGCGCAAGCCGATCAGCTCCAGCGCAACGCCTGTTACGGTGCAGGTCGTCTCGCTCGATTGGAAATGGCTGTTCATCTATCCGGAGCTGGGAATCGCGAGTGTCAACAAGCTGGTCGTACCGGTTGGCACGCCGATCAACTTCGAACTGACGTCATCGAGCGTCATGAACAGCTTCTTCGTGCCTCAGCTCGGCAGCCAGATCTACACGATGTCGGGGATGGTGACGCGCCTTCACCTGCAAGCGGACCATCTGGGGACATATCCGGGGCTATCGACCATGTTTAGCGGCGAGGGTTTTTCCGACATGCGCTTTTCGGTTGATGCCGTGACGGACAACCGTTTTGCGCAATGGGTTCGCGAAGCGCGCGAAACTGGCCCGGTGCTGGATCTCCAGTCTTGCGCCGACTTGGCCAAGCCAAGCAAGGCGGTTGCGCCGTTCACCTACCGTGCGGTCACCGGTGATCTATTTAGCGGCATCGTGAACACCGCTTCCGCCATGGACAATCCATCGCAACTCATCTGTTCAACATCTCAGAAGGCCGAACAATGAATCTCCTGGGCAAGCTTGATTGGAGCGCAATTCCCTTTCATCAGCCGATCATCATGGGCGCAACCGCCTTCATGGCCCTTGTCGTTGTGGCGGTCCTCGGATTCATCACAATGAAGGGAGCGTGGCTCTATCTGTGGCGTGAATGGCTCACCTCGGTTGACCATAAACGCATCGGCGTCATGTATTGCATACTGGCACTCGTCATGCTGCTGCGCGGCTTCAGCGACGCGATCATGATGCGAGCGCAGCAGGCGGTCGCAGCAGGTGGCGCACAAGGATATCTGCCGCCCGAACATTTTGATCAGATCTTCTCGGCGCACGGCACGATCATGATCTTCTTCATGGCGATGCCGTTCGTGGTCGGGCTCATGAACTTCGTGGTGCCGCTTCAGCTCGGCATTCGCGACGTCGCTTTCCCCACGCTCAACTCCGTCAGCTTTTGGCTGACAGCCTCGGGCGCCCTGTTGATCAATCTGTCGCTGGCGATCGGCGAGTTCTCACAAGCCGGCTGGTGGGGTTATCCCCCACTGAGCGAATTGCAGTATTCGCCCGGCGTCGGCGTCGACTACTATCTGTGGTCATTGCAAATCTCCGGTCTCGGCACCTTGCTGGCGGGAATAAATTTCGTCACGACCATACTGAAGATGCGCGCGCCTGGGATGAGCTACATGCGCATGCCGGTTTTCTGCTGGACTTCGCTTGCCACCAATCTGCTGATTGTTGCGGCCTTTCCGGTGCTGACCGCGGTTCTCGCGATGCTGCTGCTCGACCGCTATCTTGGCTTCCATTTCTTCACGAACGAGGCCGGCGGCAATCAAATGTTGTACGCCAACCTGTTCTGGGTATGGGGACACCCGGAAGTCTACATCCTGGTCCTGCCGGCGTTCGGCGTATTTTCCGAGGTCATCGCGACCTTCTCCGGAAAACCGCTGTTCGGATACCGCTCGATGGTGGCCGCTACCATGGCGATTTGCGTCCTCTCCTTTCTCGTTTGGCTGCACCACTTTTTCACGATGGGCGCCAGCGCAAACGTCAACGGCTTCTTCGGCATCATGAGCATGATCATCGCCTTGCCCACGGGCGTGAAGATCTACAACTGGCTGTTCACGATGTACGGCGGCCGGGTTCGATTCTCGGTACCCATGCTGTGGTCGATCGGTTTCATGGTGACTTTCGTCATCGGCGGCATGACCGGCGTGCTCCATGCAGTGCCGCCGGCCGACTATCAGCTGCACAACAGCGTGTTCCTGATCGCGCACTTCCATAACGTCATCATTGGCGGAACCGTGTTCGGGGCGATGGCGGGATACAGCTACTGGTTTCCGAAGGCGTTCGGCTTCAAGCTCGACGAACGCTGGGGCAAGGCCTCGTTCTGGTGCTGGCTCATCGGGTTCTATCTCGCATTCATGCCGCTCTACCTGGTGGGCCTGATGGGCATGACCCGGCGCATGCAGCATTACGACAATCTGGCATGGCAGCCCTGGCTGGTGGTCGCGATGGTTGGCGCCCTCGTTATCCTGGGCGGGATCGCCTGCCAGATCGTGCAGCTCATCGTGTCGATTCGCGCTCGCGACAAGTTGCGCGTGACCGCCGATCCATGGAATGGCCGCACGCTCGAATGGGCCACGGCGTCGCCGCCGCCGGCGTGGAATTTTGCCTTTGCGCCGAATGTCAGCGGAACAGACGCTTTCTGGACCAGCAAGCGACGGGAGCAGGCGGAGCAGCACAAGCCAACGCCTGCACGCGCGTACGAGCCGATCGAAATGCCGAAGAACAGCGCCACAGGTTTTGTCAGCGCCTTCTTCGCCGTTGTGATCGGTTTCGCGATGATCTGGCACATCTGGTGGATGGCAGCTCTGGGACTCCTGGGCGCGTTCGTAACGCTGCTTGCCTTCGCATTCCGCAAGCACACAGAGTTCGAAGTGCCGGCCGAGCAGATTGCCTGGTTCGAACGGGCTCAACAGGCAGGAGCTCCAGCATGAACATCGCCCTCACAGTCGATAGCGTTCAACAAGAGGCGCTGCCAAGCACAAGTGAAGCCGGGCTCGCCCCGAAGAGGATCGTGGTCGCTTACGGTTTCTGGATCTTCCTGTTGAGCGACATCGTCATGTTTGCCGCGCTCTTTGCGAGCTACGCGGTTCTCGTTCACGCAACAGCAGGAGGTCCGACCGGCGCCCAGCTGTTCAATCAGACCACGGTGGCGATCGAAACCGCCTGCCTGCTCGTCTCGAGCTACACCTGCGGGCTGATGTCGCTCGCCGTCAATTCGCGGAATCGTCTCGGCACATATTTAGGTGCCCTGATCACGTTTGCGCTCGGCGCGGCATTTCTCACCCTCGAGATCCGCGAATTCGCCGACATGATCGCTCACGGCGCGACGCCGCAGCGCAGCGCTTTTCTTTCCGCCTTCTTCACCCTTGTCGGCTGCCACGGGCTGCACGTCACCCTCGGACTGATCTGGCTCGTGGTGATGATGGTTCAGGTGGCGGTGATGGGATTTGTCACCAGCGTACAGCACCGCCTGCTCTGCTTCTCCCTGTTCTGGCACGCGCTCGACATCGTTTGGGTCGGCGTTTTCACCGTGGTTTATCTGATGGGAGTAAGCCCATGACTGACGTTCGACACGATCTCGCCCCCGGAGATATCCCGAGCGAGGAAATGCAGGCATGGGCCTCCCAGGCTCTGATCTACACCCTCGGCCTGCTGGTGGCGCTCATTCTAACGGCGACGTCCTTCTGGGTTGCGAACACGTCGCTGCTCTGGCCGAGCGGCGTGGGCCTAGGCCTCACGGTCCTCGCCATTGCCCAGATGGGAATACACTTGGTGTTTTTCCTGCACATTACCACTGGGCCGGACAGCACCAACAACATACTCGCACTCGCCTTCGGCCTGCTCATCGTATTCGTGGTGGTCACCGGCACAATCTGGATCGTGGCCGATCTGAACGACAACATGCTGATGCCTTCGTCCGATGCGATGGACATGCGGATGCAGCGTTGAAGCCATGAGTGACGATCTCGGAAGGTTAAACGTCTTTTTAATTGAAACATCCGGGAACGCGGACGATCTATAGGCTGTCCGATGCGCCGCCGCTGAACGCCATCTGCTTGCGCTATTGCAGACACCCGGCCAAATAATCGACGAGGTCACCCACATGTTGCAGAAAACGTCGCTCACGACTCCCACGACTCTTTCGGAAAACGCCGTTCGCGATATTTCGGCCGAATTGACGGTGCTTCTCTCGGACGTGTTTGCGCTATATCTCAAGACCAAGAACTTCCATTGGCACATGTCTGGCCCACATTTCCGCGACTATCACTTGATGCTCGATGACCAAGGCGAGCAGCTTTTTGCCATGACGGATGCCATTGCTGAGCGGGTGCGGAAGATCGGCGGGACAACGGTTCGTTCGATCGGGCAGATCTCGCGCCTTCAGCGCATCGTGGATAACAATGCAGAATACGTTGAGCCGCTCGACATGATAGCTGAGCTCCGCGAAGATAACGCAATACTGACGCGCAACATGCGCGAAGTTCATTCGCTCTGCGACGAAGCGGGAGATGTGGCTACCGCAAGCCTGCTGGAGAACTGGATTGACGAGACTGAGACGAGAACCTGGTTCCTCTTCGAGTGCGGTCAGCACGCCTGAAACCCAGGAAGAAGGAAACGCTGCGGAAGACTCTCGCGGATATCTTTCTATCTACTCGTCGATGGATGGACACGTTCGACCAGACTCCTAATGACGGCTCTTCTGTCCTGGCTTACGACAACATCGAAGGAGGCACCAATGAAGGATAGGACCGGCCGGACAATTCCCAAGCGTCGGATCAAGGTTCAAAAGCGACCTGGATCACCAAGATCAAAAACGCAGGATGCGGAGTGGGAACGTGTTAATGACCAACTCGACGACGCGCTCAGGCAAACCTTCCCTGCCAGTGACGCGCTCTCGATCATTCAAATCGTTCGCTGCAGCTAAGGCTCGACGCCGGACTTATTCCCGCGATAGCACGGGCCACGCACGGATGGGGTCATGTCATGAAGATCGGAATTGTCGGAGCGGGCGCCGTCGGGGCCGCGTGCGCAATGGCAACCCTCATGAGGGGTTGCGCCAGCGAGCTCGTTCTCGTCAACCGAGACCACGATCGCGCGAAAGGCATGGCGACCGACTTGGGCTACGGGACCCCCCTGTCATCCACGACCAGGGTGACAGATGGCGACTATTCAGATCTGGCAGGCGCCGCGCTCGTCATGATTACCGTCGGTGTCAACGAAAAATCCGGCGGGGCAACCGATCGTAGCGACCCGCAGGGCCGCTTGCGCCTCCTGGACAAGAATGCCGAGGTCTACCGTCAGGTCATTCCGCCGATTGCCAAAGCCGCGCCGGACGCCGTTCTGCTCGTCGTCACCGACCCTCCGGATCCGCTTGCCTATCTGACACGCGAGCTGGCCGGTCATGAACGCGTTCTCTCCACCGGCACGCTGCTCGACAGCCTGCGCTTTCGCGTGCATTTGGGCCGACGGCTCAAGGTAGCTCCGACAACCATCGAAGCGCAGGTTCTCGGCGAACACGGAACATCCCAGATCTTTCACTGGTCTGGAGCTCGCGCAGGCGGCGTCCCGATCTCGGATGCGCTCGAACAGCTCGGCCTCATGCAGGGCGACGACATCCGCGCGACGATCGAGAATGAAGTACGCTATGCAAACATAACGATCATCGAAGGTATTGGAGCCAGCCAATACGGCATTGGAATGGTTTGCGCACGGATCGCCGAAATCGTGTTGCGCGACGAACGCGCGGTAGTTCCGATCGGGGTCTATAATCCAAAATTTGGAGTAACACTCTCGCTGCCTGGCGTCGTTGGCCGGGATGGTTGCCTGCAAATCCTTGACCCTCCCCTGTCAAATGACGAGCATGCAGGCCTGAAAAAATGCGTCGAAACCTTACATAAGGCTCAAGAGCGAATTCGATGATCCTATCAGAGCAAATGCGGCCAGACCTCATGCTCCGGGACGGTTCGCAGATGCGGCATGCAGAGGATCGCCTGCAAGCGCCCCGCGCCTTCATTTAATCGACCAAGCTGGAGCCTTTCGAATGTCGACGGAAATAATTTCGGCGGATGGACCGGTTGCGATCGGTGGTCTACCGGCAGAACGCCGGAGATGGGCCGCCGCTGCAATTTTCACCGCCCTCGCGATGGCCTCGCTCGATACGGCGATCGCAAACATCGCCCTCCCGGCAATCGCTGCCGATCTTCACGCCGGCCCATCCGAAGTCATCTGGGTCGTGAATGTCTACCAGATTGCGATGGTCGCAACCCTTTTGCCGCTGGCAGCGCTCGGCGAGGTCGTCGGTCACCACCGGATTTACCTCGGAGGCCTTGTACTGTTCACGGTGGCATCGCTTTTCTGCGCAGGCGCCTGGTCGTTGCCCAGCCTGCTGACGGCGCGTGTGCTGCAGGGCCTCGGAGCCGGTGGCATAATGAGTGTGAATACGGCGTTGGTTCGCTTCGTTTACCCCGGGCGCTTGCAGGGCCTGGGTTTCGGACGCAACGCGATGGTCGTCGCGACCGCCTTCACGCTCGGCCCGACGATCGCCTCAGGCATCCTCGCGATTGGACCTTGGAGCTGGCTGTTTGCCATCAACATCCCTTTCGGGGTTGTTGCAATTTTGATCGGCTTGAAGACATTGCCGCGTACCCCGAGGGCGACGCATGGCTTCGATTTTCTCAGCGCAATGATGGCGGCGGGCGGTCTCGGCCTTTTCATCCTGGGGATCGGAAGCGCGGCTCATCACGAGCGGCCTGGGCTTGTATCGATTGAACTTGCGTCCGCTGTGCTGCTGGGCTGGGCTCTGATCCGCAGGCAGGCGGATTCTCCGGCGCCCGTGCTGCCGATCGACCTGTTTCGCAGACCGATCTTCGCCCTTTCCACCGCCACCGCGGTCTGCTCGTTTGCGGTCCAAGGCTTGGCTTTCGTCTCCCTGCCATTCTACTTCGAGGACATTCTTGGCCGGTCGCAGGTCGAGACCGGCTTCTTCATGACCCCATGGCCGCTTGTCGTGGGCATCATGGCGCCGATCGCCGGCCGTCTATCCGACCGCCATTCCGCGGGAATTCTCGGCGGCCTCGGTCTCGCGTTGCTGAGCCTGGGAATGGCTCTGCTGGCGATGCTCCCGGCCAACCCGCATGTCGTCGACATCGTTTGGCGCATGGCCATTTGCGGATGTGGATTTGGCTTTTTTCAGGCCCCGAACATGAAGGCCTTGATGTCCAGCGCGCCTGCCGATCGTAGTGGTGGTGCAAGCGGCATGGTTGCGACGGCACGCCTGACGGGACAGACGATCGGAGCAGCGCTTGCCGCCCTCTGTTTTGGCCTCGCCGGTCGCGAGGGAGCTACGCTTGCACTGGTACTTGGCGCGGTATTCGCCGCGACAGGAAGCGGGATGAGCTTCCTGCGTTTGGTCGCGACACCGCGAAGCGACGCTTGAGATTTTGATTGTTTCTTCTCTGCCCAGAAGTGTTTCGGAAGAGAAGCCTCAGCAGCGGCGGTGCCGTTCATGCCGCCTTTCTGACGGAGCCAACTGCCCTGATCTCCTCGATGAGATCATCAACACCCGCAAGTGCGAAGCTGAGCGCAGCTTCGTCGATGAGGCGCCCGTCGCGCACCTTCTCATGCACGCCGCCGATCACGATCTGGGGCCGAAAAACAGGACGGGCCGGTATCGATGCGAGCGTCTCATTCATCTGCTGCTGCGCGCGTACACCGCCAGTGAAGCCGGGCGAGGCCGTCATGGTCAGCACCGGCTTGCTTTTCAGCACAGACCGGCCGTAGGGCCGAGAGGCCCAGTCGAGCGCATTCTTCAGGACGCCCGACATGCCATGATTGTATTCGGGCGAGATCATGATCATGCCATCGCTCGCGTCGATCGCCGAACGCAGGGAACGCACGGATTCGGGGGCGTGCTCGGCGTCATCATCTTCGTTGTAGAGCGGAATCGCGTGCGGCGGAAGAATGTCGAGCGCGGCCCGGAACCCAAGCGCGTCCTGAAGGCCGCGAAGCACAGCGGTGCTGTTGGAGGCGCGGCGCAGGCTGCCCGAGAGGCCGAGCAGTCGGAATTGCGGCATCGGGGAGGACTCCAACATGACGCTTTTATGCGACCATACGACTCTCGGTTCAAATCGCGGGAATCATGGGCCCGTAGTAGGCGCCCCAGTGGCCCCACACATCGCGGTTCCCGTGCCCAAGCAATCCGTTATGTGAACCGCCAGCGCGGTTACCGCAAACGCCAAAGCTGTCAGCGCGAATACCACCGGAGCCGCCGCGAAGGTGACTACCGCGAAAGCTATCACCTCTGCCACCGCCACCATGGCCGCCGCTTCGGGCAAACGCGCTTGTGGAAAGCCCGGAGCTTCCGAGAAGGACAATTGCAATAACAACCATGGTCTTGCGCAACATTGACGACCTCATTGAAACACCGCACCGCCCCGACTCGAGGATCGATGCTGACTAGTTGCTCGCACCTTGCGTCCGGTGCGCGCTTAAAAGCTATGACGTACACTTGTAATCGCTTGTTCGATATTGCTGCCGTTGGCGCGCTATTGCGGCCGAACGACAGGCGACGTTAGCAACCCGACATGCATTCCGGGTTTTTGACGTCCGGCCTGGGATCGCCAACGAACATGTTGCGATTTGGCATCTTGATCGCGGCAAGCGACTTGGCATCAAGCGTCGCATCCGCCGGCAGCAGGCCGTTGAGGCTAAGAATATAGGCAGACACCGCATAGACGTCGTCGTTGCTGAGTGATTGCGGTGCGTTCTGCGGCATGGCGCGGCGGATGTAATCGAACAACGTCGGCGCGTATGGCCAATAGCTTCCGACAGTACGCACCGGCTTTGACGTTCCGAGCGTGCCCTGCCCGCCGACGAGCCGGTCGCCGACGCCGCCCTCGCCCTTTGCGCCGTGACAGGCGGCGCATTGCTGAGCGAATACTTCGCTCCCGTGACTGACGCTGCCGATTCCCGGCGGCAGGTGGCTGCCGTCGCCGCCGACATCGATATTCCACCCCGCAATCTCCGCAGGCGTCGCGGCCCGGCCGATGCCGTACGGGCTTTGCGCCTCTGCACGCGCCGCCCATAGCAGTGTAGCAACCGCCAACGCTGCGAGCTCAAGCCTACGCGTGGGCATTGGTCACCTCGCCGTCTGCAGCGATACGCCACGGCCAGATCGCATTGTTATGGTACACGTAATTGTCGCCGCGCACCGCGAGCAGTTCAGCCAGCGTCGGCTGCACGTAGCCGGTCTCGTCGATGGCACGACTCTGGATCACCGCCGGCTTGCCGTCCCAATGCCACGGCAAGCGGAAGCGGGTCAGCGCCCGCGTCAGCACCGGCTCCTGCAGTTGCGCTTCCTGCCAGCTCTTGCCGTCATCGACGGATACGTCGACGCGCCTGACTTTTCCGCGTCCGGTCCAGGCGATGCCGCTGATTTCGTGGAAACCCGGCGCCGACAGCCGCTGGCCGCCCGATGGGCGGGTGATGATGGATTTGGCTTCCATGTAGAAGGTGAATTCGCGTGCCGTACCGTCGGGCATTGGGTCGGTGTACTTCGAGGTCTCATCGCGCGAGTAAGCCGGCTCCGCAGTGACATGCAGGCGGCGCAGCCACTTCACATTCATATTGCCTTCAAAGCCCGGTACCAGCAGGCGAAGCGGATAGCCCTGTTGCGGGCGCAACCGCTCGCCGTTCTGGCTGTACGCCAGCATCGCGTCATCGAGGCATTTCTCGATCGGAATACTCCGGGTCATTGCCGCGGAATCGGCGCCTTCGGCGACAACCCATTTTGCGCCCGGCTGCAGGCCCGCTTCTTGCAACACCAGCTTCAGGCTGACCCCGGTCCATTCGGCGCAGCTCAGCAGGCCGACAAGATCGGAAGCGGTCTTGCCATAGGGTTTCTTGTATTCCGGGTTGCCCGAGCATTCCAGGAAATAGATGTGAGACTCCGAGGGAAAGCGCCGGATATCGTCCATGGTGAAGATCAGGGGCCGGTCGACGAGGCCATGAAGCATTAGCCGGTGCTGCGCCGGATCGATGGTGGGAACGCCGCCATGATGGCGCTCGTAGAACAGACCGTTCGGCGTGATGATGCCGTCGAGGTCCTGCAACGGCGTGCGTCCGGATGCCGACAAATACTGCGGCAACGTCTTCGAGATGTTCTTGATGACATCTTTTTCGAACGGGGACGGCGCGCCGTAGGGCTGGGTTCCCATGGGATCGCCGGGCGTCTTCATCCATTCCGGCACGTCGGGAGGTAGGTTGCCCGCATTTTCGGCCGCGGCGCGCGCTTTACTTCCGGCGAGGCCGCGAGCAATGACAGCCCCGCCCAATAAGACGCTACCTTCCCTCAGAAATCGCCGCCGGGATGCGGAGGCAACATTCCTGTCAATGTCGGTCGGCTTGGTCATCCTGTCCTCCGCGCGAAATCGGTGTGCCCGGAATAACCTCGGCGAACTTGGCCCTGTCTCGGACGGCATCTTGATGGTAGTCACAAAGCGCGGCGGCGTTTGCCGAAGATTGCTGCGCCTTGTCCGCTCTTGCCAGTCCCACAGGGTGGGATTGGAATTCCTAAGGTTTGCCCCTTCCCGTTCAGATATGGAAAAGGCCGCGTCGTTCCGATGCGGCCTTTTCTCGATTTGCCGCGCCCGATTTCGGGCCGGCATAGATGCTTGGCGTCAGTTACTTCCACGCGTGCCGGCGATCGTGTATCCGCGGACTCGGGGTGACCGGGCCTCCACTGCCGAACAGCTCCGGTGTCATGGCGTGTGGGCCCGCCGCCGGCGTGGGCCGGCCGCCATTCAGGACGTCGTTATTGGGATAGTAGAATGCGAACGCGCCCGGCTCCTGGATAGCTGCCTGCGCGAAAACCGGCGTTGCGAACATCAGCGACAGAATCGCCGCTGCACCGAAAACCTTAGCTCTGTTCATCGTCTTTCTCCGTCTATCGATTGTTGATCTCGACCCTGAGGCTCAGGGCGTCACAACGGAGATAAGCCGAAACGCCGCCTGTCCCATTAAATTGGACTTCAGGAAGCTAAATTGAACTTAACTATCGATCGCTCGCATTACGCTTCGCCCTCCAATTGCACGAAAGCACATTAAGGCGGCCATGACGCATGCCAGGCCGCCTTGAGAGATTTTCATTTACAGTTTGATAAAAGCGTCACGCTCTGGGGTTGAAAGCAGCCACTTTAGCGGCGGTGCGTCTGATGGTGACGTTGCCGATGGTGCTCGATTGACGCGTTGCCGTTGTGCCAGTTGTTTCGATAGTAGCCGCTATCGGTGTACGGATTGCCAGGTCCCAGGTTTTGGCAATTTGCGTTCGGGTAGAACTGCGCGCAATAGCCGGGATCTTCGATAACGGCTTGCGCCAGTGCGGGTGTTACGGAAGCCACCGTGACAAGAGCGGTGGCGCCAATGAATGCGAATTTCATCTCAGGTCTCCTTGTGGGCTCCCCCTGATAGGATGAAGAGAAAATAGGAACGCGGCCCCATTCCGCCAGTATTGATGGGCCACTCTAAAATTCAATTTAATGGTGCCGGCAGCTGGACAAACCTAGATCAGCTCCAGTTATGCAAATGCTTGGAGCTTCGTCATGTCCAATACCGCGGCAAAAATCGCTTTCGCGTTGTTGCTGTCCCTGGCTACCCCCGCCGCTTCGTTTGCGCAGGCAGCGCGAACCGCAGGCGCCGCGGGATCCGGCAATATACCGATCAGTGGTATTCCACCGGGCCCGGCAAATATCGGTGGTCTGAATAATGTGACGGTCGATCCCAGCGGGATCGGCAACGCATCCAGGATGGCTCCACTGCCGCCACCGCGTATCACCATCCCGGTGGTTCCGCAGTTCAAGTAAGGCGAAGAGACCGCGCGACTTCGCACGGTTGCGTCAGCGGCCGCCTCAATGAGATCCGCGTGATTGCGGCAACGGACTGTCAGCGGTCCCATTTTCTGGTTCGGCGATGAGTATCCTTGACCCACGGGGGCCGATCGCGGTCGCCGATAGAGCCATCCTGATCGATATCACTTGCGATCATGTTGGCGATCATCCAGCCGACGCGGTCGGTCGTCACGGCGAACCTCAACCATGACATGACGCCGATAGATCAAAACATGCAGATGCAGCGGTAGAACTACCGAGCGCGCACGTTCGAGTCCCGAAAACTAAACCGGAATTTAGAGGATCCACGCGCGAGCAATGTCAATATTGGTTGTCGGCCCAAATCTTCACGCCGGCAATCAGGACACAGGAGAATTTGAAACATGCAGCAGCACGCTACGATCGCGGAAGCGAGTTTCATACGCGATGCCGATTTGAGACCAGCGCGGAGGCCGCGTGGACGACCGATCCACCGGATGCTGGTGTCGTTTTCCGCCGCCTACTTCGCGGGCGCTCTGGTCACGGATCTCGTCTATTGGCAGATGCCCGATGTGATGTGGGAGAGGTTCTCCATCTGGCTGATTACCGCCGGTCTGATCATGGCAGGTCTGGCTACTGTCGCGTACGTGATCGACCTTGCAGCCCGCAGGCGAATCGACAGGCCGGCGTGGCCCCGCGCGATTGGCTACGCAATCACGGTCTTGCTCGCGCTCACCAACGCCTTCGTTCACAGCCGCGACGGTTATACCGCTGTGGTACCGACCGGCCTGACCCTTTCAACACTTGTCGTCATCGTTCTCGTGTTGACGGCCCTCGTTGCCAGGGCCCTGACAAATCGCCATCGGTCTGGAGTATAATCGTGATGCACATCCTCAAGAATGCACGTTCGGCCAAACTGCCGCATCTCGCCGCTTTTCTTGTTGCCGGCCTAGGACTCGCTGGCTGTGACGATCATGCTAGCGACCCGAAAATGCAGATCGGCGCCAATCCCCAGCTGCCCGCGTTGCAGCAGTATTTGATGCCGCCGATGCGCATCGCAGAGGTCGTAGGATGGGGCAAGGAAACTCCCACCGTGCCGGAGGGACTGCAGGTTCATGCACTGGCGACCGGCTTCCAGCATCCACGATCCCTCTACGTCCTTCCGAATGGAGACGTATTGGTGGTCGAGAGCAATGGACCAAAAGCGCCGATCCACCGGCCCAAGGACATCATTACCGGCTGGGTGCAGTCATTTGCCGGCGCCAAGGCAAAGGACGCAAACCGCATCACGCTGCTGCGCGACACTAATGGTGACGGCATTCCCGAAGTACGAACCGTGTTTCTCGATCATCTCAACTCGCCATTCGGCGTCGCCCTGGTTGGTCACGATCTCTATATTGCGAACACCGATGGCATCGTCCGCTATCCATATCAGGATGGACAGACCAGCATCACCGCGGCAGGCACCAAGCTCACGGATCTTCCCGGCGGACCGATCGATCATCACTGGACCAAGTCGCTGTTGGCCAGTCCGGATGGTTCCAAGCTCTATGTCGGAGTCGGATCCAACAGCAACGTAGGTGAAAACGGAATCGGCGCAGAATATGAGCGGGCCGCGATCTGGGAGGTCGACGTTGCGTCGGGCGCGCATCGCATCTTCGCCAGCGGCGTACGCAATCCTACCGGCCTGCAATGGGAACCGGAGACCGGCAAGCTCTGGGCCATCGCCAACGAACGCGATGAGATCGGCCCCGACCTGGTTCCAGATTATCTGACCTCTGTAAAGGACGGAGGCTTCTACGGCTGGCCCTACAGCTATTACGGCCAACACCTAGACCCGCGCATCGTGCCGCAGCGGCCCGATCTGGTGGCGACGGCCATTGCGCCGGACTATTCGTTGAGCTCTCACGTCGCGCCACTGGGATTGGCGATGTACACAGGCACCGGGCTTCCCGCAAACTATCGCGGCGGTGCGTTCGTCGGCGAGCACGGAAGCTGGAATCGAACGCCGCTTAACGGTTACAAAGTGGTTTTTGTGCCATTCAGCGGCGGAAAGCCAAGTGGCCCGGCGCAGGATGTCGTCACAGGCTTCCTCGATGCGAACAATCACGCGCGGGGACGGCCGGTCGGTCTGGCAGTCGACAAGAATGGCGCATTGTTGATTGCTGACGACGTCGGAAACACGGTTTGGCGGGTGTCTGGCTCCGCGCCGAAGCCTGCCAGTTAGTGGATCTCACCCTTAGCCAATGATCGAGTAAACGGCGCGCATAACGCAGGAAAGACCATCAAGCGGGCTGTGCTCGCCGAACGTCCGGATGCACCGAATATGAAACCATTCTGGTTCAAAGTGGCTATCGCGACCAGTCCCGGACTGCTGGTCCGGCTCGGCGCGATCAGCGCGGTATTGCTGAGCGTAATCGCGGCATTGGCTTACACGGGTGGTTGGCTCTCGCCAGTGCGGCTGACGCAGGACCGGATGATGGCAGCCTTCCGCGAAGCCAACGGCACCCACGTCGGCTTCCGCCGCAACCACGCCAAGGGAGTTTGCGTCACCGGCTGGTTCGAAAGCAACGGGCAGGCAGCAGCGATATCAAAAGCCGCTGTCTTCAAACCCGGCCGTGTCCCGGTGGTTGGCCGCTTCGCGCTCGCCGGCGGGATGCCGTTTCAGCCGGACGCACCCAACACCGTGCGCAGCATGGCACTGCGTATTGTGCCGCCTGGCGGAGAGGAATGGCGTACGGGCATGAACAATATTCCGGTTTTTCCGGTGAATTCGGCGCGCGGCTTTTACGAGCAGTTGCTCGCCTTCAGCCCCGATCCGGCGACCGGCAAGCCTGATCCAACGAAAATAAAAGCGTTCCTGGCTTCTCATCCAGAAGCCGCAGGGGCACTCGCTCTGATCAAGAAACGCCAGGTCACTTCCGGTTTCGCAAACTCCACCTTCAATAGCCTCAATACCTTCCGATTCATCGACGCGGCCGACGCCTCTGTCCCGGTTCGGTGGTCCGCAGTGCCGGCGCAGCCCGTCGCGGCCGAAGCGGCAGAGCAAACGGAGGCAGGTGACGAGAACTATCTCTTTGATGACCTGATCGCCCAAATCGCGCATCATCCACGGCAGTGGCAGCTAATCGTGACCATCGGGCAAGCTGGCGACCCGACCAACGATGCGACGCAGGCCTGGCCGGAGGGCCGCCAGCAGGTCGACGCCGGCACGGTGACCATCGATCGGGCCTCGAGTGAAGACACTGGGCGCTGCACTGCCGTCAACTACGATCCGCTGGTGCTGCCAGCCGGCATCGAGCCATCCGACGATCCGTTGCTGAGCGCCCGCTCGGCGGTCTATGCGCGCTCGTTCACGCTGCGGGCCGAAGAGAATCACGAAAAGCCGCCCAGCGCAGTCACGCCACAGGATGTGCAAGCGGGAGGCAAATTATGACTACCCAGGCCCGCTTCGCGGCCGCGTCCCGGCTTCTGCACTGGCTGATGGCACCCATGATCATCGCGATGCTGTTCATCGGCGTCGGCATGGCCGCTTCGGTCTCCCGACGTTACGACCTTCTGGTCTCGATCCACCGGCCGCTCGGAATTGCGATCCTGGTCTTGTGCGTCGCGCGGATCGTCAACCGCTTCATCAATCCGCCGCCAGGTTTGCCCGACACGGTTCCACCCGTGCAGCGTTTCGCCGCCAAGGTATCGCATATCGCGCTCTACGCACTCATGTTCGTCCTGCCGCTGGTCGGCTGGGGCATGCTGTCGGCAGCGCGCTATCCGATCGTGCTCTACGGCCCAGTGCGGCTACCGCCGATTTTCCCGCATGATTTGACCCTCTATGCCTGGCTCCGCGACCTCCATACCGGCCTCGCCTACCTGCTGTTCGCGACCTTCCTCGCGCACTTCGGCGCCGCGCTTTACCACGGCCTCATCCGGCGCGACGGCGTGTTTGGGAGCATGGCATCCTGGAAATCAATGCAATTTGCGAGGACTAACCCCACGTCGATACCCTAGGAGTCGCACATGCGCGCGCTCACCATGATCCGCCTTTCTATCTGCTCGATGATGCTGGCATGCACCGGGACGCTTTCCGTTCCGCTTTCGGCGCACGCGGAGGGCGATGCCGCGGCCGGCGAAAAGATCTTCACCCATTGCGCTCCTTGCCATTCGACCAAGCCGGGTGAAAACAAAGTTGGACCGTCACTGGCCGGCGTCTTCGGCCGCAAGAGCGGAACAGAACCCGGCTATAGCTATTCCTCGGCAGTCAAGGGACTGAACGTTACCTGGGATGAAACAAACCTGAACGAATGGCTGCAAGGTCCCAGCAAGTTCGCCAAGGGCACAAAGATGATTTACTCCGTGCCGGACGCGAAAGATCGGCAGGACGTGATCGCCTATCTGAAGACGCTGCCGGAATGACGGTTTACGGCGTCGGAGTCGCCCTCATCCGGACGACACGGTTTACGCTCAACAGCCTCGGCAGATGTTTCCAATCGCTCGATCCTCGGCAGCCTCTTCCGGAGTCGGCTTGAGCATGGCGTCCGGGACCGAGGGAACGTCAGCCGATGTTGGCTGATGATGCGGCGGTAGCGGTGCGGTCCCGGTGATGCGGGAATCCGGCGTCAGTGAGGGCGGGACGGCTGGATTCGCGGGAGCCATCAGGCCCTGCATGTCTCCTCCACGCACCCCTTCCCCGTGCATACCGCCACGGGCATAACTGGCGGAGAGCCCGGCGAGCAGGAACACGAGGGTCGCTATGATAAGTTTTCGCATATTGCGCTCCTTGCACGGTGCGAGTGAAAGGCTTCGACACGCCTGTTGATGCGGCGGCGGTCAATATGTGAGAGCCGAGATCGCATCGCCTCTCACGCTCATTGGACGGGCTCTGCTCGCCAGCGGATCGCCTTGTCGCTGGATGAGATAGTGTCGCAGCAATGCTGCCGCTGATAACAATCGCGTCACTAGCGCGATGCCCCTACGATATTCTACACGGATGGGTGAACACTTCGAATCCGTCCTTGCGCGCGATCGCGGCAAGTGTGATCCCCGCTGCATCCGCCATACGAACAGCCAGCGCGGTCGGAGCCGAGACCGACACCATCGCAGGTGCTCCAATCGCGGCGGTTTTCTGCACCATCTCCACCGACACCCGGCTGGTGAGAAGTACGATACCCTCGCTCGCCACAATGGATGCATGGGCCAGAGCACCTGAAAGCTTATCGAGCGCATTGTGACGGCCGACGTCCTCCCGCAACGCAACGATACCACTCGTAACCGTCCAGAAGGCCGCCGCGTGGACGGCGCGCGTCTCAATATTGAGTCTTTGACGCGACGGCAGGCCCTCCATGGCAGCCATGATTTGTTCCGGCGAGAATTGCCCGCCATGACCGATAGTGGCGATCGGACGCATCGCTTCCGCGATTGATTCGATGCCGCACAATCCGCACCCCGTCGGTCCCGCCATGCGCCGCCGCCGTTCCTTCAGGCGATCGGCTCTCGGCTGACTGAGCCACATCCGCAATTCAAGCCCGTCGTCGAGGTGCACGATGTCTAACGAGCCGATATCAGCAACAGAGTTGATGATGCCTTCGCTCAGGCTGAAGCCAAGCGCGAAATCTTCCAAATCCTGGGGTGTCGTCATCATTACGGCATAGGTGCCGCCGTTATATGTGACCGCTACCGCGGTCTCTTCCGGAATCGAACGACGGCCCGAGCTCGGAGTGCCTGCCCGCCAACTCTGGCGGTGAACGATTCGGGCCGGTTCCATTTTGCATTGCTCCGTTCGGGAAATTCCGCGGCGTAAATGGCGAACAGATTCCCATAACCTCCCGGCGGTTCATGGCCGAACGCCTTCCAGCAAACTTGCTGATTGTCCGCACGAAACAGCGGTCAGACGTACACATCATGGTCTGACACGGCTTCTCAACTAAAAATAAGTTTAGCCTTCAGATATTTGGTGAGGGTGAGAACCAGGGGATGGAGAGCAAGCATTCCTATAAGCACGTCTGTTCTTAGCACCTTGAGACACGCTGACGGACTGCAAAATTGTCCGCTTGCCGAGATAGTTGATGATCGGCGCGCGCTCGAAACGCGCTTTTGACTTAGAGCGGCCCCCTGCGCGGTGATGTACCTCCGCCCTGCAGTCCGCCAAGGTAAGCGCGCACGGCCGAGCATCAGATTGGGAGCCGCTTCCTTTGCTTCAGCTCCGCCTGAGGCCTTCGAGTTCGCTTTCGGCCCAGGCCAACGTCTTCTCCATGGCTTCGCCAGACCGAGGTCCTGGTTCATCGAAAGCGCGGCGAAACCTACGTTCACGCGGTCCAGATACGCGACGAAGTAGCAGACGATGAGGAACGGCACGATCCTCCTCGTGACTTTTGCGATAGTGCGGATTTCTACAGTGTCCATATGACTGCCGATCGGCGGTTCACGGCCGGCCAGTCCGAGTTCGGCGGGCTCTGCCATTCTGAGTGCGCCACGTAATTGTAGGTTGGTAGCGGGCCGGGACCATTAAATTCAATTTTAGAAACGGCCAGCCAGCTTGATCAGCAATTTCGGTGGAAATGAGGAGCTACCGAAGCACGACGGCCGCGGCAGAACACAAGGTCGCAACGCGTTTCATCGCGAATGAATTCGGGCATGCGAAAGTCACGCCACGCAAACTCACTATCGCATCGCGAGATGCGCGCAAGTTGTCGATTGCGGACGGCCTTAGTATGCGAACGCGATGGCGATCAAGAGCATGATCACAACGAAAGCGATCGCATTTCCATCGAGCTGTTTCCTATCGATGTGGACACGCATCGAACAGTACTCCTCTTTGCGGAAGCTATGATGAAACGATAAGCCTCAACGGCTGCCGTTACAACAGCGCGCCAGCAATGCGCGAAGCACAGCAGCACTTTTGGTACGCTGCAGCTGCGCGGTCCAAGTTCGTATCTGGAAACTCCCAGGAAGTACGATCCCACCCGCTCCTGATCGTCGGCATTTCAATGCCCGACGGAGATGGTTCGGTCTGGCGCTCTTCGCCCGCCATGTCGTTCGCTTCAAAAAATGGCGTTCAGGCGGCTGAGCAGGATCTCCAGGGCGACGATGGCTAAGAGGATGATCACGACAAAGGCGATCGCCGCTCCATCAAGCTGTTTCCTGTCGGTGTGGATACGCATCTGCAGCACTCCTCTTTGCGGAAGCTGCAAAACAAATATGCCTTAGTTGCCGCCGTTCCAACCGCGTGCCAGCAATGCACGAAGCACTGCAATATCTTGGGACCGCCCCCGGCGAACATCGTTCGAGACACGCGCGGATTGCGCGAGCGCGGCAACCCGGCTCAGCCCATGCAAGAATCCTCGGCTTTTGTGTACGCGTCCGTCTTAGGCGCGTGCTTTTCCGGACGTTGACGGCTGAGCGCTCCGTCGGACCTCGCTCGCAGATAGACATAGATCGCATCAATGTAGCACATCACATTCTTGTTCGTGCCGAAGGACGGCATCACCTGCTGCTGCGCAGTGTTGACCTCCTTCTTGCCGGATACGACGGTCGAAACGAAGTCGCCGTAGCTGAGCGATTTCAGGGAATCGACCAGGGATGGTGCATAGCTGGAACCGAGCCCGTCGGGCCCGTGGCATTGCAAGCAGTTGGCGCCGTACCTCAAATATCCGGCATAAGTGTACCAGTCGACGGTGCCATCATTGGCGACCTTGAAGGTCGGATTGCCGTCCTTGTCCAGGTATTCCCCCTCCCGGGAGCTAACGGCTTTGGGGTCGCCCGCTCCATCGGTGTGGGCAATGCCTGCAGTAAAGAGCAAAATCAACGCGACGGCCCCGGCGGTTTGCGAGATGGATGTCATGATGTGGCTCCTTGCCGCGAATCGGTGCCTTGTTCGACGGCGTCGTCACAGACACGATACCCTCCAGCCAGCTATTCACCCATCCCGGTCGGTGCTTGGCCGCGATTGCTGACATTGGCGTATTGTTGCTGGAAGTACGCGCTCTACGGGAGGCGCCCTAAGCGCTCTCCCTGCGGATAACTCGCCGGCTTCCTGTGATGCGATCTCCTTCCTCGCTCAGGAAGGCCTGGCGGCGCCATCGGCTGTGATGGCAGACGCGCCGCTTCGCGAACACGAATGGTGATGCACGCTCGAGCAATCGCGCTTTCACTCAAGAAAGGCAGATCATGTGCGGCTGTTTAAAAATCTATCTTCGTTCTAAGCCCGGCAACGACAGCACGCCCTCCAATGCCGCCCACATTGGCATAATACTGAACAACCGGTTGGACCAGGAACGGTCCGTAATTCAACAGTACGTTCAACTCGACGCCGTGCTCGGTCTTCCAGGCAACCATGCCCGGAGGGAGGAAATCCGAACTCAGATTGTTTCTCACATAGCCCAGCGATATGGAGTTGTGAAAACGCCCCGGGGTCGCGCCTTGTTCCGCTGCACGTTGCGCCGCAACGTGCAGCTTCCGTTCGGTATTTGGCGCGGGCCGGCCAGTCTGGCTGCGCCGTTTCGTCCAACTCGATAGGAACGACGCCGTTCGAAGGGTCCGCTACGTCAATTGTTCGACGCAGAATGGGGATTACTCGATGACACCCGCCACACGGTGTCTCCAACGTCGTCGGCGATCAGCAGTCCGCCGGTCCGATCGACTGCCAGACCAACCGGCCTTCCGCGCGCGTGATTGTTTGCATCGAGGAAGCCGGTGACGACATCCTGCGTCGGGCCGCTAGGCATTCCGCCGCTGAACGGTACGAACACCACTTTGTAGCCGTTGAGAGGCGTTCGATCCCAGCTTCCGTGCTCGCTCACGAACGCACCGCTGCGATAGTTTGCCGGAAGCTCGGTGCCTGTGTACATGGCTACACCCAGGGGCGCGACGTGGGAGCTTAGCGCGTAGTCCGGCGGGATCGCTTTGCCCACCAGATCGGGTCGCTGCGGCTGGACCCGCGGGTCGAGATGCTGGCCGTAATAGCTATAGGGCCAGCCATAGAAACCGCCGTCCTGTACGGAGGTCAGATAATCCGGAACCAGATCGGGCCCGATCTCATCGCGCTCGTTGACGACGGCCCAGAGTTTGCGGGTCTCAGGCTCCCACGCCAGGCCGGTGGGATTGCGCGTGCCGCTGGCGAAGATGCGATGGGCGCCTGATGCTCGGTCGACTTCCCAGATCGCTGCGCGTTCGTATTCCGCTCCGATTCCATTTTCGGTGATGTTGCTGTTGGATCCGACACCAACATAGAGCTTGGAGCCATCCGGGCTGGCCAACAAAGCCTTGGTCCAGTGATGATTGATCGGACCACCAGGAAGGTCGGTCAGCTTGGTGCCGGGGGCAGTGATGCTGGTTTGCCCTTCCTGATAGGGATAGCGGATGATGGCATCGGTGTTGGCGACATAAAGATCATTGCCGACCAAGGCGACGCCGAACGGCGAATTGAGGTGGTCCAGGAAGACCGTTCGCAGATCGGGAATGCCATCACCATTGCTGTCGCGCAGCAGCGTGATGCGGTTTCCGCCCTTGGCTGCGGCGCCGGCGAACCACGTTACCCAGTCAGTGAGGATGTCCTTGGGCCGGTTGATCGGCGGTTTCGGGCCATTACTCTCGACCACTAACACGTCCCCGTTCGGAAGGACGTAGAGCGACCTTGGATGCTCAAAGCCGGTGGCCAATGCGTGGACCTGCAATCCCTGCGGCACCGCCGGAGTTTCATTTCCCCATGCAGCGACTCTCGCGATCTGTATCGGCGGTACCAAATACTGCTGCAGCGCCGGCAGCGGAGGATTGGCACCGATTTCTTTCCTCGGGTCGCCGCCCTCATAATTACAGCCGGCGAGTCCGAGGCCGGCGACAAGGAGAGCGGCGAGACGCGGCAGTTTGGCCGAACGTGCATTCTTGAGGATGTGCATCATGATTATACTCCAAACCGATGGCGATTTGTCAGGGCGCCGGCGACGAGGGCCGTCAACACGAGAACGATGACGACAAGCGCTGAAAGCATCAGGCCGGTCGGTACCACAGCGGTATAAGCGTCGCGGCTATGAACGAAGGCGTTGGTGAGCGCGAGCAAGACCGCGATCGCGTAGCCAATCACGCGGGGCCAGGCCGGCCTGTCGATTCGCCTGCCGCCCACCAAGTCGATCACGTATGCGATAATGGCTAAGCCTCCCATGATCAGGCCGGCGGTGATCAGCCAGATGGAGAACCTCTCCCACATCACATCGAGCATCCGCCAATAGAGAGTATCTGTGACCAGAGCGCCCGCGAAATAGGCGGCGGAAAACGATACCAGTATCCGGTGGATCGGTCGTCCACGCGGCCTCCGGGCTGGCCTCAAATCGGCGTCGCGTATGAAACTCGTTTCCGCGATGGTAGCGTGCTGCTGCATGTCTCGATCCTCTTAAAAATCCCACGCATCCGCATTTCTCGGAGACACGGTTGATCTCCAAGTTCCGTCGGCGTGAACGCTTCGCCGATAGTCCAATATTGACTCTGCTTGCGCATGCGTCCTCTAAATTCGGTTTTAGTTTTCCCTCAGCCGTCCGAGCGATTTGAGTGAACGACAGACGGCATAACCAAGGCGCGCCTGCCTCGACCAAGATGCCGAACCGAAACATGGTCGCCGACAATCCGAGGCCCGACGTTAAGGCATGCGCTGTTGAGGAAACGGCTGAGGGTTAGGGAGGTGCCTCGTTCACCTCCGCCCTCACAACACTAAACGCCAATTTAGTTGGGGGACCGCAGCACGTCGCTACGTATAGGAGGCGATGACGGCGGCAATCGCGCCGCGGATTTAAGGAGTTCTCAAAATGGCCTGGAAAACACCGAAGATCATTGAAGTGCCGGTTGGCATGGAAATCAACATGTACGCCTGCGCGGCGCATAAGTAGCTTCGATAACACCCGTTAGGTCGAACACCGGGTATGGTTCCGAGGGTCGTGAAGTTCGTCCCTCAAAGAAGGTGCGGCTGCATCCAACGCAATCGTCGCTTACCGCCATGAAACGTAATCCTAACTCCGTTCACCATCGCAAAATTACAAAGGATCGGGACAGCGGCAAGCTCTTCGCGAGACGCCATGGGTCGTCACGCACCCACGATGTGATTGTTGCTGTTACGCTGCTCGCATTACTGGTCGTGGCTATCGTGACCCGCGCCACCGTCTCTGATGAAATCGCCGATACCAGCGTGGATCGCCAGAATTTTGTCGCGTACATGATCGACGTCGTCGCGACCCTGGGCTTGAGCATTGGACTGGCGTGGCTGCTGTTCTCCGGTCGTCCCCGTGCTGACGACGAAAGAGCGAGGTCATGAGCAAGTCCTTCTCCCGGCGCCGATTTCTGCACACTGCGCTTGCTGCGAGCGTAGTGCCCAACTTACCCGATGCCGCGCGCGGGGCTGCGCCTGCTCCCAAGCGTCTTGTCGCGGGAACGCGCGTGTTGGAAGTGAACGGCCGACCAGCCAAAGTCTTCGGGCTGACAGGCCCCGACGGGCGTCCTGGTATTCGCCTTGCTGCAGGCGAACGATTCCGCGTGGATCTTGCCAACGAATCCGGCGCACGAACCCTTGTCCACTGGCATGGGCAGCTTCCACCTTGGACGCAGGACGGCTTCCCCTGGCCGCAGACCCCGCCGATCGCGAACGGCGCTGTTCAAGCTTATGACTATGCTCCGATCCCCGGCACGTACTGGATGCACTCGCATCACGACATGCAGGAACAGAGCCTGATGACCGCGCCCCTTGTCGTCCGTAGCGCCGCCGAGCTTCATGAAGACCGTCAGGAAGTCGTCCTCATGCTGCACGACTTCACCTTCCGAACGCCGGAAGAGGTGCTCGCAGGTCTCACTGGCACGAGTGTAGCCGCTGCACAGGCCATGGCGCAAAAGACCGAGGCCCCGGCTAACAAGGACGACGCCGGAATACCTAGACCGCCCAACGTGGGAATGGCTGCCCATCTGCCAGGCACGGCCATGCCGGGAATGACCATGTCAGGACCGGGCGGCATGCACATGGATTTGAATGATGTTCACTACGACGCCTTCCTTGCGAATGATCGAACCCTCGCCGATCCGCAGATCGTGCGCGTTGAACGCGGTGGTCACATCCGCCTCCGGGTCATCAATGGCGCGTCATCGAGTCAGTTTTGGATCGACCTCGGTGAACTCGTCGGCCGCGTGGTTGCGACCGACGGCCATCTCGTTCATCCGGTGGCGGGTAACCGTTTCCCGCTCGCGATGGCCCAGCGCCTCGACATCCAGATCGATTTACCGGGCGCCGGGGCGTTTCCGATCCTTGCCCGCCTAGAGGGCGGAAGTCGGCAGACCGGAATCGTTCTCGCAACGGCAGACGCGCCGGTTTCGCGGATCGCCAAGAGCGCGGAAGCCGCACCGCCGGTCGACCTGTCGCTGGAGGCCCGGCTTATGGCAGTTGAGCCGCTGCCGCCACGCTCTGCGGACACCCTCCAGACCATCGTTCTCGGCGGCGGAATGAAGCCTTATGCCTGGTCCATGAACGGCGAGTATTGGCCTCAGGTGTCACCGCTCATGCTGACAAAGGGACAACGCGTCGAGATCGATCTGCTCAACCGCACCATGATGGCGCATCCGATCCATTTGCACGGCCACGTGTTCCAGGTGATCGCAATTGATGGGCGACCAATCCAGGGCGCCGTGCGCGACACTGTTTTGGTGATGCCGATGGGCCGCGTCCGGCTTGCTTTCGACGCCGACAATCGGGGACGATGGGCGTTGCACTGTCACAATCTCTACCACATGGTCACCGGCATGATGACGGAATTCAGATATCAGGGGATCGTCTTTTGACGATCTGATCCGTCTCCATCCCGTCAATGGTCTTTGCGAACTGTTCGATGTGAAGGATACCGACATGATGCTCGATTGGAACGATTATCGCAAACAACTGGCGGCCGGCGTGAAAGAAATCGGCCAGCTCAGCCCCGACACGATCAAGGGATACATGGCGCTCAGCGCGGCTGGCCAGAAGACTGATCTGCTTGGCGCAAAAGTCCACGAGCTCATCGCTCTCGCGGTGGCCGTCACGCTGCGATGCGACGGTTGCATTGCGGTGCATACTGAGGCCGCAATCAAACGCGGCGCGACCAGGGAAGAGATTGCGGAAGCTTTGGGGGTCGCCACGACCGTCAACGCCGGGGCTGCGCTTGTCTACTCTGCACGCGTGATGGATGCGTTCAACGAATATCCGAGCGCGACCTCGCCGCGCGAGCCGGATTCCCTCGCCAATCTGCGCAGGTGAACCCGGAATGCTCGACCGCATGCTCAAGTCTTGGTGATATGCTCGGCTGCTTCTGCGGCAGCCGGAGCTCGAGTACACAACTCAATGATGGATGCAAGTTGGTCGCACATCGCGTCATTTCGCTGTGCTGCAGGATTTGGTTGCTATCGGGGCCTGGCGGACATCGATCAAGCCTCACCAATCAAGCTCGGTTTACGAGTCGCGCCCTGATCCGATCACCGAGAACGGTGCGGGACGATTACTAAACCAATATTTAATGGCGCAATCCGTTCTCGGGGCCTAGCTCATGCTCGGAACAGTCGCCACGCTTATCCCCCGCGGCGTTATCATGCGGCTGTTCGGCGGACGGCGCGCGCCACGCCCTATGTCCCTCCCCCTGCCCGAGGCGGGGCGCGCGTCGTCCGATTTTTCCTTGGAGCAGCGGCCTGCAGCCGCGATCGATCTCCGCGCGAGCTGATGTGCAAATCGGCTGGCGGCGTTCTAGCGCGACATGCCGTGAACGTATTTTGCCCTCGAGTCGTATGAATTCGAATTTAGTGGAGACGAGGCAAAGCATCCCCATCTTCACTCCATGACGACGTTAGCGTTTGCCTTCCGCAGATATGCCGGCGTCTGAGAAAACCTGCGGCGGATAGTCCGCCCATCCCAAAGGAGAATGTCATGAGAGGACGAGTGATGATGATTTTGGCGAGCGCAGTGCTCGCAGGGAGCCTGCTGGCTACTGGTGCCCAAGCCCGCGGCGGCGGCGGTGGTGGTGGTGGCGGCGGTCATGGCGGTGGCGGCGGCTTTGGCGGAGGCCATATGGGCGGTGGCTTTGGCGGAGGTCACATCGGCGGCTTTGGCGGGGGCCACATGGGCGGCTTCGGCGGAGGCATGGGTGGCTTTGGCGCCGGCCGCGTCGGTAGCTTGGGCGCAGGTCACATCGCGCACGTCGGCCACGGTCGCTTCGGCGGCGGACGGCACCGCTTCGCTGGCGGCGGCTATTACGACTACGGCCTTGGTTGTCCGTACTATCCAACCTACACATACGGCTATCCCTACTACTGTGACTACTGAACGGTAGACGGATCCGAAGCCGCGAACGCGCGGGCTTTCGACCCCCTAACGGCTCACCTGGGAGAGTTGGCGAAACGCAGAACATCAGCTCTGCCGGGTGAGCGCCACTAAGAGTAACGGCCTCCCGCCATTTGTTGAAGCGAATCGAGACGGCGCTCCGACAGGAAGCCGCCGAACGGCCGGTTTCACCATGCAAACGAACCCTGCTCGAGCCTTGCAGTTGAATTCGAATTTAATGTCCTAAACCTCAATTTAATAGGTCGTCCGCGCGCAGCGCCTATCATCTGATGATCCGCTCGACTTTCGGCGGCGGAAAATATCCAGCTTACCACGACGGAGCGACTGATATGGGGAATGAGGGACAATTCGCAGGCCTCTCGGTTCGAACACGGCGCGGACCAGCGCTCGCCAGAAGCGGGCGCGGCCGGGGCTATCTCGACGACATCAGGCGTTTCGCGATGCTGGAAAGAGACCAGGAATATAACCTCGCCAAACGTTGGCGCGAGCACGGCGACCGCAATGCTGCGAATCAGCTCGTTACAAGTCATCTGCGTCTCGCCGTCAAGATCGCCATGGGTTACCGCGGCTACGGTCTGCCCGTTTCGGACATCATCGCCGAAGGGAACGTCGGCCTGATGCAGGCCTTGAACCGCTTTGAGCCTGAAAAGGGCTTTCGCTTTGCCACCTACGCGATGTGGTGGATCAGGGCTTCCATACACGATTACATCCTGCGCTCTTGGTCGCTTGTGAAGATCGGCACCACCGCGAACCAAAAGAAGCTGTTCTTCAAACTACGCTCCGCGAAAAGCAAGATCGCCGCATTGGAAACCGGCGACCTTCACCCCGATCAGGTCACGTTGATCGCAAAGGACCTTGATGTCACGGGCGAAGATGTTGTCGACATGAACCGACGGCTGAATGGTGACAAATCTATCAACGTGCCGATGTATAATCGCGCTGACTCCGGCGAATGGCAGGACAATCTCGTTGATCAGTCCCCCTCTCCGGAAGCCATCGTGGTCGAACAGGACGAAAAGGAGCGTCGGCTCAAGGCATTAGTCGCCGCGATCGATGTCCTGGATGACCGCGAACGCCGCATCTTCGAGGCGCGACACCTGGTCGACGAACCACTGACGCTTGAAGACCTGGCCGCGAACTTCAACGTCTCGCGTGAACGCATACGCCAAATCGAGGCGCGCGCGTTCGAGAAAGTGCGAAAGGCGACAAAGAACCTTGTCGTGCAAGCGCCCGCGGCGGTTGAGCAGGCTTGGGCGGACTGAACCCAGGTTCCGACCTGCCCTTTCAGATTCCAACCGTTAATCCGCAGTCGGCCCGCTCGCCTGGAGCGTTGCACCGGTCAGATCCTTAGAGATTGGTTCCGCACGTTCGCGCGCGCATTCCACATCTGGTTTTCACGAAGCGCGGATCTGAACTGGAGTCGACTTGTAGGAAGGCGTTCCGGATTTTGCGTCGTAATGATCGAGCGCAACCAGGACATTCGCCTCCGGATAATAGGCCGCGATCGAACCCTGCGCGATATGATAGGCGACCGCCGTCAGGTTGCGCATGACCCGCTCGCCCGCTTTCGATCCGGCATCGGGCACGACGGTGATATCGACGAGATCGCCATGCTTCAGGCCGCGGCTGGCGAGGTCGTGCTCATTGACGAACACAACGTCGCGCCGTCCCGTAATTCCGCGATAGCGATCGTTCATGCCATAGATCGTCGTATTGTACTGGTCGTGACTTCTGATCGTTGTGAGCGTGAGAGCTTCACGATCGGTCACGCGCGGATCCTCATCTGTTCCGGCATTGACGAGGAAATTGGCTTTCTTCGTCGGCGTCCGCCAATCACGCTCTGATGCTGCAACATAGAGCCGAAATCCACCCGCCTTCCTGATCCGGTTGTTGAAATCGGCGAATTCCGGAAAGATCGCCTCGATGCAATCGCGGATCTTTCCGTAATCGGAAACCAGCTCGGCCCATTTGACGCGTGTGTTCGGCAATGTTGCCAGCGCGATTTCCGCGATAATCGCCGGCTCCGACTTGAGATGCTCGGACGCCGGCTTCAGGCCGCCGCGTGAAGCATGGACCATCGACATTGAATCTTCCACGGTGACCGACTGGCGACCGGTGGCCTGAATATCGGTCTCGGTGCGTCCCAGACAGGGTAGAATGAAGGATTGCTTTGCGGCCAGCAGATGCGTGCGATTGAGCTTGGTGGCGATGTGCACCGCGAGATCGAGCTTCCGCATTGCCTTGAAGGTGACTTCCGGATCCGACATGGCAACGGCCAGGTTGCCGCCGAGGCAAACCAACGCCTTCGATCGCCCATCCCGGATCGCTTCGATGACTTCGCTCGCCGCGGATTTTTTCACAATGTAGCCACCGGCGCCGGCTTGCAGCGCGCGCACCACGTAGAGCGGGTTCGAATACATCGACAGCATGACGATGCCGATGGACGCCGCGAGGGTCCACGCGGTCGAACTGCGCAACAGACCGCGGAGCAGGCTCCACTCGCCGCGAGCGCTGTATGCCGCGACGAAGCGGA
>Ga0207689_10000573_pt1 | contig 35141 bp, 20 predicted proteins | sample KBSMisM52_FD_184312 | JGI IMG/M metagenome (GOLD analysis project Ga0207689, IMG submission 184312) | Miscanthus rhizosphere microbial communities from Kellogg Biological Station, Michigan, USA - KBS Miscanthus M5-2 (SPAdes) (version 2) | ecosystem: Host-associated > Plants > Roots >...
CTTCGCGAACTCGGTAAGCACGTACCGGTCGAGCGGACGAAGGATGTGTTTCACGTCGTCGCCTCTCCGCGAGTCCGCGTGAACCATCCGCTGATCTTGTCCATCGTCTCGCCGAAGTTGCCGCCGCGTGTCGTTACGCCTTCGCGGCCCATCCGCGAAACGAGCAAGAGTCCGACGAACAAGAAGATCACGTTGTCGGCCCACATCGCCCAGAAGGGCGAGATGATGTTGTGGTTGGCCAACGACTCGCCGCCGATCAGACCGATGTAGTAGATCGCGAACACCAAGAAGCTCACGCCGATAACAAGGCCGACGCCGCCGCGCGGAAACCGCAGCGCGATCGGCGCGCCGACGAGGACGAAGACGATGCAGGCGGCGGCCAGCGAGAACTTCTTTTGGATCTCTACGCCATAACGGTTGCGCCAGTGTCGGGCATCCTCGAGGCGGATTCTCGCGTCGCCGAGCTCTATCGAGGCCGCGGTGGTCGCCGTGTCCATTGGCGTCGTTCCGGAAGCAGCCGCGGCGCGCGCAGGGGGGGGGGGCGTCGTGGTCGACGGGGTCGGCGTGGTATTCGGCGCCGGCGTGGCCGGCACCGGCACGGGGATCACTGCACTACCAATGACCGAGTCGCCCTTCAGCCTTGCCATCGCGCTCGTATCACGCTTGGCGACGGTGTCCTTTTTGGCGGCGGTGTCCTTCTTTGCCGCGGTGTCCTTTTTCGCGCTCGTGTCGCGCTTGACGGTGTCCTGACTCGTTGCTTGCTGAGACAGACGCCAGCCCCTCGGCACTTCGGCCGCGCGCGCCTCTTTCACCTGGAGGTACTTCCCGAGCTTCTTGTTGATCAGGTTGCAATACATCGCGCCGATGCCGCCGGCGGGCCGGTAGTTCGGATCGGGGGGACGTGGAGGATCTTTGCCCTTGTCGCGGAGAAGACGCCATTCGGCCGTGAGACTGTCCGTGAACGCACGCTGATACGCGCGATTCCGAGTCTCGTACTCCTTCTGCATCTCGCAGACGGACATCTCGCGCTCGCCCTTGGAGGCAGTGTCCGCATTGATCGACTGGAAGGAGTTGGACACGTCGCGGACGCGAAGCTGATCCTCTTTGTAGTACACGCGGTCGAGCTGCTGGACCTCGTTGTTGGGCGACGAGAGCATCATGCCGTCAAACAGGTGCATGATGAGGTCGCGCTTGTTCGACGCGAAGGCGAGGGTCCCGTGATTCGCGTAGATCGTGCGTCGCCGCGTCGGATCATTCAGGTCGTAGATCGTGATGTCGCGCATCTTCCCGGACTGATCGCGATCGATGTATCCCGCGCGCAGATACAGCTGCCCTTCCTTCACCGTGTTGATGACTTGTTCCTTGAGCGCGAACGTCGGCTTGGTGCGGAGGATGGCGAGCTGCAGCGTCGCCAGCTCGTGGTTGGCGCGCGACAGCACCTGGTCGTTGAACCAGAGCATGAACAGCGCGACGAACACCGAGAGGATCAGCGCTGGGCGCATCAGTCGTCGCGTTGAGATACCGCCGGCCTTGAACGCCGTGATCTCGTTCTCCGACGCCAGCCGGCTGAACGCGTAGAGCACCGCGACGAGGACGGCCATGGGCAGCGTCATCGCGACGGTGAAGGGGATCGACAGGAGGAAGAACTCCGTGATCACCTGCCACGACAACCCGCGGCCGACGAGATCGCCGAAGCGCCGCGCGATGTATTGGAGCAGCATCAGCGACGTGAGCGCCGACAAGGCGAACACGAAGGGCCCGATGTGCTCTTTGAGGACGTAGCGACTGATTATCTTCACAATGGGTTCCGAGCGGGCCGGGTGGTGCGGAACTTCAAGAATTCCACAGGGTTGTACGCCCGTGCCCGGCCTGTATATTCCACCCGCCGCCAGCCCGAGTTCAAGGTCGTAACTGCGGTCGCTCCGGCGCGACTTCCCCTGGTTCCCCGAGGGTGTGGCGACGGGCCCGGTCCAATGGCACGAGTCGTCGACGGGTTCCTACCCCACCTGTAGTCTTTGGTGCGCCCCCCCTCCTCATCCCTGCTTTCCGGCGTTAGCACGAGAGTCCTCGTCGGTGCCTGTGCGGCATTGATGACGGCGGGCGCCCTGGGCGGACCGGGGCGGGCAGACGCGCAGGTGGCGCCGCCGCGGGACACGTCGCGTACGTCGCAGGATTCGACCCGCCGGGTGTCCATGCCCCGGCCTCCCGCCGACAGCAATTCGACGCGCCGTCCCGGAACATTCGTCGTACCCGGACTCGACATTCCCGTCGACTTCAACCTGCGCATCGAAGGGAAGACCGAGCGGGATCGGAACCTCCGCTGCAACTCCCTCGAGGCCGTGCAGATCAGCGCGCTGTCCGGCTGCAACGCAGGCTTCCTTCCGTGGAATCTCGATTTCAAGGGCACGCTGAAAACGGCTGGAGTGGTCGGCGACCGCGTACACGTGAACGTCGACTACGACATGCAACGCGAGTTCGACGCCTCGAACACCGTTTCCCTGTACTACGAGGGCGATTCGAGCGCTCGCTTCCGCCGGGTGGACGTCGGCAACATCGCGTTCGTCGCGCCGGCCTCGCGATTCATGACGTCTTCGCTGCCGAGCGGCAACTACGGCATCCAGCTGACTAACCAGTTCGGGGCGCTCAAGCTTCGGTCGATCTTTGCGCAGCAGACGGGGAACGTCATTCAGAATCGGGAATACCGCCTCGGTGGACGCGTCGCGCAAACCAATGAGCAGGAGATCGCCGACTATCAGATCGAGCGCCTGCGCTTCTTCTTCACGGTCGATCCCGCCCTGTTCGGGGCCTATCCGAACATCGACATCCTCAACCGGCTGCAGATGCAGCGGCTCAGCCGGTCGCTGCCCGACACGCTACGCCCGAGCCGCGTTCTGGTCTATCGGCTGCAGTTCGGGACGCAGCCGCAGAACCCCAACGGTCCGCGCTTTCGTGTCCGCGGCGGCCCCACGGCCGGCACGCAGACGTATGACCTGCTGCGCGAAGGGGTCGACTACTACGTGGACCAGTCGCTGCTCTGGTTCGCGTTAGTCCGGCCGCTCAACGAGACGAACGAGCGGCTCGTCATCGCCTACAACGTGAGGATCAACGGGCGCGACACCGTGTGGACCACGACCGGCGGCACGCCCGACATCCAATTCAATCCGTTGCACGATCAGGTGGCGAACCTGGTGATGGACCCGAGCGTCGGCCCGTCGTCGCCGCAATTCCGCAACGAAATCCGTTCGGTGTATCGCGTCGCCGGCTCCAACCTGGTTCGACGCTCGGTTCAGCTCCGGATCGTCACCGGCAGCGGCGTGCTGGAGCACCCGATCGCGGGCAGCGACGCGACCTACCTCCAGATGCTCGGACTCGCCCAGCCGACGAATCCCGCCGAGTTCGATTTCGAGAACCGCCTCTGGCCCCGCGTGAGCGACCCGGTGTTCGACCTCGGCGCCGGCGCCGCCGATTTACGTGGCGGCGGAAGCCAATCGCTCGAGCTGGCGCACGTCATCAAAGACTACTTCCTCGTCTTTCCGTCGCTCCGTCCGTTCAGCGCGCGCAACGCCGGTCTCGTCGTGCCGGGGAATCCGACGAACGACCAGATCTACACGACGCCCGGCGAGTACCTCTATTCGGCGCAGCATCCGACGTCGTTGTACCGCCTGCGCTTTCGCTATGAGACCGGTGTCGGTGAGGAAGCCGGTGCGTTGAGTCTGGGGTCGTCGCAGATGCGGCCGGGATCGGAGCGCATCGTCGTCGACGGCCGTCCGCTCGTCCGCGAGCTCGATTACAAGATCGACTACGACGTCGGTCGGCTCGAATTCATGCGGCCGGACACGCTCTTTCGATCGGAGCGGCGTGTTCTCGTCAGCTACGAGGAGAACGCGAGCTACGGCGCGTCTCAGACGACGCTCGCCGGCGTGGTCTCCGAGCTGCCCGTACCACACGGCACCTTCACCTTCGCCGCCGTCAACCAATCACAATCGACGCCGTTCAATCGTCCGCAACTCGGTTTGCAGAGCAACTCGACGCTGACGACCGGCGCGACCGCCCAGTTCAGCTGGGAGCTTCCGTCACTCACGCGCTTCGCCAGCCGCCTGCCATTCGGCGACACGAAGACGCCGTCGCGCCTGTCGGTGTTCGGCGAGATCGCGAGCAGTCATCCGCAATTCGCCGCGCGCAATCAGGGGCAGGCGTACGTCGAAACCTTCGACGCCGGGAGCGGGACGACGATTGCCCTCGGCGACCAAGCCTGGTACTGGAGCAGCCTGCCCGCCTACGGCTCGGCGCTGCGCAACAAGTTCGGCGGCGCATCCTTCGAGCAGCGGAATGCGTCCACGCTCGTTTGGCAGACGAACGTGCAGACACCGGGCGGCGCCCGTCTCACGGTGACGAGGCGCAGCATCGATCCGTTGCTTCGGTTCACCGGATCGGGCTTCGAGGTGAACGAACCGGTACTCTGGCTCACGCTTCTGCCGCTCGACCAGGTGGGCCGGTACGACCGAGCGTCGCGCCAGTATCAGTGGACAGCCGGGCTGCCGAGGCGGGAGCAAAGATTCCGCAGCATTCGCACAGTGCTGCGCAGCAGCGGCCTCGATCTCACGCGCGGCGAGCATCTCGAGTTCTGGACCCTGCTCGACACGAGCGCCGCGGCGCGTCCGAAGAACCCGACGCTTGTCTTCGACTTCGGCGACGTGTCGGAGAACTCGCTGACCTTCGCGCCGGAAACGCTCACGATCAAGCGAACCGGAACGCGAGTGGACAGCCTGTTCGGCGGCCGAAAGCCACAGGGATTCGATCGCCTCGACAGCGAGCGCGATGCGTTCTCTCGCGCGTTCAACGCGGATGTCAACGATACGGGCTTGCCCGGCGACGTCGCCGACACGCTCGTCGTCGTCGACGGGTCCACGATTCGTAAAGAGACCAACGTCCGGACGTGCCGCGGTGCACCCGGCGCGCTCGACATCATCGGTGATCCGCGCACCAATTGCACGATCGCCAACGCGAAGCTCGACGAAGAGGACATCGATCTCGATAACGCGCTCAATCTCGGCAGCGCCGATCGCGAGCGTGAGCGGGTGCTCCGGTACATCGTCGACCTCAGTTTGCCGACCTACTACAAGCGCATCGGCAACAGCTTCACGGACACACTTTACGTCCAGGGTGTGCCGCGTCCGCGCACCCGGCAGTGGGTGCTGGTGAGCGTTCCGTTCGGCACGCCGAGCGACTCGCTGAACGACGTGGATCGCCGCAAGCTGCGGGCTTTGCGACTGACGGTCGTGTCTGGCGCGACTCAGGATCCCGAAGAGCCGACGCAACTGCCGATCGCCGAGCTCAATGTTACGGGATCGCCGTGGCTCGATCGCAGCCCGCAAACGTTGGCTGGAATCGGCGGCGCGCACCCCGACGGAGGATTCGTGATCACGTCCACCGTCGGGACGAACGATTCGAGCGCGGTGCTGTCATATCAGCCGCCGCCGGGCGTAGTGGACGAAGCGAATTTCAAGGGAGCGCAGTTCCAGGCCGGTCTCACCGCAATCAACGAAGCGTCGCTGCGCATTCAGGCCGGCAACATGCCGCTGTATCATCGCGCCGAAGCCTATTGGCGATTCCCCACCGGTGCGGAAGACTATCTTTTGTTCGAGCAGCTTCATGTGTGGGGCAGAGGCCATGGCAACGGATGGGGCCAAGCCGGCGAGCTGCAGATGTACGTCAAGATCGGCCGCGACGAGAACAACTTCTATCTATATCGATCGCCGGTGAGCTCGGGCCAGACGCAAGCCGCGTGGAGCGACCTCGCGATCGACCTGTCCCGGTTCGTTCGTCTTCGCGACCAGATCCAGCACGCGTATCTCGCGGGCAAGAAAGAGTTGCTGGCGTGCAGCGGTGTGGATTCGGCGATTGTCGTTTCGTCACCGGTGCCGGTGGGGCCGGTCGTCCATCGCTTTGCGGCGTGCGACGGCGGCTACATGGTGTACACGGTGGACCCCGCGGTCACGGCCCCGAACTTGGCATCCGTGCAAGAGGTGGCGGTCGGAATGGTTCGCGTTGGAACCACCAGCGGCGCGTTCACGGCCGCGGGCGACACGCTCGAGCTCTGGGTCGACGACATTCGCCTCGACCGACAGAAGAACAGCACCGGGTGGGCGGGCCAGATCACCGGTCAGCTCAACCTCGCGGACTTCGCCGAAGTGCGCCTGAACGTGAGCAATCGCGATCCGAACTTCCGGCAGCTCGGCGAGCAGGCGTCGTTCCTCGGCCAGCGCACGACGGAGCTGGGCGCCACCTTCCGTCTGGACCGGATGCTCCCGCGCGCATTTGGTCTCGCCCTGCCGCTCACCATCTCGAGGATCTCGCTTGCCACCGATCCGCTGTTCCTGTCGCAGACGGACATCAGCGGAAACTCGATCGCCGGTCTACGGAAGCCGAAGAACGACATCACGACGTACAGCCTCACGGTTCGCCGGACCACGCCGTTCTCGAATTCGCTCGTCGGGCCGCTGCTCAACAACCTCTCGGCGACGAGCACGTACGTGAGCGGTGTCGATCGCACGGAGTTCCAGGACGGCAAGGCGCACAACTTCTCCTTCTCGCTGGACTACCTCGTCACCGACGACACGGCGCACACCTTCGGCCTGGAGTCGTGGAACCTGCGGTGGAATCCCACACAGCTCAGGTTGACGAGTGGGATCGTCCAGGGCAGCGATCGACGGACGTCGTTCCTTCAGCCGTCCGGCGCCGTGGACGACGCGCCGTCGCTCACCACCGCGTCGACGCGTCTGTGGCGAAACAGCAGTGTGATCGAGCTGCGCCCGACGACCGGCAGCTCAGTGCGATGGGAGATGCAATCGCTGCGCGACTTCCGGAACTACGGCGACACCTCGTCGGGCCAATTCGCGGCGCCAGGTGAGCAGCTGCCCGGCCGCGGATTCGAGCGAGAGCGGACGATGCTCGGGAGCGTTGGAATCGCGCCGATCTTCTCGAGTTGGTTCCGGCCGCGCGCGGATGTCGGCACTCAATACAACATGCTGCGCGACCCCAACGCCCGTTCGTTGCTTTCGCTTCCCGGCGTGATCGGTGTGGACAGCGTGCTCGCCGCGCAAGACTCCGCGAGCCTGTTGCAACGCGTCCTTCCGCGCCGCATGACGGCGGCGCAGACGGCAAGCGCCGGTTCGACGATCGACGTCGCGGCCCTGTCGCACTATGCCGCCGATTCGAGTCTGTTGCGTCGGCTTGCGGCGCACGTCGCGCCGATCGACGTCTCGTTCACGCGAAGTCTTCTTTCGGCGCTCGACGCCGCGCCCGTGGACGCGCCGCTCGGCTTCCAGCTGGGCCTGGGCGCCCCCGCGTCCTTCCGCTCAGTCAGTGGAATGACGGCGACGACGGCGGGCCAAACCAACATGGTGAGTGCCGCGAGCACGATCATGCTTCCGTTCGGCGGCGCGCTCGACAACCGGTATCGCCGCACGACGACGAACAACTGGATCGCGCGGCTCGACTCGACGCAGGCGCGCGCCGATGGCGAGCAAACGTACTTCCCCGACGCGCGGCTCCGCTGGTCGTATCATCCGTCCGGCGGAATGTTGTCGAGCGTGGAGGCGAACACCGGATACACGCACAGCGACGCCACGGTGAGCTTGCCGAGTCTGTCCGACGTGCTCGGGCCGACGCAGCTCCGACGCAGCCACTCGGAAACGTTCCCCATCGGCGGATCGATCGCGTGGGCTGGACGCGCCGGGCTGAGCCTCGGTTCGCACTTCGCGCACACGAACCGAGTCGACAGCTTGCCGGGAAGCGTCGCCCGCTCAGGCATCGACGAGCTGGGGTTCGATTTCGGCCGGTCGTTCCACGTCCCCGAGAGCCTCGGACTCGGTCTTCGCAGCGATGTGCGCACTCGGGCTGGCCTCGCGCGCAACCGCTTGACGACCTACGTCACGGATCCGCTCACTGGTCTGCGAAGCCGCCTCGCCGACAACGGGAAGACGCAGTTCAACCTCACGGCCGACAGCAACGTGAGCGACAACCTCGTCCTGACCCTCCAGGGCTCGCACATCGTGACCTTCGACAACAACCTGAATCGTCGGTTCCAGCAGACGCTGTTCTCGACGATTCTGCAGTTTCAGTTTTATGGGGTAGGAAAGTGAAGCCGGCGATGGGCGATGGGCGACGGGCGATGGGCGACGGGCGACGGGCGACAGAGTTTGACCAACGGAAGTAACCTTTAGTCTATTCATTGAAGAGACCCCTCCGTGCGAATGCTTTTCTTCTGTGCTGTCGTAGCCCTCACCGCTTGCGGCGACCTCAAGGCCCGCTTCTCGAAGCCGAAGACCGGCTTCGACGGCCAGGCCGCGCTCGGCTATGTGCAGGCGCACCTGGCATTCGGCCCACGCACGCCCGGCACGCCGGCGCACGACAGCGCGGCGAGCTGGATCATCGCCGAGATGAAGAAGCGCACTGACTCCGTTTGGGTGCAGCGCTGGACACAGACGACGCCCGAGGGGAACAAGCTTCCGCTGACGAATATCCTCGCGCGGTTCAATCCGACGGCGACGCAGCGCGTACTCTACATCACCCATTGGGATACGCGTCCCAAAGCCGACGACGACAACAATTTCGGCAATCGCGCGCGACCCATCCTTGGCGCGAACGACGGCGCGTCGGGCGTCGGCCTGTTCATGGCGCTCGGCGACGTGTTCAAAAAGACGCCACCCTCGGTGGGCGTCGATCTGCTGTTCGTCGACGGTGAGGACTGGGGAAACTTCGAGGCCGACCAGAGTGGCGGCTATCCCGACGCCCTTTTCGGCTCGCAGTACTTCGCGGCGAATCCACCGTCGCCGGACTACAAGCCGCTCTACGGCGTCTTGTTCGACATGATCGGCGACGCAGACTTACAGATCTATCAGGAAGCGAACTCGGTGCAGCGGGCGCCGGAGGTGGTGCGACGCGTGTGGGAGACGGCCGTGGAGCTTGGATATGGGAGCGTCTTTCGCAGTCAGGTCGGTCTCGCGATCACCGACGATCACGTGCCCTTTCTGAACAAGGGCTATCACGTGATCGACGTCATCGACCTGCAATACGGTCCCGTGGCGCAGAGCGATCCGTTCGCGAACGCGAATCCGAACTACCATCACACGATGCAGGACACCTTCGACAAGTTGTCGGCGAAGAGTCTGCAGACGATCGGCGACGTCGCGGTGACGCTGGTGAAGTGAGCGCGGCTCAGCGGCTCGAGCGCAGCCAAATCACGAAATACGTCGGGTGCTCGAACAAGCTCAGTGCTCGACACTCAGGACTGCGCATCTTGTCCGCGACCGTTCCCGTTATCTCGGTTTGGGGCGGGTAGACCTCGAGCATCTCGACTTGCGCGGCGCTGAACGTGGCGAGCGGTTGATGCAGCTGCGTCTTGCCGTTGAGCAAAATGCAAGCATCGGGAAAGGCTGTCTTTGCCATCGGTTCGCGCGGACCGAAGCGAGGCTGGATCTTTGCTTGCGCCATGCGCTCGCCGACCTGAATCGCCCCGGCGCCGCCAAGCGCGGCCATCGCCTGGTCCATGCCCATCGTCCCGAATTTCTCGAGTTGATCGCGACCAGCGACGACGGTCCTGAAGGAACTCTGCCAGCGGAGACGCTTGTCGAGGTCCTCGAGGGCGTGGTCGTCCGGCGCGTAGCCGCTCCGTTCGGCGATCACCATCGCGTCGAGCTTCACCGGGAGGCCCCGCATCTTGATGATCACTTCGCGATCGTCGTGATCGACGAGATTGAGCGTCATGTTCGTCGGGACGTATCCGAGCTTGCGCACGCGAATCAGATATTGCCCCACCGGCAACGGACGGAAGAGAAAGCCGCCGTTCGGTCGAGTGACACCGAGGCGGTTCGCGCCGACGAGCTGCACCTCAGCTTCCTCAATCGGCGTTCCTGCCGAATCGACCACGATGCCGAGAATGGATGACGACCCCTTGAGCCGGCGGTCTTCCTCGGCGCGCACGACGACAGGATCGAGCGTTCGCGGGATCGCGTGGAGGACCACTGTGACTTCCGTGCGCTCGCCCGGCCGCGCATCCCAGTTGTAATCGATGCTTCGGTAGCCGAGCCGACGGAACCACACCTGATAGGCGCCGGGTGATACATCGCGCAGCGTGAACTCGCCGCGCGCGTTCGTGCGTGTTCCTTGTGTCATCTCGCGCACGACGACTTCGGCGTCAGCGATCGGCGCACCGGTTGAATCCCGGACAACACCTGCCATCGTCGCGGGCGGCAGCGCCGGCTGTGCCGGATTCTGCGCGGCCGCGACGCTCACCGCATTGAGCCCCCCTGCGATGCAGAGTGCGACGAGCGCTCGTCGCATCGCTACGGCTTCGGTTTCCCGTTGCTGACTTCTTCAGCCATTTTGAGCGCGTTGTAGGCGTTCACGATACCGCCGGTGATCGAAAGAGTTCCGAACGGTACCTTTTCCGCCTGACCCGCCGGGCCGGGCCGAACGACCATCTGACTGGAGTAGTTGTTTACCGACGCCAGAATGATCCGGCGCACGTCGGAGGGCGTCAAGTTCGGATAGTAATCCATAATGAGCGCGGCGAGTCCGCTCACGACCGGCGCCGCCATGCTCGTGCCGCTGTCCTTCTCGTACTGATTGCCCGGCACCGTCGAGAGGATGTCGACGCCCGGGGCAAAGACGTCCACCTGCTGCTGCCCGTAGTTGGAGAAATTCGCCGCGAGGCTGTCGCCACCTTTCCACGACGATGCCCCAACCTCGATCCAGAGATTCGGCTTGCCACCGGACTGATATGCCGGCGAGGGGAAGCTTGGCTTTTTGCTCAGGTCCTGGCCGTCGTTGCCGGCGGCATGGATCATCAGCACGCCCTTTGAATCGGCGTATTTCACGGCCTCGTCCACCGCGCCTTTGAACGGCGAATACGCCTTTCCAAAGCTCATGCTGATGATGCGCGCGCCGTTGTCCGCGGCGTAGCGGATCGCGTTGGCGACGTCCTTGTCGCGCTCATCGCCATCCGGAACGGTGCGAATCATCATGAACTTCACGGCCGGCGCGATGCCGTCGACGCCGAGCCCATTGCCGCGGACGGCGCCGATGATCCCGGCAACGTGCGTTCCGTGCTTCGCGTCCTGCCCCATCACGTCGGCGTTTCCGTAGCGGTGCTCGGACGGATCAGCATAGTTGTCGCCGACGATCGTGCGCGGGTTGTAGTCGGGGTTCAGAGAATACTTGAGCTGCCCGTCGAGCGACTTGAAGCCGTCTTCGATCACCGACGGCGTCGCGCCCTGCGACGTGAGGTCGAGATAGATCTGTCGTGCCTGGCCGACCACCGGATTCGCCGGCGACGTCATGCGCACGCGTTCCGGCGTGAGCGAGTCCGCGCTGACGTGGGCGGCGTTGGCCAGCACCGGGAGAATCTGCTGATAGATGTCGCGGGCCTGGCGGTAATTGCGGACGTTTTCCTCGAGCTCCTTACGCTGCTTGTCGTAGTCCGAGTCTACCTGACGACATCGCGCCGCGTCGGTGATCGGCGGAATGCCGCTCGCCGCCGCCTTGTTGTGGCAGCGGGCGTATTCTCGCGTCACCTCGAACGTGTCCCAATGCACGTCCTGGCCATCTTTACCGCCGATGAAATTCCAGCCGTGCACGTCGCCGGCGAAGCCGTTGTTGTCGTTGTCCTTTCCGTTGCCGCCGACTTCCTTCGGATTCACCCAGAGGTTGGCGCGCAAATCGGCGTGCGACGTATCGATACCGTTGTCGATGATCGCGACGAGCACCGTCTGCTTTGGCGCCTTTCCCGCGAGCAGCTGGGTCATCGCCCGCTCGACACTGATCCCGGGCACGTGGTCCACGGTCTCGTCTAACAGCTGCCAGTTCCTCGGCGCCTCGGGCAACGCGACGCGTGGCACGGTCGACGACGGCGCATTCGGACGGGGCGTCGCGGCAGCCGGAGCGCTGGGCGCCGGTGACGGCGTGGGCGCCGGCGAAGTGGCGACGGAAGAAGGTGCACCGCACGCGACTGCGGCTAACGCGGCGATGAGAAGACGCGACGACTGCATGGACGATCCTTGTGCTGGAGGGCTCACTAACGATAACCGTCCAATATGAGGGCGGTCACCGTGCCTTACCGCTTACTTACGACGCTTTACCCCTGCAATAGACCGGCCGAGCCCGTGTGGCTCCGAAAACCGAATTGGAGTCTGACCCATTGTCGAATTGGAGTCTGACCCCAATTGCGGTTTTGGTACGAGGTGCGGCCGAACGATGATAGTGATGTGTGGAGGATCGATAGTTTCGGGCCATGTCACTCCGTGCTGATCAAAAGGCGCTCGTGTTCTTTGGTGCAGTGGCCGTGTTGGGTGCGGGGGTGCGTGTGGTGCGCGCCGCCGGTGGTCCCGCCCAAGCGTCGTCACAGCCTGCACTCGATCGACAGATTCGATCGTCCGACTCCGCGCTCCAATCGTCCCGATCCGCGAAAAAGAGAACGGCACGGTCGACGAGCGCGCGAAAACCCGCACGAGCGGCGGCGGCGGCGGAGGCGGACACCGGTCGCCGCCGAAGGCCCCCCCCCGTAGGCCCGCTGGATCGCAGAGGCTATGTGGGCAACCGACTCGACATGGACATCGCGTCGGCAGCCCAGATCGATTCCCTGCCTGGCGTGACGCCGCTGATGGCGAAGCGGATTGTCACAGACCGCATGACGCGCGGGCCGTTCACGACTTCGGACGGCCTTCGACGGGTGATCGGCGTCGGCAACGGCTTTCTCAAGCGCATCGACACCTTGATCACCTTCTCAGGCACCTTCGTTCAGCCGAGCGTGTCGGATTCGATCATCAAGAAGCGACGACCCAGGCGCCGCGGGACTTAGACGACGACCCTTTAACCACGAGCGACGTGAAAGTTGAACGTGGCGGTCTTGAACGTTCCCATCAGCCGGAGCCAGATCGGAAGCAGCATCTCCACCCCACGCGCCGACGAAATGTCTCCCAAGTCGATGATGGTCTTCCAGCCGAACGAGCGTAGCAGCTCGCTGACCTGGGATTTGGCGCCGGCGTCGTTGCCGCTAACGAAGATGTCGTGATCGCCGGGCACCACGGACGGGTTCACCATGACGGCGGCGTTCGTCGTGTTGAGGGTCTTCACGACCTTCGCGTCCGGAAACGCCCGCTGAATCTGCTCGGCGATCGAATCCGAATTGCAGACGGAGAGCGTGGGCGGCATGCCGTGCGAGAAGTCGAGCGGATTGGAGACGTCGACGAGCACTTTCCCCGCGAGGTTGGCGGCGCCGGCGCTGTGCAGCGCTTCGAGCGATACCATGCCCGACGTACAGTTGAACACGATCTCACCGAACGAGGCTGCGTCGGCAAAGGTGCCCTGACTTGCGTGCGAGCCATGCTGCGCGACCCACTTTGCGGCTTTCTCGTTCGTCGCGGTTCGCGATCCTAGCTTCACGTCGTGCCCGAGGTCGGCGAGCTTGCCGCCAATGGTCTGTCCGACGACGCCGGTACCAAGTATTCCGATGCGCACGGTTCCATCCATGAATCGTTGCCAAAACTTCGCTCAGGGTGGAAGCCCGCTCCCAGGCTTCCCGAACGGTCGGCGCTCGTGTTTCTTCCAACCCGATTCCGGAGAACCATCGACGAACGGACGACGCAGCTAACTCCCGATGACTCGGTTCCGCGTTCTCGCCACCGACGAGGTCCATCCGCGCGGCGTGGAGCTCTTGCGCGCCGAGCCTTCTCTCGTGGTGGACGAGCGGCCGACTCGACCGTGGCAGGAGCTGCGCGGCGAGATCGGCGAGTACGACGCGTTCGTCGGCCGCAGCGCCACTCGACTTCCCGCCGAGCTGCTGCGCGATGCCAAGCGGCTCCAGGTGATCGGACGCGCGGGTGTCGGAATCCCTGGAGTCATCGGCGAGGTCGGAACCGTATCGGGAAGCGCGGGCATCAACATCGCCGAGTATCATCAGGCGCGCATGACGCAGGATGGGGAAGCGCTGGCCGCGATCTCGGTGGATGGAACGGTGAGCGAGCAGGTGCGACGCCGGTTGCTCGAGGTGGCGTCGGTACGATCGGCGACGGTGATCGAAGGCGACGGGCAGGACGCCGACCTTTTCGAATGACGAAGCCACGCTTCGCCAGCGTCGTGCTGGATGTGGATTCGACCGTTTCGGGGATCGAGGGAATCGATTGGCTCGCGCGCCGTCGCGGTGGCGACATCGCGACGAACGTCGCGCGCGTCACCGCCGATGCGATGCGCGGCGCGATTCCGCTCGAGGAGGTCTACGGCCAGCGGCTGGCCCTCATCCAGCCGACGCGTGCTGAGATCGACGCGCTGTCACAGGCGTACATCGCCGCGATGGCGACGGATTGCCAGGAGACGATAGCGGCCTTCCGTCAGGCTGGAGTGGCAATTGCGCTGGTGAGCGGCGGCATTCGACAGGCGCTGCAACCCTTGTCGCGACAACTCGGCGTCGACGCGGCGGATCTGCATGCGGTGGACGTCGAGTTCGATGCGGCGGGTAACTACAGGCGCTTTGACTCGTCATCGCCGCTCACGACGTCGGCCGGGAAGGGCGTCGTGGTCGCAACGCTCGCCCTCCCACGTCCGGCCCTCGCTGTCGGTGACGGCCATACTGACCTCGCGATGCGTCCCGTGGTCGATTCGTTCGCCGCATTCACCGGATTCATCGCGCGCAGCGCCGTCGTTCAAAATGCGGACTGCGAGGTGAAATCCTTTCAAGACCTCGCAACCGTGGTTCTTGGAGGCTGAGACGGACGTTCTCGGCCAGGCGACGGATGTTGTCGCCGACGAAATACATGACGCGTAAATCTTTCGACTGAGCACGCGCGCTCGTCCGGTTTTCGCTCCTTCCGCGATTTCCAAATCGTGTGTACGTTCGCCGCGAAGTCACCTCGCTTCTCCTACTCACGCCGCGTTTCCGAAGCACCACGAAACGGGAAACTCCGGCGAACCATCCCGGCGGAGGTCAGACTGCAATGAACGGCGCACGTGCGTTGTACAGCACCTCGTCCGCCACGACGAAGGCGTTGCTTCTCCTCACGACGGCGTTCGCCGTCGCTCGTGCACAGACGGGCCGTATTACCGGCACGGTGGCGGATTCGGCCGGCGGGTTCCCACTCTCTGGAGTGAGCATCACGATCGTCGGCTCGACGGCCGGTGGTGTGAGTGCGAGTGAAGGCCGCTACGTCGTCACATTGCAGCCCGGCACGTACACCGTGGAGGCGCGACGACTCGGCTACATCGCCGGCCGGCGCGCGGGTGTGGTCGTCACGGCCGGACAAGCAACGACCGTCGACTTCAAGCTTCAGGGGACGGCGCTCCACCTCGAGGAAACGGTGATCACCGGTGTCGTCGACCCGACTGCCGGTACGAAAGTGCCATTCACCGTCGGACGCGTGACGCAGGAAGACATTCCGGTGCCGCCCTTGAACGCGATAGCCGCGATCGAGGGAAAGGTCGCCGGTGTCACCGTCCTCTCGCCCGCACAACCGGGCGACGGCGTCGATATCCAGCTGCGTACGCCGAGCAGCATCAGTAAGAGCAACTCGCCGCTGCTCGTCGTGGACGGCGTGATCCTCTCTTCGAGCTCGGCGGATCTCAATTCGCTGGACATTGAGAGCGTCGAGGTCGTAAAGGGCGCCGCCGCGGCGTCGCTCTACGGATCGCGAGCCGCGAGCGGCGTCATTCAGATCAAGACCTCTCGCGGCAACGGGCTTTCGTTGGGTCAAACGCAGTTCACCGTTCGCTCGGAGTTCGGCGGCAGCTCGTTGGACTACGACATGCCTCGAGCGCAATACCACTTCTACGCGACGAACGCCAAGGGCGAGTACGTAGACGCGACCGGAAAGGTCGTGACGCGCGACGCTCGTATTGCGCGGCCCGCGGCCGAGCGCTTTCAGGATGTCCCGTACGCCGTGCCGATCTTCAACCCCGTCAAGTCGCTCTTTCATCCGGGGAACACGAGCACGAACTCGATCTCGATTGCTCAGAACGGTGAGAAGACGAATTTTCTCACCACCTTGTCGCATCAGCGTCAGGATGGGGTGCTGCGGGACCACGGTGGGTACGATCGCACGGACGTGCGCATCAACCTCGACCACCGGCCGCGCGACGACATGCAGTTTTCGATCAGCGGGTATCACGCGCGGTCGAATCGCGAGGAGATCGACGGGAACGCGTTCTTCTGGCTCACGTCCATGGCGCCGGACGTCGACATGCTGCAGAAGGATCCCGACGGCACGAAATACATCTTCCAGCCGGATCCGCTGGGCATACATCCGAGCCCTCTCTACACGGCCGAAGCACAAAAGAGCTCCACGGAACGCATTCGGACGTTAGGCGCGATGGATTTCCGCTACACGCCGCTGAGCTGGTTGTCGGCGGACGCGAACGCCAGCTACGATCGCGCCGACGCAAACGGATCGACATGGCTCGATCGCGGACTCAAGTCGGAGGCCCAGGCGACCGGTGGACCGGGGTCGCTCACGCTCACCGACGCGTACACGAGCGCCCTCAACGCCTCGGGCAGCGTAAGCCTGCTCAAGGATTTCAAGAACTTGACGGGTCGCACGACGGCCCGCGTCGTCATCGAACGCCAGAGCAACGTGAGTCAGGAGGCCGACGGAACCAACTTCGCCGTGAGCGGTGTTCCGCGAATCGATGCCGCGCTCTCTCGGAACAGCTCCTCGTCGCAAACGGACATTCGAGCCGAAGGTTACTTCCTCACCGCTGGATTGGACTACAACGGAAAGCTGATTGGCGACGCGCTCGTGCGGCGCGATGCGAGCTCGCTCTTCGGACCGGGCGAGCAGTGGCACACGTATTATCGGGCGAGCGGCGCCTATCGCATGGCGCAGGAAGAATGGTGGCCGTTCAAGCGCGTGAACGAGTTCAAGCTGCGCCTGTCTCAGGGCACGGCCGGCACTCGGCCATCGTTCGCCGATCAGTTCGAGACGTACACCGTCAGCTCCAACGGCACGCTCGCCAAGTCGACACTCGGCAACCGCTTCCTCAAGCCGGAGACGGCGCACGAGCGCGAGTACGGGCTGGACATGGTGTTCGATAATCGGTTCTCGCTGCAGCTGACGCGCGCCGACAATCGCACGACCGACGAGCTGGTCGCGGTTCCGCTCCCCGGCGCGATCGGCTTCACGACACAATGGCAGAACGCCGGCACCATGGTCGGTTCGACCCTCGAGGCGACGTTCGAGGCGCAGATGTACCGTCGCGGCTCGACGACCTGGCGGCTCGGGATCACGGCCGATCGCTCGCGCCATCACATCTCGGAGTACGGCCGAGCATGCGTGCGTACGGCGACGATTTCGTACCGGTGCGAGGGCGAGGACCTCAGCACGATGTACGGCAACGCGTTCGTGCACTCCATTGGGCAGCTCCCCACGGTGCAGAAGGGCCACGAGTCATGGTTCGAGGTGAACGATGACGGCTTGGTCGTCGCCGTCGGCGACGGCAGCCATTGGTACAACCGCAACAGCTGCGGCGCGACGCATACGTCGTCCTGCTGGGGCACGACTGTCGCGAGCAATGGCGTGAACTACCCGTGGGGCATGCCGATCATTCTCCTCGACTCGACGGGCCAACAATCCGTCGTCAAGATCGGCAGCGGCAACCCGCGTCTCCACTACGGAATCTCGAACAGCGTGCAGTGGCGCGGCTTCCAGTTCTACGGACTCCTCGACTCGCAGCTCGGCGGCGACGTCTACGATCAGAACCACCAGCGCAGCATGCAGTACAACCGCACGGCCGAGGTGGACCAAGCGGGCAAGCCCGACTCGTTGAAGAAGACGGTCGACTACTACGCGCTCATCTACAACGGCAACGCCATCGAGGACTGGTTCGTGGAGCCAGGCGGATTCGTGAAGATCCGCGAGATGTCGGTGCGGTATCAGTTACCGCAACGGCTTCTCTCACGCCTTCCGGGCCGTCGCGGCATGAGCGCCTCTGTCTCGGTTGTCGGCCGGAATCTCAAGACGTGGACGAACTACAAGGGATACGATCCCGAGGTCGGCAGTATCACGAACCGGCTGGACAGCTACGACTATCCGCGATACCGCAACTTCAGCGGTGTCCTTCAAATTCAATTCTGACGGCGGAGCTTCCGATGACACTCAAGAGCACAGTGCTTATGACACTGCGGTCGACGGTGCGTCGCTTGGCGTGGGTGGGAGGCGCCATGACGCTCGCCGCTTCGCTGTCTTGCATGGACCTCACGGTCACCAACAACAACAACCCGGATCGGGTGCGCGCAACGAACACACCGGGCGACGTGGAGGGTCTCATCGCCGGCACGTTCCAGCGATTCTGGCCGAACGTCTACGGCACCACGCCGACGATCATGCTGAGCGAGATGGCGTACGAATTCAGCACGCCCTTTCTCTGCTTCGGGGGACAGCCGAACGGTCTGGAGCCGCGCCCGGCGTGGAACAACAATTCCTCGTACACCTACGCCGGCGTCTCCTCGACGACGTGGCTCAACCTCTACGGCGTCATTTCACTGGCCAACGACGGGCTCCAGGCACTCGATCGCGGCATCAAGATCGGACCCGACGGCGCGAACAACAGCCGCGCGCGTGCGTTCGCCAAGTTCATGCAGGGTGTGGCGCATGGCTACTTGGGTCTCCTGTGGGATCGCGCCGTGATCATCGACGAAAAAACCGACGTCGACACGCTCGTCGTCCCGCACTACGCGCGGTACGACACGGTGATCACGGCGGCGATCGGTATGCTCAAGCAATCCATTGCCATCTCGGACACGGCCAAGTTCAGCCTCCCGAACGCCGGCTGGATCCCGGGCCTGACGGTCACGAATACCGATTTGTCGCGGCTTGCCCATACGTACATCGCGCGCTTCGAGGCGTACATGGCGCGGACCCCGGCAGAGCGCGCGGCCGTGAACTGGACAGACGTCATCGCGAACGTCGACGCCGGCATTACGACCGACTTCGCCCCGATCGGCTCGCCGACCACCCTGTCGGATTCGTACAAGCAGATCGCGGCGCGGGTTCGCACGGTTCCCGGTGACTACATGCGCGGCAGCGGTTGGCTCGTGGGGCCGGCCGACTCCACCGACGCATGGAAGAACTGGGTGGCTACTCCGGTCGCGAATCGGGTGGCGTTCCAGCTCCGGACACAGGACCGCCGCATCGTCGGCGCCGACGGCGTCTCGACGGGGAGCTACTTCAACTACAATACGACCATCAGCTTCTACAACCCGACCCGCGGCACGTATTTACAATCTTATTATTACTATATCCGGTACGGCGCCGGCACCTCGTACCAGAACGGGCCTCTGGCCGCGATTGGGCGAACGGAAATGGATATGCTCAAGGCCGAAGGGCTCATCCGCCTCAATCGGGCGAGCGAGGCGGTTCCGCTCATCAACAAAACCCGAGTCGCAAACGGGAAGCTGCCGGCCCTGGACGTCAGCGGCCCGCCAAACGTCGCGGGTTGCGTCCCACGCAAGACGACGGGCGCGTGCGGCAGTCTTTGGGACGCGCTCCGCTACGAGAAGCGCATCGAAGGAGCGGGGGTCGACGGTCAGGTCGCGTACCTCGATGCACGCGGATGGAACACGCTGACCGAGAATTCTTTCGTCATGTTCCCCATTCCGGGCCGCGAGCTCGAGATCCAGCAGTTGCCGATCTACACCTATGGCGGCGGCGGATCAGGAAGCGCGCCGAAGGCGACGTGGGACGCCTGCCCGACCGGTGTTACGCTGACGCGCTGTTGATGATTGGTCGAACGCCGGGTGCTCCATGACGTCGCAGGTCTCTGCACCGCAGGACCCGACAAAGGCACCCGGCGCGCCGACCATCGCGGTCGGATCGCGTTCACAGTTCGTTAATGCCGCTCGCGCTCCGACCGGGGCGATTGCCGGCAGCTCGTTCACGCCGCTGCAAGACCTCACCGGGACGATCACCCCATCGGACCTTCACTTCGAGGTGAATCACGGCGGGGTGCCGGCGATCGATCCAGCCCGTCACAGTTTGCTCGTACACGGGCTCGTTCAACGGCCGTTGCTTTTTACGCTCGCGGACATCAAGCGGTTTCCGCGCGTGGTGCGCGTCTGTGCGATCGAGTGCGCGGGCAACGGCAGCTTGGCGTGGGGCGGCGGCACGTTCGGCAAACCGGATCCGGGACTCACCCCGCAACAAGTCGCGGGCATGACCGCGAACACGGAATGGACCGGTGTGTCGCTGCGCGTGTTGCTGGCCGAAGCCGGCATCTCCTCGCGCGCGAAATGGATCCTCGCTGAGGGCGGCGATTCCTGCTTGTTCGCGCGGAGCATTCCTATCGAGAAGGTGATGGACGACGCGCTGTTGGCCTGGGCGCAGAATGGTGAGCCGCTTCGCCCGTCGCAGGGTTTTCCCATGCGCTTGGTGCTGCCTGGATGGGAAGGGAGCACGAACGTCAAATGGCTCCGCCGGCTCGAGCTCGGCACTCGGCCGTGGATGACGCGGTGGGAAACGGCCACCTACACAGACCCGCTCGCGAACGGAACCGCGCGGCAGTTCAGTTTCGTCATGGACGCCAAGTCGATCATCACGACGCCTGCATATCCGGAGACGCTTACGCCGGGATGGCGTGCCATCAGCGGCCTCGCATGGAGCGGGCGTGGCAAGATCGCACGCGTCGAGGTGAGCAGCGACGGCGGATTATCGTGGCATGATGCCACGCTGCAAGAGCCCGTTGTCAGCAAGGCGCACGCGCGGTTCACGACGATGTGGCGATGGGACGGTTCCGAGGCCATTCTGTTGAGTCGCGCCACCGACGAAACGGGCTACGTCCAGCCAACGCGCGCCGAGCTCATTCGGGCGCGAGGCATCGGCACTCTGTATCACTACAATCCGATCTACGGTTGGCGGGTGATGTCGAACGGGCGGGTGTTTTTCCGCGGCGATACGTGATTCGGCATTTGGTCTTGCCGGCCATTGTATTGACCGGGGCGTTGGGCTGCCGCGACAAAGCAACCCGCGACGCGGCTACGGAGCATTACGGACTCGGTCGGCCGGCAACGAGTGCCGAGATCGCAACGCGCGACGTTGACGTTGGGCCGGATGGCGCCGGACTGCCGCCGGGTCACGGCAGCGTTGCTGAAGGCGCGTCGCTCTACGCCGCGAAGTGCGCGTCGTGCCATGGGCCTGAAGGCCAAGGACAGCTTCCGACATACCCGCGACTGATCGGCCGTGACTCCATCGCCGAGGGATTCCCGTTCGCGCGAGACCCTCGGCTCGTACGGACAATCGGGAACTACTGGCCGTACGCAACGAGCCTGTTCGACTATGTGCGCCGTGCTATGCCGCAGCTCCAACCCGGCTCACTCACCGACGATCAGGTCTATGCGATCACGGCGTTCCTTCTTTCGAGGAACGCCGTGATTGCGTCTAACGCGACACTCGATTCGGCGACGCTCGCCGCGGTGAAGATGCCGTACGTCGGACGGTTTGTGGCCGACGATCGGCGCGGCGGCCGCGAAGTGAAATAGTGGGCTGAGCCTCTCGCTGACGGCTCGGCTCACCACCCAGGGTTCTGCGTCAACTTCGGATTGAGATCGATCGCCCGCTGCGGGATCGGCATCAGCTTGTACTTGTCCGGGATCGGCCCATTGTTGGCCTTCGGGAATTTGCTCGTCGACGATTTCCCACGCGCCATACTGGCTTCGATCCGCGCCTTCGACCACGCCCAATTCCGCTGACTGTCGAAGTAGCCGTTGGGTCCCTCGAGCGAAAGCTCCCACCGGCGCTCGTTGAAGACCGAGTCGCGGAACAGATCGTGGCTCAGGCCGGGCGTCATGTTCGGGATGCCGGCTCGTGCGCGTATCGCGTTGACCGCGGCGTACGCTTCCGCCGTTGGACCGCTGCCCACCTCGTTCGCCGCTTCGGCGATCATGAGAAGCACTTCGGCGTAACGAAGGATGATGTAGTCCGGCTCCTCGGCTCCCGTCTGCGTCATCTGAAGGTCCAGGAACTTGCGCGGGAACGGGGTCTCGCTCGCGTACGGTTGCGACGCCGACAAGGCTTCGTTCCACGTGACGGTCGTACCCGCCTTGTTCCACGAAAAGATGAACGTTCCGTCGCGCCGCTTGTCGTCCGTTCGGAAGGTGTGGAACCAGATGCTTTCCGCCTCGAACGAACCGTTGGTCACGGCGCCAAGGTTCGGCGTCGTGCCGTTCGCGGCCATGTGCGACGAGATGCGGCCGCCGATATTCGGCGCGCGCACATTCTGGACGGTGAAGATTACCTCGCTGTTCTTCTCGTTCACCGTACCGCCGAAGAAATCGAACAGCGATTTATAATCGGACACGAGCGAGTAATCGCCGTCGGACTGCACCTGCTTTGCCAAGGTCAGGGCGTTCTGCCAGTCGGCAGCGCTACCGACGCCCGTCCCGGCCCGCTGCAGGTATACCTTGGCCAGCAATGTCTTGGCCGCGCCGCGAGAGGCGCGCCCGTAGTCCGACCCGGTCAGACTCTTCGACGAGGGTAGCGCCGTGATCGCGTCCTTGAGGTCCTGCTCGATCTGCGCGTACACCTCCTGCGCGGTATTGCGCGGGATCTGCAGGCTGTCGAGCCCCTGCGTTTCGTGCAACTTGAGCGGCACACCGCCCCAGAGCCGAACGAGGTTGAAGTAGTGCAGAGCGCGCAGGAACTTCGCCTCGCCGATGATGCGGCCCTTCAGCGCGTCGTCCATCTGGATCTGCGGCACGTGGTCGAGGACCGAGTTGGCGCGGTTGACGGCGTCGTACGCGGCTTGCCAGATCGACTGGACATAGGCGTGCGACAGCGGAATCGCGTAGACGTCGGGTTGCGAGCGCTCGTTGGTCGCCGAGAGACGCGAGGTCCACATCTCGGTCGGGAACTCGACGAGCATGACCAGATTACGCCCGTAGTAGTTATCGCCCGTGCTGTTGATGAAATCCGCATAGACGCCGTTCACCGCCGCGACGGCGTCGCCCGCGTTCCGGTAGAAGTTCGAGGGACCGATGAAGTCGAACGGCTGCTCGGTCAGGAACTGCTTGTCGTTGCACGCCAGGGCCACGGCCAGTGTGCCGAGCGCGAGAACGGTCTTCGTTCGCGTGTGCATATTGGTCAGCTCCCGTGCTCAGTAGGAAACGTTGATGCCGAGCGTGAAGCTCTTGGCGAGTGGATACGAGCCGACGTCGATGCCGCGATTCGTGTTTCCAATTCCCTCGCTGCTCACGTCCGGGTTGAAGCCGCTGTAGTGTGTCCACGTGACGAGATTCGCTCCGGTCACGAAGACTTGCGCGTTCGACACGCCGTATCGCGAAAGGATGCGCTCGGGCAGTTTGACACCGACCGTCACGCTGCGAAGGCGAAGGAACGATCCATCCTCCAGCAAGTCGCTCGTGATGTCGGACCCGATCGTTCCCGGGGTGAAGTTGACGCGCGGGAACGTCGCGCTCTGGTTCGTGGGCGTCCACGAGTCGAGGTACCGATCAGCGATGATGTTCGTGCCGGGACTTCCTGCCTCGAGACGCACGTTGTTGATGTTGAGGATCTTGTTGCCGTACACCGCGTCCATCAACGACGAGAACTGGAACCGGCCGAGGGTGAAGCTGTTCATCCACCCGGCGCTGAACTTCGGGTTCGGATTCCCGATGATCGTCCGGTCGTTCGCGTCGACGATGCCATCGGGCGCGGTAGGACGACCGAGGGCGTCCGGCTTGCCGGCAATGTCGAGCAGCTTCACGTCGCCGGCGTTCCACTTCGTTCCGCTGATCGGCTTGATCTTCGCGGTGTACGCGGCGGCCGCGGCGGAGTCGCGAAGCAGGCCGTCGGCCATGTACCCGTAGAAGGCACCGAGCGACTGGCCAACCTGAATGAGCGACCCGAGCAGCTTCAGGTCGGTGTTCACGCTGTTCGCAAAGATCGTGGTGGGCCCGCCCAGATCCAGCACGCGATTCTTGTTGTGGGAATAGTTGAACGTCGACGTCCAGCCGAGTGAGTGTTGCTTGGCGTCGAGTATCGTGAGCGTGAGTCCCAGCTCGTACCCGTTGTTCTGAACCGCTCCGATGTTCTGAAGCGCGGCGCCGAAGCCGCTCTCGAAGGGAAGATTGACGGCCAGCAACAGATTCGTCGTCTTCTTCTGATAGACGTCGCCCGTGAAGCTCACTCGGCCGCCATAGAGGCCGAGGTCGACGCCAACGTCGGTTTGGTGCGTCGACTCCCAGCCGAGCTTTGGATTTCCAACCGACGCGGGGAAGTAGCCGCCGACAACGGCACCGCCGAACGTGTACTGCTGCGACGCAAGGTGCGCCATCGATTGATAGGGTCGGATCGACGGGTTGCCGGCCACGCCGGTCGACACGCGGAGTTTGAGCTGTTCGATGCTCGTGAAACGCTGCATGAACGGCTCTTCGCTGACACGCCAACCAACGGCTGCCGACGGGAAGAAGCCCCACTGTTGATCCGTGCCGAATCGCGATGAGCCGTCCTCTCGCCCGGTCACGGTGAAGAGGTAACGGTTGGCCAGCGTGTAATTGAAGCGTCCGAGATACGACGCGAGGGTCCATCGGGTATGACCCGACGTCACGACCGGACCGCCCGTCTGCGTGCCGGAGCCGATGCTCTCGAACACGTCGATGTCGCTCACGAAGTTGCTGTTCTGGATCGAGGTCGCCACGAGATCGCTTTGCTGGCGGCTGTATCCCGCGAGCGCGTCGATCTGGTTGAGCGAGCCGAATGCCTTGCTGTACGTGAGCAAGTTCTCATTCAAGAAGTTCGTCGTCTCCGTCTTTCCGCGCTTGGCGTAGCCGTTAGTCTGGGATCCTTGCAGTGTGGTCCTCGGCCAATAGGTGTCGCGCGAACGGTTGGCGAGATCGGCGCCGAGGCTCGAGCGGAACTTGAGCCCACCGACGATCTCGTATTCCGCCGACGCGTTGGCGAGCGCGCGTGTATCGCCCAGCTTGTCGGTGACGTCCGCCGCGAGCGAGACCGGATTGGGAACCGCAGCCGGCGCGAGGAGCGGCGACGGATTGTTCGTCTGAATCAAGGTGTAGGCGCCGTTGGGCTGCCGCACCGGAAGAACGGGATAGTAGTTCAGGGCGGCGCCGACCGCGCCCGCGCCGGCGTTGAGTGATCCGTCCGTCGGCACGGAACCCGTGTTCACGCGGCTGAGCGTGACCGTGCTCGAAAGGCGCAGCTTGTCGCCGATCGACTGATCGAGATTCCCCCGGAGCGAGGCACGGCGGAACGATGAGTTGATGACCACGCCCTGTTGCTGGAAGATGCCGCCGGACAGCCCATAGCGGGTCGCGTTGGTGCCGGAACCGCCGCCCGTCACGCCGAGCTGAAGGTTGCTCATCGGCGCCGTGCGGAAGATCTGGGACTGCCAGTCCGTCGTTTTCAGCGTATCGGGGTTGGCGAAGATGACCGCGGTTCCATTCGCCTGCGACCACGCGTTCGCGAACGCCGCGAATTCCTGGGCGTTGAGCAAGTGGTAGCGGTGCGCTACGGTCTGGCTCCCGCTGTAGCTGTCGAGCGTAAATCGCGGCCGCGCCGACTGGCCGTGTTTGGTGGTGATGATGATGACGCCGTTCGCCCCGCGCGCGCCGTAGATCGACGTCGCGGACGCGTCCTTCAGGATCTCGATCGACTCGATGTCGCTCGGGTTGAGCGCGGCGAGCGGATTCGACGGAACCTGCGGCGGCGGCTCAGTGGGATTACGCCCGCCGTCGCTCGGATTCTGCGCGTCAGGATCGTTCTCGATGGGGAAGCCGTCGATGACATACAGCGGCTCATTGTTGCCCGTGACGGACGATCCGCCGCGTATGCGAATCGACAACGCGGCGCCGGGTGCCGACGACGCCTGCGTCACCATTACCCCCGGCGCCGCGCCTGCCAGGATTTGCTCGAGCGACTGCGTCGGGGTCTGAGCGACGTTCGGCGTCACGGAGGCCACGGAGCCGGTGAGGTCGGAACGGCGCTGGGCTCCGTACCCGACGACTACCATTTGATCGAGCGTCACCGATGCCGCGGAGAGCGACACGTTCACCGTGAGGATTTGTCCGGCCGACAACGTGACCTGTTGGTCGACCGGTGCATAGCCGATGCGGGCGACATGGAGTCGTCGCGCGCCCGCCGGTACGTCGGCAATGGTGTACTTGCCGTCCGTTCCGGTCCGGCCACCGAGCGCCGATCCGGTAACCGTGACGCTGACGTTTTGAATAGGCGCGCCGGCGGTCCGGTCGGTAATCGTCCCGATGATCCTCCCGGTGCCCGCCTGTTGGGCGCCGGCGGCGTTGACGGTCGCGGCGAGCAGCGCGGCAACGGTAAGGCGGGTCAGGACTCGCTTCGAGGTTCGGCGGCGCGTCCGAGTCATGCGGCGATCTCCTTTGGCCGTGGGGCCCATCGCAGTTTGTTCTTCAAAAGGACAAAATCGACAAAGGCGCCTGCAACGTGGTCGTGCGGGGCTGCGTGAATCGGGCTGGAAGCCGGCTACTCGGCTACTCGGCTGCTCGGCTGCTCGGCTACTCGCCCGAGGCGCCGAGCTGCCGAGCGGCCGAGCTGACCAGGGCACCCGCCGGATATTGTTCGCACAAAGAACTATTGCGGGTTTAACCTGTCGCCTGATCCCCAAACGCGCCAGGGGGAACGTGCCAACAGGCCCCGGATGATCGTCAGTGGAGCGTCGTCGCACGTGGGCACGTTCGAGTCACCCGCCCCTCCCCGATCCCGCCGCAATGGCCGCTCCGCAAGTAAATCCCCCCTCGCCCGACCGCATCGGCGACCTTCTCATCAAAGAAGGCCTGATCACGCGGGAACAGTTGGCCAAGGCGATCTCGGAACAGAAACAAACGGGGGCGCGCCTCGGCTACTGCCTGGTGAAGCTCGGGATGGTGCCGGAGGTCGAGCTGACCAAGGTGCTGGCCAAGCAGCACAAGATGCCCGCCGTCGATCTCTCCCGGTTCGAGATCGACCCCAAAATCGCGAAGACCGTCCCCGCCGACATCGCCCGCAAGCATTGCCTCATTCCGGTCAAGCGCGACGGCCGGACGCTGACGGTCGCGATGGCCGATCCGATGCAGCTCGGGGTGCTCGAGGACCTCAAATTCATCACGCGGTACGACATCTTCCCCGTCCTCGGCGGCGAGTTCACCGTCCGATCGCTGATCGACAAGGTCTTCGGCGCGACCGACGAGGCGCAGATGGCGTCGCTGATGGACACCATCAACGAGCTGGAAGCGGAAGTCGGCGCCGACGTCGAGGTCGTGGAGGACGACGCCGAGATCGACCAGGCTGCGCTCCAGGCGCAGATGGAAGACGCGCCCGTCGTCAAACTGATCAACGCCATTCTTACCGACGCCGTCCGTCGAGGCGCATCGGACATCCACTTCGAGTGCTTCGAGCACGAGGTGCGCGTCCGCTACCGCATCGACGGCGCCCTGATCGAGGTCATGAAGCCACCGCTCAAGCTCAAGGCGGCGCTGATTTCCCGCTTCAAGATCATGGCGCTGCTCAACATCGCCGAGCGTCGGGTGCCGCAGGACGGCCGCATCAAGCTGAAAATGGGGAATCGCGTCATCGACTACCGCGTCTCGACGCTGCCCACGCTTTTCGGCGAGAAGGTCGTGCTCCGAATTCTCGACAAGGGCAACCTTACGTTCGACCTCTCGGCGTTCGGCATCGAGCCGCGTGCCGAGCGGGAGCTCATGGAAGCGATCTCGAACCCGTACGGCATGGTGCTCGTCACCGGCCCCACGGGTTCCGGTAAGACGACGACGCTCTACTCGGCGCTGTCCAAGGTCAACACGATGGACGTGAACATCATGACCGCCGAGGACCCCGTCGAGTACAACCTGTTTGGCATCAATCAGGTGCTCGTCCGCACCGATATCGGCATGACGTTCGCGGCCGCGCTCAAAGCGTTCCTCCGTCAGGACCCGAACATCATCATGGTCGGCGAAATTCGAGATCTCGAGACGGGCAGCATCGCCATCAAGGCGGCGCTCACCGGCCACATGGTGCTCTCGACGCTGCACACGAACTCGGCGCCGGAAACGGTGACGCGTCTACTCGACATGGGGCTCGAACCATTCAACGTGGCGTCGGCGCTCAACCTCGTGCTCGCTCAGCGACTCGTCCGGCGCATCTGCAACAACTGCCGCACGCGCTACGAGCCGAGTCCCGAGGAGTTCGCGGCCGCCAAGGTCACCAAGAACACCACGCTTCGCGAACTGCACTTCACGGAGGAAGCGGTTCTGAATACGCGCACGAAGGCGACGAAGGAAGCATCGCCCTTCCTCGAGAAGCTCAGCCTCGACACTAAGATCGGAGAGATCGCCTTCTTCAAGGGCGCGGGCTGCGAAAAGTGCGAGCGCACGGGTTTGAAGGGACGACAAGGCGTCTACGAGGTCATGACGATGACGCCACTCATCCGGAAGCTCGTCATGCAAAACGTCGGCGCCACCGAGATCCGCGATGCGGCGATCGAGGAAGGCATGCTCACGTTGCGCATGGACGCTTGGCTCAAGGTGATCAAGGGGATCACGACGACCGAGCAGATGATCAGGGAGACGTCGGCGTAATGGGGATGGGGGATGGGCGATGGGCGATGGAACCATCGCCCACCGCCGACCGCCCGCCGCCGAATGATTGACCGAACCCCGCCACTATTCGTCCAACTCTCGTGAGCACAACTACTAGCCAGACTCCGTCGGGCTCCCAAGGCTTGAATTTGCGCGTTCTTCTCGAGGAGATGATCGAGAAGGGAGCGTCCGACTTGCACATCACCGCGGGCGACCGGCCGAAGCTGCGCGTCGACGGCGACATCGTGAACTCGAGTATCGAGGTCTCGATGCAGCCGAAGGACACGCTGCAACTCGCGTATTCGGTACTCACCGAAAATCAGAAAAAGCGGTTCGAGATGGAGGACGAGCTGGACTTCTCGTTCGGCATCCAGAACCTGGCGCGCTTCCGCGGCAACTGCTTCAAGCAGCGCGGCTGCGTGTCGATGGTCATTCGTCAGATCCCCTTCAACATCCGCACGTTCGAGGATCTCGGTCTACCCCGCGTCATCGCGGACCTCTCCGACAAGCCGCGCGGCTTGATTCTCGTCACCGGGCCCACGGGCTCCGGAAAATCGACGACGCTGGCCGCGATGCTCGACCGAATCAACCGGTCCGTCAAAGGACATATGATCACGATCGAGGATCCGATCGAGTTCATTCACAAGCACCAGCAGTGCATCGTCAATCAGCGCGAGGTCGGGTCCGACACAAAGAGCTTTCAGGCGGCGCTCAAGTACGCGCTCCGGCAAGATCCGGACATCGTGCTCATCGGCGAAATGCGAGATCTGGAAACGATCCAGGCGGGTCTCACGATCGCCGAGACGGGCCACCTCGCCTTCGCCACGCTTCACACGAACAGCGCCGCCGAAGCGGTGAACCGTATCATCGACGTCTTCCCCAGCCACCAGCAGTCGCAGGTACGCGCGCAGCTCGCGTTCTGTCTCGAGGGCATCATCACGCAGACGCTGCTGCCCAAGATCGGCGGCCGCGGCCGCGCCATGGCCGCCGAGATCCTGGTCGTGACGCCCGCCATTCGCGCGCTGATCCGCGACGATAAGATCCACCAGATCTACTCGATGATGCAGTCCGGAAAGAAGTACGGCATGCAGACGATGAACGACGGTTTGTACAATCTCTACATGAGCAAGACTGTCTCGCTCGACGAAGTGCTGCGCGCGAGTCACGACACGGCGGAGCTCATGCGCATGATCGGCATCACGCCGGAGAACGACGGGAAGGCGTCGCCGGCGATGGCCGCGGCGGCAGGCGGGCGTCGGTAAACAACGCTCTTCCGGCATAAACGGCGCTGGTAAACAGCGCCGTTTTACAGACGCCTTTTGCAAGCGTCGTTTGTGCCGTAAAGCGCCGTTCAAACCGCCGTATGCTGCAAAGAATTTTTGCGCATTCCCCGGCCCCGGCGCGCGTGGGTTTGGTGAGAAGTATCACCACCCACATCCCGTAATCTTTCCCTCTGCGAATCGTCATCACCACAGTGGGCCACCACGCTCACGGGCGACGTGTGCCCGATTGCACCGCCGAAGTCCCACAGGGGCCTTATGCCGACGTTTACATACACAGCGCGCGCCATCAACGGCGACCTCAAGTCCGCGACGATCGAAGCGCCGAGTCGCGACGATGTCATCAAACAACTTCGTCAGCTCAAGCTGAACGTCGTCAAGATCGACGAAGGCACCGCGAATCGAAAGAAACGCGGCGGGTCGATCAAGATGCGCGACATCGTCATCTTCACGCGCCAGTTCTCGACGATGATCAACGCCGGTCTGCCTCTCGTGCAGGCCCTCGACATCCTCGCGAACCAGAGTGAAAACCCGGCGCTCAAGGATGTCACGCGCCAGGTCATGTTCGACGTCGAATCCGGTAACACCGTCGCCGACGCGCTCCGCAAACATCCCAAGGCGTTCAGCGATCTTTACGTCAACATGGTGGCCGCCGGTGAGGCGGGTGGTATTCTCGATACCATTCTGATGCGCCTCGCGGTGTTCATGGAAAAGAACGACGCCCTCATTCGAAAGGTGAAGGGGGCCATGATTTACCCGGGCGTCATCATGAGCGTGGCGGCGATCGCCATCACCGTGCTGCTCGTGTTCGTCATTCCGACGTTCGAGAACATGTTCAACAGTGCCGGCATCGAACTGCCGCTGCCGACGCGCATCGTCATCGGACTGTCGCGCGGGTTGAAGTCCTATTGGTATGTCCTCATCGCCGCGGCCATCGGGATCTTCGTCAGCGTCAAGCGCTACTACGCGACGCCCGGCGGCAAGTTGAATATCGACCGCCTGATGTTGAAGATGCCGGTCCTCGGCGACGTGCTCCGGAAGTCGGCCGTGTCGCGCTTCACGCGCACCCTTGGCACGCTCATCTCGTCGGGTGTATCGATCCTCGACGGTCTCGAGATCACGGCCAAGACGTCGGGCAACCGCGTCATTCAGGACGCGATCATGGAATCGCGCGCCTCGATCGCCGGCGGTGAAACGATCGCGGCGCCGCTCAAGAAATCCGCGGTGTTCCCGCCGATGGTGATCTCGATGATCGCCGTCGGTGAACAAACCGGTGGTCTGGACGAGATGCTCACCAAAATCGCCGACTTCTACGATGAAGAGGTGGACGCGGCCGTTTCCGGCCTCCTCGCGCTCATGGAGCCCGTGATGATCGTCTTCCTCGGCGTAGTCGTCGGCGGCATGGTCGTCGCCATGTACCTGCCGATCTTCGACATGGTGAACGCAGCGGGCTGATCGCCTCCACGCATCTCATCGAGAAAAACGACAGAGGTCCCGACCGGTATGGTCGGGGCCTCTTGTTTTCCAGAGATCATACGAAGGGAGTGTGAAGACCCGGTGTCAAAGTTGCCCTTCTGATCGACGATCGATCAGCGCGGGGCAGTCGTGAATCTGTACATTATCGTCGCGGTTCTGGTGATCGCGACGATCATTGGTGCGATCGGGATCCGTCGTCTTCTTCGCCGTCTGCTCTCGCCGGCGCAAGCGGAACAAGCCGAGCACACCGTGCCGTTCCTGCTCGGCTCGATCGGCGGATTCTTCGGGCTCGTCGGCGGTCTGTTGCTCTCGAGCAGCTGGAGCGATCTCCAAGCGTTGCGGCCGCCACCGAGCCAGCTCAACACCCACTCGACTCCGCAGGGCGGCAGTCACCGTAGCGGCAACAGAAGAGCGGGCCCCATGCGGGCCCGCTCTTCCTTTCCAGGCTCGTGCTAGCGAATCGGGATGCCCTGCGTCGCCTGAATTGTCACGCTCGATCCGGCGGGAATCGTCGCTGGTTCGTTGCTGCCGTTACCCAGCGAGATTATCGCGCCCGCTCCGGCGCCGAGTAGACCACCCGTGATGAGGCCAGCCGCTTCGCCCCCGGTCACGATTGCGCCGAGCGCGGTGCCGACCGCGCCGCCGATGACGGTGTTGCGAATAGTTTTGTTCGACGCGCCGCTCGCGTTCTCGACTCTAACCCCCGAAATGTTGCCGCTGAACGGATACGCCCGGTCGTTCATGTGTAAGGCGTTCACGTTTAGACGAATGACGTTCCGGTCGCCTGGGACCTTCGCCGAATGGACGCCAGTGACGACGCCTGTGAGTGCCGCGCCGGCGGGAATCGCCACCGCACCGTTCTGAGCGTAGACGGGATTCGTCACGGTCACCGAGAACCGATCGCCGTCGTGGTTCGAGGTGGAAATCGATTGATCGAAGCGCCCCAGCATGGTCGTGCCGGCCGGAATGAAATCGGCGGTCACTGGACTGACTGAACCGATGTCGCCCGCTTCGGAACGGACGGTCGTCCCACTGGCGCACGCGATGAACGAGCCGAGTCCGGCGACGCCCGCCGTTATGAAAATTTTGTGAAACATTGTTCCTCCAAGACTTCTCAACTTCAGGATCGGGCAAGACCTACGCCCGAAATCCGTGTGGCCTCTCAGCAACACAAACAGTCATTTGCGGGAGCGGCCTGATGCCATTACGGATACCGTGGGCGCGCGCAAGTCTCGGACGGCGCCTCGATCTCCACAGCACGAACCACCTCGCCTAACCGATTCATGCCCTCTCGACCCTGGTTCGGTCACTACGACGTCGACGTTCCGCGTTCGCTCGCTCCGTATCCCGACCAGACGCTGCTCGATCTGCTCGCCGCGAACGCGCACGCCCATCCGCGTCATCCGATCACGTACTTGAAGGGCAGGGCGATGACCTACGCCGAGCTCGATCGACGGAGCGATGCGTGCGCGGCGGCATTCGCCGCGCTCGGCGTGCGGCCGGGCGATCGCGTTGCCATCGGTCTGCCGAACGTTCCGCAGTTCTTGATCGCCGAGTTCGGCGCGTGGAAGGCTGGGGCAATCGCCTGTCCGTTCAACCCGACCTACACCGAGCATGAGCTCGAGGACGCGCTCAACGCGACGGACGCGGAACTAGTCGTGACGCTCAATCGCTTCTACGAGAAAGTGAAGCGCGTCCAGCCGCGCACGAAGATCCGGCGAGTCATCCCGACGAACGTCAAAGAGTACCTGCCGCGCGCGCTGGCGATCGCCTATACGCTCCTCAAGGAAAAGAGCGCCGGCGATCGCATCGTCCTGCAAGGCGACGACGTCCGATTTGCCGAGCTGTTGGCGCGGTTCAAAAGCGTAGCTCCGCCGCCGGTGCGAGTCGCGCCGTCGGATCCGGCAGTGATCCTCATGAGCGGCGGGACAACCGGCACGCCGAAGGGCGTCGTCGGTCTGCATCGCGGAATGACGATCGCCGGACGGCAGCTGCAGGCCTGGCTCAGCCCCGCGATGAAACCATGGACCGACGCGATCATGCTTCCGCTGCCGCTCTTTCACACCTACGGCAACACCGGCGTGCAGAGTCTGGCATTCATCAACCACAATCCCGTCGTCCTCATTCCAGATCCGCGTGACGTCGAGGGCCTCCTCTCCGAGATCCATCGCGCCAGACCGGCGTTCATCTGCGCCGTGCCCACGCTGCTCTCCGCGATCATGGCGCATCCGCGCGCCCGGGAGAAGAAAGTGCGGTTCGACTCGATCAAGCTGTGTTTCTCCGGTGCCGCGCCGTTGATGGCCGAGACGAAGCGACGATGGGAAGAGCTCACCGGCGGTGTCGTCGTCGAGGGCTACTCACTCACCGAAGCACAGATGGCCGTCATCGCGAATCCGGTGCGTGGCGAGAAAAAGGTCGGCTCGATCGGCATGCCGTTGCCCGATGTCGACGTGCGCATCGTGGACGCGGACGCCGGGGAGCGCGAGCTCGACCTCGGCCAGGTAGGCGAGATCGTCATCGCCGCGCCGCAACTGATGCAAGGCTATTGGCGACGCGACGAGGAGACGCGGCAGATGCTGCGGAGCGGCGAAGGCGGTGAGCGACTCCTTTATACGGGCGATCTGGGATACATCGACGCGGACGGGTACGTGTTTCTCGTCGATCGAAAGAAGGATCTCGTGAAGACGAGCGGCTACCAGGTTTGGCCGCGCGAGGTCGAAGAGGTGATCACGAGCCACCCTGCCGTCGCCGAATGCGGTGTCGCTGGCCTGCCCGACGCGTCGCGCGGAGAGATTCTCAAGGCGTGGGTCGTATTGCGCCCCGGCTCATCCGTCACGCCCGACGAGCTGAAAGCGTTTTGTCGCGAGCACATCGCGCCGTACAAGGTTCCGTCACGCTGGGAGTTTGTCACCGACCTGCCCAAGTCGGCGATCGGAAAAGTCCTCCGTCGCAAGCTTCGCGAGCGTGAATTGGAGAGCGCGAAGACCGCCACCGGCGCGACGTAAACGCGTTCGAACTTCCCCCTGCTACGCTTCGACCAACTACTTGCGTTTGGCGATCTGACGGATCCCGTTCTGGACGAGCGTCACGGAAGCCCCTTTGCCTGCCGGGTCTAGCTCGAACTCGAGACGCGCTCCGACTAAGGCGAGCGCGAACGCGGTCGGCGATTCCTGAGTGAGCGCGAACTTCGGTTGGCCCGTGAGTTGAACGAAGAGCTTGCCGCCCGACTGCGTGATTGTCATCGATACCGTCGGTGCGAATGCATAGTCGCCGACCAGGCGCGCGAGCTCGGGATGGACGCTCGCCGCGGCCAGAACGCGACGAATTCCCCAGGTCACGAGCTCCGGCTCGGTCAAGTAAATGAAATGATCGCTCGCCGAGGTCAGCACGAGCGCTCCGTCCGGCAGACGGCCGGCAACCGAGGAGAAGTGGGCGATGCGCTGCTGGAGGAACGCGGCAAACCAGCGGTCGCCGTCTCCGGGAAACGTGACGCCCGGCGGTAATGGCTGATTCTTGCCCGCGAGCAGCACGACAGTAGGAACGATCGGCGCATCACCATCGACCCGGAACACCGTGAACCCGTCCGCCTCCGCGCGCTCGATTTCCCGGGCCTCCGCCACCAGCCCTGGCGGCGCGCCTTGCAGGACCTGGGCGTTCAATCTTGCCAGCATATTGCAGTCTGTCGTTTGCGCAGCGCGCGCGACGGCGCATATGTCGTCGCGAGTCTGCATGAAATCGGTGGGATCGACGTAGACGAGGCCGGCCACCTCCTTGGGGTATCGGGCGGCAAAAGTGTGAATGATCGGTCC
>Ga0207689_10000575_pt1 | contig 35110 bp, 27 predicted proteins | sample KBSMisM52_FD_184312 | JGI IMG/M metagenome (GOLD analysis project Ga0207689, IMG submission 184312) | Miscanthus rhizosphere microbial communities from Kellogg Biological Station, Michigan, USA - KBS Miscanthus M5-2 (SPAdes) (version 2) | ecosystem: Host-associated > Plants > Roots >...
CGTCTGGCCAGCCGGCGTGTGTACGCCGGCGCTGGGGCAGGTCTTCTCTTCGCGACCTGCGGCCACCGATCCAATCGTGTTTCAGGGGCGTTCGCATCATGGAGATCTGGGGAAAGGTCCGCGCGGCCGCGTGTGTGGCGGCGTGCGCGGCGCTGCTGTCGGGTACGGCGGCAGCGCAGGAGACCATCAACTTTGGCAGCGTGAGCGGCCGCATTGCGGACGAGCAGGGCGCCGTCGTGGCTGGGGCGCGCGTCGTTGCGCGGCAGCTCGAGACCAATCAGACGGCGGAGCAGCTCTCGGACGGCGCCGGCCGCTTCCGCTTTCCGTATTTGCGCGTGGGCCGCTACGAGATCGTGGCGAGTCAGGCCGGGTTTGCCGATGCGACGCGCGCCGTCACGGTCGGCATCGGCTCCGCGTTCGAGCTCCCGATGACGCTCCGTGTCGCCGGCCTCGACACCACGATCAGCGTCTCGGCGGACGCGCCGCTCATCGAGACGGCCCGCAGCCAGATCGCCGGGACCGTGTCGCAGGCCGAGGTCGACAGCCTGCCGCTGAACGGCCGCAATTTTCTGGACCTCGCGTTGATGATTCCCGGGGTGTCGCCGACCAACATCGGCAGCACCCAACTCTTCGCGGAGACGTCGGCGGTGCCCGGGCAGGGCATCTCGGTGGCCAGCCAGCGCAACCTCTCGAACAGCTTCATCGTGGACGGCCTGTCGGCCAACGACGATGCCGCGGGCCTCAGCGGCATCCCCTACGGGGTGGACGCCGTCGAGCAGTTCCAGGTGGTGACGTCGGGCGGGCAGGCCGAGCTCGGCCGCGCGCTCGGCGGCTATATCAGCGTCGTGACGAGGAGCGGCACCAACGCCGTGCACGGCACGACGTACGGGTTCTTTCGCGACGACGCCCTCAACGCCGCCAACGCGCTCTCGGGCACGAAGCTGCCGATGGATCAGCAGCAGTACGGCGCCAGCCTCGGCGGTCCGCTGACGCAGAACCGCACGTTCTATTTCGCGAACTTCGAGCAGCGGCGGCTGGATCAGACTGGGCTGGTCACGATTGCGCCAGCGGACGTGGCCGCCATCAACGCCCGGCTCGTGCAGACCGGCTACCCAGGCTCGCCGGTCAGCACCGGTGTGTACCCGAATCCCGTGCACAGCGCGAACGTGCTCGGCAAGGTCGATCATCGGGTCGGCCGATCGGACCAGCTCACGCTTCGGTACAGCCTGTACCACGTCACGTCGGATCGCTCGAGAGGGTCGGGCGCTCTCAACGCCCCGACCGCGTCGGCCGGGCTCGACAACGTCGATCAATCCGTGGCCTTCGGCAACACCTGGACGCTGTCGCCGACCACCGTCAACGAAACACGCGCGCAGTTCGTGCACGGCGACTTGAAGGCGCCGCCGACCGATACCATCGGGCCGGCGGTGAGCATTGCGGGCGTGGCGAGCTTCGGCACGCTGTCGGGGAGCCCGACGCGGCGGCAGAACGGCCTCTATCAGATCGTCGACAACCTGTCGCACCAGGCCGGCGCGCACGCGCTGCGCGCGGGTGTGGACTTCGTGTTTAACGACGACACCATCACGTATCCCCGGTCCGCGCGGGGGAGCTACACGTTCTCGACGCTCGCCAACTTCCTCGCCGGCACCTACAGCGGATTCACGCAGACCTTCGGCAATCCCGTCGTGTCGCAGACCAACCCCAACGTCGGCGTCTACGCGCAGGACGAATGGCGGGCTGGGTCGCGTCTGACCCTCAACCTGGGACTGCGATACGACCTGCAGTTCCTCGAAACCATTCACACCGATACCGACAACGTGTCGCCGCGAGCGGGCTTTGCGTGGACGCCGACGGCCTCGCACGCGCTCGTGGTGCGCGGCAACGCCGGACTCTTCTTCGACCGGGTCCCGCTGCGCGCCGTGGCCAACGCCATCCTTTCCGCAGGCAACACGACGGAGCTGGCGAACCTGCATCAGCCGAACGTCTCGGGTCTCATCCCCACCCAGGCCGGCGCGCCCGTGTTCCCCAACATCCTGCCGGCGCAGCTGCTCACGACGACGCTGGTGGACTTCACGACCATGAACCCGGATCTGCAGAACGCCTATTCGCGCCAGGCGAGCCTGGAGGTGGAGCGGGCCCTTGGCCACGGCACGACGGTGAGCGCTGGTTATCAATATGTGCGCGGCCTCGGCCTGCTCATGTCGGTGAATCAGAACGTCCCCACGTGCGTGGCCGCCGGTACCAACAACGGGTGCCGGCCGAACACCGTCTATCGCAACAACAGTCAATACTCGTCGGCCGGCGATTCCAACTACCACGGCCTTCACCTGTCGCTGCTGCAGCGGCCGGTGTCGTGGGCGACGGCGCGCGTGAGCTACACCCTGTCGAAGTCGATGAACGATCTGGGGGAGGCGTTCTTCAGCTCGCCCATCGATCCGACGAACATCCGCCGCGACTGGGGGCGGTCCGACGACGATCAACGTCACCGCCTGGTCGTCAACGGGACCCTGAGCGCTCACGACTTTCAGTTGAGCGGGCTGCTGCAGTACTACTCGTCGCTGCCGTTCAACATCACCTCGGGGGCCACAAGCCTCCAAGGGACGACCGGACGCCCATTCGACGACGGCACGCCCAGCACCGCCAACTTCGACGTCCGGGCGGCGTCGTTCATCCCGCGCAACGCCGGCACGGGCAACGACTTCCTCAGCCTGACGCTTCGGGCGAGCCGCTCGTTCACGGTGAGAAACGGCGCCCGGCTCGAAGGGCTCGTCGAGGTGTTCAACCTGACCAATCGGGTCAACAACCTGACGCGCAATACCAATTTTGGCCCGGGGGCGTATCCGGCGAATCCGTCGTCCACGTTCAACCAGATCACCGCGGTGGGCGAGTCGCGTGCGGTGCAACTCGGCGTGCGTGTCAGATTCTGAGCAATTCCGCCGCCGATGGTGCCAGGATGCGGGCGAGTGCGGCTACTATGTAGGCAATGTCTCCGTCGGCCCCGCAGCCAGCTACTGCACCGGCTGCGGTTTACACCCCAGAACAGGCCCCGGCGCTCCTCGTGAGGCTCGGAGCTTGGGCATTCCGCCAACGATCGTGGCTGCCGGTGCCCCTCGGGCTGGCTGTTGTCGTGTTCCGGACCGGGGAGATGACCGGCCCGTGGCCGGTTGCCACCGGCGTGACGCTCGTGGCGGTCGGCGAGCTGCTGCGCTTCTGGGCCGTGCGCCACATCGGCACGATCTCCCGCACGCGTACATCCACGCGTCAAGGCCCGCTCATCACGTCGGGGCCGTTCCGCATCGTGCGCAACCCGCTGTATCTCGGCAACTGGATGATCTGGACCGGCCTGGTGCTGGCGTCGCGGCTGCTCTGGATGCTGCCCGTGGCGTGGGCCGTTTTCGCGCTGCAGTACGGCACGATGGTGATCTGGGAGGAGGCGCGCCTGCGCTCGATGTTCGGCCGTCAGTACGACCGCTACGCGCTCGACGTGCCGCGCTGGCTGCCGGTTCCGCCCAACGACCTCGCCCCGCTCCAGACCAGGCATCCGTGGCGCGCCGTCGCGTTCAGCGAGCGCGGCACGATCGCCGCCATCGCCCTGGTCGCCTCGCTCCTCGCCGTCAAAGCCCTCGTCGGCTGACCGGTGGGCACGACTCCAGGTTCGACTCAAGGACCTGGAGGCTCGGACACCCAGCTCGTCCGTGAACTTGGCGTCCGCCAGCTGGCCGCGCTCATCTTCAACTACATCGTCGGGGCCGGCATCTTCGTGCTCCCGGCGCTGGCGGCGAGCCGCATCGGCCCGGCTGCCGTACTGGCGTATCTGGTGTGCGCCGTCATCGTCGGCCTGATGGTGCTGTGCTTCGCCGACGCCGGAAGCCGTGTGGCGGCCACTGGCGGCCCCTATGCCTATGCGGAAGCGGCGTTCGGTTCGTACGTCGCGTTCCTCGTCGGCGCGCTCAACCTGCTGTCGGGCGTGCTCGCCGCGGGCGCGGTGTCGGGCCTCTTCGCGTCGTCGGTGCTGACGCTGCTCGGTGTCACCGCCCCGGCGGCCCGTCCTCTCGTGATGATCGCCGTCGTCGTCGCGGCCGCCGCCGTGAACATTCGTGGCGTGAAGGGCGGCGCCAGGCTCGTGGAAGCCGCGACGCTCGTCAAGCTCGTGCCGCTCGTCGCGTTCGTGCTGATCGGAGCGTTTGCGGTGCGCGCGCCGAACCTGGCCTGGCCCGAAACGCCTCCAGCCTCGGGCGTGTTCGCGACCGCGGGGCTGATCATTCTGGCGTTCCTCGGGATCGAGAGCGCGTTGCAGCCGAGCGGGGAAGTGCGCAACCCGGAGCGCACGGTGCCGCGCGCGGCGCTGCTCGCGATGAGTGGCGTGGTCGTGCTGTACGTCTCCGTGCAGCTCGTGTCGCAGGGCATTCTCGGCGCCGCGCTCGCCGGTGAAGGCGTCACCCCGCTTGCGACCGCGGCCGGGGCGGCCTTCGGACCGGTGGCGCGCACCATCATGCTGGCGGCGGCCGCGGCGTCGATGTTCGGCAATCTCTGCGGGGCGATCCTGGCGGGACCGCGATCGCTCTTCGCGCTCGGGCGTGACGGCTTCCTGCCCCGGGCGCTGGCGTCGGTGCACCCGGCCCGCCACACACCGCACGTGGCCATCGTGGTCTATGCCCTCGTGGGGTTGGCGCTCGGCCTGAGCGGGACGTTCGAGCAGATCGCCATCCTCGTCAACCTGTCCAGTCTGTCGGTGTATATCGTCGTCGCGCTGGCCGCCTGGCGTCTGAGGGCGCTGAACGTGCGTCTGGAGGGCGAGCCGTTCAAGCTGCCGGGGGGGCCGCTCGTCCCCCTGCTGGCCTGTGCCGCTATCGGTGCCGTCATCGTGGCGACCGTTTCGAGGGCCGAGGTCGTCGCACTGGCTCTGGCAGTCGCCGTGGCCACCGCCATCTTTGCGGCGCGCTCGCTGCGCACGAGCCGGTAGGCGGAGAAGGCAGAGAAGGCAGATAAGGTACGTGGCTGCCGGTCTTTAGACCGGCCAGGTCAACGCTTTCGCCCGGTTCACCGTCTGACGCTATGTGAGTAAACTCTCCAGCGTGCGCAGGCGTGCAGGGCTGATCACCGCCGTGGTCTTCGCGCTGGGGCTGACCGGCGCCGCGGCCCCCTCCGGGAGCGTGAAGCTCCCCGCCTCGCCGCTCAGCGAGGACGAGCGCATCCTGCACGTCCTGAACCGGCTGGGCTACGGGCCACGTCCGGCCGACCTGGCACGGGTGCGGCAGATGGGCGTCGCCGCCTACCTCGAGCAGCAGCTCCATCCCGACGCTCGGCCCGCGGAGACGCTGCGGGCCGCCCTGGCCGAGTACACCGTGCTCGACGCCAGCACGTCGCAGCTGGTGCGCGACTACCCACAGCCCACGCAGGAGATGCGGCGCCAGATCGCGAGCGGCGACATGACCCGCCGCGAGCTCCGCGAGCTGATGCCGATGGGCCGCCGCCCGCCGGCCATCACCGCGCAGCTCCAGGCCGCCACCGTGACGCGCGCGGTGGTGAGCGAGGCGCAGCTCGAGGAAGTACTGGCCGCGTTCTGGTTCAACCACTTCAACGTGTTCAGTCAGAAGGGGCCGGTGCGCTGGATGGTGCCGGCCTACGAGCGCGAGGCCATCCGTCCGCACGTGCTCGGCAAATTCCGGGATCTGGTGATGGCGACGGCGCGGCACCCGGCGATGCTCTTCTATCTGGACAACTGGATGAGCACGCGGGCGGACCTGGTGATGCCGCGTGGTCCCAACGCCGGGCGGGCGGCGGGCCTCAACGAGAACTACGCGCGCGAGCTGATGGAGCTGCACACGCTCGGCGTGGACGGCGGCTACACGCAGCAGGACGTCACCGAAGTCGCGCGCTGCTTCACGGGCTGGACCATCGATCGCCCGCGTGAGGGAGGGTCGTATCTGTTCCGGCCGCGGGCGCACGACCCCGGCAGCAAGCGGGTGCTCGGCCAGACGATCCCCGCCGGCGGCGGCGAGCGGGACGGCGAGCGCGTCATCGACATCCTGGTGCGGCATCCGTCCACGGCGCGCTTCATCTCCACCAAGCTGGCGCGGCACTTCGTGAGCGACGAGCCGCCCGCCGCGCTGGTGGACCGCATGGCGGCGACCTTCCGCTCGACCGACGGCGACATCCGCGCGGTGATGACGACGCTCGTCACCTCGCCCGAGTTCTGGTCGCGCGAGGCGTATCGCGCCAAGATCAAGACGCCGTTCGAGGTGGTGGTGAGCGCGGTGCGCGCGCTCGACGGCCGCCTCGAGGCGGGGCGCGGCCGCGCCGGCGGCGGCTTCCCGGCGGGCGGCGGCCTGGAACTGGCGCGCGAGATCGGCAAGCTCGGGCAGCCGCTCTACGAGGCGCAACCGCCCACCGGCTATCCCGATCGCGCCGAATCGTGGGTCAACACCGGCGCGCTGCTCGGCCGGATGAATTTCGCGCTGGCGCTCGCGCACAACCGCTTCCGCGGGGCGCCCGTCGATCTCGGCGGCGTCATCGGTCCGGTGGATCGGGCCCAGCCGGCGCAGGTGCTCGACAAGATGCTCTCGGCGGTGCTGCACGGCGCCGCCACCCCGCAGACGCGGACGGTGCTCACGGCGCAGCTCGAAAGCCCGGAGATCACCCGCACCACCGGCGACGACCGCGTGGCCAGCGACACCGACGTCGAGAAGCTGGCCGCGCTCGTCCTCGGGTCGCCCGAGTTCCAGAGGAGGTGAGCATGCACTCCTGCTCCTGCACGCGGCGGTCGTTCGTGAAGGGCGGCGCGCTCGCGCTCGTGGCACTCGGGGCCGCGCCGCGCTTCGTCGTCCGCACCGCGCTGGCGCAGGCGCGCGCCGCGCGCTCCAAGGTGCTCGTCGTGATCTTTCAGCGCGGTGCCGTCGACGGGTTGAGCATGCTGGTGCCGCACGGCGACCGCGACTACTACGGCGCGCGCGGCAGCATCGCGATTGGCCGCCCGGGCGCCGGGAGCGACGGCGCCCTCGATCTCGACGGGTTCTTCGGGCTGCACCCGTCGCTCTCGGGACTGAAGCCGTTGTGGGACGAGCGGCGCCTCGCCGCCGTGCACGCCGTGGGCTCGCCCGACACGACGCGGTCGCACTTCGACGCGCAGGACTACATGGAGTCGGGCACGCCCGGCGTGAAGAGTACCGAGGACGGGTGGCTGGCGCGGGGACTGGCGGCCCAACCGGCACCACAGGCGTCACCGTTCCGCGCCGTGGCGCTCGGCCCGGCGCTGCCGCGCGTATTGCGCGGCGACGTTGGCGCGGTGGCGATGACCAACCTCGCGGAGTTCGACGTGCGCGAGGCGGCCACACTGGTGGGCGGCCTGAACGCGAGCAAGGGCTTCGAGTCGCTGTACGAACAGGGCGTGCGCGACCTGCTGTATGGCACCGGCCGCGAGACCTTCGACGCCGTGAAGATGCTCAAGGCCGCGGACCCGCAGCGCATTCAACCCGCCAACGGCGCCATGTATCCGCGGGGCCGTTTCGGCGAGAGCCTGCGGCAGATCGCGCAGCTCATTCGCGCCGACGTCGGGCTCGAGGTGGCGTTTGCCGATGCCAGTGGCTGGGACACGCACGCGGCGCAGGGCAACGAGCGCGGCCAGCTGGCGACGCGGCTCAAGGAGTTTGGCGACGGCCTCGCCGCGCTCGATCGCGACCTCGGCGACCGCATGCGCGACGTGATGGTGCTCACGATGTCGGAGTTCGGGCGGACCGTGCGCGAGAACGGCAACCGCGGCACCGACCATGGCCACGGCACCGCCATGTTCGTGATCGGCGGCGGTGCGAAGGGCGGCAAGGTGTACGGCAAGTGGCCCGGCCTCGCCCGTGAGCAGCTGCACGAGGGGCGGGATCTCGCGGTGACCACCGACTTCCGGAGCCTCTTCGCCGAGGTGGCGGTGCGGCATCTCGGCACGCCGGCCGATCCGCTGTTCCCCGGCTTCAAGACCAGCAGCTATCCAGGAGTTCTGTCGTAGGGCCAACGGGCCGCCTGAAGGCGGCCCTTACGTACGCAGGCGGCCCGTTGCCATGGAACCACTCGCGCGCCGCGGTGTCTGATGTGGCGTGCGCACGCTTCAGGCGGACCTAAAGGTCCGCCTCTACGTACTGATTGCGGTCTTCCTCCTCGCGCCTGGGCTGTCTGGGCAGAACGCCCCCGCATTCGAAGTCGCGTCGATTAAGCGCAGCCCTGACGCGCCTTTCAGTTTTCCGGGGTTGATGCTGCAGCCAGGAGGCCGCGCCACCACGCCGGGAACGAATGTCCGCCAACTCGTGCTGGTCGCGTACGGACTGCAGGATCTGCAGCTCCTTGGCGGGCCGTCGTGGATGGCGAGCGACCTCTACACCATCGATGCGCGGGCCGGCGCCGGTGCCACGCGAGCGAGCGTACGGCTGATGCTGAAAGCACTGCTGGCGGAGCGCTTCCAGCTCGCCGCGCACACGGAGCAGCGCGAGCTCCCGGCGTTCTCGCTCGTGCTCGCGAATCGTGATGGAAAGCTTGGCCCGCGTCTTCGACGCTCGGGGCCCGAGTGCGCGCCGATTCAGACGCCGCCGGGCATCCCCCCGCCACCGCCGCCACCACCCGGCCCTGGTCCCGACTTCACGCCGGTGCAGGCGCAGGATCCGCTGGGACCCACGTGCGGCTACATTTCGTTTCCCGGGTGGATATCGGGCCGGCGGCTGACGATGGGCCACTTCATCACCGCGCTCACGCAGCTGACGCGAAGGCCGGTGGTGGACGAAACAGGATTGACGGGCGAGTTCGATCTCGATGTCACGTTCATGCCCGATCAACCCGTGACCTTGAACGGTGCTCCCGCTCCGCCGGCGCTCGCGCAGTCCGATCGTCCGTCGCTTCTCCCCGCGCTCCAGGAAGATCTCGGGCTCAAGCTCGAAGCCCGTCGCCGCACCGTCGACGTGCTGGTGATCGATCGCATCGAACGGCCAAGCGGGAATTGATCACCTGTGTTTTCGCTGTGCTTGACACCAGCACGCGAGAGGCGTATCCCTTAGGACATCGACAACCGTGACTCGGAAGTGAGAGTCACATACAGAAAGAGAGGTTGTCATGGAGGTGCCACCGGGCTCGTCGGGCGCGCCGGCAGCGCGCACCATCCGCTGACCCAAGCGCGCGGCTCAGCAACATCATAATTCTGGCTCTTGCCAGAAGGCGTGACAGGCTCACGCACTGAAACGCCCGCGACACGTCGTCCGACGCGTCCGGGCGTTTCGCGTTGTACGGGGGCCGGCTCTCGCCGGCCCGCTCTAGATGGTGCCAGTGGCCGTTGGACGCCGGAGCTTGTGATAGATGAACAGCAGAATCACCGCGCCCAGCGTGGACATCAGGAACCCGGCCGGCTCGCCAGGCCCGTAGAAGCCGAATGCTCGTCCGATGAATCCGCCGAGCACGGCGCCGGCAATGCCCAGCAGCATCGTGATGATGAACCCGCCGGGATCCCGCCCCGGCATCAACAGCTTCGCGATGATGCCCACCACGAGCCCGAAGAGAATCCAACCCAGTACGCCGAACATAACTCCTCCTCTCGCGCGCCCCCGATCAGGGGAGCCGCAGTACCTGCCCCGGCTTGATCAGATCGGGATCGCTCAGCTGATCCTTGTTGAGATTGAAGATCTTCATGTAGTCCGCCGCGCTGCCCAGTTGGTCCTTGGCGATACGGCTCAGCGTATCGCCCGACTTCACCGTGTACGTTTTGCTCGAGCTTGTGTCAGGCGTCCATGTGCGTCCGTCGTTCGCGGGCCCGCCCGTCACTTTGATGTCGGCGACGACGTCCTTCTGCCAGGTGGGAATAGTTTTGATGGCATCCCAAATCTGGTTCTTCTCTGCTTCGGTGGCGACGGTCCCCGTGAAGTAGAGCTTGCCGTCACGTTCCTCCGTGGTGCCGTGAAACTTGCCATCAGCCGTCTTGATGGCCCACTGGTACATTCCTTTTAAACTCACGAGCTCCCTCCTGCGTTCCGGCGTACTCGCCTGCGCATCTGCGTGCACGTTTCGCGCCGGAACTCGCGCAGTTGAGGTGAGTGGATGCCGATACAACGGGCATGGCTTATGCGCAGCGGCTGACGAACGCGCTGGTCGGGAGTGTGCTGGTGACGCTCCCGCTCATCGCCGCGTGCGGCGGCGCCACGCCGGTGGAGAAGCCCGGCAGTCGAGCCACCGTAGCCATCGAAGGCACGACCTACGCGGTGAGCGACGTGAAGTTCGCGTATCACCCGGGTGAGCAGGGCTCGTTCCGCATCGAGGGCCACGACGCCAGCCACGTCGACCAGGACTGTGTGCCTGGCGTACGCGGCGGCCTGGCGCTCCATGGTGTTCTGCCGCCGGGTGTGAACTCGCCTGTGGAGTTGGGCGACAAGGAAGTGCCTGTCGAGTTCTCCGGCGGCGGTGATCACAATTTGTGTTTCGCCGGCGCGAAGGGGATGCTCGGGGTAGAGAAGGGGACCGTGAAGTTCGGCCGCGTCTACGGCGGCGCCATCGCCTTCACGTTCTCGGGCGAGTTCAAGCGCTACAACGGCGAGGGTGGCGAGTCGGAATTTACTGTGCACGCCTCAGGCAGCGGCACGGCGGCAATCGAATAGACTCGGGGGAGTTTCTCTCTCCCGAGGGTTCCCATGCGTCTGCGCGGACTGCTGCTCACATCGACGATCGTCCTCGCCTCCGTCACGCCAAGCGCCGCCGCGATCATCGACTTCACGTCGCCGGACATCGCCGCCACGAGAGAATGCGAAGGCGCGGGCGCGCCACGGTTCGCGGCGCTGGAGCGCTACGAGGAGCTGGGCGTACGGGTCCTCAGCAACGAACTCCTCGGCAATCGTTTCCTCTGCGATCCAGCGCGCGCATTCGGTCAGTTCGGAGAGTGGCAGCCGCTCGTGCTGCAGGATGGCGACACATCCTTCGGACCAATCGTTTACTGGTGGAACGACGGCGCCTGGCTCGACGTGACCTCTTTGAATGGCCAGGCGATCCGCGGTGTCTATCTCACGATCGTCGAGAAGGGCCGGGCCGACTGGTGCAGCGAGATCATCCAGTCGACTCACGGTTCGATCACGCTCTGCGACGGGTTCGACGGCTACGTCTCGTTCGCCAACTACGGGTTTCCAGACGGGCTGACCAGCTTCCGTCTTGATTTTGGCGCCAGCGGCCGCCCGCACTTCCAGGACCCGTATGTGCTGCTCAACGCGATCGACGTGCCCGAGCCTGCCGGCCTGGCGCTGGTCGGCGTCGCGCTCGCCGCGGTGCGGCACCGTCGTCGAGCGCGCCACTAGGGCCTGTCAGCGGTTGTTCGATGTGCCGTTGTGATTGTCGGCGGCCAGCCATCTCTCGGTCGCGGGCGGCGAGAGCGTATCAGCCCAGATCAGCGCCCAGTGGGAGTTGGGGTTGAGATTCGCACCCCAGTTCTGACCGATGCACAGCAGGCCGTCGCCGTTCTTGTCCAACGCGCTCACGCCGGCAAGACGGTCTGCGATGAAGACGCCTTTGTCCAACCCTTGCTGAACGTACCAGGCGTCAGTGATCTGTGCCACCGACAAGGCCACCGCCTCCGCGGGGGACATGAGGCCGATGAACTTGGCGCCCGAGTTGTCGCCGGGATTGCCCCAGCCCGGGCACCCTGCCTTCTCTGATGCCTGTGCGGACAAGGTCGCGCCGGAAGCCACCGCGCCTCCGCTCTGCGTGGGGAGAGTGCTCGGCGCCGTCGGCGACGTGCCGGGCGCATTCTGACTGCAGGCCGCAACGCTCAAGGCCAATGCGGTGACTGCAAGCGCTCCTGCAGCGCGACTGGGGAATTCAAATGTCATTGAGGGACTCCTGGGGGCCCCTCCGAGCAAGGCCTGAGCCAGTTGTGGGACGTTCCCAGCATGGCCCGAAGCTCAAGACACTCTCGATTCCTACTCGGCTGTGGCGTGTCTAGCGCAAGTTTGTCCAGATGTTACCCGGTGACCGCCGCGGTCAGCCGGTCCATGTTCGGCTCGCGTTCGAGCGACTGCACGAGCGTGATCACCGACTCCGCCTTCTGCCGCGGCCACTTCGCAAACGCCGCGTTGCCGCGAAACTTGTCGGCCACTTCTTCGTAGCTCATTGGATTCCGCGGGTCTCCCTTGGCCGGCTCCGTTCGGGTGGAGAGCACGCGGCCGTCCTTCATGAACACCTTCAGCGTCGCCGCTTCTGCCAGCCCCGCCTGGAAGCCGCCCGCCTTGCCGGTATCAGGATCGACCACGTAGCGCACGCGCGCGACGAGATCCTGCACGTCGGCACGCTGCACGACCGCGTCGGTGAAGTGCTCCAGACCCGCCTTGCGCTCGAGCAGCAGGATGGCGACGGCAAACTCCATGCTGAACTTCGCCTCGAGACCCGTCATCGGACGATGACGGAAGAGCGTGTTGATGTTCGCCTGGTTCCCCGTGACCTCGGCGCGATCGACGCTGGTGGCCCGGATGTCGTGCTGCGCGATGAGCCGGAGCGTCGCGTCCATCACCGACTGCTGGATCGTGCCGCACGGAAACCGCTTGATCAGATCGCCCGGCGAGGCGAACATCCACGGCCGCCCGAGCCGCCCCACAATTGCCGCCGGCTCGAAGGCGCCGCCCGCGGCCTGATAGAACCCGAGCGGCGACTCGAGCACGTCGTCCGCGGCCGTCCAGCCGAACGACGCGAGGTCGGCCGCCGCCGATCCGCTTTCACCGGCGTGCCCGGCATGGAACGCCTTGGTCATCGATCCGTGGTTGCGGCGGATCCCGCTGGCCTGCGACGCCGCCACGCCGAGCGCGTACGCCGCTTGCTGTGCGTTGAGCCCGAGCAGCCTGGCGCACGCGGCCGCGCTGCCGAAGGCTCCGATCGTCCCCGTCGTGTGGAATCCGTCGCCGTCGTGGCGCGCCGGCATGGCGTCGCCGATCTTGCTCTCCACCTCGACGCCCACATGAAACGCCAGCATCAGATCCTTGCCGCTGCGCCGTCCCGTCTCGCAGAGTGCGAACGCTGGCGGCAGCGCCGGCGCCGCCACGTGGAGCGACGAGCCGGTGTCGTCGTAGTCGTCGGCGTGGATGGAGGTGCCGTTGGCCAGCGCCGCAAACCGTGGCGGTACTTTCATCGTGGTGCCGATGATGGAGGCCTTCCCTCCGGCACAGCCGAGCGAGCTGATATATCGGCGCAGCGGCGGCCCCAGGGTGGACGCTGATCCCGCGAGCGCCAGGCCGAAGCCGTCCAGAATCGTCTTCTTGCCGAGCGCGATGACGTCCGGCGGAATGTCCTCGTACTTCGTGTTGACGATGAACTCGGCGATGTAGCGGGTGAGACCGGGCGCCTTGGCGAGTTCCGCCGCCGCTGCGAGTGTGCTGGCGGTCGGCGTCCCGCCGAGGGCCAGGCCGGCCGCGGCGAACGGCGTCTTGAAAAAGTCGCGACGAATCATCTGCGTCGTCTCCGCCTGTGGCCGAAAGGCTACCACCTGTTCCATTTCTTCTCCCAGTCCTTCGCTTTCGGCCTCTGTTCACTGCGAACAGGCACCGCGTATGCACCACACAGTGGCGAGGGGCTTGTGACGCCTACCTGTACCACGCTACGACGTCGGATCGGCTCGTGCGAGCAGCTGTTGAATTTCCTCGACGCAGTTGCGATGCACCCACAAGCGCGCGGCATCATCGCGACAGCCAAAGCGGATCTTTACGCCGTGTCGAGTCGGCTCACGCGCGCTTCCGATGCCGCTGCACTCGACAGCTTCGATGCCTCGTTGTCCTTCGTCGAGACGCGCCTTGAACGCGTGCGCGAAGCGATTGCGGCCGCAGGCCCTTTGGCACTTCCGGAACCGCCTGAGGCCTGACTCGCGCCGGGAGCCCGTCGGCTCGCTCGATGTCGCGCCGGCCGCGCAATCGACCCGGCCCGTGATGGGGCTGCGAACGCCACCGCTGGTGTCGGTGTCGCCGGACGGTGCCGTGCATCTGCTGTTCGTTCGTGACGGCACGCTCATGGCGCAGGAGCTCGACACGTCGTCGATGACGCCGTCAGGCCCGGTGTCCGTCATCGCAGAACGCGTTGCTCCCGCTCAAGTGTCAGTCGCCGGCGACACGGTGGCGTTTCGTGAGCCAGGCGGGCCTGGGGGCGGCGTGCCCACCTGGTTCGCGCGCGACGGCCGCAGCATGGAGCCGGTCTTCACGACGCCGATACCGCCCGTCGTGTTTCCGCAGCTCTCTCCCGACGGGACGCGGATGGCGGCGATCAGCAGGGGCGCTCTCTGGGTCTATCCGCTCGACGGGCGTCCGCCGGTTCGTTTGACGTCGGGAAGTATCCTGTCGCCACGGTGGAGCCCGGACGGAGCGTCGATTGTCTACGAGCGATTCGGCGCCGTTGCGGGGCTTCAGGCCATCGCCGCGGACGGCAGCAGCTCCGTCCCGCGTGCGGTCAGCCCGTTGGGACACTTCCACGCGCACGGCTTCATCGATGGCGGGCGCGGGCTGCTCGCGACATTTCAACCGCCAGGGTCTGGAACGTGGCAGCTCGTGCAGATGGCGTCGTCAGGAACCGGGACGCCTGTGCGCCTGGGCGACATCGAGCTGCCGGATGGGGCCGCCGGTTCGGCGCTCTCGCCCGATGCCCGTTGGCTGGCGTACATCACCAACACCACGGGCAGCGCCGAATTGTGGGTACGACGCTATCCGACTCTCGATGGCGCCGTGCGCGTGTCGCCGAATGGCGCGATTGAACCGGTGCGGGCAAAAGACGGCCGCACGCTGTTCTATCTCGAAGGCGACAAGCTGATGAGCGTTCGCGTTGGCCCCGACACGCGGGCGCGGTTCGCGTACCAGGCGCCGGTGATGGTCTTGGAGAAGTCGTTCATACGAAGTGGTCAAGAGCCGTCGTACGACGTGGCGGCTGATGGCCGGCTGCTCATGCTCACCCGAGGACCTGCCGGACCGCCGGTGCCTGTCGAGGTGATCGTCAATTGGCGCAGGAGTATCACCAAGCCGGCCTCGCCGTAGATGCCAACGAAAAGGGGTTAGAGGCCCTTGCGTTCAGTCGCCGTCGTGCCAGGTGTAGATGGCGACGATGACCGTGATGTTGTCCCGGCCTCCGGCTTCGAGCGCGCGCGCCGTCAGCGCCTGGCAGGCATCCGCCGCCGTCGGCGCATCGGCCAGCAGCGTGCGGATGGTGTCGTCGTCCACGCAGTCCGTCAGGCCGTCACTGCACAGAAGAACGCGATCGCCGTTGGCAAGCGGCACTCGCTCGACGTCTACCTGCACCTCTTCGTTGGAACCGCCGACGGCATTGACCAGTATGTGCTTCGACGTGGATGTCTCGGCCTCTTCCTTGGACATCAGGCCGTTGTCGACGAGCATCTGGACATACGTATGGTCTCGCGTCAGCCGGTGCAGCTCGCCCGTGCGAAGCAGGTAGGCGCGGGAGTCTCCGACGTGTGAGATCTGGAGGACGCGACCGAGGTTCCGCGCCAGGGTCATCGTGCAGCCCATGCCGCGAAGCTCGGGATTCGCTTCACCGCCTGCGATGACCATCGCGTTGAGTTTCTCGATCCGGCCTTGCGAGCGCGACGCGGCCGCGTCGCGTGTGCGGTCGTCGATGCGGTTGATCCAGTCCGGCAGCTCCAACCCCAGGCGGATGAGTTCGCGAATCGCCAGCCGGCTCGCGACTTCTCCGGCGGCATGGCCGCCCATGCCGTCGGCGACGATCAGGGAATAGGTCGCATCATCCGCGCGCGCCGGCAGGTCCTCGGCGGGCAGGCTCGTGCTGACAGTTTCGAAGTACCGGCCGATCCTGCTGATCAGAAAGTGATCTTCGTTCGAGGTTCGCACGAGACCGGTGTGCGTGGCGCCGGCGGCCTCGACCGCCACGTGCTGCGCGAAGCGCACTGGCGATTCAGGCAGAATCGGTGGAGGGCCAGGCGGCGCAGTTGTTTTCCGAGCCGACGCCTTCCCCATTCGGAAACTATACTCGCCAGCGAGCTTGCGAGGAGATAGACGATGACGCTCACTCGACGCGAGTTCGTCCGATTGGCAGCGGCGATGGGGGCCTCGCTGGCGTGGGGCGGCTCAGCTCGAGCGTCAACCACCAGCTGGCATGAGCGGCGCGACTTCTATCCGGAGGGCGTCGCGTCCGGCGATCCCGATTCGAGCAGCGTCATCCTCTGGACTCGGCGGCCGTTCGAGTCGGGCGGCAGACGTGTGCTTACGGTGGAGGTTGCCGAGGATGATGCGTTCCGGCGGGTCGTCGCACAGGCGTCCGCGCCGATCTCAGCGGAATCGGATTGGACGACGCGCGTGCTGGTCGGTCGTCTCAAGCCTGCGCGCGTCTACTGGTACCGCTTCACCGATGGAGAGGGGAATGGGAGCCGCGTCGGCCGGACGATCACCGCGCCGCTGGCGAACGATCCACGGCCGGTCAATTTCGCCTTCGTGAGCTGTCAGGACGTCAATGAAGGCAAGTTGAATGGCTATCGCCGGATGATCTTCGAGGACGAGCGCGCGGCGCCCGCCGATCAACTTGGTTTCGTGCTCCACCTCGGTGATTTCATCTACGAGATCGTCGAATATCCCGACGAGCTCAAGACGCGGTACGACCGCACGATCTACGACGTCGCCCGGATTCCTGATGGCGGTCTCAGCGGAGTCGGCAAGTTCCATTACCCGCTGACGGTCGAGGGCTATCGCGTCGTCTACAAGGGCTACCTTGCCGATCCCGATCTGCAAGACGCGCGCGCGCGCTGGCCGTTCGTCTGCATCTGGGACAATCACGAATTCTCCTGGCAGGGCCGGCAGAGCATCGTCCAGGCCGGGGGGCCTCCGCAACCGGGCCAGACCGTCAAGGTCGCCGCCAACCAGGCATGGTTCGAATACATCCCTGCGCGCGTGAAGGCGCCCAGTGGATCGCTCGACACGTTCGGCACGGTGTCGGTGAAGAACGTGCCGATTGAAAAGTGGGACGACAGTTATCTCGGGATCGAACCCAACAACCTGACGGCCATCAACAGCCTGATCGCCTATCGGTCGTTGCGCTACGGCCGGCACCTCGATCTCATTCTCACCGACCAGCACAGTTTCTGCGGCGACGACCCGACCGACGCGGAGGGCGTCGTCAAGATCTACGATTCGGCGTTCAACGGGATGTTCTCCGAACCGGCGACGATCGCGCTCGATGCCGGCCGCACCTTCAACGGCGGGAACCCGCCCGCCGAACTCGGCTTCGGCGATATACGCATCCCGAATCCGCGAAAGGATTCAGCGCCGCGCACGATCCTCGGGACCCGTCAGAAGCAATGGTTCATGGACCGGCTCCGCCGGTCCGCGGCCACCTGGAAGATCTGGGGCAATTCGCTGGGTGCTCTCGATCTGCGGGCCGACCCGCAGAACCTTCCCGATGGACTGACAAACAAGAAGTGGCCGGCCGACACGTTTGCGGTGCTCAGCACCTACGACTATGGCAGCGCCTACCACGAGCGTGGCGAAATCTACGACCTGGTCCGCGACGCGAAGATCACCGGATTCGCGATCGTGTCGGGCGACCGTCACGCGTTTTGGGCCGGCTATGCCGCCGCGCAATTGCCGCCAGCCAAGTTCGAGCCGGTCGGGATCAGTTTCGTCGGCGCCTCGCTGGTCAGCCCTGGAGCGATGGAGGGTTTTGAGCACGGCCTTCGCAAGGATCATCCGCTGCGTGCGCTGTTCCTGGCCGATCGGCCGGCGGGGAAGCCCGAATGGACCTACAACATGCTCCTCAAGCACGGCGTCCGCTCGTGCCTGGAATACGCCAGGAGTTTCGATCTGAAGCGCGCGCACGCCGTCTCCAATCCGCAACTGGCCCCACACGTTGAATTCGTGGATACGGGCGGTCACGGCTATGCGACCGTGCGGCTGACCAGCGATGAAATGCGGACGGAGTTCGTCTGCATTCCACGCCCGGTCACGCGGAGCGATCGTCCCGACGGCGGTCCTCTTCGCTACCGGGTGGTGCACACGGCGTCCCTCTGGAAACCGGGCGAGCGGCCTGTGCTGCGCCAGCAGGTCATTGAGGGCGATCCCGGCCTTTCGATCTGAGATTAGGGCGGTCTGAAGACCGCCCTCTACGTAGCGAGTTAAGATTCGCGAAAAGGAGACCCTGCAATGGCAATGACACAGTGGCACGTAGGGCGGCGCGACTTCTTGGGTCTCGGTTCACTCGCCACTGCGGGTGTGCTGCTGGACGGCTTCGGCCGCCCGCTGTGGGCGCAGGACGCTCGAGGCCTGGCGATGTCCGCGCCGGTGCCGACGGCCCATGGCCGCGTCCGAGGCCTGGTGCGCTACGGCGTAAACCAGTTCTACGGCGTTCCGTATGCGGCCTCGACGGCGGGCGGCAACCGCTTCATGCCACCGCAAAAGCCCACGTCGTGGACCGGCGTGAAGGACTGCTTCCAGGTGGCCAATCGGGCGCCGCAGGATCCCGACGGGCCGATCTCGGAAGTGTTCGCGTTGGATCGTCGCGAGCCGATGGGCGAAGACTGCCTGGCGATCAACGTCTTTACGCCGGCCCTCGGCTCCGGCAATCGTCCCGTGATGGTGTGGCTGCACGGCGGCGGCTTCTCCGGGGGCTCGGGAAACTGGCTCCTGTATGACGGCACCAACCTCGCCCGCAAAGAGGACGTCGTGGTGGTGTCGGTCAACCACCGCTTGAATCTCTTCGGCTTCCTCCACCTGGCGGGCCTCAACGCCGGCGAGAAGTGGAACCAGGCGAGCAACGCCGGGATGCTCGACATCGTCGCGGCGCTGCAGTGGGTGAAGGAGAACATCAGCGGTTTCGGCGGCAACCCGGGCAACGTCACCGTGTTCGGCCAGTCGGGCGGCGGCGGCAAGGTCACGACGCTGATGGCGATGCCAGGGGCCAAGGGTCTGTTCCACCGCGCGATTGCGCAGAGCGGCTCGGCCCTCCGAGGCACGACCCGCGAAGCGGCGACCCGCGGAGCGGAACAGTTCCTGACCAAGTTGGGGCTCAAGAGCACTCAGCTCGACCAGCTGCAGCAGATGCCGTGGGAGAAGGTGCAGGCGGCCTACTTCGCCGAGCCGCGGATCCAGGGCCTGGGCACCGGGCCGGTGGTCGACGGCACGTCGCTCACGCGGGACCAGTGGACGCCGGACGCGCCGCCGTATTCGGCGGACGTACCGCTGATGGTGGGCTCGGTGGAAACCGAGGACGCCTGGAACGATCCGCCGCCGCCGCTCCAGATGTCCGAGGAGGACATGCTGACGCGGGTGAAGCGCATCGTTCGCAACGACGACGCCAAGGCGCGAGAGCTCGTGGCGCTCTATCGCGACAAGCACAAGGGCATCACCAACACCGACGTCTGGCTGGTGATGAACGCGGACAACACGCGGCGCGCCAACGCGCAGCTGCTCAGCGAGCTGAAGACGGCGCAGGGCAAGGCGCCGGCGTATCTCTACTACTTCACCTGGCGCTCGCCCGTGCACCTGGGCCAGATGAAGTCGTACCACACGCTCGACATCCCGTTCGTGTTCGCCAACGTGGACGTGGCTGCGTCGATGACCGGCTCGATGAACAACCGCTATGCGCTCGAGCACCGCATGAGCGCGGCGTGGGCGGCGTTTGCCCGCACCGGCAATCCGAACCACCAGGACCTGCCGCAGTGGCCGGCGTTCAGCGCTTCCAGCTATCCGACGATGGTCCTGAACGACGAGTGCAAAGTGGTGAACGACCCGAACAAGGAAGAGCGCCTCGCGCTCAAGGCGGTGCGGGCCGGCGGCACCGCCACCGCCGGAGCGTAAACGGCCGACGCGCCCGCTCGTATACTTGTTCCAGAGGAACTATGACGCAGGGGAACATGTCCATGTCACACAAAGTCGTGCGGTCGATCATTTTCACAGCGGTTCTTGTTGGTCTCGCCGTACCGGCGCTGGCTCATCACAGTTTCGGTGAGTTCCAGATGGACACGCCTCTGAAGCTGACCGGAACCCTCACCGACATGCACTTCGTCAACCCGCACTCCTACATGGAGATCGACGCGGTCGACGCGAACGGCAAGAAGGTGCACATGCGCTGCGAGATGCGTGCGGCGACGCTGCTGAAACGGTCCGGCTGGTCCGCCGAGATGTTCAAGGTGGGCTCGCGCGTCGAGATCGAGGGGCACCCGCATCGTTTGGATCCCCATGCCTGCTACATCGAGAACTTGAAGATCGGTGACGCGCCCACGTTGAATCGCAACGATCAGTTCGAGTCGAAGACGAAGGTCGATACCTCGAAACGCCAGGCGCGCCTGGCGGATGGGCAGCCGAACATCAGTGGCGACTGGGCCGTCGAGCAACTCGTGCTCACCGTTCCGCCGAGCGGCGGCAACGGCTCGATGATTCCGAAGAGCATGTCGAAGGACTTCGCGGCCGGCAAGATCACCTTGCCGCAGGTGCAGGCCACGCAGCCGCCGCGGCCCAGAGCGGTATACACGGACGAGGGCAAGAAAGCGGCCGCCGCGTTCCAGGCCCGATCACCGAAGGACAATCCCTGGTTTGCCTGCAAGCCCACGAGCTTCATCCGGGACTGGACGGCGGATTGGCCGATCAACCGGTTCGAGCAGAAGACGGCGAACGGCGAGAAGGTCATCGACATCACCTACGGTCTGTACAACTTCGAACGCCGTATCCATGTCGGCATGGCCAAGCATCCGGACCATCTCAAGCCGAGCTACGCCGGCCATTCGATTGGCAACTGGGAAGGCAATACGCTCGTGGTCGACACCGTGGGGTTCGCCGCGGGCGTGCTGTCGCCGCCGACGCGCAGCAGCGAGCAGATGCATATCGTCGAGCGCTTCACGTTCGATCCGCAGAAGTTCTCGCTGCGGCGCGACTACTCCGTGACGGATCCGGTGTACCTGGCGGCTCCATACGAGAGCTACGACGTTATGTATCTCTCGGACGTGCCGTTTCAGAAGCAGCAGTGCAAGGACATGACGCCGGAGTTCCAACAGAAGTAGGCACGCAACGGACTCGATCACGCCTGCGATGACAACTGCCGATAGAGCCAGGCCTTTGCCAAGGCCCATTCGCGCTCCACGGTCGCTGGTGAAACACCGAGCGCTTCGGCCGTCTCGTCGATGTTGAGCCCCGCGAAGAATCGCAGCTCCACGACCCGGCGCTGACGGTCATCGATTACCGAGAGCGCACCGAGCGCCTGGTCGAGGGCAAGCACGTCCACGCTCGACGGCTGGGCGACCGGCGGTACGTCGTCCAAGCTCACCATGGTGACCCGCCCGCCCCGTTTGTCGGCGTGTTGCCGGCGCGCCTGATCGACGAGGATCTGGCGCATCAGCGTCGCCGCCAACGCAAAGAAGTGTGTCCGGTTCTTCAGCGTCATGCGGTTCACATCCACGAGTCGCAGGTAGACCTCATGAACGAGCGCCGTCGACTGCAGTGCCTGCCCTGGAGATTCGCCCCGGAGCCGGCGGCGCGCCACGCGGCGTAGCTCGTCGTACACCACCGGGATCAGGCGGTCGAGCGCCGCGGCGTCTCCCTGGCGCCAGGACAGGAGCAGTTCAGTGACTTCGTGCACGTGGAGCAGGCCGTTTCCGGCTTGTGAGGGAAAAGAGCGCCCGTTTGCGCTTCATATGCTACAGGACGGAACTGTCAAGCAAAGGAGCCTTATGAGCACCACTCGCACTCGCAGGCGCGTCACCTCGTTGGCCGGAGCCATCATGCTGCTGCTCCCGGTGTCTCTCGCTGTGGCACAGGGCCGCAGCGACCTGAATCGGCCCATCGAAGTGACCTACACGAAGTGGGTAACCACGTCGCCTCTGATGGAGGGCTACTGGGGCGACGACCTTGCGAACAAGTTCGTCGGCGAGGTCTTTCAACGGCAAGTAAGCGTACGGCAAGCTGACCACTGTTTCCTGCCTGCGCCAAGTTGCGGCCGCATCATCCGGCTCGAGGCGTTCTATGAGATCCAAGCCGGGGACCATTCGTTTACCGCGCTGATCCGGGGCGGGACAAGCGGCGACACGGGTGCGGCCGTGCTGGACGGCACCGTCCTGTTCGGGTGGCGTGTCGGAGCCCCGGTGCACGTGGAATTCCAGACGATACCTGGGACGATCGGCTGCGTGGGCGCACCGCTGGGCGCGACGTGCTTCCAGGGAACGATCCGCGTCGGCCCCGCCCCGCGGGACTGAACGTGTGGCGTCATGACGCCGCATGCGTCATTCGGCGGCTGGGTTGCTCAGGTGGCAACCCAGCGAATGCCCCTCAATGCAGAGGTATCCGAAAAAGATTGCGCTGCAGGTCGGTCTTGGTAAAAACGAATGTCGAAGGGTCGGGCCCCGTCAGCAGAGAACCGTGCTCGATCACTCGTGTGCCCGGGAGTCCGGCGACCGCGGCCGCCACGTTGATTCCGGACGCTGGTAGTTCCGGCAACGCTTTGCCCGCCGGCACGGGAATCGCGAGCACCTTGCCGGGAGTTCCCGGAGAGATCGCCGCGGCGCTCGGGTCGAGCGACACATAGAAGAACTTCCCGTCGGAAGACCATCCTGCCTGGCAGGTTGGCGCACAGATCTTCCTGGCAGGAGCGTTGCCGCGGATGGGCACGGCGAGCGTCGCAGGAATAGCATCCGCGCCAGCTCCCGGTGACCCCACGAGCACCCATTCACCGTCGGGCGACACGCCGCCCTTGTCCAGGACCGGCACCGTCGTGATTTGCTCTCGTCCCCCTCCGTCCTTCTGGATTCGTATCAGCAGGTTCGTCTTCTCCTCCAGCGACCGGAAGATGAGATGTCCATCGCCAGCGAAGGACACCTGGTCTCCGGCTGGTGCGATCTGGCGAGGTGGTGTGCGCCGGTCGAGGGAGGCCAGCCCGATCCGCGGCTTTCCACTGCTGTCCGTCGTGGTGAAGGCCACTTCCTTGTCGTCGCTCGAAATGTCGTAGTCCGTGACAGAGACGCCTGGCAGCGGACTGTCGGTCTTCCCCGAAGCAAGGTCCACCGAGCGCAATTCGGATGACGAGGACATCCAGCCGAATCGCGACAACACCCAGTCCCGCACCAAGAGGAAGAACACGCGGGTGCCGTCACGGGAAAGGCGTGGAGACGCGGCGTAGCCTTCTGACGAGATCGCCCGCTCGCCGGCCGCATCGTGAATCCAGATTGCGCTTCGACGCGTCCCGACCGACGTCACCAACGACCGGCCGTCCGGCGCCACTGCAATCCCCTCTTCTTCGAGCGGGCCGAACGTAATCTGCTCCGGTGCCCCGTCAGGGAACCTCTGGCGCCAGAGGTGCGACGTGCCTCCAACGGTCGCACCAAAGTACATCCACGTTCCGTCCGGAGACCACGCGGCTGACGTGCACGGGCCCGGAGGTCCGACCTGTCGACCGCCAGAATTTCCGTCAAACGGTATCAACCGGCACCGTTCAGTAAACGCGTGGGCGCCGACCATTTCGACCACAAGCACCCACTGACCGTTCGGCGACGCATAGGAGTAGTGCGCCATGGCGTGCTCGTTCGGCTGTAGATAGATTCCCCGCGAATCCGTCCGGCTCTCCATCGCGGTCACAATTCCCATGTGCAAGCCGGTCTTGATCTCGGAAAACATGACCCGATGATCGGCAATCCAGGTGAGTCCGGACGCATTGGGCAGGAACTGGCTCGGCTGGCCTCCGAGCACCGGCACGGTCCACGTATCCCATACACCTGAAGTCGGCCAGTAGGTATACGCGATCCGCGATCCGTCCGGCGTAAACACCGGTGCGTACTTGCGCCCTGCGTCATTGGTGAGCTGTACCGACTCACCGTTCGGGAGCAGCTTGACGTAGATCTGGCCGCGGCTCAGGAAGGAATCCTCGCCGCGCTTGAATGTCACCATTCGTCCGTCCGGCGACAGGCTGGGCGCCACGGCCGAATCGGTAAAGTTCGTGAGCTGCGTGTACTCCGATGGTGAGGTCACTGGCGCTGACGGTCTCGTCGAATAGAACACCCCGATCCCCGCTGCGACCACCAGAAGCGCCGCGATGCTCACCCAGACCCCACGAGAGGTCGGACGCGAACGGCGCGGAGGCGCGGCAACGAGTGCCTCGAGTTCGACTCGCGCTTCACCGATGTCTCTGAGACGCTGTTTCAAGTCTTTGTCGAGGCACCGGCGCAGCAGATGCTTGACGCTCGTCGGCGTGTCGGCCGGCAGCGCCCGTACGTCCGGCTCACGGTCGAGAACTGCCGCGATCGTGTCGGAAGTCGTTTCGCCGGGGAACGCCGGCTGCGCCGTCAGCATCTCGTAGAGCACACATCCGAACGCCCAGATGTCGCTCCGTTTGTCGACCGCCACTCCTCGGACCTGTTCGGGACTCATGTACGCCGCCGTCCCGAGGATGACGCCTGCTTCCGTCGGATGCGCGGCGGGAGCCGGCGGGTGTGTCGCGTCCAGACTCGCGCGGCTGGTCGGGTCGAGGGCCTTCGCCAGCCCGAAGTCCAGCAGCTTCACCGTGCCGTCCTCGCGCACCTTGACGTTCGCAGGCTTCAGGTCGCGATGGATGATCCCCTGTTCGTGCGCGGCTTCGAGCGCCTGGGCAATCTGCGTCGCTATCGAAAGCGCCTCACCGACTGGGATCGCCGCGGTCGCGATCCGATCGGCGAGCGTCGGGCCCTCGACGAGTTCCATGACCAAGGCTCGTACGCCGGCGTCTTCGAGGCCATGAATCTGCGCGATGTGCGGATGATTGAGCGAAGCGAGCACACGCGCTTCACGACTGAAGCGCGCGAGGCGAGCGGGATCGTCGGCAACGGCCGGCAGCAGGACCTTGATCGCGACGTGGCGATTCAGCTTCGTGTCGAGGGCTTTGTAGACCTCGCCCATCCCGCCCGCGCCGATCCATGCCTCGATCTGATACGAGCCGATCCGCTGGCCCTCGAGATCCTGTGCCGCGAAGGCGTCCTGGATCTGAACCGCAACAGGCGTTTCGAGGAAGCTCTTGGCGCGCTCGTCCGATACCAGGAGCGACTCCACCTCGTGGCGCAGAGCCTGGTTGCCTCCGCAGGCTTCGGCCAAGTACGCCGGGCGTCGCTCCGCTGGGAGCGCCCGCGCGCCCGCGAACAGCTCTTTCAGGCGCTGCCGGTCATAAGGGGGGAGTGCCACGTGCGGGGAAGTCTACTCCCCAGGTGCGGCGTGCGGATTCTGGCTTGCCTAGCCGACGCTCAGAACGAGCGTCGATCCGAGCTGTGGTCAAAACTGGGGTCAGTTCCGCCTGCGATCCTCTCTCGTCCCTGACACTCACGCGCGGGGCCCGAGCATCGGGCTCGGCTGAGAGCGGCGCCCTTCACCGCTTCGGTCAGCGCTGGCCTTCGAGGCTTCGATGCGATTGATCACTTCCAAGTACGCCCGCGCGGCGGCTTCGAGAATATTGGTGCTGATGCCCGCGCCGCGATAGGTACGACCGTTGTGTTCAACGGTGAGCAGGGCTTCGCCTTGTGCGTCCTCGCCGACGGTCACGCTGTGCACTTCGAACGTCCGAACCTGGACATGAATGCCGGTCGCATGGTCGATGGCTTTGACCACGGCATCGACGGGTCCGTCGGCGGTTTGATCATGGGTTACGACACGCCCATCGGTGTGCGCGAGCCTGATCGTCACGCGCGCCGGTTGATCGTCGTGTGTGGCGACGCTCAGAGACTGCAGCGACCACGGCCCCGCGGCGTCGTTGTCCGAGCGCATGACCAGCGCCTCGATGTCGCCGTCGAAGAGCTCCTTCTTCTTGTCGGCCAACGCCTTGAAGTCTTCGAACAGTTGATTGAGCTCGGCGTCGCCGATGTCGAAACCGAGCTCCTTGACGCGCTCGCGAAACGCGTGTCGGCCGCTGTGCTTGCCGAGCACGAGGTTGGTCCGCGACAGCCCGACATCGTGAGGCCGCATAATCTCGTAGGTCGAGTGATGCTTGAGCATGCCGTGCTGATGAATGCCGGCTTCGTGCGCGAACGCGTTCTCACCGACGATGGCTTTGTTGCGCGGAATAGGCATGCCGGTGATCTGCGACACAAGACGACTGGTTGGAAAGAGCCGTGTCGTATGAATCCCGGTATGCACGCCGAGCACATTCTCGCGGGTTTTGATCGCCATGACGACTTCCTCGAGCGAGCAGTTGCCGGCACGCTCGCCGATGCCGTTGACCGTGCACTCGATCTGCCGTGCCCCGGCGCGCACCGCCGCCAAGCTGTTTGCGACCGCCATCCCCAAGTCGTTGTGGCAGTGAACGGACAGCACGGCTCGATCGACGTTGCGCACGTGGCGTGTGAGGTACGAAAACACTTCAAAAAACTCTTCTGGCACCGTATAGCCGACGGTATCGGGGACGTTAATCGTGGTGGCGCCAGCGTCGATGGCGGCTTCGACGACCTCGGCGAGAAACTCGAGTTCCGTACGCGAGGCGTCTTCCGGCGAGAATTCCACATCGGCGCATAGACTGCGTGCGAACGTCACGCCCTCGACCGCCATCTGGACGATCTCCTCCTTCGCCATGTTGAGCTTGTGTTCGCGATGAATGGCGCTGGTGGCGAGGAACACGTGGATTCGTGGACGCGCGGCATCCTTCAACGCGCGCCACGCGGTGTCGATGTCGTCTCGCGTGCAGCGCGCGAGACCCGCGATGATCGGGCCGTGGACTTCGCGAGCCACGAGATTCACCGACTCCCAATCGCCGCGCGAGGCGATCGGGAAACCCGCTTCGATGATGTCGACCCCGAGCTCCGCGAGCGCCTTCGCAACCCGTAGCTTTTCCGTCTGCGTCATGCTGCAGCCGGGAGACTGCTCGCCGTCGCGCAGCGTGGTATCGAAGATGAGGACGCGGTTGTCGGTCATCGTTATCTCGACGATGGCGCGGTACAGGCGAAATTCGCGGCGTCGTTCACGTCGCCCGAGCCGCGGTATTTCGCCACCTGCGGATACGGGCATAGCGGCCGAGTGAGCGGCTTGGACGGATCATCGGCGGCGCGGCCGGTACCGACGAGCCGTTCTGGCGCGACGCCTTGCTCGACCCAACGCTCGAGCGCCGTGAAGATGTCGCGCTCGGGATCGCGGCGCGTGGCCGCTCCACCGCCGCCGTTGCCGAAACTGTTCGGGCCGGCGCCGCCACCGCAGTGCCCCATCCCGGGCACCATGAACAGCCGGTAGAACTCTTCGGCCGGCGGCGCGCCGGGTGTGCGCGCATCCGGATATGTCGAGAGGAACGCGCGCACCGTCTCGTAGTACTCGATCGAACTCGACGCGGGAATCGCGGCATCCCCCCACCCGTGGTACTGAATGAGCTTCCCGCCCGATGCGCGGAACGACCGCAGGTCAGGGCTGGTCGCGTTGAGGACCGGTCCGGCCTTCGCATCCCCGAGGCGAACGTCGCGATCGAAGTCGAGCATCCGGAAGTTCCACTTGGGGTTCTCGAATACCGCTGCCCCGTAGTAGCTGTTGCCGAACATGAATTGGATGGCACCCGCCGGGTTCGCCGGCGCGATCCAGGCGGCCCAGCCGCCCGCCACCGCTTCCGTGCCGACCGGCTGTCCAACGAAGAGCCGTTCCTGCGTGCGCGGATTGCGCGGCCCCTGGTAAATCTGCTGGAGCGCATCGACCTGAGCTTTGGGCAGACACTCGGCCGCGTCCGCTCCCTTGCAGACGAGCACGGCCGGATCGAACGTGCAGGCGCGCGGATCCTCGATCGAGCCGTCGGCCACGCCGTCGAGGCGATCGCAACTCGCCATGACGGCGCGCTGGATGACGGGCAGCTTGGCGGGGGGGATCGCGCTCTCCGGCGTCGCCAGGAGCGCGCGCTCGTTCCAGACGAATGCGGTGAACAGGCGCGACCAGTTGTTCGCCGGAGCGCCAGCCAGGATGCCGTTGAAGTCTTCTGGAAAGCGCTGCGCCTCCATCAGCGCTTCGCGGCCGCCGTCGGAGCAGCCGTTGAAGTAGCTCCGCTCCGGATCCCGCCCGTAGAACGCGCGGACGATCGCTTTGGACTGCACCGCGGTCTCATGGACGGCGCGATACCCGAAGTCGATCAGTTTCTCGGGATGGCCGATGGCCCAGTCCGCGCCGAGGCCACCTTCATGGCCGTTATCGGTGCCGGCGACGGCGTAGCCGCGGCGTAAGGGCTCTGCAAAGGAGGCGGTGTTGATGGCGCCTGCCCAGCCGCCGTTGCCTTCCTGCCGGTACTTGGTGTTCCAGGCGGACGCCGCCGGTAGCCAGAGGGCGAACTTGATATCGGAATCGCGGCTCGCACGTATGACGCCGCGAACGTCGCAGTGCGCGGGCACCGTGCCCGGCCCCGCCGACGGCACACCCGGAGCGGCAGGCGCTGGTGCGGCGCCTTCCGGCACGCTCTTCGCCGAGGTGATGAGCGTGTAGGGCAGCTTCAGGTTCACCAGGTCTTCGCACCCCTGCTGCGCATATGCAGCGTCGCCGCAGAACACGATCGCCGCCGGTATGAGCCACGCAATTCGTTTCAGCACGTCGTCTCCTCTCGCCGACCTCAGGTCGGCTCCACATCGGTCACACGAGTGAGGGCCAGTTCCGCCACGGTCATCTCCCGCATTTTGAACTTCTGAACCTTGCCGGTAACCGTCATCGGGAATTCAGTGGTGAAGCGGATATATCGTGGGATCTTGTAGGTGGCGATCTGGCCGCGACAGAACTCGCGCAATTCCTCGGCGGTCGCGGTGACTCCGTCGCGCAGCCGGATCCACGCGCACACCTCTTCGCCGTACTTGTGGTCCGGCACGCCAATCACCTGCACGTCGCTGACCTTTGCGTGGGTGTGCAGGAACTCTTCGACTTCACGGGGATAGACGTTCTCACCGCCGCGGATGATCATGTCCTTGATGCGGCCGGTGATCGACACGTAGCCCTCATCGCCCATGACGGCGAGGTCGCCAGAGTGCATCCAGCGCGCCGCGTCAATCGCGTTGGCGGTTGCGGCGTCATCGTTCCAGTACCCGAGCATCACAGCGTAGCCGCGCGTGCACAGCTCTCCTGGCGTGCCGCGCGGAACGATCACGCCCGTGTCCGGGTCGACGATCTTGCATTCGAGGTGTGGCAGCACGCGGCCGACAGTCGACACACGAAGATCAATCGGATCATCGGTCTCGGATTGGAACGACACCGGCGACGTTTCGGTCATGCCGTAGCAGATGGTGACCTGCGGCACGTGCATGCGGCCTATGACCTGGCGCATGACGTCAATCGGACAGGGAGCGCCGGCCATGATTCCGGTGCGCAGCGTCTCGAGCTGGATGCTGCCGAAGCGGGGATGGTCCAGCTGCGCGATGAACATCGTCGGCACCCCGTAGATGGAGGTGCAGCGTTCGGCCTCGATCGCCCGCAGCGTTGCGCCCGGATCGAACGACTCGCCAGGGATGACGACCGCGCTGCCGTGGGTGACGGCCGCCATGTTGCCGAGCACGCAGCCGAAGCAGTGATAGAAGGGGACTGGAAGGCAGATCCTGTCGCGGTCCGTGTAGCGCAACACTTCGCCCACGAAGTAACCGTTGTTCAGGATGTTGTGGTGCGAGAGCGTGGCACCTTTCGGTGACCCCGTCGTCCCGGAGGTGTACTGAATGTTGACCGCGTCGTCGAACTGCAGCGTCGCTTCTCGCGCCTCGAGCTCGTGCGCGGCGATTCGATTGCCGAGATCCAAGAAGTCCTTCCAGGTGATCCCGCCCGGCTCACGGTCGGTGCCCAGGTAGATGACACGGCGAAGCGCCGGTACCCGTTGCGCCTGGATCGGCCCGCTCCCCGTCGCCGTGAGTTCCGGCATGAGCGTCAGCATCATCTCGACGTAGTCGGTCGAGCGGAACGCACGGGCGGCAACGAGCACGCTCACACCCGAGTGGGTCAGCGCGTATTCGAGCTCTCGCAGGCGGTAGGCTGGATTGATGTTCACGAGGACGGCGCCGGCTTTTGCCGCCGCGTATTGCGTGACCATCCACTCCGCGCGGTTGCCGCTCCAAATCCCGACTCGGTCGCCGCGTCGGACCCCAAGCGCGATCAGCGCGCGGGCGGCACGATCGGCCTCGTGGCGAAGCTCTCGGTACGAATAGCGCAGCTGCTGATGGCATGACACGAGCGCGTCGCGGCCGCCCCAGCGTTCGGCCGCGCCGTTGAGGGCGCCGCCGATGGTGTCCGCGATCAGAGGCGTGGTGCCGACGCCGTGAACGTACGAGAGCATCACCTGGCGGCCCTGATGGCGATCGGGGCCGTTCGCGGCGCGCGGTCCTCGCCGGCGCACCGCAGGGCCTCGATAAAGTCCCCAACAGCCGTTCGTGGTCCGTCGTTCCCGCGGTACACGAGCGTGCGCGTGTTGGCTGCGCGTAGCGCCGGGAGAGGAATCGCAACCAGGCCGGCAGGGGTGAGGCTCGACACGGCGGCGCGAGGAACGAACCCAACGCCAAGCCCGTTGGCGACCGCGTGTTTCAGACTGTCGAGACCCGGCATCACCACGAACACCCCAGAAGGAGGGGCGGCATTGTCGGTGGATCTCGACGTGACCACCGCCGGCAGCGGCAGGCCAGCCAGCGTGACGAGCCGCTCGGAATGGAGAACCGACGCCGGCAGCTCGCGCCACGAGGCAAACGGGTGGCTCGTCGGCAGCAGGGCGCAGAAGCCGCCAGACAGGACCGGGACCGGCACGGAGCATAACGGCGCCGGTACACCTTCCCTCGTTGTGACGCCAATGTCGATGGTCCCGGTTCCGACTTCCGAGAGGATATCCACGTCGGCTACGCGTCGAAATTCGACACTGATGTGGGGCCGCTGGAGGAGAAATGCCGACAACGCCGGGAGCAGGATGTGCGCGTCGGGTTCGTCGCCGCCAATCCGCAGGACCGCGCGGTCCCGCTGCGCCAGCTGCCGGACCGTCGCCATGGCTTCGTCGGCCATTCGGAGCAATTGGATCGCTTCTGGCAGCAGCGCACCACCGGCCTGTGTGAGCTTCGCGGACTTCGTGCTGCGATCGAACAGAAGCTCGCCCAGATCCTCTTCAAGGCGGCGGACAGCTTGACTCACCGCCGGCTGGGTCCGACAGAGTTTGACGGCTGCCCGCGAGAAGCTGTGTTCGGTGGCGACTGTGACGAAGACTTTGAGTTCTCCGAGCTCCATAGACCCTCAAAAGCAAAAGGGCCATCACCCTTATCGGATGATGGCCCTTGGTGCACTGAAACTTGTGGGAACTACATCATCCGGCGGCGGGGCTTCGCAGAAGCAGCCCAAGGCTAAGTAGAAGGACGCCAAGCGCCAGCGCAAGGATCGACACGACCGACACGTCGGGCGTCAGCGCCACGATGTCGGACTTGCCGGTGATCCTCAGCAGGTTCATGAAGGCGGATTATCGCGGTGCCCGCCGGCAGGTGTCAAGCGGCCGCTCTTGTTCGGGCGCGTGCGCGACGCCTCCGCTGCGGTTTCTGATGTTCCTGCGGAACCGCTGCCGAAACCCGCAGACTACTTGGACCTCCTCGCAGTGCGGAGACATCTGCACAGGGTGCGGCGGCTTCGAGCGACTGTGGTCAAACTGAGGTCAGAGAAAAATGAACGTCCCGAGGATTCGTTGAATTCTCGAACGATTCTGGTGAGCCGGGGGGGAATCGAACCCCCAACCCGCAGATTAAGAGTCTGCTGCTCTGCCAATTGAGCTACCGGCCCGCCGTGCGCACACGGCGCCTCTGTGAGGCCGGACCGTGCAGCGACAAGCCCCAATTGTAGTTGTCGCGCACGTTCCGGCGCAAGTGAGGAGGAGGCAGGCCTAAAGGCCTGCAGCCACGAACGGACGAAGGGCCGGTCTAAAGACCGGCAGCCACGTACCGCTCAGTCGAATTCGACCTTGGTGGCCATCAACGTGTCGCCGACACGCGTGCCGTCCACCTCCACCCGCACATCGTTGCGAAGCCCGCTGCACGAGCCGTCCTCGAAGCGGGTGATCGCGCTCGTCATCACCTTGGTGCCGGCGACGACGAACGAGACTGCCGGACAGCTACCCGAGAGCGCCGACACCGCACCGCGCAGCTCGTTGTCGTCATCATCGTCCTCGTCATCACCCTCCGTTTCGACTTTGATCTCGGAGGCGGTCACCGTCGTCCCGTTGCGCGAGCCCTTCACCTCGATGTGATCGCCCACCCGGAGATCCGCGAAGGCGAACGTCTGGTTGCCGTGCCGGATGAGGGCAGACGTTGGCACCATGACGGTCATGCCGTTCACGCGCAGCGTGCGCGCGCCGGCGTCGATGGCATCGATGCGCCCGTTCACTTGATTGCCATTCCCGTTGCCGTTGTTCGTCTTCTCTCGCGTGTCGAGCCGGGCGTTGCTCCCGTTCAGCGTGACGGCGATCGAGATGTGATCAGCGGCTTCGATCCCCGCGATCGTGAGCATGGCGTCCACGCCGCGTCCCTGAAAGTGGAGCTGGACGCTGCCAGGCGGCACGTTGTCGAGCGTGAAGCTGCCATTGCCGTCGATCGTCGTGGTGGCGCCGGTGCCGACGATCGTCACGGTCACGGAGCCCGCCGCACTGTTGGCCCTCGGAAGGGCCACCGGCAGGACCACGAGCGCCAGCGGAGTGGTGGTGCTGATGGAGGTTGCCGCGCTACCGGTCATCGTGACGCGTCCGGAAATCACCGCGCCGTTCTGGGAAGTGCCGGTGGGCCCGGTGGCCGACATCGAGCCTCCGCAGGCTACGGTCGAGGCGGCCAGGGCCGCACACAGAATCCAAAGTTGAACACGATCGCGTGTTGTCATCGGCTTCTCTCGTGGGGGGCCGCCACGAGGTCAGCAAAAAGCACGCCTCTGGTTGAGTGCGACAGGCGTAAGGGGGAGTGAGATCGGCCGGCTCGGCCGTTTATCGCGACGCGAAAGAAGCGACCGGGGCTGCAGCGCGGCGGGTGAGGGATGCTCGAGCCGGCTGGTCCAGCTGGAACGTCCGGCTCCTGACGTCGGCAAACTCCAGCGCGTCGATATTGGCGCGCATCAGGCCGTGGCTGGCGTGCGCCGGGCCGAGCAGGTAGTGGCCGATCTCGTGCGCCACCGCGCGACCGAGTACGACACCGAGCCGGTGGTCGTAGTCGCGGGGACCCTCCAGAATCTGGAACCGCTGCGACTCGTCGACGATGCGGCGGGCCGCGGTCAGCGAGGCGATCGCGATCGGCCTCGCGCCTTCCGTGCGCACCAGCTCGCCGACCGTGAACGTGGACGTCTCGCCGCCATTCGACCGTTGCCTCGCCAGCACCAGGACGCGAAGCCAGTTCTCGGACTCGGGCATCGCGGGCAGAGGGTCGCTCACGTCCGCGGTGCGCCAGATCAGGCTCACGTGGCTGTGCCACCAGATGGCATTCACCTCGGCCACGAGCGCCCCGGTGCTCATCGCGGAGAGTTCCTGCGAGCTGGCGAGATTGAGGCTGAGCGAGAGCTGCGGTGTGGAGCCGGCGGCGAGCAGAGGAGCGGTGGCAGGGGCCAGGCAGAACGCCCCGGCGACCAGGACGAATGCGACGAAACCGGCCGCAGTGCTTGCTGGCCCACCCTTCGGGCGGGCGGCGGTAGTCACGGTCTGTAACCGTAGCATGACGTTTCCGTCACGAGTGCGTTAAATCCTCGCCGCCCCACCATCTCCAGCCCGAACCCGCTTATCGGCGCGCCGCGCCGAGCAATTAACTGGGTGGACTCCGACGTGTGACCTCGACGTTACAGCGCGCTCATACGCTGGCCGGGAGCCTAAACACGGCCATTTGTCAGAGGAGTCATGGAGCGTATGAAGATTTTCAAGGCGTCAAGTGCGTGGCTGCTGGTCATCGCGCTGCTGCTTCCAGCCGTCGCGTTCGCGCAGAACGACGGGCGGTTCACCGGCGTGGTGCTCGACCCGAGCGGCGCGGTGGTTCCCGGAGCGACGGTCACCGTCAAGAACGAGCGGACCGGCGAGGAGCGCTCGGTCATGTCGGCCGGCGATGGGCGCTATATCGTGGCGAACCTGCGCCCGTCGGTGTACACAGTGCGGGCCAAGTTCGGCGACCTGGCGCCGCTCGAATTCACCGGCATGCAGCTCGTCGCCTCGCAGGAGTTCGCCCTCGACCTGTCGCTGACCGCCGCGGGGGTCACCGAGACAGTGCAGGTGACGGCCAGCGTGGCCGCGGTCGACCTGAGCTCGGCGCGCGTGGGCGTCAACGTCAGCGAGCGCGAAGTGCAGGGGCTGCCGGTCAACGGCCGCCAGATGTCGCAGCTGATGCTCCAGGCCCCTGGCTCGCAGAATGCGGGCACCGGCACCTGGGGTGACATCCGCTTCTCCGGACGCGCCGTCGAGCAGAACGTCATCAAGTACGACGGCGTGGAAGCCTCGGGCATCATCGACTCGGCGCCCGGCGTTGCCAACGGCGAGAACGCCAGCCTGTTCAAGCTGCAGGCGAGCCTGGAGAACGTGCAGGAATTCCGCGTCGAATCCAGCGGCTACCCGGCGGAGTTCGGCACCGGCACCGGTGGACAGGTGAGCGTCATCACCAAGTCGGGCTCGAACAACTTCCACGGCTCGGTCTTCGAATACCTGCGCAACGACCGGCTCGACGCCGCGAACTACTTCGACTCGCAGCGCAATGCCGACGGCAGCATCATCGCGGCCGCGGGCAGCTCGTCGACGATTCCGAAGTCACCGCTCAAGCTGAATCAGTTCGGCGGATCGGTGGGCGGCCCGATTGCAAAGGATCGCGCGTTCTTCTTCGGCAGCTACGAGGGGTATCGCCTCGACGCTGGCAAGAACATCATTCAGGCGGTGCCCAGCGCCGCGGCGTGGGCGCGCGCGGTGCCCGCCGTTGCCGGGCTCCGCTCCGGCTTCCTGGCTCCGGACGCGAACGTGCTCGTCGGCGCCTCGACGAACCCGGACAGCGACATCGCCCAGTGGCAGGCCACCCAGCAGGTGCGCGAGAACGCCTACAGCGCCCGCCTCGACTTCAAGTTGAGCGGCAACTGGAGCAACTACATCCGCGTGTTCCACGATCAGGCCCGCAGCTTCGATCCGCAGGACGTCAGCGGCCGGTTCTTCAAGATCACGATCAACCCCACGAATGCCATTTACAACCTGCAGGGCATTCTCGGCAACGGCTCGGTGAACGAGTTCAAGTTCG
>Ga0207689_10000578_pt1 | contig 34981 bp, 27 predicted proteins | sample KBSMisM52_FD_184312 | JGI IMG/M metagenome (GOLD analysis project Ga0207689, IMG submission 184312) | Miscanthus rhizosphere microbial communities from Kellogg Biological Station, Michigan, USA - KBS Miscanthus M5-2 (SPAdes) (version 2) | ecosystem: Host-associated > Plants > Roots >...
GCCGCGGTTGCGCTTGGCCGAGAACACCGCCTGCCAGAAGATGCCGGCGCTGGCGATGCAGAGGATGAGGCCGATGTAGAACGGGAAGTAGCCCGAGCCGGGGCCGTCGCTCTGCCAGCCCGAGCCGAGCGCGCGCGCCTGCACGACGACGACCGCGCCGATCGCGAACAGCACCGCCGAGACGACCGCGTCGACGCTGCAGTTGCGGGTGACGACGTGCTGCGGCGCGTCGTCGCTCGCGGGTGCGCCGTCCGCGTCGCTCATTTCTTGGCCATGAAGCCGGCCTCGGTCATCAGCTGGGCATGCATCGCCTCGGCCTTCACGAGCCAGGCGCGGTACTCCGCACCGCTCATCGTCGTCGTGTTGAAGGCCCCCTTCTCCATGAAGTCCTTCCAGTCGGGGGTCTCGCGCACCTTCTTCAGCAGGTTGACGTAGAACGCGGTCTGCTCGTCGGTCACCCCCGGCGCCATGAAGATGCCGCGCAGCATCACGTAGTTGGTCGGAACGCCGGCTTCCTTGCACGTCGGGATGTCGTACCACGACTGCTTGTCGGTGACCTTGCCCTTGTACGGCATGCGCTGCTCGTCGAAGACGCAGAGCGGCCGGAGCGAGCCGGCGCGCCATTGGGCGACGGCTTCGATCGGGTTGTTGACCGTCGAGTCGACGTGGTTGCCGACCAGCTGCACGGCCACCTCGCCGCCGCCCTTGAACGGAACGTAGATGAACTTCGTTCCGGTCGCCTTCTCGATGCCGACGGTGAGGATCTGGTCTTCCTGCTTCGACCCCGTTCCGCCCATCTTCATCTTGTTCGGGCCCGCGGACTTGACGGCGGCGATGTACTCGCTCGCGGTCTTGTACGGCTTCTCGGCGTTGACCCAGAGGACGAACTGGTCGAGCGCCATCATCGAGACCGGCGTCATGTCGCTCCACTTGAACGGCACTCCGGTCGCCATCGGCGTCGTGAACAGGTTCGACAGGGTGATGATGATCTTGTGCGGGTCGCCCTTGGCCTCCTTGACGTCGAGGAAGCCCTCGGCGCCGGCGCCGCCCGACTTGTTGACGACGACCATCGACTCCTTCATCAGCTTGTGCTTGACGATGATCCCCTGGATCAGCCGGGCCATCTGGTCGGCGCCGCCGCCCGTCCCCGCGGGGACGACGAACTCGACCGGCTTGGTCGGCTCCCAGGCTGCGGCCGGCCCGGCGAGACACGCTGCAAGGGCTGCGACGGCGCAGGGCACGGTCGGCGAACGGCGGGCGAACAGCCTGGTGGTGGTCATCTTGTCTCCTGGCGGATGTCGGCGCCCGTCTCGGGGCCTGGTTGGAATCGTGTCGTGCCTGGCATGGACAGCGAAACCGGTGGCGCGGTTCCGCGGCTCGGACTATCGGATCGTACGCGCGGCGCTCCGTTGACCGGAGTCAATGACACGGGTAATCACTGACCCGTCGCACCCGCCGCGAGTCAGGCGAAGAGCGCGCGCGCGCGGTCGACCGCGCCCTTCTTGACGCGGCCTGCGATCGCGAGCGCGACCGGCGTCGCGAGCATCGTCGCGAAGACGTCGCGCACCGCGCCGGCGCCGATCGCCTCGACCCGCGCGAGCGTCTCGGCGCGCGAGCGGACGCGGCCGTGGACGAAGAGATCGAGCGCCGCGTCCTCGAGGCGGCGCACCGGCCGCTCCCGCGTGCGCAGCGTCCGCACCGCGATCTGGCGGCGCGCCCGCTCGAGGTCGTCGGCGGCGATCGCGTCGGCCTGCCTGGCGAGCAGCTTGCGCACCTCGGCGAGGAACTCGTCGAGCTGCGCCGGCGACGTCGACGCCTCGACGACGAACTGGCCGCACACTTCGTTGACGTCGGCGGCGCACGACGCGTAGTAGACGAGCCCGCGGCGCTCGCGGATCTCGTCCATCAGCGGCGAGCTCATGCCTTCGCCGAACAGCGCCGCCGCGACCATCGCCGGGTGGTGGTCCTCGCGCAGCGACGGGATCGGATAGCCGAGCACGACGTGCGTCTGGCTGTAGCCCGGCTGCACCCGCGACGCGATGCCGCCGCCGTACGCCGGCGCCTCGACGTGGTTCTCGCTGCCCGCGGGCACCGCCGCGAACGCGGCCTCGGCGGCGGCGACGATCGCGTCGAGATCGAAGCGGCCGGCGACGCCGACGACGATGTTGGCGCCGCTGTACTGGCGCTCGACGTAGTCGAGCAGGTCGGCGCGGCCGATGTGCTGGATCGTCAGCCGGCTGCCGATCACCGGCTGCGCGACCGCGTGGCTGCCGAACGAGAGCCGGTCGAACAGCTTGTCGGCGGTCGCCAGCACGTCCTCCTCGTCCTCGGTCAGCTCGTGCAGGATGACCTGGCGCTCGCGCTCGAGCTCGGCGTCGGGGAAGCTGCTCGCGAGCACGATGTCGCCGAGCATCGCGACGAAGCGCGGGCCGTCGGCGGCGAGGCCGCGCATGTGGTACGCGGTGTGGTCCTTGTCGGTGTGCGCGTTGACATCGGCGCCGAGCCGCTCGGCGTCCCAGTTGATCTGCTGGCAGCTGCGCGTGCGCGTCCCCTTGAACGCCATGTGCTCGACGAAATGGCTGATGCCGTTCAGCCGCCGCGGCTCGTGGCTGCTGCCGGTGCGCACGAACACGCTGACGTTGACGCTCTCGAGGTGCGGCAGCGCGATCGCGAGGACACGAACGCCGTTGCCGAGGCGGACGACGGCGGTGTCGCCGTCGCTCGGGATCGCGCTCACTGCACCGCCTTCGGGCCGCTGCCCACCGGTGCGAGCAGCGCGGCGAGCTCGTGCAGGTCGAGCGGCTTGACGAGGTGGTGGTCGAAGCCGGCCGCCGCGGTCTTCCTGCGGTCGTCGTCGCGGCCCCAGCCGCTGAGCGCGATCAGGACCATGCGCTCGCCCCACGGCTCGCTGCGCAGCCGGCGCGCAACCTCGTGGCCGTTGACGCGCGGCATGCCGATGTCGAGGATCGCGATCCGCGGCCGCAGCGCCGATGCCGCCTGCAGCGCCTCGTCGCCGTCGTAGACGACCGTCGTCCGGTAGCCGAGCAGGTCGAGCATCATCGCCATGCTGTCGGCGCTGTCGCGGTTGTCGTCGGCGACGAGGACGTGCGAGCCGTCGCCCGCCGCTGCCGCGGCGTCGCGCGCACGGTCGCCGCGGGCCAGCGCGGCGAGCGGCGCGACCGTCGGCAGGCGAACCTCGAACCGGCTGCCCTGCCCCGGTCCCGCGCTCTGCGCGACGACGCTGCCGCCGTGCATCTCGACCAGCCGCCGGACGAGGGCGAGGCCGATGCCGAGCCCGCCCTGCGCGCGCGCCGACGAGCGCTCGACCTGCGCGAACATCTCGAACACCTCGGGCAGGCGATCGGCGGGAATGCCGATGCCGGTGTCGCTGACGCGGATCACGGCATCGTCGCCGTCGCGCAGCGTCGCCAGCGTGATGCGGCCGCCGGCCGGCGTGTACTTGGCGGCGTTGTTGAGCAGGTTGGCGACGACCTGGGTCAGCCGCGTCAGGTCACCGTCGACGACGAGCGGCGGCCGCGGTCCGGGCTCGATGACGAGCTCGTGGCGGCCGGCATCGATCAGCGGCCGGCTCGTCTCGACCGCGCTGCGCAGCACCGCCTGCAGCTCGATCCGCTCGCGGCGCAGCTCGAGCTTGCCCTGCGAGATGCGGCTGACGTCGAGCAGGTCGTCGACGAGGTGGATGAGCTGGTGCAGCTGGCGGTCGATCATCTCGCGCGCCGTCACCTGCGTCTTCTCGTCGGGCGCGAGCCGCATGATCTCGACCGCGTTGCCGATCGGCGCGAGCGGGTTGCGCAGCTCGTGGGCGAGCGTCGCGATGAAGACGTCCTTGCGGCGGTCGGCCTCGCGCAGCGCCTCGTTCGCAGCGCGCCGCTCGCGGTCGGCGACCTCGCGCTCGGTGACGTCGGTGGCGACCGAGAGCACCGAGCCGACACTGCCATCGACCCTGACCTCGGGGATCAGACGCGCCTCGAAGTGGCGGATCTCGCCGCTCGGAGCCGCTAACGAAAAGCTCGTCTCGGCGACCTGCCCGGTCTCGAACACGCGCTCGAGCAGCGCATCCCACTCGGCCGCGAGCTCGGGCAGCATCCCCGTCTCGACGTGCGTCTTGCCGACGAAGCTCACCGCCGGCATGCCGGTGTATGCCTCGATCTGCGGGCTGACGTAGCTGTGCCTGAGCGCGCGGTCGAAGCGCGCGAAGATGAACGGCGAGTTCTCGACCAGCGTCGAGAACTCGCGCTCGCTGCGCGCGAGCTCGCGCATCGCGCTGCGCAGAGCGGCGGCGGCGTGGTAGCGCTCGCTGACGTCGCGGCTGACGATGAGCCGGCCCGTCGCACCGCCGCCGCCGTCGCGCAGCGTCGCCAGCGTCGACTCGACGTGCAGCTCGCTGCCGTCGCCGCGGATGTGGACCAACTCGCCGCGCCACGATCCCGCCTCGCGCATCGCCGCCTCGGCGCGGGCGTCGTCGCCGTCGCCGTACCAGCGCGCGCCGTAGAGCCGCTCGAGCGGGTGGCCGAGCGCCTCGGATGCGGCCATGCGGTACTGCGACTCGGCGGCGGCGTTGAGGTAGATGAGGCGACCGGCGAGGTCGACGGCGACGACCGCATCCTTCATCTGCGCGAGGACGTCGCTGCGCAGCCGGTTCGACGCCGCGTGAGCGGTGTCGAGCGTGTAGACCGCGTCGTCGACGACGATCGCGTCGATCTCGCCCGAGCGGATCGCGCGCAGCGTCTGCTCGGCCTCGTCGAGCTGGATCCGCAGCGCCGCGAGCTCGCTCGCGCGCTTGGGGTCGGATCGGCGGCGCTCTTCCATCATCGTCGCGCTAGGCCGCGACGACGTCGAGCCCGCGCAGGATCCGGTCGCCGTCCGACATGTCGCCGATGAACTTGCGCTCGGGCAGCGGCCGCTCGCGGACGAGCGTCGGCGCGGCCACGATTTGATGGCGTGACGCCAGCGCCGGCGACTGCGAGAGGTCGACGACGGTCAGCTCGTAGCGGCCCGGGAGATGCACCTCGCAGAGCTCGCGGACGCGCACGATCGCCTGTGCCGAGCGCGGCGTCTGCCCGCTGATGTACAGGCTCAACACGACGGGCTCGGTCCGCCGCGCGGCGACTGCGGCGTCGAACGGCGCGTTCATCTCGCGACCGGCTTGATGTCGAGGCCGACCAGCACCCGCTCCTCGTTGGAGAGGTCGCCGATGATCTTGCGGATCGGCTCGGGGAACTTGCGCACGAGCGTCGGCACCGCGAGGATCTGGTCGCCGGCAGCGAGCTTCGGGTTGACGAGCAGGTCGATCACCTCGATGTCGTAGCGCCCGGGCAGGTGCTCCTCGCACAGTCGCCGCAGGTTGGCGAGCGCGGCGACCGATTTCGCCGTCGCGCCGGCGACGTACAGGCGCAGCTGCCACTCGGCCGGGGTCGCCCGCGCGGCCTTGGCAGCGGGGTCGGCGGTCCGCTCCTTCATGCCTTTCTCCTCGCAGCGACTTCGCCGCCGCGGCCGCGACGCGCGGCGTTGGCCGCGGCCTGCGCGCCGAGCCGGCGGCGTCCGGTGAGCGGACGTCCTTCGTCGAGAAAGACGTCGACGATCTCGAACCCGCGCTCGCTGAAGACGAACTCGCGCACCAGGTTCGAGTGCGGCATGCCACGCGACTTGACGATCTGCAGCGCCCGAGTGCGCTCGCCCTCGGAGGCGACGTTCGACATCATCAGCCAGGTGTCCATCAGCGAGGAGACGCCGAGCTGAGAATGCGCGGTCGTCGCGTCGCTGTCGCCGACCAGGTCGGTGTAGATGGCGGTGACCTCGCTTTGCTTCAGAAAGTCGATGAGGCGCATCAGCATCGGCTTCAGGCCGGCGTCGTCGCCGTGCATCGTCAGGTTGCTGATGGGGTCGACGATCACGACCGCCGGCCGGAACTCGCGGACCGCGTCGTACATCACCACCAGGTGCTGCTCGAGCCCCTGCAGCGTCGGCCGCGACGCCAGCACGCGCAGCAGGTCTTTCTTCCGCCAGCGCTCGAGATCGATGCCGATCGAGCGCATGTTGCGGACGAGCTGGTTCGGCGACTCCTCGTAGGAGAAGAAGAGGACCCGCTCGCCGCGCTGGCACGCCGCCTCGGCGATGCGCGCGACGATGCTGCTCTTGCCGGTGCCGGGAGCGCCCGAGACGAGCACCGCGCTGATGCGAAAGAACCCCTTGCCGCCGAGCATCGCGTCGAGCTCGTCGATCCCGGTCGCCAGGCGCTCGAGCGGCGCTTCGTGGTCGAGCCGCAGCGACGTGATCGGCAGCACGAGAATGCCGTTGGCGCCGATCAGGAACGGATACTCGTTGGTGCCGTGCGGCGAGCCGCGGTACTTGACGACGCGCAGCCGCCGCGTCGAGATCTGGTCGACGACGCGGTGGTCGAGCAGGATCACGCAGTCGGCGACGTACTCCTCGAGGCCGTAGCGCGTCAGCATCTCGGCGCCGCGCTCGGCGGTGATCACCGCAGTGAGGTCGCGGTCCTTCAGCCAGCGAAAGAGCCGACGCAGCTCGGCGCGGAGCACCGCGTGGTCCGACAGGCCGGAGAACAGCGCCTCGAGGGTGTCGAGCGCGACGCGCTTCGCGCCGACCGAATCGACCGCGTGCGCAAGCCGGATGAAGAGCCCTTCGAGGTCGTACTGCCCGGTCTCCTCGATCTCGCTGCGCTCGACGCGGACGTAGTCGACTGCGACCTTGCCGTCGTGCACGAGCCCGTCGAGGTCGAAGCCGAGCGAGCGGACGTTGGCGGCGAGCTCGTCGGCGGTCTCCTCGAACATCATGAAGACGCCGGGCTCGCCGTAGCGCATCGCGCCCTGGACGATGAACTCGGCGGCGAGCATCGTCTTGCCGCAGCCGGGGCCGCCGATCACGAGCGACGGCCGGCCGCGCGGCAGGCCGCCGGCGGTGACCTCGTCGAGGCCGTCGATCCCGCTCGGCGCCTTCGGCACCGGCGCGCCCAGCAACGCCTCGGCCCCCGGCTTCGTCGGCCTTGCGCGCGCGCTCGCGCCCTTCTTCTTGCTTTGCGTCATGGTTGCTGCCGTCGTCGCCGCACCGCCGCTCGTCGAGGCGGGCGAGATGCCGGGTCGATTATGTCGGCCTGCGCCGGTGCGCGAGTTGTTCGATCCCGGGGGGCTCCGAGGTGCTTCGACAGAGCACGCGCCGTGCCTACCACCTAACGAAGCGCCCGCAGCCGGCCGACGACGCCGGTCGGGAAGTAGTAGACCGAGAGCACGAACAGGATGCCGAGCCAGAGCAGCCACCGGTCGGGCGAGACGACCTGCGAGACGAACGGCACGTTCTGCACCGCGGTCGCAGCGATCTTCATCAGGTCCTGCAGGTAGTTCTGCGCCAGCACGAGCAGCACGCTGCCGACGACGGCGCCGTAGATCGTCCCCATGCCGCCGATGACCACGATCAGCAGCACGTCGAGCATGATCTCGAACGAGAGGGTCGTGTCGGGCCCGTTGTAGCGCAGCCAGAGCGCGAGCAGGATGCCGGCGACCGTCGCGAACAGCGCCGACGCGACGCTCGCGAGCGTGCGATAGACGACGGTGCGGTAACCGATCGCCTCGGCGCGGAAGTCGTTCTCGCGGATCGCCTGGAGGACACGCCCGAACGGCGAGTTGACGATCCGAAGCAGCGCCAGCACGAGGACGACCGCGACGACGAAGATCAGGTAGTAGGTGGCCAGGCGCCCGTCGATCGAGGCGCCGAGGAAGGGCTCGGCGGCGTACTCGGTGCCCGGCTGCAGCGCCTCGGGGACCTTGAACGTGAGGCCGTCCTCGCCGCCGGTGAAATCCGAAAGCTGCGACGCGAGCGTCGCGAACGCCGAGGCGACCGCGAGCGTGATCATCGCGAAGAAGATCGCGCGCACGCGCAGGCTGAACAAGCCGATGACGAGCGAGAGGACGAGCGAGACGGCGAGCGCGCACGCGGCGCCGAGCGCGAGCGCCGGCCACGTCGCGCCGATCCGCGTCGCCGCGATCGCGACGCCGTAGGCGCCGATGCCGAAGAACATCGTGTGCGCAAAGCTGACGATTCCCGTGTAGCCGAGCAGGAGGTCGAAGCTCGCGGCCAGGACGATGAAGACGATCACCTTGGCGGCGACGTTGAGCGCCTTGGTGCCGGGAAAGACGAACGGCGTCAGCGCCAGCGCGACGACGACCAGCACGAGCGCGAGCGCCAGCCAGCGGCTCTTCGGCAGGTCGTGCGAGACGAGGCGTGCGAGCATGGCCGAGCGCTTCAGCGGTTGACCACGGGGTAGAGGCCCTGCGGCCGCCAGAGCAGGATCGCGACCATCAGCCCGATGCTCGAGAACATCGCGAGCTTCGGCGCGACGAAGCCGACGTAGTTGGTGACCAGGCCGACGAGAAGCGCGCCGAACAGGCACCCGACCGTCGAGCCGAGGCCGCCGATGATGATGACGATGAAGAGGAGCACGTTGACCTGGCCGCCGATCTGCGGGATGACGATCTGCTGGTTCATTCCCCACAGGCACCCGCCGAGGCCGGCGAGCGCCGAGCCGGCGGCGAAGACGCCGACGAAGAGCCTGCGGATCCGGTAGCCGAGGCTCTCGACCATCTCGCGGTCCTGGACACCGGCGCGGATGAGCAGCCCGATCTTCGTGCGGTTGAGCGTCCACAGGAGCGACGCGAGGACGACGAGGCCGATAACGACCGCGACGAGGCGGAGCTTCTCGACGCTCGCCTCGCCGATCAGGATCGAGCCGCGCAGCGCCTCGGGCGGCGGCAGCGGAATCTGCGCCGGGCCCCAGATGACCTTGATCAGCTCCTCGCCGATGATCGCGCCGCCGATCGTGACGAGGATCTGCTTCAGATGCTGGCCGTACACCGGGCGGACGATGACGCGCTCGAAGCCGAGCCCGATCGTTCCGGCGAGCGCCATCGCCGCGAGCACCGCGACCGCGACGACGCCGAGGTTGGCGGCGACGCTCGGCGCGCTCGCCGCCCCGCCCATCGCGGCGAAGATCGTCGTCGCGAGGAACGCGCCGAGCGCGATGAACAGGCTGTGGCCGAAGTTGAGGACGTCCATCAGCCCGAACACGAGCGTCAGCCCCGACGCGGCGATGAAGACGATCATTCCCATCGCGAGGCCGGCGATCGTCAGCGTCAGCCACGTCGACGACGAACCGACGACCGGCCACGCGACGAGCGCGACCGCGACGACGAGGACGAGCGGGCGGACGTCGAACGCGCGCCTGGGCACCGCTTCGCCGGCGACGGTCGCGGGGAGCGCGGGGGTCGTCGTGGTCATCGGCGTCGGCTCACTGGTGCGCCGCGAGCGACAGCCCGAGCAAGCGATGCTGCAGCGCCTCGTCGGTGGCGAGCTCGGCCATCGCGCCGCGGTGGACGATGCGGCCGTCGTCCATCACTGCGACGCGGTCGCCGAGCGCCTGCGCGACGGCGAAGTTCTGCTCGACGAGGAGGACCGTCGTCTGCGTGCGCTTCAACTCCCGCAGCGCCGCGATCAGGTTCTGCACGATCGCCGGCGCGAGCCCCTTGCTCGGCTCGTCGATCAGCAGCAGCCGCCGCGGCTCGACGATCGCGCGCGCGATCGCGAGCATCTGCTTCTGTCCGCCCGAGAGCTTGCCTGCCGGATGGAGCCAGAACTTCTTCAGCGCCGGGAAGAGCCCGAACAGCCAGTCGAGCCGCGCCGCGTCGAGCTGCTCGAGGCGGCGCGCCGAGCGCGCCGCGAGCAGCATGTTCTCGGCGACCGTGAGGTCGCTGAAGATGCCCATGTTCTCCGGGACGTAGGCGATGCCGAGGTCGGCGATCGCCGGCGTCACGAGCTGCGACTGCGCCGCGCTCTTCGCCGCCGACGGTCGCGTCGCCGGATCGGCGCCTGTGGCGGCGGGGCCGCCGATCTGGCGGCCGTCGAAGACGACGCGTCCCGCCGACGCCGCCCACAGTCCCATGATCGTTCTGAGCGTCGTCGTCTTGCCGGCGCCGTTGCGGCCGAGGAGCATCGTCACCTCGCCCGCCGGCACGTCGAAGTCGACGCCGTGCAGGATGTGGTACGCGCCGATGTGCGTGTGCACGCCGGCGAGCGAAAGCAGCGGGGTCGCCGTCATGCCGCTTCGGCCTGCGGTGCGAGGCCGAGATACGCCTGTTGCACGATCGGCGATGCGATGACGGCGGCCGGCTCGCCGTCGGCGACGAGCTGGCCGTTGTGCAGCACGATGATGCGGTCGGCGAGCTCGCGGACGACGTCCATCTTGTGCTCGACGAGGAGGATCGTCTTGTCGCGCGCGCTCTTCAGCTCGCGGATGAGATCGAGGATCACCGGCACGTCGTCGACGCTCATCCCGGCGGTCGGCTCGTCGAACATGTAGACGCTTGGCTCGAGCGCCATCAGCATCGCGACCTCGAGCTTGCGCTGGTCGCCGTGCGGCAGGCTGCTCGCCGCGGCGTGCATCCGGTCGCCGAGGCGGACCTGCTCGACGAGGACGCGCGCGCGCTCGAGCGTCTCCTTGCGGTCGAGCCAGACCGCGAACAGCGACAGCCCCTCGTGCCGCCGCGACTGCACCGCGAGGCGCACGTTCTCGAGGACGCTCAGGTTCGGAAACAGCTGCGTCAGCTGGAACGCGCGACCGAGCCCCCGGTGGGTGCGGGCCGGAACGCTTTCGGCCGTGATGTCGGTGCCGTCGAGCCAGACCGAGCCGGAGCTCGCGCGCAGCTGCCCCGAGATCAGGTTGAAGTACGTCGTCTTGCCGGCGCCGTTCGGGCCGACGATCGCGGTCAGCGTCCCGGGAGCGAACCCGCACGAGACACGGTCGACGGCGACGTGGCCGCCGAACCGGATCGTGAGCTCCTTCGTCTCGAGCATGGCACTGCCATGCGCTCCCGCGCCGCGCCGATCAGCGCTTGTTCTTGATCGGGACGTTCATCTCTTCCGGCTTGATCTCGCGAACCAGCTCGGGAACGCCCCATGCGAACGCCGGATCGTTCTTGATCCGCGTGTGGTACATCGACTGCATCGCCTGGTGGTCTTCCTTGCGGAAGGTCATCTTGCCCTTGGGCGACTCGAAGGTCATGCCCTCCATCGTCTTGATGAGCTTGTCGGTGCTGGTGTCGCCGCCCGTCTTCTTCAGGGCCTCGACGATCGCGATCGCCGCGCTCATGCCGCCGGCGGTGAAGAAGTCGGGCGGCGACTTGAACTGCTTGTAGTGGTTGGCGACGAGCCACTCGTTGACCGGGTTCTTCGGCAGCCCGAAGTAGTAGTAGGTCGCGCCTTCCATGCCGGCGTACGGCTTGTACGCGACCATCGCCGGCAGGATGTTGCCGCCGGCGGCGACCTCGATGTTGTAGCGCTTCAGGTCCATGTCGGCGACCTTGAGCGGGTTGCCGGCGCCGGCCCAGTAGAAGTAGATGATCTTGCGGCCCGGCTTGTCCTTCAGCGCGTCGATGATGCGCTGGCCGCCGGCCGTGAAGTCGCTCGTGTTCTGCGGCAGGTATTCCTCGTGGACGACCTTGGCGTGCTTGAGCGCGTCCTTGAACGCCTTGATGCCGTCGCGGCCGAACGCGTAGTCCTGGGCCAGCGTCGCGATCGAGACATTGTCCTTGTCGAGCGCGACCGCGTTCGAGATCGCGTCCTGCGAGCTGTTGCGGCCGGTGCGGAAGATGTACTTGTTCCACTTGTCGCCGGTGATCGAGTCGGCGACCGCGGGCTCGACGAGGAGGATCTTCTTGTACTCCTCGGCAACCGGAAGCAGCGCGAGCGCGACGCCCGACGACGTCGGGCCGACCGCGATGTCGGCCTTGTCGTCGCCGTAGGCGGTCGCGAGCAGGCTCTTGCCGACGTCGGGCTTGCCCTGGTCGTCCTTCTCGAGGACGACGATCTTCTTGCCGGCGACGGTCATCGTGCCGCCGGTCGCGTAGTCGAGGCCCATCATGAAGCCGGTCTGCGTCTGCTTGCCGTAGGCCTCGAGCGGGCCGGTCTTGCTGTAGACGTGGGCGATGCGGATCTCGCTCTTCGCCTGAGCGAGCACTGTCGGCGACGCCGCGACCGCGGCGATCGCGGCGAGCGCCAGCAGCGAGCGGCGGGATGCGAGGAGCTTGGAAGCGAGCGGCATGGAAGGACCTCCGGACAGCACAGGCAGCCCGCGCGCGCTGCGGGGCGAATGGGCGCGGAGTTTATGGGATCGTTTGCCGTTCGATTAGCTGAACGCAGCGCGACGGCGGCCGCTAGAGCTTCATCTCGAGCCGCAGCTGCACGTTGATGAAGGTCGGTGCACGCGTCGTCGCCGTCTCGCGGACGGCGACGCCGAGCGCATCGGGGCCGTCGACGGCGCTGCCGGTGACGTACTCGCGCGGGTCGAGGTTGCTGAGCGAGACGCGCAGCGCCAGCCCCGGGTTGAACGTCCACAGGCCGTAAGCGTCGACGATCAGCTTGCTCGACACCGACGCTGCCTGGATCTCGGTGAGCCGCGTCGTGTAGCCGGGCGTCCAGTTGACGTTGGCGCCGAGCGTGAGCGGGATGTCGGTGAAGCGATGGTCGGCGCCGAGGTTGGCAGTCATGTCGGGCTGCTGGTCGAGGCGGTTGTCGGGACCGGGAACCGCCTTGACGCGCGAGTGGAAGAAGCTCGCATTGGCGCGCAGGTCGGTGCGCGGCGCGCCGGCGATGACGTCGCTGGCGCGGAACTTCGCCTCGAGCTCGAGGCCCTGCGTCACCGCGTCGCCGATGTTCTGCGTCCGCGACACCCAGCGCGGCACGTTCGCGTACGAGACCGTCTCGAGCGTCGTCACGCTGCGCATGTAGTCGCTGATGTTGCGGCGAAAGACGTTGGCGCTGAGGATGCCGCTGCCCGGCAGGTAGCGCTCGATCGCGATGTCGATCCCGGTCGCGAGCTCGGGCTTGAGGTTGGGGTTGCCGGCGCGATCGGCCTGCGTCGGCGTGTTCGGCCCCGGCACCGGGTAGCGCGTGTTGACCGCCGGTCGCGCGATCAGGTTGGCGAGCGTCGGCGAGCGGTAGCTGCGCGTCAGGCTGATGCGCACCTGGTCGCGCCCCTTCGGGTCGGGCTTCCACACCGCATGCACGAGCGGCGACCAGACGCTGCTGCGGTTGACCGCCTCGGGCTGGCCGTCCTCGACCGAGCCGCGCGTGCGGATCCCTTCCCAGCGCAGCCCCGCGTGCGCAGCCCAGTGCTCCGAGACCGGCCACTCGTCCTGCACGTACGCGGCGAGCCGCTGCACCGACGCCGCGATGTTCTCGGCGAAGTCGGTGAGGATCGGCACGCCGTCCTGCACGCTCGTGCGGGTGTCGTCGCGACGCGTCGACTCGGCCTCGACGCCAGCGGTCGCGGTGTGAGTGCCGAGCACCGCGGCGATCACCTTGCTGCTCGCCGTCACCGAGGTGTCGTGCGAGTCGCTCGTCTCCTCGAGCGTCCGCGAGGTGACGCCAGCGATCTGCTCGGTGCGAAAGCTGTGCACCGGCAGCACCGAGCGGCCGACGTTGGCGCGCGTCTCGACGCGCAGGTCGGGCGAGAAGCGGTGCGTCCACTCGCTGTTCAGCCGCGCGAGCGAGGTCCCGGTGCGCGCCGTCGTCACGGCCTGGTCGTACGGCGGCGGCAGCGCGCCGACCGTCTGGACGAGCGTCGAGTCGCGCTCGGAATGGTAGCGGTTGGCGAACAGGATCGGGCTCAGCAGCACCGAATCGACGCCGCCTGCGGGCCGCCACTGGACACGCGCCGACGCGTGGACGCCGCCGCCGCTGACGCGCACGCGCGAGTCCTCGAACTGCGCGAGCGTGACGGTGCCGTCGTCGAGCCGCTGGTCGATCGTCGTCGTCGCGCTGCTGTTGTCGCGGTCGAGGTGGAATGCGCTCAGCGTCGTGTTGACGACGAAGTCGCCGCTGGTGAAGTTGCGCGTCCACGACGCCGACGGCTGCAGCCGGTCGTTCTCGAACGACGCGGCGACGCGGACGTCGTTGACGTGCCGCGTGTAGCCGCCGCGGGTGACGATGTTGATCGTGCCGGCGATCGCGCGCGCGCCGGTCTCCGCGGTCGGGGCGCGCAGGATCTCGATCCGCTCGATCTGGTCGGGCGGGATCGAGTCGAGCGAGAAGCCCGGCGGTACGCGCTCGCCGTCGAGCAGGATCTGGGTGTAGCCGTTGCCGAGGCCGCGCAGCCGGATCGCGCCGCCGCGCCCCGGCCGGCCCTGGATCGTGACGCCGGGCAGGCGTTTGAGGACGTCGCTCAGCGTCGAGTCGCCGAACTTGTCGATCTCGTCGCGGCCGATGACGATCTTGGCGGTCGTCGAGTTGCGCCGCTCCTGGACGTCGTCGGGGCGGTTGCCGGTGATCTGCACCGGATCGAGCTTGGCGGCGTCGGCGCCCGCGGGCGGGCTGGCGCCAGGCGCAGGCGGCGAATCGCCGGTCGGTTGCGCAGCGGCGTCGGCGGCGATGAGCACGAGCGCGGCGAACGCGACCGCTCCGCGCGAGCCGGGCCGGCGCGGGCGTGCGACCTCCTGCATCCGCCCAGTCTATCGAGCGGATGCGAGCGATCGCTCCGTGCGCACCCGCAGTGCGCGGCGCGGCGTCAGCGACCGACGGCGCGCTCGAGCTGGGCCTTGTTCATCTTCGAGCGGCCCTTGACGTTGGCCTTGGCGGCCTCGGCATAGAGCTGCGCGTAGGTGCGGCCGCCCTCGCCGCTGTGCGAACGCAGGCCGCCGCGCCGCCCGGACGAGATGTCGTCGAGCGAGGTCCGGCTCGCGGTCTCGGTCTCGCCGGCGCGGGCGCGGTCCTTGTTGACGGTGCGGGCGGCGATCTCCTCGGCGAGCTTCTCGCCCTTGCCCTTGTCGAGCAGGCCCTCCTTGATGTGCTGGTACTGGCGCTCGCGCTTGTTGCTCCAGCGTGCTTGCGGCATGGCAGTCTCCAGGAAATCCGGTCTCTCCGCGCGGCAATTCCGGTGCCGAAGCGCGGTCGCCCCGAGTTGACGCGCCCGCAGGGCGAGCAAGAATGCTCCGGACCCGCCTTCCGGACGCGCTCGCATGACCGTCGCCAACGCCAACCTCTTCGTCGCCCTGCGCGCAGGCTTTCCGGCCGAGCTCGACGGCGTCGCCATCGAGACGATCGACACCGGCCTCGCCTACACCTGGCGCGATCTCGAGCGTGCGACCGCGATGCTTGCGAACCTGCTCGATTCGCTCGACCTGCCGCCGTCGAGCCGGGTCGCGGTGCAGGCCGAGAAGTCGGTCGAGGCGCTCCTGCTCTATCTCGCAGTGCTGCGCGCCGGCCACGTCTACCTGCCGCTCAACACCGCCTACAAGAGCGACGAGATCGGCTACTTTCTCGGCGACGCCGAGCCCGCGGTGTTCGTCTGCGCGCCGAAGGACTTCGCGTGGGCGTCGCGGCTTGCGTTCGCGCGCGGGACGCGCCACGTGTTCACGCTCGGCGACGACCGCAGCGGCAGCCTCCTCGAGCGCGCGACGCACTTCCCCGACAGCCACGTCCCCGCGGGGCGCAAGACGGACGACCTCGCCGCGATCCTCTACACGAGCGGCACGACCGGACGCAGCAAGGGCGCGATGCTGACCCACGGCAACCTCGTCGCCAACGCGACGACGCTGAAGTCGTACTGGGGCTGGCGAAGCGGCGACGTAGGCCGCGACGTGCTGATCCATGCCCTGCCGATCTTCCACGTCCACGGCCTCTTCGTCGCGTCGCACGGGGCGCTGCTGGCCGGCGCGCGCATGCTCTGGCTCGGCCGCTTCGATCCCGCCAAGGTCGTCGCGCTGCTGCCGCGCGCGACCGTCTTCATGGGCGTGCCGACGCTCTACGTGCGCCTGCTCGGCGAGCGCGCGCTGACGCGCGAGGCGTGCGCGAACATGCGCCTCTTCATCAGCGGCTCGGCGCCGCTCCTGATCGAGACGTTCGAGGCGTTTCGCGAGCGCACCGGCCACACGATCCTCGAACGCTACGGCATGAGCGAGACGGTGATGCTGACGTCGAACCCCTACGACGCCAAGGACGGCGAGCGGCGCGGCGGCACGGTCGGCTTCCCGCTGCCCGGCGTCGGCTTGCGCGTCGTCGGCGGCGACGGTGCCGAGCTGCCGCGAGGCGCGGTCGGCGCGATCGAGGTCCGGGGCCCGAGCATCTTCGCCGGCTATTGGCGGATGCCGGAGAAGACGCGCGAGGAGTTCAGCGCCGACGGCTGGTTTCGCACCGGCGACGTCGGCGTGGTCGACGACCTCGGCTACGTCACGATCGTCGGTCGCAGCAAGGATCTCATCATCAGCGGCGGCTACAACGTCTATCCGGCCGAGGTCGAAAGCTTCCTCAACGAGCTGCCGCAGGTCGCCGAGAGCGCGGTCGTCGGCGTCCCGCACCCCGACTTCGGCGAAGCGGTCGTCGCGGTCGTCGTCGGCCGCGGCGGCGCTGCCGTCGACGCCGCCGAGTGCACGCGCGTGCTGAAGGGAAAGATCGCCAATTTCAAGGTGCCGAAGGCGATCTTCGTCGTCGCCGAGTTGCCGCGAAACGCGATGGGCAAGGTGCAGAAGAACGTCCTGCGCGAGCAGCACGCGGCGCTGTTTTCCTGACGGTAGGAGAAAAGGGCCGGCTCGCGCCGGCCCTTCGTTCGTGACGCCGCTCAGCGGTCGGCGGCGTAGATGTCGACGTCCTTGGTCTCGCGGACGAAGAGCGTGCCGATGATGAACGTCATCATCGCGATGACGATTGGGTACCACAGGCCGTTGTACATGTTGCCGGTCGACGCGACGATCGCGAACGCCGTCGTCGGCAGCAACCCGCCGAACCAACCGTTGCCGATGTGATACGGCAGGCTCATCGACGTGTAGCGGATGCGGGTCGGGAACAGCTCGACGAGCGCAGCGGCGATCGGCCCGTAGACCATCGTCACGTAGATGACCAGGATCGTCAGGATCGCGACGACCTTCCACCACTGGCCGCTCATGAAGGCGATCGGCTTGGCCTTGGTCGGATAGCCGGCGGCGGCGAGATCGGCGCCGGTCTCCTTCTTGAACGCGTTGACCTTGGCGGTGCTGTCGGCGTCGAACTTCTGGTTGACGACGGTCGCTGCGGGCGCCGTGATCGTCTTGTCGCCGATCGAGATCGTCGCCGGCGACCCCGCAGGCGCGTCGACGTTGTCGTAGCTGACCGAGCTTTGCGCCAAGTAGCGCTTGGCGATGTCGCACGAGGTCCTGAAGTCGATCTCGCGTGCCACCGGGTTGCCCTGGAACGAGCACTGCTTCGGGTCGGCGGTGACGACGACCTTGTTCTTTTCCTGCGCGGCGGCGAGCTCGGGGTTGGCAGCCTTGGTCAGCGCACCGAACAGCGGGATGAACGTCAGCGCGGCGAGCAGACAGCCGGCCATGATGATGGGCTTGCGGCCGATCTTGTCGGACAGCGTGCCGAAGACGATGAAGAACGGTGTGCCGATCAGAAGCGACGCGCCGATCATCAGCTGCGCCGTGGTCGGCTCGACCTTGAGCTGCGCTGTGAGGAAGAAGAGCGCATAGAACTGGCCCGTGTACCAGACGACGCCCTGGCCGGCGGTCAGGCCGAGCAGCGCGAGCAGGACGATCTTGCCGTTCTTCCACTGCCCGAAGGACTCCGACAGCGGCGCCTTCGACGTCTTGCCTTCTTCCTTCATCTTCTTGAACGCCGGCGTCTCGTTGAGGCTGAGGCGGATCCAGACCGAGATGATCAGCAGGAAGAACGACATCCAGAACGGAACGCGCCATCCCCAGTCGTTGAACGTCGCGTCGCCGAGAACTTCCTTGCAGACGATGATGACGATCAGGGACAGGAAGAGGCCGAGCGTCGCCGTCGTCTGGATCCACGACGTGTATGCGCCGCGCTTGCCGTGCGGTGCGTGTTCGGCGACGTAGGTCGCCGCACCGCCGTACTCGCCGCCGAGTGCCAGCCCCTGCAGCAGCCGAAGGCCGACCAGGATGATCGGCGCGGCGACGCCGATCGAGCCGTAGGCCGGCAGCAAGCCGACGAGGAACGTCGACAGGCCCATGATCATGATGGTCACGAGGAAGGTGTACTTGCGACCGATCATGTCGCCGAGACGCCCGAAGACGAGCGCCCCGAACGGGCGCACCAAGAAGCCCGCGGCGAACGCCATCAGGGCCGAGATGAACGCCGCGGTGGGATCGAGCGCCGCGAAAAACTGCTTGGCGATGATTGCCGCCAGCGATCCGTACAGGTAGAAGTCGTACCACTCGAAGACCGTGCCGAGGCTCGACGCGAAGATGACCTTTTTCTCTTCGCGCGTCATCGGTCGAGCGCGATCTGCGCCGACGGGCATCGCTGAAGTGACCATTGGGAATTCCCTCCGTGACAAGACGAATCGCCCCTCGGCGACGCAAGCGCGAATCTTGACAAAGTTTTTCCGTCCCGACGCCCGGGATAACGGCACGGACGCCTTGGGGGAAAACCCGAGCCGCCGCCTGGACGAACTGCGCTAGTGCAGCCTCACGAGCGCTGCACTCCGTCGCGCGGCGCGCCTTCGCGCTCCCAGTGCGGAGCGGCGAACCAGGGGTCGTTCCTCAGCAACGCGGCGACCATGTCGAGCGCATCGAATCCCCAGAGCCGCTTGTCGGCGACGCCGATCGTCGGCACGCCGAAGACGCCGCGCGCGAGCGCTTCGTCGGTCGCGTCGCGCAACCGCTCTTTGACCTCGTCGGAGGACGGTTCGCGACGCGGCGCGATCGCGGCGCGCAGCTCGGCGAGCCGCGCGGGGTCCTCGGCGTCGGCGCCATCGCTGCGCCAGACGTGGCGCAGCACCGTCTCGCACGCCCAGCGCGACGGCGTCGCGCCGTCGGGCGCGCTCGCCCACAGCAGGCGCGACAGCGCGAGCGGGTTGAACGGATGGCGTTTCGGCGTCGCGATCGGGATGCCGGCGCGGTGCGCGAGCCAGTGCACCTGGCGGAACGTCCACGCGCGCTTGGGCTCGATCTCGGCCGGGCCCTTGTGGGCGTGCGCCTTGAGCAGCGCGCCGAAGACGATCGGCCGGTAGGCGACCGCATACGAGATGCCGACGAACGCTTCGGGCAGCCGCTCGAACGCGAGGTACGAATACGGCGACACCGGGTCGAACCAGAAGTCGATCGGCGTCATGGCGTGCTGTCGCCGGCGCAGGCCGGAGCTGGTTCGACGCGACGCCGATCGCGCTCGGCACGCCGCGCCGGCAGACGCTTCCAGACCGCGCGCCTGGCGACGGCGTCGAGGCTTCCCCAGGCGGCGATCTCCTCGATCGTGCGCAGGCAACCCGCGCACCAGCCGGTCGACGCGTCGATCGTGCACACGCTCGTGCAGGGGCTCGGGACTTCGGACACCCCTCGACGATATCGCCTGTGCGAGGCGCGCGCTTTCCCGCGCAGGTCTGCGGCTCTTCGGGCTCCTCAGTACGTCACGCGCGCGTAGTACGTCTTCTGCGCCGCTTCGCGCACCTGGCCGAGCGTGCGGATGCCGAGCCCGGCGAGCAACGGAACGAGCTTGAGAAACACCTCCGCAGTCACCATCGCATCGCCGAGCGCGGTGTGGCGGCCGAGCACCGGAACGCCCAGCCGCTCGGCGATCTCCTCGAGCCGGTGCGACTCCTGCTGCGGATGCACGAGCGCCGACAGCAGCAGCGTGTCGAGCACCGGCTGGTCGAAGACCAGGCCGGTCGCGGCTTCCTTGAGCTGCAGGAAGCGCATGTCGAACGCGGCGTTGTGGCCGACCAGCACCGTGTCCCGAGCGAACGCATGGAACGCCGGCAGCACCGTCTCGATGGTCGGCTGCCCCGCGATCATCTCCGCGCGGATGCCGTGGATCGGCAGCGATGCCTCGGAGATCGGCCGCCGCGGGTCCACGAGCTGCTCGAAGCACTCCTGGCGGCGCAATTTGCCATTGACGATCCGGGTCGCGCCGATCTGGATGATCTCGTCGCCGGCCGAAGGGTCGAGCCCGGTGGTCTCGCAGTCGAACACCGTGTAACTCAGCTCGCCGAGCAGCCGGTCGGCGAGTTCGCGGGTCTGACTGGACGTGCGGAACAGGTCGAAGTCGTAGTACTCGGGCCGGCTCTCGCCGCGCACGACCTGCGCCGCCTCGAGCTGCCCGCCGGCGCCCGCGAGCGGCAGCAGGAAGCGAAAGAACGACTCGTGACGGACCCGCTCGCGCTCGAACCAGAACGCGCCGTCGTGGCGCTCGACGACATCGCGCAGCGTCAGCGCCAGCGACTCGCCGCCGACGGTGATCGGTTCGGTCTCCCAGCCGACGACCGTCTCGGTGCTCATCGCTGGCCCCGACCAGACCAGGTCGAGCCGGGCGCGCGCGCCGGCACGCGCCAGTCGCAAGGTGATCAGGCGGACGCCGTGATCTTCGACCAGCCGCCCCGCGAGATGGACGAGCGCCTGCAGCAGCGAATAGCTGTCGAGGCGCAGCCAGAGCTCCCCGTCGACGTCGCCGGCGCCGGCGCGGCAATCGAGCTGCGCCTCGATGCGGCGCATCGCGGCGGCGACGAAATCGCTACCGAGCATGTCCTCAAGCGGCCAGCGCGTCTTCAGCGTCTCGGTCGCATGGCTCGACAGCTCGCGGATGCGCTCGCTCATCGCCTTGACCTCGTCGCGGATCACCCGGTGGAAGCGCTCGCGCGCCGCCGCGTCGACGTCGGGGTAGTCGAGCATCTCGACCGCCGCGAGCAGATTGCCGAGCGAGGCGCGGCTGCCTTCGGTCAGGCCGTGCAGCAGCAGGTCGCGCCGCGACTCGTCGGCGAAATCGCGCGTGATGTTGTCGAGCATCAGAACGAAGCCGTTCAACGCCGCCTCGCCAGCTTCGGCATCGACCGCGCGCACCGGCGCCACCTGCACGCGCAGCAGCTGCCCGGTGGCTGTTGCGGTGACGAACTGCGCCGACGGATTGGCGGCGCCGCGCTGCAGCCGCTGCTGGACGCGTTCGAGCGCGTGCGCGACGAGGTGGCGATCGAAGACCGCGTAGACCGAACGGCCGAGACCGATCAGCTCGCCGCCATCAGCGAGCTCCGGTGCCCTCGAAAGCGCGCGAAACTGCAGGCGCGCCCGGTTGTTGTAGAGCAGGATGCGGCCGTCGAGGTTGCAGACGACGACGCTTTGCGTCAGCTCGGCCATCAGCGCCGCGAGCCGGCTGCGCTCCTGCTCGATCTCGCGGCTGGCGTCCTCGACGCGGGCGCGCATGTCGGCGCGCAACGCGTCGCGCTGGCGGGCAAACGACTGGATCACTCGGGCGAGTGCGAGGGTGCCGGCGGGAAGGTCAGGAGTCGCCTCGAGCGCCGACTCGGCGCCGGCCTCGGCCGGCCCGGTCGCAGCGAGCAGCGCGCCGGCCCGCTCGGCCAGGCGCGCCGGCGTGACCACCCAGCGGCGATAGGCGATGCGCCCGAGGGCGCCGAAGCCGACCGCGAGCACCAGCCAGAGCGGCAGCAGCAGCGCAGCGCGCGGCGCCAGCATCGCCGCGAACGCGGCGCGCTCCCCTGCGTCGAGCGACGCCGCGATCAGACCGACGGCGACGATGCCGAGCAGCGCAAGCACCAGGCCCGGCGCGAGCGTCGCGCCAAGCTCGCGCCGATCGACCCTCATGCAAGTCCCAGCAGCTCGCGCACGCGCGCGGCCAGCTCGTGGGTCGAGAACGGCTTGGTGACGTAGGCGTCGGCGCCGAGCGCGGTGCCCTTTGCGAGATCGGTCTCGCGACCCTTCGCGGTCAGCATCACGATCTTGACGCCCGCGAGGTCGGAATCGGCACGCACGGCCTGGCAGACATCGAAGCCGCTCTTGCCCGGCATCATGACGTCGAGCAGCACCAGGTCGGGCCGTTCGCGACGGATCGCTGCCAGCGCTTCGTCGCCGTCGCGCGCGACGCTGACGGCGTGGCCTTCGCGCTGCATCAGGAACTCGAGCGAGATCAGGATGTTCGGCTCGTCGTCGGCAATCAGGACTTTCTTCGCCATGTCGTCTCCTCGACGCGTTCAGGGCGGCGCCACCGCGGCGGCGCGCGCGGCGGCCGCGCTGCTGCCGTCGGCATCCAGCGCGACGTCGTCGCCGTGGCGCCATGGCAGCTCGAAGCCGAAGCAGGCGCCGCGGCCGGGCTCCGAGTGCAGCCACATCCGGCCGCCGAGGTGCTCGACGATGCGTCGGCTGATCGGCAGGCCGAGGCCCGTCCCCTGCGGACGGTTGTGGATCTCGCCGCCCTGACGGAATTTCTCGAACACGAGCTGCTGCTGCTCGAGGGGCACTCCCGGCCCGTTGTCTTCGACCTCGACGCTCGCCCGCTCGGCATCGGCGCCGATCCGGATGCAGACCCGGCCGCGACCCTGCGGAACGAACTTCGCGGCGTTCGACAGCAGGTTGAAGAGGACTTGCAGCAGCCGGTCGGGATCGGCCTGCAGCGGCGGCATGTGCGCGGGCATCTCGAGCTCGACGGCGGCGCCGCGCTCACGAAACATCTCGGCCGTCGTCTGCATCGCCTGCCTCACCAGCGCGCGCAGGTCGACCTCGACGGCACGCCATTCGGCATTTCCGGACTCGATCTTCGCCATGTCGAGCACCTGGTTGACCAGCCTCGTCAGCCGCTCGGTCTCGGCGACGACGAGGCCGAGGAAGCGCTGGCGCTGCTCGGGGTCCATCGCCGGGTCGTCGGCCATCAGCTCGGCGAAGGCGCGGATCGACGTCAGCGGCGTACGCAGCTCGTGGGTGACCGACGACATGAACTCGTCCTTCAGCAGATCGAGGCTCTTCAGCTGCGCATTCGCCTCGCGCAGCTCGGCGGTGGCGCGCTCGAGCGAGCGCGATTTGTCCTCGAGCGCGTGCGAATAGGCGCGCAGCTGCGACGCCTCGTCGAGGATGCGCATGACGTCGTCGAGGTCGAGCGGCTCCTCCTCGACGACCGATGCGACCATGACGCGCGCCGACGCGCCGCCGATCGCACCGGCGAGCTCGCGCTCGACGAACTGGACGAGCTCGGCGTCGGCGGCGAGCGCGGCGATGCCGTCGACGCCGCGGCGGCGCGCGTAGTCTTCGAACAGGCGGCGCGCCGATGCTTCGCCGAGAAAGCGTGCGGCGAGCGCGAGCAGGTCGTCGACCTGGGCGCGGCCGCGCCAGAACACCGGCCCGGCGCCGCTGCCTTCGTGCCGCTCGAAGACGTCGACGAACAGCACCGCCTGTCCCGTCTCGCGTGCCGACGGCGCCCGCCACAGCGAGACCCCGATGTAGAGGCCGGCGTTTGCGAGCAGGCTCCATAGCAGCGAATGCGTCAGGCTGTCGAGGCCGGCGAGGCCGAGCAGCTGCTCGGGCCTCAGCAACGCGATGCCGAACAGGCCCTCGGTCATGAAGCCGGCAGGCATCCAGCCCGACTTGGCGATCGACGGCAGCATCAGCGTGTAGGCCCACAGCGCGAACCCCGCGCCGAGGCCGGCGAGCGCGCCGGCGCGGGTGCCGCCCTTCCAGTACATGCCCCCGAGCAGCGCCGGTGCGAACTGCGCGACGGCTGCGAAGCTGATCAGCCCGATGCTGACGAGCGCGTACGCCTCGCCGGCGATCCGGAAGTACAGGTAGCCGAGCAGCAGCAGCGCGACGATCACGCTGCGGCGGATGCCGAGCAGCGTGCCGGTGAGGTCGCGCGCCAGCCCCGCGCCGCGGCGCAGCAGCAGCGGCAGCACGAGGTCGTTGCACACCATGGTCGAGACCGCGATCGCCTCGACGATGATCATCCCGGTCGCGGCCGACAGCCCGCCGACGAAGGCGACGAGCGCGAGCCAAGGGTGGCCGGCAGCGAGCGGCAGCGAGAGGACGAACGTCTCGGCGTCGCTGCCCCCGCTCGCCTCGTGGAGCAGCCCGCCGAGCGCGATCGGCAGGACGAAGACGTTGATCAGCAGGAGATAGAGCGGAAACGCCCATGCCGCGCGCCGGACGTGGCGCTCGTCGACGTTCTCGACGACCATCATCTGGAACTGACGCGGCAGGAAGAAGAGCGAGAGCATCGCGAGCAGCGTCAGCGCGAACCACTGGCCGCCGGCGAACCGGCTGTCGCCGCCGAGGCGAAGCAGCGGCTCGAGGTCGGGGCGCGCCGCGGCGCGGGCGAAGATGTCGCCCGGGCCTTCGAACAAGCCCCAGGTGACGAACGCGCCGACGGCGAGGAACGCGAGCAGCTTGACGACCGACTCGACCGCAATCGCCGCGACCATGCCCTCGTGGCGCTCGGTCGTGTCGAGATGGCGGGTGCCGAAGGCGATCGTGAAGCCGGCAAGGGCGAGCGCCATGTAGAGCGTGCTGTCGCGCCACCAGGCCGCGCCGGCGACGCTGCCGCCGGCGGGCGCGTGGCCGCTCGTCAGCAGCGCATAGCCGGTCGCGATCGCCTTCAGCTGCAGCGCGACGTAGGGGACGATTCCGACGACCGCGATCACCGTCACCAGCGCGGCGAGCAGCCGGCTCTTGCCGTAGCGGCTGGCGATGAAGTCGGCGATCGACGTGATGCGGTGGACGCGGGCGATGCGGATCATCTTGCGCAGCAGCATCCAGGCGACGAGCATGCCGAGCGTCGGGCCGAGATAGATCGGCAGGAACCACAGGCCCGCCGAGGCGGCGCGGCCGATGCTGCCGAAGTAGGTCCAGGCCGTGCAGTAGACGCCCATCGACAGCGCATAGACCCAGGCGTTGCCGATGATCGAGCGGCCGCCTCGCGCGCGCGCGTCGCCGACATAGGCGACGGCGAACAGCAGCATCAGGTACGCGAACGACGCAGCGACGACGAGCGGTGTCGACAGCATGGCTCAGTCCGTGTCGTCGGCGGCCTCTGCTTCGCAGATCCACGCCGCGGTGCCGATCAGCGCCGCCCAGCCGACGAACAGTGCGAGCGGCAGCAACGGCAGCCCGGCGACGAGCACGCCGCGGTCCCAGAGCGTCAGCAGCGGGAAGTTCAGCAGCAGCCAGCCGAGCCCGCACAGTGCGAGCAGGCGTTGGCTGCGCAGGCGTCGGCTCATCGGCGCGTTCTCGGTGGCGGTCTCTCGGTTCCTCGGCTTCACTGGACCAGGTTCTAGAACCGGTCGAGCCGGAAGTCGAGGACGAGCTGCGTGCGCAGACGCTTGACGATCGCCAGCGCATCGCGCAGCGCGTCGCGCTCGAGGGTGCCGAGATCGGCCGGCCGGACGAGGTTATCGGGAACCCGGCCAGCGGCGCGCTCGCGCAGCTGGTTGGCGAGCTTCAACGCCATCAGGCAATGCAGCGCATCGAGCACGTCGGCGGCGAGGACGGGGTCGAGGACGCCTCGTAAGCGCAGCTCGCGCAGGCGATCGGCGGTGCTGACCGCGCGCACGCGATGGCGCAGGGCGAGCGCTCGCAGGCCGTGGACGATCGGGAACGTGCCGAACTTCTTCAGGTCGAGCGGCGTCTCGTCGTCGCGGCGCTGGCCGAGCCACGACCACCAGTGCGAGTTCTCGGCGAACTGCGCGACCGGGGCGGCGAAGCGCGACAGGAACACGTCGCTGCCGTTGAGGACGCGGTCGAGATGGTCGCGTGCCTCGACCAGCAGGCTCTCGTCGCCGGCGACCGCGACCGCATCGAGAAAGATCGCCAGGTTCATCGTGCCGTCGGGATCAGGGCCGTAGCACCACTGGCGGATCGTGTCCCGAAACGCCGCCAGCGGCTGGCGCCAGAGCGGGTTCGTCAGCATGATGTTGCCGGGACACTGCGGATAGCCGAGCTCGGTGAGCGCCGCGTTGAAGCGCGCCGCGATCTCGCCGAGGTCGGAGCGCTGGTAGCCGTCGCGCAGCAACAGCGCGTTGTCCTGGTCGGTCTTCCAGATCTGCTCGCCGCGCCCTTCGCTGCCCATCACGAGCAGGCAGCTGTTCTCGACCAGATCGGGCGGCGCGAGCAGCGACCAGAGCTTGGCAAACAGGCGTGCATTGAGCTCGCCGACGAGGCGCGCGATGCGCTCGATCCGGATCCCGCCCTCGTGCAGCAGCTCGACGGTGGTGTCGATCCGCAGCACGGCGGCCTGCAGATGCGCGATCGTCGATGCGGCGTCGATCTGCAGCGCGACGATGTGCGAGTTGTGGGCGACGAAGTCGACGAGGTCGAGCTGGCCGAGGATGCCGCGGACTACGCCGCGGTCGCGAACGAGCAGGCGATGCACGCGATGGTGCAGCATCAGCCAGAGCGCATCGAAGACCTCGGCCGAGCTCTCGACCTCGATCAGGTCGAAGCGGGCAACCTCGCGCACCTGCAGCGCTGCGGGCGATTCCGGACGCAGTAGGGCATCGCGCAGGTCGGTCGTCGTGAACATGCCGAGCCGGTCGCCGTCGCAAACCAGCGCGTCGGTGAGGCCGCGCTCCGAGAGCATCCGGCACACCGAGACGATGTCGACGCTGCCGTCGACGTAGAACGGCTCGCGCACCCCGGTGTCCGACACCCGCGCCATCACCAGCGACAGCCACTCGGGCTGCGCTGGCGATGCGCGAACGGAAGACATCGGTCGGGTTGCGGTCCGAGCGGGAGCGTCGGCAGTGTGCCTCGGAGTCGCGACGCCCCGCCGGTCGGCTGCGCCCGAACCGTCAATGCGCGGTCGCCGCCGCCGCTCCGATGCCTGTCTCGGAACGCACCTCCTGCGCCCGATAGCCCGCGCGATCGATCCGCGCCCGGGCACTGCGGTCCGTGATCGAGACGAGCCAGATGGTGATGAATGCCGCCGGGATCGAGAAGATGGCCCCGGAGTTGTACGGGAACCAGGCCGAGCCCGCGGGATAGTGCATCACCGCCTCCCACACGCTCGCAGAGCCGATCGTCGTCACCACCGCGACGACGAGGCCGACGAAGCCTCCGACCACGGCACCGCGGGTCGTGCAGTCCTTCCACAGCACCGACATGAACAGCACCGGGAAGTTGGCCGACGCCGCGATGACGAAGGCGAGCATCACCATGTAGGCGACGTTCTCCTTCTCGAACGCGATGCCGAGGGCGACCGCGACGACGCCGAGCACGACGGTGGTGATCTTGGAGACGCGCAGCTCCTGGGCCTGATCGACCCGGCCGTGCCGGAACACCGAGGCGTAGAGGTCGTGCGAGACCGCCGAGGCGCCCGACAGCGTCAGGCCGGCGACGACCGCGAGGATGGTCGCGAACGCCACCGCCGAGATGAAGCCGAGGAACCAGTTGCCGCCGACCGCGCCGGCGAGGTGCACCGCGGCCATGTTGCCGCCGCCGACCAGGCCCTTGGCGACCTCGCCGCCGACGAAGTAGCTCGCCGGGTTCGGGATCAGGTTGGTGATGGCGCCGAAGCCGATGATGAAGGTCAGGATGTAGAAGTAGCCGATCCAGGTGGTGGCCCAGCCGACCGACTTGCGTGCTTCCTTGGCGTTGGGGACGGTGAAGAAGCGCATCAGGATGTGCGGCAGCCCGGCGGTGCCGAACATCAGCGCCATGCCGACCGAGATCGCCGAGACCGGGTCCTTGATCAGCGCGCCCGGAGCCATGATGGCGCTCTTCTTGGAGTGCACCTCGACCGCCTTGGTGAACATCGCCTCGGGCGAGAAGCCGAACTGCCACATGACTGCCAGCGCCATGAAGGTCGCGCCGCCGAGCAGCATGCAGGCCTTGATGATCTGCACCCAGGTCGTCGCGGTCATGCCGCCGAACAGCACGTACATCATCATGATCGTGCCGACCAGGATCTCGGCATAGAGGTAGTCCATGCCGAACAGCAGCTTGATGAGTTGGCCCGCGCCGACCATCTGGGCGATCATGTAGAACGCGACCACGACGAGCGATCCCGCCGCCGCGAAGACGCGGATCGGCGTCTGGCCGAAGCGGTAGCCGGCGACGTCGGCGAAGGTGAACTTGCCGAGGTTGCGCAGCCGCTCGGCCATCAGAAAGGTGATGACCGGCCAGCCGACGAGCCAGCCGATCGAGAAGATCAGACCGTCGAAGCCGCTCGAGAACACGAGCCCCGAGATGCCGAGAAACGACGCTGCCGACATGTAGTCGCCGGCGATCGCCAGGCCGTTCTGGAAGCCCGTGATGCCGCCGCCCGCGGTGTAGAAGTCGGCCGCGCTCTTGGTGCGCGCCGCCGCCCACTTCGTGATGCCGAGCGTGATCAGCACGAAGGTGGCGAACATGCCGATCGCGGTCCAGTTGGTGGCCTGCTTCTGCGCCTGGCCGAGATCGGCACCGGCGGCCAGCGCGCACGTTCCCACGGTCGCCAGGACCGCAAGGACGGCGACCCGGACGAGCGTGGTGGCATTGTTGCGGTCGCGGCTCACTTCAGCACTCCCTTGACGACCTGCTCGGTCAACGGATCGAACTCGCGGTTAGCGCGCCGCACGTAGTACCAAGTGATCAGGATCGTGAAGACGATGACGGCGACGCCGAGCGGCATGCCGACGGTCGTGACGCCGCTGCCCAGCTTTTGCGCCAGGAACGGCTTGTCGAACGCGACCAGCAGAATGAAGCCGTAGTACGCGACCACCCCGGCCAGCGACAGCCACCAGCCGAGGGTCGTGCGCTTGTGTTTCAACTCGACGTAACTCGGATGCGTCGCGATCCGATCGACCAGGTCGTCTTCCATGCCTCCTCCGTTGGTGGTGGGGCTTCCGTCAGGGCAAGGCCGACCGGGATCATGTGACCCCCGCGCATGCCGAACCGTGATGCGCATCAAACCGAGACGATCCGGCCGGGTTGGAAACGAGCCTTTCGGCAAGCGTTACCCGCCCGGGCAAACGGCCGGCACGATCGGCTTTATCGTCCGCGACGCCCGGTGAACAGGTCTTGCGCGTCGGCCGCGCTGTAGTAGCCGAGGGCGATGTCGCGCTCGACGGCGGCCGGGTCGCGCTCCGCCGCCCGCCCGAAGCCGCCGCCGCCCGGAGTCGAGACGGCGACGACGTCGCCGGCGCGGATCGCGATGTCCTGGTCCTTCGACAGGTGCGGCGGCACGTACACGACGCCGTCGCGGATCACCTCGACCTTGTTGGTGCCACCGGCGCCGCCGCCCTGCGCTCCGGGCGGGCCGCTGCGGCCATGGTCCATCACCATCGAGACGCGCGCCTCGCCGCGGCGCAGGCGAATGCGGTAGTTGACGCCGAAGCCGCCGCGGTGCTCGCCGGCACCGCCCGAGCCTTCGTGCAGCGAGTACTCCTCGAACAGCACAGGGTAGAGCTGCTCCATGATCTCGATCGGCGTCGTCTTCGAGATGCCGATCGTCGAGCAGCCGTTCGAGATGCCGTCGCCTTCGGGGCTGCCGCCGTAGCCGCCGCCCGAGATCACGTACATGACGTAGGCGCGCTGCTTTTCGGGATCGAAGCCGCCGATGCCGAGGTTGCCGCTCGTTCCCGCGGGCGCGCCGAACAGCTGCTCCGGAATCGCCTTGCCGAGCGCGGCGAACACCGCTTCGGCGATGCGCTGGCTGACCTCGGCGGCGCAGCCGGAGACCGGCCGCGGATAGCGCGCATACAGGAACGTGCCTTCCGGCTCGACGATCGCGAGCGGCTCGAACGTCCCGGCGTTGATCGCGACCTCGGGGAAGACGTGCTTCACCGCGAGGTAGATCGACGACTTGGTCGTCGCGATGACGCTGTTCATCGGCCCCTGGCACGGCGGCGACGAACCGCTCATGTCGAACGTCAGGAGCGCCCGCTCGGCGTCGCTGCCGCCGCTCTTGGTGACGCGCATCGCGATCCTGAGCGGCGCGTCGACGACGCCGTCGGAGTCGACGAACGCCTCGCCTTCGTAGACACCGTCGGCGATGCCGGTGATCTTCTCGCGCATCTGCCGCGCGGCGCGGCGCTTGAGCTCGGCGATCGCGGCGTCGACCGTGTCGTCGCCGTAGCGGTCGAGCAATGCGTCGAGGCGGGCCTTCCCGGTCGCGAGCGCCGCCGCCTGCGCCTTGATGTCGCCGATTCTTTGGTCGGCGATGCGGATGTTCGAGAGGATGATCGAGAGGATCTCGTCGTCGATGACGCCGCGCTTGTAGAGCTTGACCGGCGGCAGCCGAAGCCCTTCCTGCTCGACCTCGGTGGCATTGGCCGAGAAGCCGCCCGGCACCATGCCGCCGGTGTCGGGCCAGTGGCCGGTGTTGGCGAGCCAGCACCAGAGCTTGCCGTCGCGAAAGTGCGGCTGCACGAACTTGACGTCCATCAGGTGCGTGCCGCCGAGGTACGGATCGTTGACGATGAAGACGTCGCCTTCCTCGAGCGGGATCTTCAGCCGCTCGACGCGCTCGATCACCGCCTGCACCGAGAACTGCATCGTGCCGACGAAGACCGGCAGCCCGAGCTCGCCCTGCGCGATCAGCTCGCCGGTCGAGCGGTGGTAGATGCCGTCGGAGCGATCGAGCGCCTCGGCGATCACCGGGCTGAACGCGCTGCGGACGAACGCGAGGTCCATCTCGTTGCAGACCTGCATCAGGCCGTTCTGCAGCACCGAGAGGGTGACCGGGTCGAGTGCCATGTGTCGATTGTGGTTGAAGGTGCGCGCAGCACACTGCGGGCGCGGGCGGCGGGTGGCCGATTTCCTCCATGCCCCCCGGGCCTGGCCTGAACGGCCGGCCCGGGGGACATGGAGCAAAACAGGGCGCCCTGCCGTCCCGATCCCGTGCACAGCAAGCATCACGCTACGCGAACGATCAGGTTGCCAATCGCATCGACCGCGACCCGCTGCCCCGGCTCGATCACCGTCGTGCAGTCGAGCTGTTCGATGATCGCAGGCCCTTCGAACGTCGCCGCAGCGGGCAGCCGCTCGCGCAGGTAGACGGGCGTGTCGCGCCAGCCGCCGTCGGCGAACCACACCGGCCGCGTTGTCCGCCGTGCCTCGGCGAGCGTCGCCGCCGGACGCGAAGCCGCGATCGCGCGGAGCGACACCGGCTTGCGCTTGCCGATCACTGCCGTGTGCAGGTTGACGAGCACCGGACGGATCTCGGGCAGCGCGACACCGAAGCGCTTCCAGTACGCGGCGGCGAAGCGCTCGCGCAGCGCCGCGACGGTGATCGCGGTCGACTCGAGCGCGACCGGCAGGATGTGGCTCTGCCCCTGGAACTGCATGTCGGCGCGGTGCAGCGTGACGACGCGCTCGACGGCGACGTTCTCGCGTGCGACGAGCGCCTCGCCGGCGGCAATCTGCGCCGCGAAGACCTCGGCGATGCGGCCTTCGGCGAGCGACTCGAGCGGCTGGTTGACGGTCGCGACGAAGTCGTGGCGAAGATCGGCGACGACGCAGCCGAGCGCGTTCGTGAGGCCGGGCCGCGCCGGGATCAGGAGGGTCGGGATCGCGAGCTCGGCGGCGAGCGCGGCGGCATGCACCGGGCCGGCGCCGCCGAACGCGAAGAGCGCGAAGTCGCGCGGGTCGTGGCCGCGCGCCAGGCTCACCATCCGGATCGCGCCGGCCATCTTGTCGTTGGCGACACGCACGATCGCCGCCGCCGCCGCAGTCGCATCCAGCCCGAGCGGCGCGCCGACCTGGGCGACGATCGCGGCGCGGATCGCATCGACCGTGACCGCGTGATCGACCGCGAGGAGGCGCTCGGGGTCGAGCCTGCCGAGCACGATGTTGGCGTCGGTGATCGTCACCCGCGTGCCGCCCCGGCCGTAGCAGATCGGCCCCGGCGTCGCGCCGGCGCTTTCGGGTCCGACGCGCAGCATCCCCGAGGCGTCGACCGACGCGATGGAGCCGCCGCCGGCGCCGATCGTGTGGACGTCGACCATCGGGACGTGGATCGGCATCGCGTACTCGAGCTCGAGCTCGCTCGACACCGACGGCACGCCGCCGAGGACGAGCGCGACGTCGCTCGACGTTCCGCCCATGTCGTAGGTGACGACGTTGGCGAACTCGGCCGGACGCGCGCCGGCCTGCAGCGCCGTCGCCGCCGCGGCGATCACGCCCGACGCCGGCCCCGACATCACCGTCGCGACCGCGTGCTCGGCGACGACCGACGCCGCAACCGTGCCGCCGTTGCCCTGCATCACGAGCAGCTCGCGCGCGAAGCCCTGGGTCGCGAGCTCGCGCTGCAGCCGCTCGATGTAGCGCGAGAGCACCGGCTGGATCGCGGCGTTGACGGCCGCGGTCGTGCCGCGCTCGTACTCGCGCTGCTCGGCGACGACGGTGTGGCCGACGGTGACGTGGCGGTTCGGCCAGAGCGCGCGCACGATCGTCGCGGCGCGATCCTCGTGGTCGGGATTCAGGTAGCTGTGCAGGAAGTGGATGACGACGCTCTCGGCGCCGAGGGCGAGCAGCCGGCGCGCCGCCGCAGCGACGCCGGCTTCGTCGAGCGCGACGACGACGCGGCCTTCGGCGTCGAGACGTTCGTCGACCTCGAGCCGGAGATGCCGCTCGATCAACGGCACGAAGCGGCCCTTGAGGCCGTACGGCTTCGGCCGCGTCCGCCGGCCGAGCTCGAGGACGTCGCGAAAGCCCTTCGTCGTGATCAGGCCGACGGTCGCGATCTTGCGCTCGAGCATCGCGTTGGTCGTCGTCGTCGTGCCGTGGACGATCGCATCGAGCGACGCCGCGTCGACGCCCGCCGCCGCGATCGCGGCCAGCACGCCGAACGCCTGGTTGTCCGTCGTCGTCGGCACCTTGGCGATGCGCACGTCGCCATCGTCGTCGACGACGATGAGATCGGTGAACGTGCCGCCGACGTCGATGCCGGCGATGCGGCGCGGGAGCGGGGTCGTGCTCACAAGCTGAGGTGGGTGCGCTGCAACGTTTCGTCCTGCATCAGCGCTTCCATGCTTCCGGTGAAGCGCACCTCGCCCTTCTCGAGGACGACGGCGCGGTCCGAGACCAGGCGCGCGAAGTGCAGGTTCTGCTCCGAGAGCAGCACCGCAACGCCTTCGGCCTTGAGCGCGACGATCATCCGCGCCATCTCCTCGACGATGATCGGCGCGACGCCCTCCGAAGGCTCGTCGAGGAGAACGAGCGCAGGGTTGCCCATCAGCGTGCGCGCGACGGTGAGCATCTGCTGCTCGCCGCCGCTCATGCGCCCGCCAGGACGGTCGGGCATCGCTTTCAGGTTCGGGAAGAGCGCATAGAGCTTGTCCTCGGTCCACGTCGGCGCGCCTTCGCGCGGCGGCTGGCGCGCGACGGCGAGGTTCTCGCGCACCGTGAGGTCGGTGAAGACGCGGCGGTCCTCGGGGACCCAGCCGAGGCCGAGCCGCGCGATGCGGTACGCCGGCAGCGACGAGATGTCGCGGCCGCGGAAGACGACGGTGCCGCGGCGACGCGCCATCAATCCCATGATCGCCTTCATCGTCGTCGACTTGCCGGCGCCGTTGCGGCCGACGAGCGCGACGCATTCGCCGGCGCCGACCGCGAGCGAGACGCGATAGAGCACCTGCGCCTGGCCGTACCAGGCGTCGAGCGAGTCGACGTCAAGCATCGCTCGTCTCCTGCGGGCGGATCGAGAACGTCGTGCCGCCGCCGAAGTAGACCTCGCGCACGCGCGGATCGTCGCGCACCAGGGCGGGAGGACCTTGGGCGATCAGCTCGCCGCGCGCGAGCACGAGGATGCGGTCGGCATGCGCGAAGACGACGTCCATGCTGTGCTCGGTGAAGAGGACGCCGATCGACTGCTCGCGCGCGAGCCGGCGTGCGAGCGCCATCAGCTCGTCGCGCTCGCGCGGCGCCATGCCGGCGGTCGGCTCGTCCATCAGCAACAGGCGCGGCCGGTGCGCGAGCGCGATCGCGAGCTCGACCCGCTTGACGTCGCCGTACGCGAGCACGCTCGTCGCCCGCGTCGCCTGCCCGGCCATGCCGACGCTCGCGAGCAGCGCGTCGGCTTCGGCGATGAACCGTGTGCGCGCCGGCCGCCACCAGGCGAGAACGCGCCGCGCGTGCGACAAGAGCGCGAGTTGGACGTTCTCGCGCACGGTGAGCGATGCGAACGTCTCGGCGATCTGGAACGTGCGGCCGACGCCCTGGCGCCAGACCGCCTCCGGCTTCAATCCGACGAGCTCGACGCCGCCGAGCCGCACCGAGCCGGCATCGGGTGCGAGCTGGCCGCCGACCATGTTGAAGCACGTCGTCTTGCCGGCGCCGTTCGGGCCGATCAGCGCGAGCATCTCGCCGGCGGCGAGGTCGAAGCTGACGCCGTCGACGGCGCGCACACCGCCGAACGACTTGGCGAGGCCGCGCACCGAGAGCAACGGCTGACCGCTCACGCGACCTCCTCGCGGACGAAGAGCCGCTTCAAGCCGCCGGCGACGCCGAGCGGAAAGACGAGGATGAGCGCGAGCATCACGATGCCGAGAAGCGCGCGCCAGTAGTCGGTCTGGCGCGCGACGGTGTCCTGCAGCCAAGTGAAGAGCGCGGCGCCGACCCACGGCCCGGAAACGGCGTGGACGCCGCCGAGCAGCACCATCACCAGGCCGTCGACCGAGCGGCCGACGGCGAGCGTCTCGGGCGAGATCGTCCCCTTGGCGAACGCGAACAGGGCGCCGGCGAGTCCGGCGACGGTGCCGGCCACCACGAACGCGATCCACTGCAGCCGCGGCACCGCGATGCCGATCGCCGCGGCGCGCAGCGGCGAGTCGCGGCTGCCGCGCAGCGCAACGCCGATCGGCGCGTGCAGCATGCGCACCAGCAAGCCGGCGCCCGCGATCGTGCACGCGAGGACGAGCAGGTAGTAGGTGGGCTTGGGCGTCAGCCACGCCGACGGCCAGATGCCGACCAGGCCGTTGCTGCCGCCGGTGACCGCGTCCCACTGGAAGACGACCGACCAGACGATCTGCGCAAAGGCGAGCGTGAGCATCGCCAGGTAGACGCCCGAGAGGCGGACGCAGAACCAGCCGAAGACGAACGCGCCGAGCGCGGCGAGCAAGGGCGCGAGAAGGAGCGACGCCTCCATCGGCAGCCCGAGCGCCTTGAAGCAGAGCGCCGCGCCGTAGGCGCCGAGGCCGAAGTAGGCGGCGTGGCCGAACGAATGCATTCCCGACGGGCCCATCAAGAAGTGCAGGCTCGCGGCGAAGAGGACCGCG
>Ga0207689_10000581_pt1 | contig 34938 bp, 18 predicted proteins | sample KBSMisM52_FD_184312 | JGI IMG/M metagenome (GOLD analysis project Ga0207689, IMG submission 184312) | Miscanthus rhizosphere microbial communities from Kellogg Biological Station, Michigan, USA - KBS Miscanthus M5-2 (SPAdes) (version 2) | ecosystem: Host-associated > Plants > Roots >...
CCCATAGCCGGCGACCATGGCGCACCCGAGCCGCGCATTGCACGTCCAGGCCTGCTCCAGCGCGATCTGCGCCCATTCGATCGCACGATTCGCCTCAGCATCGGGCGTAGTGATTTTCGAAATCTCACGCGAGCTATACCGTTTCCCGTCGTTAAGACTGGAATTCTCAATCCTGGAATTCTCGAATGCACGCAGCAAAGCAACTGTCGTCGCGTGCACCTCGTCTCCCTTCTCGCTTTGCCCCGCGAACACCAGGGTCGCGCATCGGCCGGCCGCACACGCTTCCGGTTTCAATGTGAGAGTGGTGAGACGATTGAAATCGCTACCGCGGCGATCATTATTCAGCTCACTGTGCTCTGTAGCCTGGGGCGACGAAATGAGAGCTGCGAACTGATGCGAAGGCTCGCTCAAAAGGAAACCTCGCGCATCCTGGTCCCATAAGGTCTCCTGGCCACCGATTCCAGCAGGCCACATCAAATTGAGCGACGGCCGAAAGTCCACTTCAATCAGGAGATCACTCCGCCCTTCCACTGTAAAGCGCACCAGAACACCGGGCACTTCCGCATGCGTTGTAATGCGTTCCTGCACGCGGAAATCCGGCGCCGCGTAGATGCGTGTTACTCCCAGCGGATCAACTTCAACTGAAGTGAGCGCGCTGTTCGCAGAAACGATAGGTGCCCCTGGCAACACAAACCTGAGCTGATATCCAGATACAAGTTGCAGAGGGAAACTCCAGAATTCCAAACCGTCTTCCGAGTAACCGCCGGCAAAGCCACGGATTCCATGCGCAGAGATGTACCTGTTCGGCTGCGGCCGCTCCGTCGACCAAACCGGGAGATCATGCTCAACTTGTGGAGTGCCCGCTGATGATGGCGTAGCAGTCTTTTGCGCAAAACCGAGCGTGCCAAGCAAGAGAAGCGTTACAAGTAAGCGAAGCATTACGACTCCAAGATCGAAGGGGGCGGTTTGCAACTCATCAGCGTGCACAGATTATCCCACTTGGAACTCCCCCCTTGTCGCCGCGGCGTGAAGCTTTTCAATTCGCCGCCGTTACCACCGCTTCAAGTATCGCGAAACCGATTCAAATCTTCGTAAACCAGCCTTTTCCCGCTGACCTTTATTGTGTCAGCAATGTAGTCTGACCAGGAGATGCCAGAACTCCGTATCGGCCCCGGGCAATCTATCCACTCGCTTCGTACCGTGGTGCTTGAAAACAAATTCCTGCGGATCGTTGTCTTGCCGGAAGCGGGCGCGCGCATCTGGCAAATCACCTACAAGCCGCTCGCGGCCGATCTTCTTTGGAATAATCCCGAGCTGGCACCATCTGCCCAGCCGCTGCACGCGTCCTATGACGAAAACTGGTGTGGTGGCTGGGACGACCTCTTTCCCAACGACGAAGCAGGCCTGCTGGCAGGTCTCCAGGTCCCCGATCACGGTGAATTGTGGACTGGCTCATGGGACACGCTACCGCGCGATGACAAAAATCTCGTTCGCCTCGATCTCCGCTTCCACACTCCGATTACGCACTTCCTTGTGGAACGTTCGCTCTCTCTGCGCAGAGACAGTTGCGTTCTCGAATTGCAATACCGCCTCACCAACCAAAGCTCAATACCGCTGCCGTTTCTTTGGAAGCTGCATCCCGCGTTCACCGTCTCTGCGCAGCACCGCATCGATTTTCCTGCCATGAAGGTTGTCCGGGAGACGGACTTCCCGGGCACTCTCGAGACAGCGCCGCCCGTTTTCGACTGGCCCATCGCCGACACAGCAGCCGGTAGACTCGATCTTCGCAACGTGCCCGACGTCTCATCGCGAGCGCTACATTTCTTCTATGGAACGGGTTACACGCAGGGCTGGTGCGGAATCACCAACAGATCCAACCGGCTCGCCGCCGCCCTGCGTTTTGATCCCCAGGTCTTCTCCAGCTGCTGGCTCTTTGCAACGCACGGCGGATGGAATGACCTGAACGTTGTGGTGCTCGAACCTGCCACCGGCTATCCCTTCCGCATTCAATCGATGATCGATAGCGGAAGAGCCCACGTACTTGCCCCTGGCGAATCCCTCGCCACCACCGTGCTGTTTTCAGTGCAAGAAGGGCTGGATTCGATCGGCGGAATCGCGGAGGATGGAAACATTCTGCCCGGCCTTTAGGGTGAAATAAATCTGATCAGGCCTGCGCCGATGTGTCCACAGAAAGAAGAATCGCTGCCGCGATTGCAGTAAATGCGCCCATCGTCTGCAGACCAGTAAGCCGCTCTCCCAGGATCAGAACCGCCAGCAAAACCGTGAGCAGCGGATAAAGCGACACAAGTGAAATCACGATGGACGCTTTGCCGCCCGACTCCAGTGCGCGAAAGCTCGTCCATGCTCCAACCCCATTCAGCGCCCCACCGGCAATAGCGGAAACCACTACCAGCCTTCCGAGTCCCCATTGGAGATGAACAACAAGCATCACCACCGCAGACAAAGCAACCATGGCCCAGCAGAACCACAGAAACGATCTCTCGCTGGTGATCCTGTTGGTGGCCAGCTTCTGCGTGATTCCCGAAATTCCCCAAAGAACTAGCGCCGCGATGGAGAACCAAAGCCACAAGTGCATACGGTCGTTTCTCCTCTCTAGACGCTAAGCATGTAAATGGCGGCAAACGCCAACGCAAGGCCGAGCCACTGCGTGCGGCCGAGTTTTTCCTTCAGAAACATAAGTGCCAGCAGCACCGTAACCATCGGAAACAGCGCGGTGACCGGCGCGACCACCGAGGCCTTGCCTCCCTTCACCAGCGCTTGAAAGAAGGCGATGTTGCCCACTCCGCCCAGAATGCCAGTGAAAAATGCCCAGAATATCCCCGAGTTGCGATTCGCACTTACTTTGCCACGTTCCCGATGGACCGTGATTGCCACAAACACCATCAGAGGCGCCAGACCCGCCGTATAGAGCAGCTGGTTCATGTAGGCGTCTACGCCCGTGGATGCGATTTTTGAAACAAGACCCCAGGTTCCCCACAGCACAATGGTCAGCAGCGACCACAAGAGCCATTTCGGAATGCGCCTGGAAAGCGCCAGGTTCGAATCTGCTGAAGTAGACTGCACTGGCCGAGCATAATGGCTATGCGGAATGACCGGCAATGCCTTACCTGCTCCCTCAACCGTGTTTTGCGGATAATTCTTTCGTTCTAACACCCTGCCGCTTACCCGTCGTACGCGAGACGCTTTATCATCACCGCGACCTGACCGGGAGATAGCCATGAAGATTACCGCCGTTGAGGCAATTCATCTGCGCGCCGAAGATCCGCTCATCGAGCTCTTCGACGGCTCTTACGACGACTGTGTGCTCGTGGTTCACACCGATGATGGAATCACCGGGATCGGCGAAACCGAATCCATGGCGCCCGCTATCCAGGCCATCGTCAAGGGACCATCCGCTCACAACCATGCCCGTTCACTCTCGGCGGTTCTTATCGGGAAAGACCCTTCCGATCCCGTTGGGCTTTGGAACCAGATGTACGAGTCGACAGACTATGTTGGACGTCGCGGACTTGCCATGCACGCGATCGGCGGTGTCGATCTGGCGCTGTGGGATCTGAAAGGCAAGATCGAAGGCAAGCCGGTCCACGAACTGCTCGGTGGCAGAAAGCGCGACCGTGTGCCTGCTTACGGAACCATCTACCCGATGGCCAGGACGGAGGAGGATGTCCGCGCTCAGGTCGCTGAAGGCCAGTCGAAGAAACTGCGGAACTTTAAATTCGCAGCAGACCCATGGTGGCTCGATGACATTGCTCTCACTGCCCGCCTCTTGAGCGCAGCCCGTGCACAGGCTGGCGACGACGCGCATTTGATCGTCGATGCCGCGCTCTCCTACCGTACCGCACAGGAAGGTTTGAAGCTCTTTCCAATCTACCGGGACATCGGGCTTTGGTTCCTTGAGGCACCCTTACCGCTCGATGATATTGAAGGTCATCTCGAGATGAGCTCTCACGGTATTCCCACCGGGGTAGGGGATCTCGGCCTGACCCATGTGCGCGAGTTCATCGAAATGATGGACCGCGGGGGCGCCAGCATCTGCCAGCCGGATATCTCGCAGGTGGGCGGATTCACTGGACTCCAACAGATTGCCTCCGCTGCGTATGCCCGCGGCAAGCGCGTGATCACCCACGGCTACAAGACGAATATCGAAATCGCTGCCAATCTCCATTTCCTCGCAGCCCAGCCAAACGAAGAGCCGCTCGAGTTTTCTTTAAGCCATTCGCCCCTTCGCTGGCACACAACGCGCGAGCACTTCCCGGTGGAAGATGATGGCTGCGTCCGTGTTCCGCAAGCTGCGGGTCTGGGCGTAACGCTGAATTTCGAAACCATCGAGCGCTACCGGTTCCTGAACATGTAGCGCCATCCAGGGTGTCCACGCCTTCAGCGGGTCTGCAGTGGCTCTATTTCTGGATTACGGCGTTCCTGGACGTCCTTACATATTTCGGAGGCTGGACAGAATGCGTGATCGACACGACAGAATCGTCCTCTGCCACAACTCCACAATCGAATCGAACTTTTTTGAAAGTAGCCCGTCCCCGCCCAGTGACGCGCACCTGGCTGGTTGCAAGATCGGGCCGCTGGGCGGCCAGGCGAAGAGCACCGACCGTCGAGTTTTCAATCGTCATACTCGCGTCGTCGTTCACGCCAAGCCAGTCGGCATACACCTCTGAATTGACGACCGTGAGGTTTGCATGACTACTTGCAATCAGCTCGTCAATCTGTGAATCATGCAGCCTGAGCTTCGCGTGCCCGCCTGCATACACATCCCACGTATCCACATTCACATCGTTCAGAGTGATGCGGAAAGGGCAGTTCGAGGCGCGAGGTTCAGGAAAGACCGCAGGCTCTGATGCAGATCCAAGCCGCCCCCTGGGAAGATGCAATGCCCCCTCGCAATCCGGTGAAAGCGCAAGTTGCACGCGATCCATGTGCGCCAGATCGGCCGTCGATCTTCCATGCAGATACAGCAGAAAGAATTGAATGCGCGCATCGGTAAGCTGCGCGTGTGCTCCCGAGCCGAAGTCCATCGTTCGCGTGAACGCACGATCTACTGGAACATTCTCGAACCGGAGATGATCATCCTCATCCGAATGCGTGGAAAGAAATACCAGTTCCAAACCATGCGCAGTCACATGGCTTTCCCGCGAGATCTCAAGCTCAAAAATCTTCAATCGGTTCAGCTGAGCATGAACATGATCCAGGTGGAATTCAGAATTAGTTGTGACAAAACCATTCACATCCAGATCACCCTTAAGAAGCCACATAGGATGCGCGGAGCCCGCTGGATCCATCGTCGACTGCCGGATAATTACGTGAGCCGGGCCCTCGCATCTCAAGCCGCTCACGCCATTAGGCGCCCCCGTCGGATCAGACACCAGCAGATGCACATTTTCGATTCGAAATGTTGCGCCTTCGGCAACGCGAATTGGCCCATGCAAATGCAAAGTCATATTTCTCAGCGTTACCCGGCCTTGCACAAATAACTCACCTTCATGCTGGAACTCACCTGGACCCGACAGCACCGCGCCGGCATGCAGTGAGGGAAGGGGAGTCTGTGCGAACAGCGATGAGCACATCCACAACAACAATGCGATCCGGCACACAACTCGTGCGTCCATCTGGAAACCTTCCTGTGAATCTCGACCGCTCAATGCACGCGCAACAGGACCTTCAGCGTGTCTCCCGGGTTCGTCGTGATGCGATCGAAGGCCTGCTGCCCCTCTTCCAGCGCCATCTCCACGGTCCACGGAGTCAGGTCAATCTCACCGGCGATAAGCAGCGACAACGAACGTTCAAAGTCAACCGGCGTATACGCAAACGACATCAACACTCTGTGCTCTTTGCGAATGCTAGTCACGAAGTCAATCTCGCTTTTCTCGGCGCCCATTCCCAGCAGGACCACGGTGCCTCCAGGCCGGCACAGATCGAATGCAGCCTGGCGCGCCGCTCCCACACCCGAAGCATCCAGCACCAGGTCGAGCCCGTGGCCGGCGAAGCGTCGCGCCTCTGCCTTTCCTTCATCGCTCGATGCATTCACCGCGGCAGACGCGCCCATCTGTCGGGTAACTCGAAGCCGGGCATCACTCAGGTCCTGCACCAGGATTTCTCGCACGCCGAGCCGCTGGGCGGCAAGCAGTGCGAGGGATCCCATGGTTCCCCCTCCTACAATTCCCATGCGGAAAAATGGCGCCGGAGCCGCAATGCGAAACAGGTGCACAATATTCGCCAGCGGCTCCGCCATCACAGCCCGCGCATCGCTTAACTCATCCGGAATCTCGTACAAGTGGGAACTCGGCAGAGAAACGTACTCGGCGTAGCAACCCTCGGTGCGATCCAGCCCCAGAAGGCGCCAGCTTGAGCAAAGATTCTGAGCACCGCTCAGGCAAGCCGTGCAGTATCCGCAATGGATCAGAGGGTTGGCTACCACCCGCTTGCCCTGCGGGGTGCGCCCTACCAGTTCGTGGCCCAGCACCAGGGGCGGAATGCGCCGCCGGCTGTGGCCCAGAAATCCGGAAACATCCGACCCGCAGATGCCCGCTGCGGCAACAGCGATCTCCACCTCGTTTTCACGTACTTCAGGACGAGGACGGTCTTCCATCAAAACCTGTTTCGGAGCGGTATACACCAACGCACGCATTCTTTTCTCTTTCTATCCGGATACACCCTGGGTCTCGGCGACGGAGGAGTCAGGACTGCCCCACCGATGAGGCTGGTTAGCGAAAGCCCGCGGCGTGCAGTGCATATATTTCTTGAATACAGAGGCAAAATAAGCAGGATTGCAGAAGCCGCACCGGTCAGACACCTCTGACACATGCATGCGCGGGTCCAGCAGCAGGCGCTTGCCCATCTCCAGTTTCTGACGAATCAGATACTCTTCCAGCGTCTGTCCTGTCGTACGGCTGTACACTCGCCCCAGGTGTCCTGCAGAAAGCTTCAAATTTCCAGCAATGTCCTGAATGGTCACCTTATCCGGTCCGAACTCCCGCGCGATGCGGTGGGTCTCGGCCACAATCTTTTGTTCCCGCTGGCTGTACAGCTGCATCACGTGTTGGCGCAGCTGCTCAACGAACGCGCGGAATGCGTCAGTCATGGCGAACGTGTTCGGCGCACCCATGATGAGGTGAAGGGCATTCTCTCGCGCCTGGCTGACGGGCTCGGGATTCACGGCCATTGCGCCGAGCTCCCGCGCCAGGTGTTCGCACGCCCACGTTAGAAGTCCCCGCGCCTGCTGAAGCTGCCCGGCCGACGTGCCCGTAGGAGCCGCCGCTGCCAGAAATTCCCGCAGAGAAGCATTGATGCTTGTGGGATCTGCGGCGTTCAGCGCTTTCAGCACTCGAGCCAGCGCTTGCGTCGGCTGCTGTTGCCGTTCGGGAAGTGCCTCAAACCAGTTCAATGTGGAACGCCCGGTGTCGAGTGCGGATAGCGCTTCATGATATGCACGGAGCAGCTCGCTCGTTTGTGGATGCAACGCACTAATGCCAATCCGAGCGTTGAGTAGCCCATTTGCACGCGCAACACGCAATAACGCCTGCCCGATTTCATCCACCAACTGGCGCTCGTGGCTGGTCGTCCGCGACTTTTGCGTGGTAAAGATGCACATCTCTCCCGGCGCGATAACCGTGGACAACGTATTCGGCCAACTCCTGCACCGGTCCTCGATGCTGTGCGCAACTCGGGCGAGCGTAAGCTGCTTCGTAATACCTTCCGCCGAGATCCGCTCTACCGCAGGATTGTTGCTTCGGTTGACTCCATCCTCCTGCGCCGTCTGCATCCGCACAACAAGCAAGCGGTCCGGCAAGCGCTCCAGACCAACATTGCGCGCCAGGTTTTTGAGCATCTCCATTCCATCAGTTCCGTGGTTGGCCATCTGACCTGATAGCAGCTTCTCCGCAAGCTCACGCCGGTCCAGAGAGAGTTCCCGTTCACGCACCTGCTGAAACTCGCTCATGATTTCCAGCCGCTTCCAGGCGTTGGAAAGGTAGCGCGCGAAGACCTCCAGCATTCTCACCATCTCGGCAAGCTGAGCGGTGGTGACTACCGGCACACGCTGATAGGCCTCTTGCAGGCGGGTGAAGTCAATATGCGGCTGATTCTTTAAATCCTCATGGACCCTGGCAAAGCTCTCGGCGGTAGGCGGTTCCGTAACTACCTGTCCGCTGAAGAGAGTGCCGAGATACTTGCCTTCGCAGATCACCGGCACGGCAATGTCGGTCAGCCCCACATGGCACGGATATACGTCACTGCGCCCGGTGGCACGGCAACGCGCTTTCGCCGGCTTGTCACTCTTGGCGCAGGTCTGCTCTTCGTATGCGCCGAAGCCGTGAACGAGGTCACAAAAATGGGTGCTTGGGCTCGGAGAGCTGCGTCCCTGCGTGTCCATGGTTCCGTGCTGCAACTGGACTAGGGCGTCCCCTGTATTAATCCGCGGACGCTGCGAGGGATCAAACAGCTCCAGATCTTCCGCCCACATCAGCTCGACATTGCGGATCGGGCTTGAACTGTTCAGAAGTACGAGGAAGTACTGGAAGAGCTCAAGGTCTTTCTTGAACTCTTGCTTGAGAGTTTCACTGATAGCGGCCTTGTGCTTCTTCATCGCAGCGGACCCCCACGGGATGAGGCGGAGCCATCTTATCCGTTCGAACCGAACTCCGAATACTGAAAAATCAATAGTAGCCTTACGTTTTAACGATGCGAATTCCGTATTATTGCCAGGACGTCGAAAGCGATCCTCTAGGGATGCGCCCGGACGGTCAACCCACCATCTACCACAAGGCACGTACCAGTAACCCACGCGGCACGCGGACTTGCCAGAAAAGCAGCCGCCTCCGCAACATCCCTGGGCAGTCCCCTGCGGCCCAGAGGATGAAGCGCTTCTGTTTGGCTCGCCAGCTCGGCAGGATTTGGAGCAGACCGAAGCCATTCCTCCCACATCGGGGTGTCGATATAGCCTGGACAAACCGCATTCACGCGAATTTGTCTCGGTGCCAGTTCCAGCGCCAGGTTTCGCGTCTGCGCCACCAGGCCCGCCTTCGAACACGCGTAAGGTATTGAGTTCGGGAAGGCATGTTCGGCATGAATGGAACTGATGTTCACCACCGCCCCGCCGGCGAAGGGAAAGAGCGGCAGCAGTGCCTGCGTGACGAGCAACGGTGCGCGAAGATTCACGGCAATTACACGGTCGAAGAGTTCGCTTGTGATTTCCTCGAACGGCTGATCCGACTCGATGCCGGCGTTGTTCACCAGAACGTCAACCCGTGAGCCGATAGATGCAATCTCTGCCGCAAGCTTTTTGATCTGGTCTGGGTCTGCCAGATCCGCTACAACATAGCTCGATGCGCCTTCGCCGCCCCGCATGGCATCCGCTGCCGCAGCCACGCCCTCCGCATTGCGGTCTATCAGGATGAGTCGCGCACCGCGCGCTCGCAACTCTTCCGCGATCGCGAGTCCAATTCCTTGAGCCGCGCCGGTCACAACTGCCACGAGATCGCGATATTCATTTGTCATTTCGGGCTACCTGCGTCTTCAACAAACACCAGTTCCGAACTGAGCGGCTTTGCCAGGTGCACTTCAAGTCCCTGTTCCATCAGCCGGCTGCCCTTCTCCGCAGCATCGGGCGCGCTTCCATCCTGAAAATGCAGCTTGTAATTCCGAGCAGGATCGAGCCCACGCAGAATATAGGAATGATGGTCTTCATCCGGTGTGGTCCCGCGAAATGTGAACACAAGGCCCTTACCCCGAGACGAATCCCAATATTGAATGCCATCCCAATGCACGCCATCCGGACGCGCAGATACGTGGTACAGGCTCGCATCGCGAATCAGGGGGCGAAGTTGCTGCTTGTATAGCTCGAATTCTTCTGCCGCAATCTTGTGCTGTTCCGGTGTCCATGCGGTGGTGTCGGTCATGATGGTGAGCCATCCCATCATCCCGCTACGCAGCATATAGAGAAAATTCTCAGTGTGCGGCACAGGCCACTTTTCCACGTAGCTCTCCAGCATGGCCGCGGGAAGCATGTAGCTCGTATCATAAAACGCTCTGCGGTTCGACAAAGGATCGTAGGTGTCCGTGATCGAAAAGTAGTCGCCGTGCGCGGCAGAACCAAAGTCGACCATGCGACCGCCGTCGTTGCAGATCTCGAACAGCAGTCCCGGATGTTCCCGGCGCGTCTTTTCGTAAATATCGTAATAGGCATTCACAGCATGGTAGCTAACGTCGGTCGAGTTGGAGGCGATCACGAAGGATGAACCCCAATCGTGCTTCACGTTCATTGTGCTGCGATTCGGCGGAGCGTGCGGATGATCGTCGCGCACGCACCCTTGCGCCACCAGGTATCCATCGTGTTCGATCATGTCGAGATGGTAGTCATCCACCATGCGTTTTACTTCGTTGGCAAGATAGTCATGCGCCGCCGGAACCCCAAGGTCCACCGTCTGCCCTTTGAACTCTTCGGGTTTCCAGTCAGGCGGCAAATCGGTCACCAGCCAGTCGCGCACCTTCTCATCGTTCACGTTGAGTGCCCCGGGCTCCGTGTCGAGCGCAGCCTGCGTCCAGTCAACCCAGATGCCGAAGCGAAGCCCCACCTTGTGCGCCGCGTCCGCAATTGGAGCCAGTCCGTGCGGAAACTTCGTGGGGCTCGGGTACCAGTCGCCCACTCCGCGAAACCAGCCCGCATCGATATGGAACATTTCCAATCCCAGATCCTTTGAGTCGCCAATCATCCGCAGCGCAAGCTTCTCATCCACCTGCATCCCGCTACCCCAGCTGTTATTCACCAGCAAGGGATAGTGCGCATCCTTCCATGTCAGCGGATTTCCCAGTACATTCCGCACCCACGGCCGCAACTGGTTCGCGGCTCCGTCCGCTCCGCCTGAGAAAACTCCTAGAAACGCAGTCGGTGTTTTAAAGCTGCCCCCTGCAGTGAGCCTGGTGCGATAAGGGCCTGGATCGGGATTCAACCCCAGAACCGTGCCGAGTTCATCGCCCTTTCGTTCCAGCGAAATCCGCGTACGTCCGCTGAACTCGATTCCTGCATACCATCCCCGTTGTGCTCCTTCGCGCTCGAACACAAACTCGGCAGGAATAATTTCGCGCGGTTGGCCCGGTTGAGGAAGAGCATAGGTCGAAGAAGTACCGGTCCAGATGTAGCCGTTAGCAATCGCCTCATTATGGGTGCCATGACCGGAAGGCGTGTTTGATCCCTTTTCCACGTACACGTGCTCCAGCGAGGCGCCGGTGGCATAGTGGACCGCTAGCCGCAGGGAGTCGATCATCGGCAACCATAGCTCCTTGCCGCTTAAATTCTCCACTTCGATGTAGTGTTCCATCGCGCCTGAACTCGCTCGCGACTCCCATACCCAGTGCAGTCGCAGATGAGGTTCGGCAGCTTCGTACACAAATACGACATGGCGCGAGTCGGCCTCTCCCAGATGCGGCTGCAGCTTCCACTGCACTGCAACACTCGCCCCGTTCACTTCCACGGTCGCCGGCAGCGATTCTCCCACTTTGTTTTCCAGCTCCAATTGCTTTCTGGCCGAGATTGACGCGATCCGCGGCTCCGCCCCATTGTTTTGCAAGCAAAGGCTCACATCTGAGTTTGCAAGTTTCGCAGCACAGGAATTTGCGGCAACCAGCCGTGCCCCGCCACCGAGTGTCACTGCAAGCCCGGTCACGATCGTGATGCTTTTCCAAGATCCTGGCTTTCCCGAAACATTTCCCATGTTCAACCTGATTCTCCATACCCGCATTACTGAAAGCGCTTCGTCGTTTGAGCAAAAAGAGCGCGGCGCCCACTCATCGAACGCCGCGCCAATAGTCGAGCCTCTCGTTAAAAGAAGAAGCGAATACCAACCTGCATCACGCGCTGTCCGTATTTGCCGTTGATGCCGCCGAAGACCGGCGAATCAGGGTCGTTGATAATCGAGCCGAAATTCGCATGGTTAAGGATGTTCTCCGCTTCAAGACGCGCTTCGATGTAACGTGATGTTTCTCCAAGGTAGAAGCGTTTCAAAATGCTTGCATCCGTTGTAAACACCCCAGGATTACGCAGGTTGGAAAAATACACCGGCGAGTTGGCGAGACTGAAGTCCGGCGTCTTCACGAACGCCGTCGGGTTCAGAACACCTGCCCCAGTTTGATTCACAAATTCCCCGTCTACGACCAGTGCGTCGCTATTGCTGCCGCCCGATTTGCGGAAGCTCTGGTTCGCGAAGGACCATCGAATCGCCGCGCCGGGTACCTGATTTCCGCCATCCACATGGGGTACCTGCACCGGTGTTCCATGCACGCTCCACGTTGTGATACCCGCAAGTGACCAGCCGCCGGCAACTGCGTCCAGCACGTGCTGCCCCGCTCCCTGGGGCGCGGCACCCCACATCCTGCCATGGCCATAAGGCAGATCATAGGAGTAGTTTAGTTTCATTGTCTGGGGCATCTCGTATGGAGCGACCCCATACCCCTCCATCAGGTTATGCGGATTTTGCAGTGCCCCGGCCGTGCTGCCGAAGACATGGATGTCCGTACTGCTGGTGTTGGTCAGAGTTTTGCGAATCGAGTAGGACGCGAGCAGTTCAAGTCCGTGATAATGCCGGCCCTGAATCTGAAGATTCACGAAGTTCGAGAACGATTTGCCCCACGACGCCTGTCCGGGAGTTGTCGAGTTCGTACCCGCATACTGTGGCGACAATCCAAGCAACTGACTGAGCGAAACCGTCGGCTGCGCCGAGAAGTTCAGAGACTGCCCAAAAAATGGATTCGGTACCTGATCGCTCAGGTGGTCGCCAAGGCTGTAGTACTCAAGCGGGATGTTGTTCAAACTCCAGCCCCACACATTCGTCAGCAGGTGAACCCCCTTGACGCCGAGGTAATCCGCCGTAATTGCCCAATTGTTGTTGAGTTGCCTCTGTAGGCTCAGACCCCACATGTAATCCGTGGGCGTGTCGTAGTGATTGATCGTCGTGCCGGTCTGGTCAAAATTTCCGGCCGCACCAAAACTGGCGTACCAGTAATCCTGGTTGTTGGTAAGAGGAGGCACCCAACCGAGATTCCCCCCGGTTACTGCCGGGAAAGCAGGTAAGCCGTGATCACCGCCCCACTCGCTGATCCAGTGCTGCCCGTCTGTGCTTGAAACCTGGTTGAACGTGTTTGAGTTGTAGTAGAAGCTGAGCCAGTCTGTTGCCAGGCCGTTCAAACCCTGATCGATCGTGCCGGCACTTATGTGCACGACAGTTTTTGGATCGACCGCCCAGTTGATCCCGAGGCGCGGCTGCAGATTCACAACGTTCGTCGAATAAAGGTTCTTCTGTGGGTACTCCTTGGTGCCCAGCAGGGCAACCCGGCCGGTCGCACCCTCCGATAGCCATTGCGGCGCCGACAACCCGGCCAACCCGGGTACTGCACTCGTAACCTGTCCCCAATTCCAATCGCCGTTCGCCGATAAAACGTTCTTGGCATTCATGTCGTACATCAGGCTGCCCGGAACATGCCGGCCCTGCCGCGCACCGTCATGATCCCAGCGGAGCCCCATCTGCACCGTCAGCTTTGAGTTCACTTTCCAGTCGTCCATCACATAGGCTGCTTGGTTCCAGCCATAGGGAGTGATATCCCAGTTGCCCCAGTTGAAATAATTCGCCGAACCCATCATCAGTTCCGCCAACTGGTTGCCTGAGGATCCGTCGTTCTGATTCCAGTACTGGTTCGAACCGCCTCCCGGATTTACCCACGCCACGCCGGTCTTGTCGCCGCCCTGCTCCGTGAAACGAGTGAAATACTGTTCGTACCCGAGCTTCAATGCATGTCGGCCCCACAGGCGTGTTACCGAAACTGCACCGTTTGTCGACTGCGTGATGAAACTGTCAAATTCATTCCCGCCCACATGCGTGTAGCAGCCCACGCTTCCGCTGCATGCGTTGATTACCGGCGGAATTTCCTTCGTCGATTTTTCGTTGTTGTTCTGGATAAAAGGGTCAAACGGCCATGTTGATGTATCGATACTCGGGTCAGGCGCGGAACCGTTTCCTGAGACGCCGTTGCTGAAAAGATTGGTTACGCCGACGCCCAGCCGCACACTCAACACCGTCTTTGGATTCAGAGTGGCGGTGTACGTCAGACTGCCACTCCAATCCGTATCCGTGGTTACCGATTCTGCCGCGTGCTTGAACGGGGCTGGAATATTGTTCGTGAGCGCCGATCGGCTAATGCTGCCGAAGAGATGTTGTGCGTTCGTCAGTGCCTCATCTAATCGGATGAAGTACTTGTCCGTTGGCCGCGTCACATTGATCTTGTCGTACCGATTATTGAGGAAGTCTGTGTTCGCCGACGGAGCATGGTTCGGCTCGGGCCACAAGTCGAGATACTTCAGGAACAACGCGCTCTGTCCTGAAACGCCGGTCCCAAAGTTCGCCGGAATCTTGTTGCCAGGAAATTGCGGGCGAACCCAGCACTGCCCTGAACTTGCCAGTTGATCCGCCAGAGGCCCGGTGCACTGCGACGAATTCGAAGTATAGGAGCCATAGAACGGGTCGTAAATGTTCGCGTACACCGGGTTTCCCTTGTCGTAGTTGATCACCGTCTGCGAGAAGTCGCCCTGCCGGTTCAGATCGGTTGGAATCGAGCTAATGACCTCCTGTCCCTGCGAGAAACGCTCGCCCTCCCACGCTGCATAAAAAAACGTGCGGTCTTTTCCGTTGTAAAGATGCGGAATCCGCAGCGGTCCGCCAACTGCGAGTCCGTAGTTCTTTTGATTAAATGCCTGGCGCGGATTTCCCAGCGAGTTCGATGTCCAATCGTTGCTGTTCAAGTTCTCGTTGCGGAAGTAGAAGAAAGCTCGCCCGTGATAATCGTTGGTGCCGCTCTGCGTCTGCATCGTGATGATGCCGCCGGCGTAGCGCCCTTTGTCCGCCGTCAGCACGCCACTCTCCACCCGGAATTCACCAATCGAATCTGGCGTCGGAATCGCGCGGTTCGTTGCATTGAACTCCGCTTCCTGCACCGGATTTCCATCTACGCTGATGCTCGTGCCGTTCACTTGTCCGCCCGAGACGGAGTAGCTGTTACCGGTGTTTGCGATAAGGTATGCCGCGTTACCCAGAGTGCCAATCTGGTCAACCGGTGGACCGCTGCCCTGGATCGCCGGCGCCGTAGACGTCAAATCGAGAACGTTGCGGTTCAACTGCGGCAACTCCGTAATCATGGCGTTGTCGAGCACCGAGGCAGAGGCCGCATCATCGGACGAAATCAGCGTCTGCGCTGCCGACACCGAAACCGACTCCTCCACCGCTCCCGGTTTCAGCTCAAAGTTCTGCGATAGCCGTGCGCCTGTCATCAGCACCAGTCCACTTTGTTTGATCGCGCCGAATCCTTGCGCCGTCACCGTGACGGTGTAAGGACCCGGAAGCAACTCCTGCAAAACATAGATTCCTGAACCGTTGCTGACCCCCGCGTAAGGCACATTGGTTGCACTATTGACAGCGGTGATCTGAGCTCCCGGAACGACTGCCCCACTCGGGTCGGTGATCAACCCGCTGATTTGCGCGTTTGACGACTGCGCGTTGAGCTGCACGCTTCCCAACAACACAACCGCGAGCGATCCGGCAAGCGCGGCCGCCGTTCTAAGCCTTGACCCGGCTTTTTTCCAGATTGATTCCATGGCTCTTGAGGCCTCCGAAGCAGCCGGCTTTCAGGGAATTCATGCAATGCCGACTCCTACAGCACTCACTCATAGTCCGCACTTGAATCAACAGTCTATGTGCGATCACGATTTTTCTTTCGTTTTGACGGCTTCGGGGATGGTTGATTTATTGAAATTGCGTTTCAGCGGTCTCTCGCGTCAGCTTGCGGCTTCGGTGATCGCGATCCTCTGGTCTGCCCGTACGTTCGGCATGGCCTGTGTTTTGCCCGAAGGCCAGCGGATTTCGATCTTCGCTTCTTTTTCAGCTCCCAGCCCGAAGTGCACGGTCAAATCACTGGTCGAGGCGTACCCAACGCTGCCTGACACCGTTCGCACCTGCATCCTTCCGCCGGCAAAGCAGCGAACCTCTGCGCCGATTGCTGAACGATTGCTCCGGGTCCCCGTCAAACGCAACTGTAGCCAGTGCCGTGACGGGTTATCGCGCGAACTCCGGTTCCACCAAAGCTCGATGGGAGCATTCAGTGAAGTTACCGCGGCATCCAGCCGCCCATCGCGATCAAAATCCGCAAACACCACTCCGCGGTGCTGTGCCGGCCGAGCAAAATCCGAACCAATTCCCTCTGAAACATCCTCAAACCGTCCGCCGCGATTCAGAAAGATGCGGTTCGGCTGCGCATCCTGGGTGTCCAGCCCTCCGCCCGCAACAAAAAGGTCAAGCCATCCATCGTTATCCAGATCCACTAGTCCGCATCCCCAGCCATTCCATTTTCGACTCAGGTTCAGAAGACCCGTCTTCGCACTGCCATCGTCAAACTGGCCCTTACCTTCATTCATGAACACATCGTAGGTCTCGTTTTTCAGTCCGGTCATGACGATGTCCGGTCGGCCGTCCCCATTGATGTCCCCGAAATCTGCGCCCATGCCGGAGATATTCCGGCCATCGCCGTTATAGGCGACACCGGCATCGATCCCAATTTCCTCCAGGCCCTTTCCCCGATTGCGCAGCAGCAGGTTCCGTGCATTGTCGTTCGCAATAAAGATCCCCGGCTGCCCGTCGCCCGCGAAGTCCGCTACGGTCAGCCCCATGCCCTTGCCAAGCAAATCCGGTAATCCCTGCTTGCGGGTAACTTCCGTAAAGGTTCCGTCGCCGTTGTTGCGAAACAGCTGCATCGGCTCCGCGTGATATTCGTCGGGATGGCAATACGCGCGCGCCTGGTCCGCCATGCCCCCGCATATCGGATCAGTCCCCGCCTGCCAATCGCAGTAATTCGAAATGAATAGATCGAGCCTTCCATCGTTGTCGTAATCGATCCAGCACGCGCCTACTGCCCATGCGGGGCGTCCCAGCGATCCCGGACTCTGCAATCCCGCAAGCTTGGTGACATCCGAAAACGTGCCGTCCCCATTGTTCCGGTAAAGAAAATTCTCGTGAACACCCGCGACGAAAAGGTCTTCATGCCCATCGTTGTCGTAGTCGCCCACAGCAACGCCCATGTTGTATCCCTGGCCTTGCAGACCCGCCTTCTCCGTTACATCGCTGAAGGTTCCATCGCGATTGTTGCGATAAAGCCGGTTCCAGAATTCAGGGCCAGACTTCGTCAAACCGGGAAGCGTCGCTCCATTCGAACAGAACAGATCCGGCCACCCATCCCCATCGAAGTCGATCACCGCCAGGCCGCCCGGCAGTGTCTCCACCTGGTATTTGCGGCCACGCGCGTCATTGCGCAGCACAAAATTTAGCCCCGCAGCAGCCGCCCCGTTCACCAACTTCACCAAGCCAACCGGCCCGTTTGCCGTTTCACCCGCCCGAGCAGATCCAGGCAGCATCCCGCCCGCTGCAATCGCGGAGAGCGCTCGTAAAACCTCACGTCTACTGCTCCGCATCCGGCTTCTTTCTTGATCCCCTTTGATTTCCGGATTCACTTCGGTTCCTGGATCCACTCCGGTTTCTGCTCTGGAAAGCATTGGACAGCCGCTTCGCTTCCTCCGCGGCCTTGGCCGCTTCCGCGTTCCTGCCGAGCTCCCTCAACAGTCTTGCCTCAAGCGAGTGCAGCGCCCCTTTCTCATCGGGATATCCCACCGCCAGCGCATCCTGCAGATTTGTGAGCGCCTCGGCAGGCTTGCCGGTCTGCGCCAGTGCCTTACCCAGTTCCACTTCGACTTTGCGATCCTTGGGCGATTCGGCTTTCATCTTTTCCAGCCACGGCAGCGCCTCTTCGTAATCGCGATTGTTCATGGCCAGCGTCGCCAGCGTCCCCATCGCGGCTCGGCGATGCGGATCGATCCCTAGCGCTGCCATTGCAGATTGCCGTGCCTCCTCCGGATCGCCCGCCGACATCTGCGCTTCCGCCATTCGCTCGTACAACGCCGGATCCTGGCCTCGCACCGCAATCGCCTGTTTATATTCCGACTGCGCTCCTGACGCATCATTGCTGAGCCGCAACAGTACATCCCCGCGCAATTGGTGCAGCGCCGCCTGGTCCTGCGTATGTCCATTCAACTGCGCCGCCGCGCCATCCGCCTCGACCGCGTAGCACAACGAAAGATCGTGGCGCGTGTTCGTAGCGGCGTCCGAGTTTGCATTCCGCGCTTCCAGTCTCTTCTCGAGAACGGGAATTGGGGCAGAGCACCGCAGCGATGCGACCGGTTGTTTCGCCTGATCCTGCAACATACGCATGGCGGCAACCCCCTCTTCCGAACTGCGTAGCTGCTCGCCAATCTGCCGGAATCGCTCCAGTGCAAATCCTGCCCACGCAAGTACGGACTCTTCTGAACTCTTGCCCCGCTTCACGCCTTCCATATAGGCCGCGGCGGCATGCGCGAAATGTCCAAGTCGCGCCTGTGCTTCGCCCAGGTACTCTTCAGGAGTGTCTTCGTCAGGATTAGCGCGAGCGGCGATTTGCAGAAACCCGATCGCCTCCGCCGTCTTATCCGTCCGCAGCAGATCAATGCCTAGCAGAAGGTTTGCAAAGTAGTCGTCAGGCTCCATGCGCCGCGCCTTTTCGAGCATCGGGATGGCCTCCACAAACTTTGCTTGCTGATGCAATGCAAAACCCTGTTGCAGCAGCTCACGGAACTCGTTTTTCGGCGGCTGCTGCGCTCCCCCGCTCAACGCGAGGAGCACGCAATTAGTCGCAATTGCCAGTTCGCAGAATCCGCTCGACAGAAGCATGCTTCAGCAACAATAGACTTTATCCATCCAGACCGGCAAACGGTCATTCACCTAGCCTCTAGACCTACGAATCCTCGGGGCTGCAACAGGAAGATACCCGTCTCCTTCCGAACACCAAGATGGCAGAGTCAATTGGCTTTTAGCTCAGATGAAAATATCTTGTTCATGCGTAGCATTCCGCAAAGGAAACGGATCTGCGTGCCACTTTCCGAAACCGGAAGACTAGCCGACGTCTAGATACAAATCCCGTCGAGAAGTGACTCGGCGATGACTCTTCCGTCGACTTGAATTTCAGTCTTCACTGGAGGGATGTTCATTTGCGAACAGGGGTGCGCGGCCACGTACATTACCGTCGCAGCAGTGGGAAAGTTGGAAACGCCATCGGCGTTTTCGGAGTGGGCGGAGCCCACGCCTTTTCCATAGCTTGCTTGGCGCGGAAACTCTGCCGGCGTCCGATAGTTCAAGCTGCTGTGTGGTCGTTATTCGTTGTAATCATGGCGCCAGGTCGCGATCTTCCTTCTGGCGTCAAACAGGTTTTGAAACAACTGATCCTCAGGCACTCTTCGCGCAGCCGCCGTGAAAGCTTTCAACATGCGCGTTCTGTGTGGGCGTACCGGGCTGGATGTGGACCAGCTCAACCTTCTTCTCAATACACCAGGCAAGGAAATGACGGCTGGTCAGTTCGGGGCCGTTGTCGCAGCGAATCGACCTCGGTTCTCCGCGGTGTTGGATGATCTCATCTAGCACGCGTGTTACCCGCCGACTGGCGAAGCTGGTATCAACTTCCAGCGCCAGGCACTCGCGCGTAAAGGCATCGACCACGCTCAACACACGGATCGCGCGTCCCGCCGCGATCGCATCGTGCACAAAATTCAGCGCCCACTCCTGGTTTGCGGCCGTGTAGTGGCGCAGGGGGACGCTCTGTCGGAAGCAGTGTTTGCGCTTCTTCCTCCGCAGAGCCAGGCCCACCAGACGCGCCCGCAGGTCTTCATCTGAGCTTCGTGCCTGATAACGGACGCTCGAAACTGCAACCATGAGAAGGCTGCACGCTCGACGCTGACTGAGGGCATACTGTTGCGCTGCCCCTGGAAGAGTTCGAGTTGTGGCGGGCAGGCAGCTCAAGACACGCTGCCTGAACCGACAATGAGACGAGCGGTGCGCAATTGGTTCCTGCCCGACGGGAATTCAGACGGTCTACGCCGCATCTGGAAAGGATGCTGCAGAGGTCGAATCAGTTTGGGCTACTGTACGGTCAGTGTTACTGTGCCTGTTGTGATGGTTGCGCCAGAGATGCCGGTCACGGTAACAGTGTAAGTCCCTGCCGTTGTTCCTGGAACGCTCCCACCCCCGCCCCCTCTGGTACTGCTCCCACCGCACGCGACCATGCCGCCTGTAAGCGCCAGGATGAGTGTCAGCACTCTGAGTATGGTTAGCCATCTACGTCTCCGTTTAGGTATTCCAAGGAGCAGAAGGCAGGCAAGAGTTGCACCAGGGGCGTACCAGGGAACTCCAAGGGGTTTGGGTTGTACCATCGCCGTGCTCGTAGCTGCCGTTGTGGAGATTGTGAGTATGGCTGTTCCTGCCGAAGTGCCTGAGATGGTCACCGGGGTGGTCGAGCCGAAGCTCAACGTGGGAGGGTGCTGAGCGCCAGCCGGACTTGAAGTCACGGTGGCCGTCATTGCAACATTTCCAGTGAACCCTCCGGATGGTGTTACCGTGATCGTCGATGTATTGGCTGTGGTAGCACCGGATTTGACGGTGACCGCAGTACCGCCGACCGCGAAGCTGGGATTCACCGGAACCGCAACATTGACTGAAGAGAAGCCGGTTGCTGCGCTATAGTTCCCTTCCCCCGAGTATGTCGCAGTGATTGTGTCCTCGCCGGTGTTAAGTGAACCGGCTTGGATGTCGAACGTCGCGCTCCCGTTTAGGAGCGCAGTCAGGCTGGAAGCATAGCTGCCACTGGCAAGCGTCACCGTTCCCGAAGGAGCAATACCAACAACCCCACTGACTACGACCGATACCGACAATGTCTGAGCCGTTGTGATACTCGAGGACGATGGCATTACCTGAATTGAGGGAACAGCCTTGTCGATCATCAGAGTGCCGATGACTGTGCCGTTTGCATAATCAGCATCGGAACTGGTGAATGTGCCGGTCACTGGTGTACTGCCTGCATTGGTCGCGGTAGAAGGGGAATAACTCCATGTGCCGGAGATCGGTGCACCCGCAACGCCTGTCGCAGAACCCACGCAAGAGTGAGGATGGCCGTCGTAGGTCACGCGGGTGCAAGTAAGAGAAAGCCCTGCGTTAGCCTGGTTTACCGTTTGACCAATCGGCGCAGTGGGACCGGCCGGGAGATAATTTTTATCGGTTGCTGGGACATATGCGACTGAAATCTGGTGCTGCCCTACGGCGAGCGCTGGGACGTTGCAGATGGCCGAGCTAGCGTTTGCTCCCGAGGACGTCAGAGTGCCTGGGTTGATGCAGTTCAATGGGCCGCCGTCGTCGGTAAAGCTCACTGATCCCGTGGGCGAGAAGCCACCCGCGCCAGTCACGGTAGCAGTGAAGGTCAAAGTGGCCCCATAGGCTGACGGGTTGGCGCCGGATGAGAGGGCGATTCCAAGCGTGGGCGGGATCTTTGAGACAGTCTGCGTGGCTGTTCCAGGCGCGGAAACCGTGAAATTGGCGTCTCGCGAATAGACGGCTGCAATTGCAGCCTGACCGGGAGCGAGCGCAGAAGTGGAGCAGGATGCCTCACCGGAGGCATTCACCGTGACCGTCCAACAACCGGAGATCGTGGACCCGTTGGCCGAGAAACGTACGGTTCCGCGGGGAATGACGGGGGTGAAAGCCACGCCGGCAAGTTGGGCTGTGAAAGTCACCGGTGTGCCGAGGCTTGTGGAGTTGGAAGGAGAAGCCGTTACACCCAGCGTGGGATTAAGAGCGGCAACGGTAAGGGACACGGTGCCCGTCGAAGATACCGTGAAGTTAGCATCGCCCGCATACATCGCTGCAATCTGATCCGTTCCGGCTGGCAATGTCGACGCAGAACAACTCGTGTTCCCTGTGGCATCAACAGGCAGGGCGGAACAGCCGGCAATCACGGCCCCGTTCGCTGTGAAACTTACTTTTCCTGAGGGGGCAATCGGAGTCAGAGCCACACCACCAAGGGCGGCCGTAAACGTGACGGTATTATTGACGCTTGTCGAATTTGAAGGTGCGGACGTCAAGTTCAGGGTCGCGGCGAGCGGGCTGATGACCTCCGAGATGGTTGAGGACACGCTGGTCGAAAAGTTGGAATCGCCGGAGTACGCCGCGCTGATGTTGTGCGCGGTCGCACTCAGCGAATTCGCGGTACACGTGGCGGTATAGACGCCGGCGTTGACCGCAAGCGGAGACGCGCTGCAGCCGCTGATCACCCCACCATCCGCGAAGAATGCCACGGTGCTGGTTGTTGAACTTCCTATAGTAGGTGCTGTCGGGGTAAAAGTTCCGTTCAGCGTTGCTGTGAAGGTGAGCGTCTGATTTACGGTTGCGGAGGCAGGCCCTGTCACCGTGGTGGTAACTGGGACGTGGTTGACAACTTGGGTCATTGCGTTCGATCCGGCGGCGTTGTAACTTCCGCTGCCAGGGAAGCTGGCAAGGATCGAATGTGATCCAGCCGACGTAAACGTGTAGGTGCAGTTCGGAATCGTTCCGGTTCCACTGATCGGGACCGTGCAGAGCGTGGTCCCGTTATCGGCGTAGGTGACATTTCCGCTGGGTACCGGCCACGGGATCGAAGGCGTAAACGCCGCCGAGAAGGTGACCAACTGGTTCACCAAGGCGGGGCTCAAGTTGGAAGTCAGGTTGATTCCCACTGAGCTATTGTTAACCGCCTGGACCACCGTGGCCGACGTGCTGTTGGCGAAGTTGCTGTTGGAGGAAACGTATTGAGCGAACACGTTCCATGGTCCCCCGCTCGAGAAGATCAAGGTGCAGTTGGGTGCGGTCCCGGTACCAGAGACGGTCAGAGGCGTGGTGCACGTGCCTGTGGGAGCGGGATTCGCATTGGTCGTGAACATCACCGTCCCTTGCGGATAGCTCGGCGGACCAGGATCTTGTGGCGTGAGGGTGGTTGTATAGATAACTGCCTGACCAACATTCACTGTTCCCGAGGACGTGGTGACTGTCGTCGTGCTTGCGGTGTTCACGGTGCCGGTGGTGGTGCCTGCGGTACCGGCCGTGAAGCTGGAATCACCGCTATAGGTCGCGGTCACTATGCCGGGCGCAGCCACCGGCGACGGGAACGAATATGGGCATACCGCTTGCGGTGGATTTGAAGCATCGAGGCCCGCGTTGGCGCACAGTGTGGTGGCTCCCTGCTTGAAGGTTACCGTTCCGGTAGGCAGGACGGTTTGAACCCCGGTGCCCGGAGTGGGTACCGTGGCGGTGAAGGTGATGAGTCGATTCACCGCAAACGGCGTGACGGAATTCGAAGTCAATCCAACCGTCGGAGCGGCCTTGTTCACCGCGAGGTTGATGGCCGTCGCGGTCGCGGTGTTGAAGTTGGTATCGCCCGCGTATGACGCGCCGATCTGGTAATTGCCGGCGGTCAACCCGTTTGTGACGCAGGTTGCCTGCTGGCTGGCATTGATGGCGAACGCCGGGCACCGCGCATCGGCTACACCATTGATGGTGAAACTCACATTGCCGCCGGGCTCCAACGGCGTCACCGGCGTCACCGTGAACGTGACCGTGAAGGTGACCTGGGTGCCGACCGTGGTGGTCGCACCCACCGATGAGGCGGAGGCTAGAGTTCCGGTCAGCTTGGTGGGGGTGTAGGACGCCGACGTTGTCGTGCTCGAGGTCGCGAAGCTGGTATCGCCCGAGTACCTCGCGCTGATGCTGTGCGCTGTGGCGTTCAACGAGTTCGTGGTGCAGGTTGCCGTGTAAACACCAGCGGTCACCTGAAGTTGAGACGAACCGCAACCGCTGATGGCGGTACCGCTCCCGTCTGCAAAAAACGCTACCGTGCTCGTGACCGCGCTGCCCGTGGTAGGCGTGGTGGGCGTGAACGTCCCGTGGAGCGTGGCCGTAAAAGTGGCGTTCGAGTTCACCGCAGTGGCGCCGGGTGCGGCGATGGTCAGAGTCGTCGCCGCCTGGCCGATGGTAATGGGCAGCGCGGCGGAGTTCGCCACATTGAAGTTCCCGTCGCCGATGTAGTCTGTCGAAATGGAATGCGAACCGGCGGCCAGGTTGGAAAGGATGCAGGTGGCCACGTAGTTCGGACCGGACGCGCTTATCCCCTGCGCCGTGCAGGTCCCGATTGGAGCCAGGTTATCCGCGAATGCGATTGTGCCCGTGGGAGGAGTGGGAGTGAACAGGCCGGTCAGCGTGGCCGTAAATGTCACTGCGCTATTTACAGTTGGAGATGCCGGACTTGACGCCGTTGTAAGGGTCGGGGACGCCTTCGTAATCGTGTACGGGAGGGCCGCAGAGGTCGCGTTGTTGAAATTCGCGTCGCCTGAATAAACTGCTGTAATCGAATCGCCACCTACCGGTAGGACAGCAGTGGTGCAAGTGGCCACCTGACTGGCATTCACCGGCAAAGCAGTACAACCGGTGATTGGAGTGACGCCCGATTGGAACTGCACCGTGCCGCCGGGAGCGACCGGATTAAAGTCCGCATTTGCCAATGTTGCAAAGAACGTCACCGGAGTATTGATCGCCGCGGGGCTTACTGGCGAAGGAGTGGGCGTCATCGTAATGGTCGGACTCAGCTTATTCACCGTTACGCTTGCGGTGCCGGTGCTTACGGCGTACGTCGCGTCACCGCTGTAGGTGGCGGTCAGCGAGCTTACATTTGCCTGGAGGGCGGAGGGGGTGCACGATGCCGTTCCGGCGCCAGCTAAAATAAGTCCCGAGCAGACGATGGCTGGAGTGCCATTGCTCGTAATGTCTACGGTCCCGGTAGGAGTGGGTGGGCCACCGGTCACGGTCAAGTCCAAGGTGATCGGCGCGTTAACGGTCGTCGTGTTGGGGGTGGCCGTCAATGTGGTCGTGTTTGCGGTAGACCCGAACATAGGCCGTATCTGGAAGTTCGGAAGTACGGTGATGCTCGTGCCCATGGCAAGGGAATTTGCATTGTCGCTGGTGGTCGCGAGACTAGCGTGTCCCCCGGCTGAAATTCCAAATGCGGTGAGCCCTTTAGGACCACTACCAACCGGCAGGGCCGTAGCGGCCAGTAGCGTGGCATCCCCACGTCCGAGTAAGACGCTGACCGTTGAGTCGTCAAGATTTGTAACCGCAACATCGCCTTTGCCGTCACCGTTAAAATCCGCGATGACCAAGGAGCCTGGGGCGGCGCCAACTGGATACGAAACGGCCGACTGGAATGAACCATCTCCCTTCCCGCGCAGCACCGCAACAGTGTTGTCAGCAGACCGCGAGACAACCAGATCAATACCAGAGCCGCTGAGATTTCCCAATTCGATTGAAGACGGACTGTTCCCAAGTGCGATCTCCGCTCCTGGCGTGAACTTGCCGGTTCCATCCCCGAGCAGAACAGTTCCTGTGCCAGCCGTTTGACAAGAGGAGTCGTTGCCGCAAAGATTCGCGACGATGATGTCTTGCTTGTTATCGCCATTGATGTCGCCAACCGTCAGGGAGGTTGGAGAATATCCTGCGGGGTAGCTCAACGTGCTTTGGAAATTGCCGCCCTCCGCGCCAGTCAATATTTCAAGGGTGCTCGGTTGGGAGCATTTTCCCGCTCCACAGTCCTCGACGATAGCAATGTCCGGCATACGGTCCTGATTGAAGTCGCCGACTGCAGCTGCGACCGGAAATCCCATTGTGGGAAATGTGATCCTCTGCCCAAAAATTCCATCTCCGCTGCCAGCTAATACAGAGACCGTCTTGTCGATTCGATTGACCGCGATTGCATCCAGGTTGCTGTCGTTGTTTACATCCGCCAGCAAAACGGAAACGGGACCCAAGCCCACATCGTATGTTGAGAAAATCCGATACACTCCATTGTCGTCTGCAAGGAATATTGCGACACTTCCGGGCGTGCTGCATGCGACGTCGGAACCACAGTAGTTGGTTACAGCAAGGCCAGGGTACTTAGCGCCGTTCAAGTTGCCTGAAGAAATTGAGACTGGCCTCTGTCCGGCCAGGTAGGAGCGACTGGCTTTGAATGTTCCATCCCCATTTCCCAGTGGAACGCTTACCGTCTGAGAGGAGCGGTTAAGGATCGCCAAATCAATATGACCATCGCCGTCAAAGTCGCTTGCCACCGCACCGATGGGCGTATTTCCTGTCACAAAGTCCAGCGGACTCTTGAAGGTGCCTTTCCCAATTCCCATCAGGATGCTGAAAGTATTGCTCCCCTTGTTGACGACTATGAGGTCAGTGATGCCGTCGCCATCGAAATCTGCCGATAAGGTGGATACGGGAATGTTGCCAACCGAATAGGACGATGCGGCTATAAATGTTCCGTCACCTCTCCCAAGCAGGACAGATACCAGCTTCGGGTCGGGCTGCGTAACCGCCAGATCGATCCTGCCATCCTTGTTGAAATCGCCGAAGACAATCGACGAAAGTGAACCGGAAACCACCCCGATGTCTGGAAGCGAACGCAACTGTCCGATGCCATCGCCAAGGAGAATGTTGACTGTCCCGTTTGAGTTTGAGAGAGCAAGGTCATTCCGCCCGTCTTTATTGAAGTCCGCGACGGTAATCGCCGCCGGCACCTGACTCAGTGAGCGGAAAATGGGTTTCTGAAGACCAACCTCGCCGTCGTTAAGCAGAATTGCCAGCTGACTCCCGGACTTGCTGGCGACTGCAATGTCAACTCCGCCACTTCCCCCGAATTTGCCTGTGGCAATGAGGGATGGGTTGAAACCAACAGAGAAGCTCTGCCGTGGTTGCAAAGTTCCATCGCCGCTTCCTCTTAACAAACTGATCGCGCCATCAGACTCGTTGCACACGACGACATCGGACCTTCCATCGCCATCGATGTCTGCGACCGCAACGGCGCTTGGCTGCGGTCCGGAATCGTAACTTGCTGCGGGGGCAAAGTCTCCATTCCCTGTCCCGAGAAATACATTGATTCTCCCCGAATCGTAATCTGTGATGACCAGGTCAGATTTGCCGCTCTGCCTCAAATCACCGGGTGCCACGCTCGATGGTGCAAACCCGAGCGGGAAGGATGGCGCCACGAGAAAAGTGGAAGAAGCTATCTTGATCGGTGCGGATGATTGAGCTTGAGACCCGCTTACTGAGCATGACAATGAAAGAAAGAACATCGCCGTTGCCAAGACGGTCCTTCTAAATAGACGAAGCCACTCAACGATGCGCATTTACGTTCTCCAGGCTGATGTACCGGAAGTCAGAATTTGAATGTGAGGCTTGTAAAGCAGGAAAGACTTGCTCTTGCGTGTGTAGGCTTGTCTGTGTAGGAAGCGCACTAAAGACAACATGGATGCGGCCGAGAGATGAGTGCGCCGCAGTGAATCCATACATTCAACGGGATAGCACCGTTTAATGTTCCGGCTACAGTGTGTGAACCGGGCCGAAGCATCGCGTCCAAATGCTCTAACCACAACCACTCATCCCTGTGCCGAAGGGAGCTTGGAACGCAGCTGCTCCTCACTACGGGTTACCGTAGCTTTCGACTTCTGCCTCCGAAGGGAAAGCGAGATCAAGACTAGGCTGGAAGGCTGCCTCAAAGGGCCGCCTTAGTCGTCTCAATTCAACCGACGATCATACTCTCCGAGAACCTGTTTCATGCGTTATCAACTTAGGTTCAGTCCTCATAGCCGAAACAAAGGTAACGTTGCAAGAAGCCCTGGATTATCGAATGAACACTTCCGTCGCAGATCGCAATTCACAACGCATGCCCGGGCGTACTCCGTACAGAGCTCTTATGGAGATACAGACTCTGCGGTGACTTCATACGGCTTGCCGGAAATGACAGCGACAAGCCCGAGTTTCTCCCGGGGAGGCAATTCCGAGAATTACCCCCTGCCTGCGCTCGGATTCATAGACAGTTTCACCTGGCCCGCCAACAAAAAGAGAACACTGGTTGGCTTTTGTTGTTCGACAAATAGCGTGGTTTCGAGCGCACAGTCGTCAGTAGTTTTAAGAGACTCAAATTCATTGAGGTCTGCCGGTGCGCTTGTAAGTTGCGCTAAATAATTAATATAGAGCACTCATGAGCAATGCTGAAAAGTGCAAATGGCTAGCTCTTAACCGACAGGTTGTAGGGTCAATTCCTACCGCCTCCACCATCTCCCCGATAAGCGAAGACTCATCACGCAGACGCGATTGTGCGCCTTCAGTGACTTCTCTCTTTTTGACTTGGGAATTGAAACGTCTACTAGAACGTAAACGCCACGCCCGCAGCAATGCCGCGTTGATCCTGGGCAAACACTACCGTGCCGGAGTTCGTAATGTAGGGCCGGTATCCTTCCGCGAGCAGGTTGCTCACGTTCAGCAGTGCTTCCACATTCACGCCGTTGTTATGAGCCACGATCGGCTGCCGCAGATGCAGATTGAGATACGGTTCGATCGCTCCGATTGAATAGGGTGCGATCGCTGTCACCGTATCGGACGGCTGCCAGCGATAGCTCGCGCGCCATCGAGTTCCGGTTCCCTCCAGCGTTCCAGAGAGAGAGATCGCATACATCTGCGCGCGCCGCGGCCTCGCAGCCGCGAATAACTGGTTGAGTCCTGTCGAACGCACTTGAGCGGGCATCACCATCGCGTTCCCATTCGCATACGCAAGCTGGACGCGGTTGCCGCCTGCCATCCGGTGTTCGACTGTGGCCACAACGCCTGCGCCCGAGAAATCCTTCCCGGCTCCCCGCATCAAACCGCTTCGCCGGTCGCGCAACACATCATCATGTGCCGACGCGGTGCCGCTCGCCTCGATGACCGGATTCTCAATGTGATCTGAATAAAGAACGAAGGAAACGCCTGATGCATCGGTCCGGTGTTCCCACGCGATCTCCTGGTGCAGCCCGCGCTCCATCGTCAATTGCCCTTCGCGCATTGCAAGCCGCGGCAGAAAGTACCCGGTTTGCGACTCGTCCTGCCCCATCACCGGCATCGCGCTCGCCATCCGGTAGCTCACCTGCGAATTCGAACCACGCCACGTCACCGTCGTAAACGGAAGCGCGGCGATCACGGTATTCGGAGAGTTCTGGTTGAACCGCGCCAACACCTGCTGCGTTCCTGCCTCCACCTGAAATTCGTCCCCGAGGTTCATGGTCTCAGCGCTGCGCATCATTGCTTCGTCCAGCCCTGAGCCATCAGGTCCCTCGATGACCGGGTGGATTGATATGGCCGCCAATGACTCAACCGATCCCGCAAACCCGAGATCCTGCCGGAACCCGAGCATCGACTCCATGCCCTCAGCTGTATTCGGGGCGAAATCAACGCGAGCTAGGAGTTCGCGGCTGTTCGAAGGCGTGTCCTCTACACTTGCGGTAAAACGTTCGCCGCTCTCGCCGAATGTGCCTTCCTGCCCAGTCGCCATCAGTCGCGCCTTGAGCTTGGGCTTCGCGCCCTGCCGGTCCGACACAACGATCAGAGGACCATCTTCAAGCCACCGCAGCAATGGCCTGTTCGCAGCTGACCGCAGCGTCCACTCCCAATCGTCCTTGTTTGCGTTCCCTGCCTTAGGCTCGGCCGGCAACCACTGCATAACCTCATACAGGGTGTTCATCGTCAGGTTCACAACTGCATTGCTGCGAACCCTCACGTTTTCCCGCAATGACGGAAGAAATGACGTCCCAATGGCCTTCACTGCATAACGGCCTGGAAGGACGTTTGAGAATGTGTAGAAGCCTTTGTTGTTGGTATAAACCGCGGCTACAACCGTCAGATCGGACCTGAGGAGTTCGACAGCCGCTCCCATCTGCGGAATGCCGGCGGAATCGCGCACAACACCTGAGACCGTTCCGTTCGACGCGGCATGGAGATGCACGCCCGCTACGACGATCAGCGCGACAAGAGAAACGAGATGGAGCCTGCGAATCATCAATTACGCTGGTGACCCGGCGGCGTCCTGGCTAAGTCCTGGGAATCAATCGTCCGCAGGCTCCCGGTCTCATGCCGGTTAGCCCATCTTGCGGAACCCTTCGTACTATTCCACGACAAAAGGTGCCGATTGCGCAATCTCTTGTTTTGAGATTTCGTCATTTACTTTGATCGTCACCTTGTACTTGCCCGGTTGCAGGCCAGCCATCGGTAGGGTCTTTTCCACCGTGAGCTGGTCGCTGTGTTCGCCGAAGTCCTTTGAATCCTGCACTTTCTCGAGCACGACGTTGTTTGTCGCCGTGTCGATGATCTGGTACGTTACCTTGGCCTCGTTCGCCTTGGTCTGGTCGTTGATGCCGAGGTTATAGACCTGCATCCAGAAGTTCAAATCCTGGTTGCGTTTATAGTTCACCGGAGTCGCCGCGTTCGAGGTCACCCGGGGGCATACATGGACGTTCCCGATCACGCAATTGCCCTGCCCGATATCGTGTGAACTCACCTGGTAAATCCGATCCGACAGAATCAGAGACGAAGTGCTCAGCTTTTCGTCATGATAGGTTGGCACTTCCAGGCTTCGGCCGTAAATACCAATGTGATCCGGATTGTTCACGTCCTTGATCGCAATGTCCAACCGGTACAACCCCGGCAGAAGCGGCACAGCCTTCCAATAGATCTTCTTTTGATCCAACGAGTTCTGCAAAAGCTCCGCTGGCTGATCCACTGAGACGGTGTCCTCAAAGGTCTGTACGGTCTTGTGCGTCAGAGTCGTAACTTTGCCCAGGATGTTGATTACGCCTCTTGCCACTCCCTCTTTGGTCACGAACGTGATATCGCGGTTCTTGATCTGCAGCGTGATGGGAACCAGAACAGTACTGGACGTCACCTTCACAAAGTCGGTTCGCACATCGAACGGGAAGATTTGCCCACCCAGAATCTTGTGCTCGCTGATCGCGCTCTCCAGGTCGTGGAACTTGATCGGAGGTGGTGCAAACAGCTTCGCTGCCATCTCGATCCGGTCAAACTGTTTTGACTGATTTGAGCTGTCCATCGGTCCGGTTCCCAGGCTCTCCATGCCGCCTTTGAACCGGTCCGCCTTCTTCGCCATGCCGATCGATTCCCACTGCGTCAGGCCCGCTCCGGGAACCTTCGCCAGCGCATCCTTTTCGCTGCGATCGATCGTAAAGTGGTAATCGCCGCACTGGCAGCTGTCTACAAACTCGATGTCGATGTTGTCGCCTACACCTTCGAGATACCGGTAATGCCAGGTCTCGAATGGAAAAGTCGAGGTCTCACCGCCGCCCTCATCGATCGGCCGGTTATACGAACCACCCGAGGGGTGCGACTCCACTGAATCCGGCGCTCCAAACGATATGTAGATGTGACCGCGGTCCGTCTTCCAACCCGGCTTGCCTGCTGCGTAGTGGTCGTTCGCGTACTGAATTCTACGGTAATGCTCTTCCCTGAACTCATTGTCCGGGCTGTCGGGATTCGGATTGCGGCGCAGCCAGAATTGCTCGATGAAAGCTTCGCGTTCCTCGTCATTCCCCAGGCTCTTGAACGCCTTCCTCTCCTCGTCCGAGATGATGTACGTCACATCCTGATCGAGCCAGGTCTTGAACGCCCCGTGCAATTCCTCCCGCAGATGTTTTTGAGCCCTGAACTGCTCCTCGTCCGAACGGCTCCGCTTCAGAGGATCCGGCTCGTCCTGTGCGCCGCTATCCTGTCCCGCGGCCGGACGCGCCTTAACCTTTGGATCATCAGTCTGTTGCGAGTAGATTCTGGAGACGGGAAAGAGGGTTAGGCCGCACCCGAGTGCGACAAACAAGACCGAACGGCCGCTGAAATTCATTGCGTCAAAATGCTCCCTGCAAGTGGCTCTATTCTACGGTCCGCAAAGGTGCCCGGCAAGGCGCGACGAGCCTGTCACTGGCGATTCGACGCCCCCGAAGCCAGATTGTCACCTCAACGGTGACTTTTCGGGGACGAAACCCGCAATCTTCTGAGACAAATTGCGGTTCTCCTGCGTCATTTCAACGAACGCAATTCTCCTGTAAATCTGCTGCACAGCTCCGCCCACATTTGCGCCAGGCGGTTCCCAGCAGCGGCCGCACGCCGGGCTTCTGTCTACAGGAAACAGGCAATTCTGTCCTCTGAGTTCACAATGTGTGTGATTTCTCGAAGGACGGGAACCTCTCAGGATAGAACTGCGTAGAATTGAGTGAATACTCCTTGGAGTTCTAGCGACACATGAAAAAAATTCTTCTGATCGCCGCTGCCGTTATCGTTGCTGTCGCCTTGGTCACTGTCTTTGTTTATAAGCAGCAGTCGGGTTATACCAAGGTCCTGACCGCTAAGGTCCATAAGCAGGATCTGTCGACCGTCGTCAGCGGAACCGGCCAGATCAAGCCGACGACTTACGTTAACGTCGGTGCCAATGTGATGGGCCGGGTTACCCGCTTTTTTGTAAAGGAGGGAGACTCGGTCAAGAAGGGCCAGACCGTAGCTACGATCGAAAATGTCCAGCAAAGGGCCAATGTTGCCGGACAGGAAGCCGCCATCTCAGCAGCCAAGACCGACATCAATTCCTACATCGCCGCCGAGAAGACCGCCGAGGCAAACGTGGAGCGCGCCAAGGCTGATCTGGAACAGAAAAAGCTGGATTGGGATCGCGCTCAAAGCCTCTTCAAAGCCGGCATCATGGCCAGGCAGGACTTCGACAGCAAGAAAGCCGCATACGACACCGACGTCGCGACCGTCGCGCAGATGCAGGCCCAGCTTAACCAGGCCAAGGCGCAGACCGAATCCGCCCGCGGTCATCTGCAAACCCAGGTCGCCACTCTCCGCGCCAATCAAGACATGCTCGAGAAAACCATCGCCATCGCGCCTTTTGACGGAATCGTCACCAACATGCCCGTTAAAGAAGGCGAGACTGTGGTCACCGGCATTCAGAACACCGCCGGCTCAACCCTGATGACGCTGGCTGACATGAGTATGATCACCGCCGAAGTCAAGGTCGACGAAACCGACATTGTCAACATCAAGAATGGTCAACCAGCAGACGTAACGGTCGACGCCATTCCCGGCAAGGTATTCAAAGGACACGTGACCCTGGTCGGAGATCAGGCACTGCTTCGCTCCACAGGCATTGCCACTTCGCAGTCCACCACCGGCACCGAAGAAGCCAAAGACTTCAAAGTTGTGGTCACGCTCGATCAGCCCACGAGTGAGCTTCGTCCCGGCCTCTCGACGACTGCCAAGATCACTACCGCGCAGAAGCCGAACGTTCTCGCTCTTCCCATTCAGGCGCTGACAACCTTCACGCCGCCTCCACCGACTTCCGGCAACAGCAACGTCGAAGCTGCATCATCCTCGTCTTCCAACAAAACGCCTCCGGTACAGGGCGTCTACGTCGTCGACAAAGACGCACACGGCAAGCAGCGCGCAAAGTTCGTGCCCGTTACAACCGGCATCACTGGCGCAACGGACATCGAAGTTACCAGTGGCCTTCAAGACGGTCAGGAGATCGTCACCGGTCCCTACAAGATTCTTCGAGGTCTGAAGAACGGCGCCCTTCTCAAGCGCGACAAGCAGCCCGTCCCGGGGCAGCCCGGCAGCACCACGTAAGCGGCTCGCTCGATCCGACAAGTCGTACAGGTCTCACGAGAAGTCAAAACAAGGATAGGTTCAAATGGCTCTGAACAGCGTCATATCTGAGGTGGAAGCTCAGCAGACATCCGGACCCGGCCCCAACGGCGACATGATCGTCGTCGAAGACCTGTGGCGTACCTACGACATGGGATCGGAGCAGCAGGTCCACGCCCTTCGAGGCATAAACGTCCGCATCAAGCAGAACGAATACGTCGCCATCATGGGACCCTCGGGCTCAGGCAAATCCACGCTGATGAACCTCATCGGCTGTCTCGACACGCCGTCCAAAGGCAAATACTGGCTCAACAGCCAGCTCGTCAGCGAACTCGATGACGACGAACTCGCCCGCATCCGCAACAAAGAAATCGGATTCGTCTTCCAGACCTTCAACCTGCTCTCGCGCGCCACTTCGCTGCACAACGTCGAGCTGCCGCTTATCTACAACGGCACTCCCGCGGGCGAGCGCGTAGAGCGCGCCAAACAGGCCCTCACCAACGTTGGCCTCGAATCGCGCATGCACCACAAGCCCAACGAGCTCTCCGGCGGACAGCGCCAGCGCGTCGCCATCGCGCGAGCATTGGTCAATAGCCCATCAATCATCCTCGCCGACGAGCCTACCGGCAACCTAGACTCTAAAACCGGCGTCGAGATCATGACCCTCTTCGATCAGCTTCAGGCCAGGGGCAACACCATCGTGCTCGTCACCCACGAGCCCGATATCGCCGAGTACGCCCACCGCGTCGTCCATATCCGCGACGGCCAGATCTACTCCGACGAGCCATCAAAACGCTTCAAGAAATAGCAACACATTCGAAGCTATAGAAAAGGCCATCCCGTCACGGATGGCCTTTTACTATCTCCAGCGATTCACTCGAAGAGATCCTGCCGCCAGCACTCAGTGTGGCCGCTTTTCATCCCCCTTCGCCGGAGGTGGCTGCCTGTGTTCCTGCGGAGCGGCATGGGGTGTCGGTGCTGGCCTCGACTTCTCCGGACGCACCTCACGATTAGGTCTTTGCTGCTCCTGGCGCGCTGGTCTTTGCTGCTCCTGGTGCGGTGGTTGAACCGGCCGCTCGGTTCGTTGTGGGCCAGCCTGCGGGCGCTGCACCGGTGCAGGCCTCTCCTGCCGCATTGGCCGCTGCATTGGAGGTGACTGCCGCTCCGGAGCGGGCCGAGCGTGTTGTTCAGGAGCCTGCCGTTGCGGCGCGGGTTGCTCACGTTGCGGCCGTTGTTCAGGCATCCGTCGATCCTGACGCGGTGCGGGCTCTTGCTCGCGAGGCGCAGGCTGCGTCCTCATTGGACCGACCGGTCGAGCCGGGGCCGCGCGAGGTGGCTGTGTCGGTCGAGTCGTCGGCTCTGTCCGTCGTGGCGTTTCATTCGCGCGTGGCTCCGGTCGCACACCTCCATTGCCGCGCTGCTCAGGAGAACGAGCTTCAGGACCACGAGCTTC
>Ga0207689_10000583_pt1 | contig 34841 bp, 32 predicted proteins | sample KBSMisM52_FD_184312 | JGI IMG/M metagenome (GOLD analysis project Ga0207689, IMG submission 184312) | Miscanthus rhizosphere microbial communities from Kellogg Biological Station, Michigan, USA - KBS Miscanthus M5-2 (SPAdes) (version 2) | ecosystem: Host-associated > Plants > Roots >...
AGTGCCGAATTAGGGTCAGACCCTATTTACAAGACTATAAATAGGGTCTGACCCTATTTATAAAACTATAAATAGGGTCTGACCCTATTTCGGCGCAGGCGTTCGTGATAGTATGCCTAACGCAGCCAGACGTAGACGAGCGCGCAGCGTTTTCCCCAATTCTGGACCGCCGCCTCGTGCGAGTTGCTCGGCTGAATCTGCGGCACGGACACGCGGCGGTTGTTGACGATGCGCGCCCCCTGTCCGGCGGGGAGTCGCGTCAGGTTGATGCTCGGCATGGCCTTGTACACCTCGATCGTCTCGATCTCCTCGACCATCAACGACTCGAGACTGATATACGCGGGCCCGCCGTTCTTCACGGCGACGCAATCGTGATCGAGATCATTACCGCCACGAGGGTCCGCGCCGCCGACCCAGCCCCACCCCATCTGCACCGCGTCCGTCACCCACTCGATCTCTCGTGCCTCGAGCTCGGCGCGCGTGAAGACCTTCGAGTTCTGCACCGTGCGCCATGACATTCGGGTCGCGAAATCCTCGAGGTTATGGGCCTCGCGCACCGAGGGTGGATGAGACTGGGGCGTCAGGTACGCGGTGACTCGTCGGCCGCTGTCGGGCGGCACGATCACGCCGATGACCTTGAAGTCGTATCCCGGCTCGCTGATCGAGACGGTGTAATTCCCCGGGCGGACCGGGATGTAGAATGCTCCGGTCGAATCGGTGGTCGTCGCGTCGCTGTGTCCGACGACACGCACCTGGGCGCCCGGCAGCGGCCGAAACGACGTGTCGCCAACGACGCCGCTCAATCCGCCGCGGGCGGCGCTGCTCACGACGGGCAGCAGCGGGATCGGAATCGACATCATCGCGAACGCCCCGGCGCCGCCGGCTGAATCGACGACGATCGTCCGCACCTGCGGCGCGTAGCCGAGCTTTCGCGCACGCACCTCATAGGTCCCGGGCGAGATGTCCTCGAATCGGAACTCACCGTTGCCCGACGTCACGGCGCGGCGGTGTGACGAGGCGATGGTAATGTCCACGCCGTCGATCGGAAAGCCGACGGTGTCGCGGACGACGCCGGCCATCTTGCGCGCGCCCGGCTTGTTGGGCGCCGCGTTGACGACGACGGCCGGGAGACGAGCCGGCGGCTCCTGCGCCCCCATCGACCGCAAACCCAGACAGCTCACCGCCGCGAACGCGGCGCCCGCGAGTCGGATATGCATACTGGTATGTACACTAAACCTCGGCCGCTGTCACGTCCGCCAGGCGGCCGACAATTCCGGTTGACGTCATTCCACCCCGAACCCAGCTTCGGCCGATGGCGAGCCTCGAACAAGACCTTCCGGAGCCGCTCTACTCCGCAGTCTATGATGAGCTCAAACGCCTGGCCCACCGGCAGCTGCGCGACCGGTCCGGCGCCGACACGCTGAGCACGACCGAGTTGGTCCACGAGGCTTTTCTCAAGCTCGCTCGCGCGTCCGACTCCAGCTGGGAGAACCGGGCGCACTTCTTCGGAGCGGCGTCCCGTGCCATGCGAGAGGTACTCGTCGATTTCGCGCGGCGAAAAGGCGCGTCGAAACGCGGCGGATCGTGGCGGGCCGTTTCCCTGAGTCAGGCCGAGTCGGCCTTGCAGGTGCAGGTGGACGATTTGCTCGCTCTCGATAGCGCGCTCGATCAGTTGGATGCCGTGAACCAGCGCTTACGGCGCGTCGTCGAGCTCCGCTTTTTCGGCGGTGTCTCACAGGAGGACATCGCGCGCATGCTCGGCGTCTCACCGCGCACGGTGGAACGAGACTGGATCAAGGCGCGTTTGTTTCTCGTTCGTGCGATGGATTCGGAAACGCGTGAAGCACAAACGCAAAGCCGAACGATTGGATAGCGCGCACGGTCTGAATAAAGTATCTTCGCGCTTTCCCAAACACCCGCGACGCGGCGGTGTCGGGATTTCAGGCACGCTGACGCGCCCCAATGTCACAAGGGATGTGCGGAGACCGACGACCGGTCTCGCAGCTTCACTCGGCCGACGACGTGCCGGAGCTGATGCGGCGCGCTATGCGTTCGCTCGTCCGCGCCGAGGAATTAGCCAGGGATCTCGCGCGCGTCTCCGACGTCGAGCGTGAGTCGTTACACGCCGGCTTCCTCGCTCTTGTTCGTCGATACGTTCTTCAGCTACGCGAAGAAGGCGAACAGCCGACGCGCGCGGCCGCTCGTCTACGCGACGAGCTCGACGATTCGCTCATGCCGTTCAGCGTGCGTCACCATTGCTCCGCGCTGATCGACGAAGCGGAGAAGAGCGTCAGGGAAGTTTTTACGTCGACGCTCACGCACTCTGGCGAAGGTCACTCCATCAGCGCTCCGGGACGATAGTCGTGACGTCCCCCGCCAGGACCGCGAACTCCGCGCGGCGGTTCTTCGCCCAGCAGCTCTCGTCGTGCTCCTGGCAAACCGGTCGCTCTTCGCCGTACGACACGGTCTCGACGCGTGCGGCGTCGATCCCGTGCTGCGTCAGATAGAGCTTCGCCGCCGCCGCTCGGCGCATCCCGAGGGCCAGGTTGTATTCGTCCGAACCGCGTTCGTCGGTGTTCCCTTCGATACGGATCCGAATCGGCCGGTTCGCGCCGAGGACTCCGGCCTTGCGATCAAGCACCGGCTTGTCGGCGGCGAGAATCTCGGAGGCGTCGAAGTCGAAGTGGATCGGCTGGGTGAGGGCGGCGCGAGCACCGGTGAGCTCCGCGGCCCGCGCCTCATTCGCGCGACGAATGCTGTCGGCTCGCGCAGCGGCGAGTCGTCGCGCGGCGTCGGCGCGGGCGATCGAGTCACGGACGGAATTCGCGCGGTTGATGCTGTCCTGGTTGACCCGGGCAACCGGTGTCGCGGCGGTGACGGGGGCGGGCTGCGAATGGTGGCAGGCGGCGACCGATACTATAGAAGACGCGGCAACTGCGAGCTTGGCGACGAACCGCATGGCTCCTCCTCGGAGGCGTAGGGGGAGAAAGGCAGACACGAACGCCCCCATATTATTGAATGGTCCCCCAAAAGTCCAAGGGAATTGGGGTCAGACTCCATTTTGCGGCATCGAAGCACGGAGCGGGTTCCAATAGCGCCGGAATGCGGCGCGGTGCGGACGACGAGTCAAGAGATCCGGCTCCGCGGTCATGCTCGCAGATCCGTGCCTCTGGTATGCTTTCTCGATCGAACGCGGCGCATGGAGCGCCGCAGGATAAGAGAAAGGAGATTGCCATGGCGTTGTTCATCGATGTCCACAATCACATTCCCGGCCTGACTGCCGACGCCGTCGCCGGAGCGCACCAGAAGGATCTCGAGACGCAGGAGAAGTACGGCGTGAAGTACCTCAAGTACTGGTACAACGCCGAGAGCGGACAGGTCTTCTGCCTCGTCGAGGCGCCGGACAAGGACGCGGCGGTTCGCGTTCACCAGGAAGGCCACGGTCTCGTCGCCGACGAGATCTTCGAAGTGGTCGAAGGCCACTAGTGTCCGGAATTCGTGGAGAGTTATGTAGAAAGCATTGCGGCTCTCACACGAACTCGGAGAAAACACCATGAAAACGACTTCGACCCTGCTTGTCTCGCTCGCGATCGGGCTCGCGGCTTGCGCCGACTCGCCCACCCCGACCGCGAGCCACGCGTCGCACGCCGGCGGCGTGATGCTGTCCGACCTGGCGCGCGCCGGCGACGCGCAGTCGCTCGCCGCGCTGAAGCAATTCACGGCGAAATTCCACGACGTCGACGTAGCGACGGGCGCCGGCTATGGACTTCTGAAGGCGCCACCGGCGACCGCACAGGACGGCTGTATCTCCGACCCGAACGCGGGCGGCATGGGCTATCACTACACCCGTGGCGACAACCTCGCCGACAACACGATCGACCTGCTCAACCCCGAATTCCTCGTCTACGCCCCGAAGAACGGTCCGCGGCAAGACGGCGTGGCCAGAACGCGCCTCGCAGCCGTCGAGTACTTCCTGCCGTTCACGCCAGTATGGCCCGGACCAACCGATCCGACGTTCACGCACGCGCCGTCGCTGCACGACTTCGCGTCGACGAGCGACCTGCCCGACCTCCCGTTCACGGCGACCGCGCGTTTCGGCGGCTGGATGTTCCACATCTGGTTGTGGGAGAACAATCCCGCGGGGATGTTCGAGAACTTCAATACCTCGGTAGTACTCTGTCAGTAGTCTCGTCATCCTGAGCGAGCACCGCGAGCGAAGGACCTACTGTCCAAGACTAGTAACTGGTCAAGGACGGTAGGTCCTTCGTCGCTTCGCTCCTCAGGATGACAGTTACAAACCGTCGAAAACTTCGTAGATGTGGTCGGCCACGAAGCCGTGCGCTTCACGATGTACTCGTTCGGCGGACTCCATGTCCGGCGCCTCGACGAGGCAGAACACTTTGCCGGTCTGGTCGTTGAACCAGTAGCTCAGGTACTGCACGCCGTATTGCCCCTGCGTTTCGAGATCCTTGGCGTGCGCGACCCTGATTCCGTCTTTCGTCAGCCCGGGGATGTAATTGTGAATGTCCATGTAAAGCGGCATGGATCGCTCCTCAGAAAGGCGACCCGGCGCAGAGCGCGACCGACGTGTTCCAGTTCGCGAACATTCCGCCGGAATTGTGCTCCCACAGCCAGATGTGAATCATCCAGCCGCCGAAGCGCGACGGTGCGAACGCGAAGTCGCCGAGAGCTTGCGTCGTCGGGAAGTCACGGAACGAGGGCGGGCGTTTGAACGTCGGATCGTCCGGCCCCGGCCACTTCGGGCTATACAAAATGAAGTAGTCAAACGCGGCCAACCGCGTCCTCGGTGTGCCGTCGACCTGCGGCCCATCTTTCGGCGCGTAGACGAGAAATTCCGGATCGAGCAGCTCGACCGCGTCGTCGCCGAGGTTGTTGAGCCGACCGTAGTGGTACCCCATTCCGCCCGCCTTCGCGTCGGAGATGCAGCCGTCCGGCGCCGTGAGCTGATTCGAGAAGAGGACGTACTCGGCGTTCGTCGCCACGTCGAGATCGTGAAACTTGGCCGTCAACTGTTTCAGCGAGGCGAGCGCCTGAGCGTCCGCCGAATGCTCGAGGTCCGAGAGGCTGACGCTACCGGGGTGTGACATGTGGCTCGTCGGAAGTGGCGAGTCGGTACTGCACGCGGCTAGAGCGGCGGTGAACAAGGTGATCACTGTCGGGATTCGTCTCATATCGTCTCCATACGGAATACTGTTGATGGGTGAGCTACATTCCGCACGATACCACAGACCGATCGTCCAGTTATCGTCCGGCTTCATCGATCCCTAGCCATGCAGAGCCGTCTGGTCCTGCTCGGACCTGTTGGCCTCACCGGCTCAACGGGACCGCTCCTTCGCAGGGCGTTGCAACAGCGACGCATCGCGTTGCTCGCACTCGTCGCCAACTCTCCCGACGCGACGATCAGCCGCGACCGGCTGCTCGGACTCCTCTGGCCCGATCGCGACGAGCGGACGGCGCGGCATCTGCTTGCCGACTCACTCTACGTGCTGCGCCAGGCGTTGGGCGAAGACGCCATCGTCGCCTCGGCCGAATCGGTCCGATTGTCAGGCCGGTTGCAGATCGACGTCACGGAATTCAACAAAGCGCTGGCGGAGAAACGCTGGAGTGACGCGCTCAACCTATATCGCGGTGATTTCCTCGACGGCTTTTACGTCCGGAACGCCGCGGATTTCGATCAGTGGGCACTCACCGAGCGCACCCGGCTCCGTGCGTTGGCAACGCGTGCGGCGTCGGCCTGGGCGCGCGAGCTCGAGAGGGCGGGCCGACTCGCTGAAGCCGCCATGGCCGCCGAGCGCGCGCTCGCGCTAACGCCGCTCGACGAAAGCTCGTTTCGCGACCTGGTGAAGCTGCTCATCGCGAGCGGCAACCGCGCACGCGCCGAGTCGACTGCGCGCGACTTCAGCCGTCGATTGCAAGACGAGCTGGGTGTTTCGCCGTCGGCCGAAACAACCCAGCTGTTGCGCGGCGTACGATCGCGTCCGCGAACCGTCGACGCGACAACGAACAGCATCATCGCTCAAGGGCGGTATCACTGGCACCAGCGCACGCGACCCGCGATCCAGCGCGCGATCACGTATTTCACGCGTGCGGTCGAGCGCGATCAGCACGCCGCCGATGCCTGGAGTGGTTTGGCGGACGCGTGGACCGTGCTGGGCGGCCGCGGTTATGCACCGGCGGACACAGCGGTCGCGCGGGCGTCCGAGTACGCGCGTCGCGCCCTCGCGATCGACGACACGCTTGCCGCGGCGCACATCTCGCTCGGCGGCATGAACATCGTCCAACGGCGCTGGCACGACGCTGCGTCGTCGCTTCGCCGAGCGATCGAGCTCGATCCGCAGAGCGCCGACGCGCATCACTGGCTCTCACTCGCCCTCCTCACAGGTTTCGGTGCGCGCGACGAGGCGGTCCGTGAGCAAGTGACCGCCGCGACGCTCAACCCGGTGTCACCAGTGCAAGTCAGCTCACTCGGCTGGCAGCGCTACTTGCGCGGCGAGTATGCTCTCGCGCGAGCGGTCATGGAACCGGCCGTGGACCTCAGCGCCGAGATCGAGGAAGCCCCCGCCGGCCTCGCTCGCGTCGCGGCCCGGCTGGGCGATGAGAAAACTGTGATGGCGACGATCGCCGCCGGCCTCACGCGCCGCGCCGGCGCGCGCGGCGATCTCCTCGCCGAGCAGGCGTCCGCGCTCGCGGTCCTCGGCGATGCCCGGCGTGGCCGTGAGCTCGCACTCGAGGCGTCGGCGTCTGGTGCGATGCCGTTCAACCTGGCGCTCGCCTGGGCCAGCCTCGGCGATATTACCGGGGCGATCGATGCGCTGGAGCGGGAATCCTTCCGCGTCTACTGGACGCCGCACGTCCTCTGGTGGGATCCACTGCTCGACGAGGTCCGCGGCCATTCGCGATTCGCCAAGGTCCGCGACCGGGTCGAACGCGCGTGGCTGCCTGAGTTCGTATAGCGTTCATGGCGCGGAAGGCTCGCGAACCGGGCTGCCCCCGACGGACATCGGGACGCCTCGGAGCGGTCAATGCAAAGCCTCGGAGGGGTCAATGCAAACTCATTCTCGGCAGTCTTGTCTGAACAGCCGACGGCCATTGTCGCGACAAACGGCGCGACATAGTTGCTTAAGATGCGGAATCTCATAAGCGTCTCATAGCAGGTCGGTCGATGTATCACATGAGCGACGCGAGCGCGTTCAAAGCGAGCGCCGGCGAGTGTTTGGCGGGTGCAACGCGCGCGCGTCGCCGTTCTTGCCCGGCACCCGGAGTTGCTGCAAGAGCGAATCACTCTGTTCCAGACCTGCGTGCGCGGCGCGACCGACGACCGGTGTCGCCGGCGCGGAGACGTGGGTGTTCGCGCAACCGGCCAGCGCGGCGAGGGACAGTGCCGCCGCGGAGCGGCGGATATGGAATGTCATAGCTGAGATCTCGAATGGATGGTGTTACGCGAGCCGCGGGTGTTCGGCGCCATCGAAGCGAGTGTGCATATGGCGATCACCGCGAGGGTGCCCGCGGCGATCCAAGCGAGCGTCCGCACGGCGTGTAAAGCGAGTGTCGCTACGGCGAGTGAATCGGGTATCATGGGCGTCTGTCTCGTGTTTCGTTGTGTTTACCGAACGTCGAACGACACTGTGGTCGGATGATTGAAGTCGCCGTGTTCGTCCGGACCGAACAGCGCGACGACCGACCACGAGTGAAAGCCTTCGGGGAGCGTCAACTCGAACGCGACGCGGTGTGACTCCCACGCGGTCGCGTTCTGCGGCGCGATGCGTTGCTGCTGCGACTGGACCGCCCAAGAGGGAGGGCTCGTCCAGTGACCTGTCAGCACATACCGGCGCGCGCCCAGCACCGCGTCCCACTCGAAACGGATTCGAGGCGCGACGCCGGGTTTGCGTCTGTCGAGGAGCTGCAGCGCGCGTAGCAGACGCGGGTTCGATGCGGCGGCGACGGGCGATGGGCGTTGGGCGATGGGCGTCGTGAGGTGCCAGTCGTGCGATGCCCCCGTCGCCATCACTCCAAGCAACGCCACCAAACCAATCGGCCGCGCCGCGACGCGCGTCGGGCTCAGAAGCACCATTGCCATTTTCCGGGCGGCAGACTGACGTCTTCCTTCGCGCCGGCCTCGTTATCGAGCACTCCGATAAGCGGAAGGGCCAGCGCGGCTAGAAAGAATCGACGGACCTGCATACCTACCTCCTGTACCAGTGGGGTTATCTGGTGGCAGGCGTGAGTCGTTCTTGTTGCCGCACGCACTGCCGACTAGAATCGGGGGCGATAATCGGCGACCCCCTTCAACGCCGGTTCAGCGAGCGCTCAAACGCCTTTCAACGCCGGTTCAACGCGGCTCCATCGGGGACTCAACCCCTTGCGGCTCAGAGCTTTCGGCGGGTTGTGGATCGACAATCTCGGAGCCGATTCCGACGCTGGACCGCGGCCACGGCCTCTCGCGTTGCTCGCGATCCTGGCCATCGCGGGGGAAAAGGGAGCGAGCCGCGACGGTGTGCTTGGCGTCCTGTGGCCTGAGGCCGAAGAGGAGCGCGCCCGTCAGTCGCTCTCCCAGGCGATCTACAGTCTCAAGCGCGATCTGGGCATCGACGTCGCTGCGTCAGGCGCCCGCCTCAAGCTCGACGAACAGCAGCTCTCGAGCGACGTCGCCGATTTCAAGGCAGCCGTCGCCACCAAGAACTGGCCGGCGGCAGCGGCGCTCTACACCGGTCCATTCCTCGACGGTTTCTACCTCGCCGACGCGCCGGAATTCGAGCGCTGGACCGAGTCGGAGCGCGCGTCGCTGGCCACCGAAGGCATTCGCGCAATAGAGATCGCCGCCAAGGCAAGCGCCGACGCCGGCCGCCGCGAAGAAGCGGCCGAGCTCTGGCATCGCCTCACGAAAGTCGATCCCGCCAACTCGCGGGCCGCCACTTCCTATATAGAAGCGTTAGCAGCGCTCGGCGATCGAAGCGCGGCGTTGGCGCATGCCAAGGCACACGTCGATTACCTGCGCCGCGAGCTCGAGGAAGAGCCGAGCCGGTCGTTTCAGCAGGCGGTGGAGAGGATTCGGGAGTACGAGACGCGCGAACACGCGGCGGTGGGAGTTAAAAAGCCGGCGATGGGCGATGAACCGTCGGCGATGGGCGGCGGACGGTCAGCGATGGGCGCGCAACCCGAGGTCCAACTCGAGCCGAAGCCTGAGCTACAAGCCGTCACTCATCGCCCATCGCCCATCGCCCACCGCCGGTCGTTCATCGCCATCGTCGCCATTGCCGCACTCGCGATTATCGGTTGGCGAACGGCGGCAGGGCATTCGCTTGCGTGTTTCGTGTCGCGTGGCTCGTGTTCCGTGTCTCCGGTTTTGGCGGTTGGTCGCATTCGCGATCTCGTCGCACCCGAGTCGGTGTCGGTGAGCTCCGTGTTGAGTGAGATGTTGGCGACGAGCCTCGGCCGATTGACCGATCTGCAGGTCGTCGCCAACTCGAGGATGCTCGAGCTCACGCCGCGCGGTGCCGACACGTCGCGTGCCGCGCTGACCGACGCAGCGCGGCGCGCCGGTGCAACCGAGATCATTGAAGGAGAGCTGATTCCGCTGCCGGACCGACAGCTCCGACTCGAGGTTCGGCGCGTGGACATGGCGCGCGGACTGGTGAGGCGCGGCTATCGAATCTCGGGGGCCGACCGCGTCGCACTTTTCGATAGTCTCACCGCGCTGGTCGCCGCAGACTTCCGAGTCCAGGCGCCAAATAGTTCGCTCGCCGAAGTCACGACGCGTTCGCCGATCGCCTATCGGTTCTACGATGAGGGCCTGCGCGCGTACTATCTCGCCGACCTCGCGGCGGCGCGTCGCCTGTTTCTGTCGGCGGTGCGCGAAGACTCGAATTTCGCCATGGCGGCGTTTTACGCATGGCGGATCTCGAAGGGGACCGACGGTTATAACGAGGCGCAGCTCGCCTCGCGCGCGGTCGCACTCGCGTCGCATTCGTCGCCCCGCGACCGGCTCCTCATCCTGACCCACATCGGCGCGGCGCATGCCGATGTGCGGGCCATCGCGGCGGCCGAGACGCTCAGCACCAACTATGGCCGCGACCCCGAGGCGTTGATCGCGGCGTCGGAGGTCACGCGAGATCCTGGCCGCGCCGTGGAGTTCCTCAACCGCGCAATCGCGCTGGACTCGGTCGCCGGGTCCGGGAGCACCGCCTGTCACCTGTGCGATGCCCTCAGCCATTTGACGGGCATCTACGCCTGGGCCGATTCCGTCGACGGCGTGGAGCGCACCCTTAAACGGTGGCATCGTCTGCGCCCGAACGACGCCGTACCATGGATGACGGAATCCGATTGGCTCATCGGACTCGGGAAACGAGACGAGGGAGAAGCAGCGATTCGTCGCTTCGAGGCGCTCGGTGGTTCGCAGGGAAGCGTGACCATGGATGCTCTCGTTCGAAATCTCCGCCTCGATGACCTCGCCGCGGTCGACGCCGCATGCGCGAGCGGCCTCCCCACGGCGGACGGTGGGGTTCTGCAGCTATATCGTTGGTTCTGCTCGCTCGCGCTGCGCATGGAAGGCCGCTATCGCGAGGCGTTCGCGCTGGTTCGCGAGGGGAAGATCCCGAAGTCGAACGTCGCGCGGCGCGCTTTGGTGGGTGAACGAGATCCATATCTCGAGGGGGCTCTCGAGATGGAAGCCGGCCGGCCACTCGTCGCCGCGGACCTGTTTGCGGGCATCAGACCTCCAGGTGGGGCGGCGGGGGGGAGCGGCGACACCCGCGATGCCGCGCGCGCGGCAGCAGACAGCGTGAACGCACCGGAGGGACTCCGCGCGCGATCGCTCACATGGGCACTAACACTCTCGGCAACCGCGGCGGTAGCCGGCGGCGACACACTCCGCGCGAGACGGCTCGTCGACAGCATCGAAAATGTGGGGAAGCGGAGCCCATTCCCGCGCGACCCGCTGCTCCACCACTTCGTGCGCGGCCTGTTGCACTCGAGGGCGCACCAGGACGAGGCGGCGTTCCGGGAGTTCAAAGCGGCCATCCACTCGCCGACGTTCGGGTATACGCGGATCAACTACGAGCTTGGGGAGACGGCGCTCGCTTTGAAACGCCCGAAGGAAGCGATTCCGCTGTTGCAGGGTGCGTTACGGGGAGGGATCGAGGGCTCCGGTTTTTACGTCACGCGCACGGAGCTGCATGAGATGTTGGCGCGGCTGTTCGACGCCAATCAGCAGCGGGATAGCGCGGCGGCGCACTACGCCGTCGTCGAACGAGTGTGGCGCGGGGCCGATCCGTTTCTCAGAGCGCGGTACGAGGCGGCGAGGCAACGCATCGCTCGGTAACGTCACAGCAGCCGAGACCCTTACCGCAAGGCTACAAAGGATCACGGCTGGGATTTTTCGGCGTCGCCCAATCGCGCGAGCTTGCGTCGGACCTCGGCGACCTTCGGTTGCAGCTCGGGGTCCGCGTTCTTCCAGAGGTTGACGAACTTCGTGTAGTACGACGCGGCCTTCTGCTTGTCGCCCTTGGCTTCGTACAGCTCGCCGAGCCGCTTGTACGCGCCGGCGAGATTCGCCGCGTCGGCGCGGAGTTGATAACGGAACCAAAATGGCGTGGAGAGAAAGCGCTCGAACGTTGTAATCGCGGAATCCGGCATGTCGGCAAGATCGAACGCGCGGCCCAGACTCGCGTAGTAACACGGGGCGCAGGCGTCGACTGGACCATCGGGGAGTTGGTCGGCAAGGCGAACTTCATTCACGGCGTCGCGGGGGCGATGTTCCGCGATCGCGATCTCGGCGAGTGCGCCGTGACGCGCCGGCTCGAACGAGCGGCGCACGGCGGTGTCTCGAATATCGCCGTCGAACTGCGTGATGACGGCGCGGGCCTTGTCGGGCCGGCCGGCGAGCGCGTAGACGCCGGCAATCCGAAAATCGCCCCGTGTGTCGACGTCGAGAGTCCTCAGCGGTGTCGCCGCCAGCGCCGAGTCGAGGCGGCGCACCGCGCGCTCGGGCTGCGCACGGAACCAGGCGTCAGCCCAGGCAGCGTCCACGGCATCGCTCAACGGCGACGTCGCCGCGCCTCGCGCGCGATTGGCGGCCGCTCCCTCGCGGCGCAATCGTTCCGCTTCGGCGAGCCGACCCTCTGTCCACGCGAATGTGCCGAGCGTGTTGAGAGAATTCGCTTTCGTCTGCGGGTTCGGCGAGGACGCCGCATTCGTCCGCAGCGTTGTGACGAACGAATCACGCAAACCACGCGCATACAGAATGGGTAGCTCGCCACCCACGATGTTGGGGCTACCGGCGAATTTGTGATGTATCTCCTCGTTGAGCTTCTCGGCTTCATCCAGGCGTCCCTGTGACACGAGATTCCGCATCAAGTTGCCTTGTGAAAGCGGCGCATTCGACTGAATCGCGATGCTTCTGCGGTACAGCGACTCCGCGTGCGCGAACTGTCGCCGTGAGTCGTATCGCAGGCCGGCGTTGTTCGGGATTGTGTAATCGTCCGGGTAGCGCGGCATGTACTCGTCCATCGCGGCGATTTCGCGTGCACGGTCGCGCGCGGGTCCGCCGAAATAGTTGGCCGTTGCGAGCAGCCGCTCCCTCTCGGACAACCGGTCTCGATAACGATAGGCCCGCGCGGACGCGGAGTCGATTTTCGCGCGCGGGTAATTCAGATTACCGTACCCGATTGCCAAGCTCCGATAGGCCATCGCGAAGGTCGTATCGAGTGCCACCGCCTCCTCGAGCAGCTTGACGCCTTTGGCGAAGTTACCCTCGATGTTGTTGGCGCGCCGCCCCTCGGCGTAGCGACGCAGCGCGTCGAGCGACGCGGTGGTTACCTGTTCGAACGGCGGGTCAGAGTGCACTTGCTTGAGCGACTCGCCCATCTTGCCGCGCAGCGATCGTACGAGCTTGTCGAGCGTCGGAAGGAGATCGTTGGCGCTGGCGGCTGTTCCGTGAAAGCTTGCCAGCTCGGCCTGCGAGTCGACCGTCACGAGACGAACCGAGACGATGAACCCGGCGCCGAGCGGCGTGACGTCACCGTCGACGACGGCTTTGGCGCCTTCGCGTTGGCCTACCTCGCGAGCGAGCGCGAGATCGACCTGAGTCGTCGGCGGCCGCTGCATACGTCGCAGCGCCGCGGCGATGGTGACCGGACTCAGAATGGAGACCATGCCCGACTGTCCGAGCTGCGTGCGCACCGCTTCGCTCACCACCGTGCCGAGTGAGGAATCGGCGCCCTTCACGCGGAAGTCCGAGACTATCAACACGTCGCGGTTCGACAACCGCCCCGCGGCGAGCAGCGATCCCGCGGGACCGATGCCGAGCGTACGCAGAAGCATGAACACACCGATCAACGCGATGAAGCCGCCGACCGCGTAGACGCCGCCCATCGTCGTGCGTCGCCACGAGAGATGCGGACTGGCCTTCATCGCCATCGTCGCCATCGTCCCGTTCGGGACGAGCGACGGTGTACCGCCCGGCGTGAACGTCGGCGACGTCGTCAGCGCGCGCCGCGCGACGTGCTGCGTGTAGGCCGTGAACAGGATCATCGGCAGGCCGAGCGCCATGACGATCAGCGCGCCCGGGAACACCCAATCGGGCAGCCCGATGCCGACGATCGCCGCTTTCGCGATCACGGCGACGACGACGAACGCCAACGCGTAGAGCGCGAGCGCCTTCTTGAACATTCCGGACCCGCCGATCAGGATCGCCGGCATCGCGGCACGTCCGGCGTCGCTCGTCGTCGCCGCTTCGAGCGCCTCCAACACTTCGGTCGCCGACTGGGGCCGCGCTTGCGCCTCTTTCTCGAGGCAGCGCATGACGACGGCGGCCAATGCCGGCGGCACTTCTGGTCGCAGCTCGTCGAGGGCTTGCGGCTTCTCGCTCATGTGCGCCGCCAACATGCGCTGCGGCGTACGTCCGGCGAACGGCGGTTGGCCGGAGAGGAGCTCGTAGGCCATGCAGCCGAACGAGTACAGATCGGCGCGATGATCCACGGTCGGATCGCCCGCGGCCTGCTCGGGCGAGATGTAGGCCGGTGTCCCGATCGACGTGCCGAGCTGCGTGAGCGTCGCACCTTCGGCCGGGGCGCGCGCTGCCGAGATCGCCTTGGCGATTCCAAAATCTGTCACCACCGCGGCTCCGCCCGACAGCAACACGTTGTCGGGCTTGATGTCGCGATGGACGATCCCGCGCTCGTGCGCGTACGCCAGCGCGCGGGCGACGTCGCGCAGCACGCTCACCGCTTGCGCAACGCCCATCGTGCCCGACGTTCGCAGGCGCGCGCGCAAGCTCTCGCCCTCGACGAACGGCATCGTGTAGAATGGCATGCCGGCCGATTCGCCGGCGCTGAGCACGGGGACGATGTTCGCCTGCTGCAGCGACGCGGCGAGCCTGATCTCGCGCTCGAACCGCTCGGCGCTGATGCCCTGCGAGAGCTCGGGCGAGAGGAGCTTGACGACGACTTTGCGACCGAGGCGCGTCTCGTCGGCCAAGAAGACGCGCGACATGCCGCCGCCGCCGAGCTCCTGCTCGAGGGTATAGGCGGAGCCGAGCGTCGCTTGCAGTTGCGCGCGCAGATCCATCAGCGAAGGCGGGGGGCGAAGGGGCCGAAAACAGTGCCGGGCGGGAATTCGACCGCGCTCGAAGCTACGCTCTGGCGTCAGAAGCGTCCAGCGCCTGGCGTCCCGGGCGAGCCGAACATTGATTCTCGGCTGTCGCCCATTCCGCCGATACCGTCCATCGCCGACCAATGACAACCTTCCCACGACTCCGCGACATTCCGGCTCGCGAGCTATTCGGCTCCGCCATCCGCGGCCACTACGCTCACGCCGATTGCATGACGATGGGCGAAGTACTTCTCGACGCGAACACGGTCGTGCCGATGCACGAGCATCCGCACGAGCAGCTGACTTTCGTGATCGAGGGGCGATTCGAGTTCACCGTCGGCGACGAATCGACGGTCCTCGAGCCCGGAACGGCCGCACTGATTCCCGCGAACGTGGTGCACGGCGGGCGAACGATCACTGCGTGCCGAGTGATCGACGTCTTCTCCCCGACGCGCGACGACTATCGGTAGTGTATTCCGTGCGCTCGCGGACGCCTCCTCGCGCGGGCCCGCCCGCTCGCCTGCCACGGGACTGGAAGTGCGATGATCTCGGTTGCGGTCACGTGGTGGCGCGCGCGCGTCGCGCGAGTAGCATCGTCACTGTGCGCTCAGACCAGGATGTGATCGATGAGCTCAAGCGCGAGGCGGGCGCTCTACTCGCGCGATACGTGTGCACGTGGAATGGCGACGACATCGCTTCGGTGCTCGGCACCGGCCGCTCGCGCGTAGCAGATCTGCGCCACAGTCGTCTCTCACGCTTCTCACCCGAGATGCTGGTGCGACTTCTGGTGCGCGCCGGCTATGACGTGGAACTGCACACCGAGGCGCGCGGATTAATCGCGCGCGGAACGCAGGGTCGCCCGTAAGAGCGTGAACGCCAACACCAGACCAATGCCTTTCATCACCGTCAACGACACCGAGTTGTATTACGAGTTGAGCGGCGACGGAAACATTCCGCTCGCGCTCGTTCACGGTTCGTGGGGCGATCACACGAATTGGAAACCCGTCGTGGGCGAGCTGGCGCGTTCGTTTCGCGTGCTGACGTATGACCGCAGCCTCGCCGTGCACGAGCCGCCGCTCTTCGGACTACTCGTGGAAGATCCAGCGTCCGCCATGGTGGTGCGTGCCATCGAAGAGCGGATGACGAACGTCCTTCAACTGCTCCGCGCGGGAAACTTCCGGAACGCTGCGCGTCACTTCGTCGACACCGTCGCCCTTGGGCCGGGTGCGTGGGACAAGTTGCCACCGACCAGACAGGCGACTTTCGTCAACAACGCGCCGACGTTTCTCGACGAGCTGCAGGATCCCGACATCGCGATCGTCGATCTCGAAGCGCTCGGCCGCTTCGATCGGCCGACGCTGCTCACGCGCGGCGAGCGAAGTCCTGCATTCTTTCCGGCCGTCGTGGGAAAGATCGCCGCGGCGATGCCGGGGGCCGAGGAAGTCGTTTTTGCCGGAGCGGCTCATACGCCGCATGTCTCGCATCCCGCGGAGTTTATCGAGACGATCAGTGAATTCGTCCGGCGCCATGAATCGCGGCTTCGAGAGCGGGTTGGGCTCTGAGCATTTCTGCTATTGGAGTCTGACCCCATTCGGCTCGTGGAACGATTACTGCCGGCCACTCGCCACGATGTAGCCAGAGAAGTGCGGGATGTCCCAAATGACCGTCCTGCCGCCGTCGCTGAGCTGCGTCGACTCGAATTCGTCGACGATGCCCCAGCCCGTGATCAGGTTGAACTTCGCGGTATCCGAGAAGTAGGCGCCGGTCAGGCTGGGAAAGTACCCGTTCGGCAGCTTCTGTGAACCCCAGTTGGTGTGGTCAAGACGCTGTGTCGCTTTGAGCGGTTTCCTGAATACGATGCCGTGCGGCTGGAAATCGTAGGCGATCGTGCTCCCCGCGTACGCCGTAACGGTGAAGGTGATAGCGTTCCCGTCGAACGCGCCGCTCGGAACCTCGAGCTCGAAGTCGGCTTCGGGGACCGAGATCTTTCCACCATTGCTCGAGATCACCTTGGTGTATGTCACCGCGCTGCGTAACGGGAGCAGGCGCTGAAGTGCCTGAACGCAGGTGGAAGCAGCGCTCGTGATCGTCGATTTGCCGGATCCGCTCGAGCCGTCGTTTTGGCGCGCGTCGGCGGAGGTGGAGCGAACCGACGGGGCGGTAGTCGTCGCATCGCCGCAGGCGATCGCGAAGGCGGCGGCGGCCAGCACCGCGAGCCGAGTCGTCTTTCGGGAACGCCAAATGGCGACGCAGAAGTTCGATATGGCACGCATGGGACCTACCCCGACAGGGAGGAGATGGTTGCTGTGTAAAGCAGTCCGCGTGCCCGGAATGCAAGAGTTTGATTTATAATTGTTTAAGCATTGGCGGGTCGATAATGTCGAGGCGGGAGGTAAAAATCTTGGCTCAAATTTCTTTTCACGTATGAAAATTCCTTTCAGTCGGGGCGCCAGCGCCTCCGTTGAGTCGGCCGGGGTCGTACAACCGAATGGAGTGCCAAGTGAAGACTTGCCGTCAGTAGGCACGGCTCCCAGCGTAAAACGCCACCAAGCCGTCGCGCGGCAGTTTCAACGAATCAATGGCACGATCCGGCCCTCGCCGACACTGACACCCACGCTCACCGTCGGCTTGAGAAAGAACCGGTCGATCGCGTTACGCGGATGTGCGTGGCTGTACGACACGACCTTTTGCCCCGAGAAAATGCCGAGGAAGGCGCCGAGCGCGATGTCACTCGCCCAGTGTTCGTCGAGATACATTCGTGCCGCGGGACTCGCCGATGCGGCGAGATAGAGCAGCGGGCTCACGATGCGGCGATGGCGCGTGTCGCGCAGACGCATCTCTTCGCTCAGCGCCGTTGCGGCGGCGAAGCTCGCCATGGCGTGCATCGACGGAAAGGAGCGGTAGTTGAAGCTCCGAAATCCCTTGAACCAATGGAACTCGTACGGATCGGAGTCGCGGGTGTCGCCGCTGTCGGTCACCACATACGGTCGGGCGCGTCCGCCAATGCCGCGAATGATCTGAATGAACGCGGCGCCCGCCGCGACGGATTCAGTCGTGTGGAGCGCCACGTCAGCGGAGCCGGGGCTGTGCCCGAGTCGCGACAACGCCCACACGCCCGACCCGGACAGCATGAGCAGCGTCTCGGTGACGGCGCTCGTTCGCTTTGCCGAGGAGTTGAGCCTGCGATTCGCGTGGAGCGACGACTCGGCGAACACCCGCGCGACTCGCACGTCGAACAATGATAGGAGTCCCGCGCCGACCGAAGCGCCGCCGAGGATCGCGAGATCGCGATGGCTGAAGACGGGCCCGGCGTGGTGCGACTCCTGCGCGAACGCCGTGCCCGGCCACGCGACGCCGATCGCGAGTAGCAGCGCGGCGACGCGAGCGCGCCGTCGAAAGGTCATGATTCGTCGGGTGCCGGCCAAAGACGATAGAACGAGACGGCAACGGCGAGAATGGCCAGACCGGCGCACCAGCCGGCGAGGACGTCGGTGGACCAATGCACGTCCAGATAGAGCCGACTCAGGCCGACACACAACGGCGGTACGATCGCGATCGCCATCGCGGCGGGCGCCGCGAGAAACCGCTCGCGCCAGAGGAAGTAAGCCAACGTGAAGCACACCGCGGCTGACGTCGTCGCGTGGGCCGAGGGGAAAGAGCTCGCCGCTTCGTGAAAGCCCGCGGCACCCGGGGGACGGACGCGCGGAAAAAATCGTCGCGTTCCGGCGTACGCGGCGAGGGCGAGCAACGGGGCGATGATCACGGCGAGCGCCGCAGGTCGCCGCGCCCGGGCCATGAGGAAAATCGTCGCGAACACGGCGATCCATCGCATGACGCCAACGCCGCCGACCTGGCTGACGATCGCCGCGATCTCCAGGCCCGCCGGCGTCTGGCGCGCGACGATCCAGCTCCGGAGGGCGGTGTCGAATGCGGTGGCGCCGGGCAACATGACATCGAATCTAGCATTTCCTGAGGGATCCTCGCGCGGGCTCCTTCGCGCGGGCTCGCGTGCGGGCATGTCGGGTTCGCGCGGCTTTTCGCGGATGAAGAGGGAAAGAGCCTCGGACCGCGGGGAAGGGGGGGATCCGGGCCACGCGCGAACCATTTCTGGAGGTACCGTGTTCCGTCTATTTCAAAACGCGAGCTTGGTCGCGGTTGCCGTCGCGTCCGTGGCGTGCTCCGACTCGCTGCTGCCGCCGCAGGCTCCGACGGCCCATCCTTCTCCGTCGCAAGCCCACGCTGACCTTACCGCCTCTTCAACGGCGTACGAGCTCGTCGGATGGGGTGGAACGGTGCCGGCGCCTCCCGCCGGAAGCGATTACACCAAGGTCGTCGCGGGGAGCGACGTCGCGATCGCATTTCACTCGGACGGCCGGCTCGCCGCGTGGGGCAGTGATTTTTGGGGACAAGTCAGCGGCGCGCCGACTGGCGGCGGCTACACCGATGCGGCGGTCGGATTCGCGTTCGCGGTCGCGATCCGAAGCGATGGCAGCCTGCAGTTCTGGGGGACCGGTGGATTTGGAACGGAGACGCCTCCGGCGGGCAACAACTTCATCGCCGTTGCGGCGGGTCAGTCGCATGGGGTCGCGCTCCGCTCCGACGGGACGCTCGCCTCATGGGGCGCGGACATTAGCGGGCAGGTAAGCGGAACTCCGACGGGCAACGGCTTCGTCGCCGTCGCCGCCGATCGAAACTGGAGCATGGCGCTTCGCTCGAACGGATCGATCGTCGCGTGGGGCGCGGACGACGGCCATCAGGTGAGCGGAGCGCCGACCACGGGGACCTACACGGCCATCGCCGCCGGATGGAACCACGGCGTAGCGATTCGCACGGATGGGAGTCTCGCGTCGTGGGGCGACGATGGCGCGGGCGAGGTGAGCGGGACTCCCACCGGCACCGGCTTCACGTCGGTTGCGGCGGGTCTGTTGTTCAGCATCGCGGTGCGCGCCAATGGAACTCTGGTCGCGTGGGGTTCGAACAGTACCGTGGTCACGAACGTGCCGACCGGCCCCGGTTTCGCCCGCGTGGCGGCGGGCGACGAAAACGGCGTAACGCTACGGAATCCCGTAGCGCCGCTGGTTGCAACGTTGACTGGCGATCTCCAGGCACTCCAACTGGCCAGTGGAACAGCGAACAGCCTCAACGCCAAGCTCAATGCCGTGCTCGTGGCACTTCAGGCGGGCGATACCGCCGGCGCGTGCATCTCGCTCCGATCGTTCATTAACGAAGTCGCGGCGCAGCGAGGGAAGAAAATCTCGGCCGCTGATGCCGACAACTTGATCGCCGAAGCCACGGCGATCATGACGCAACTCGGGTGCTGATGGGCGGCGGCTCGGCGGTCCTTGCATCATTCCACGGCGCGCGAGAGCATTTGTCCTATGATTACGCGCCTTCAGGTACGCCGAGCCGACGCCCGCTTTCTCTCACTCATCGCGCTCGCCGGCGCCGCGCCGCTCCACTCGGCGCCGGCTCAGACCAACACACGCACGCTCGTCGCGCTATTCGCGCATCCCGATGACGAAGTGGCGGCCGCTCCGATCCTCGCGCGATACGCGCGGGAGGGAGTGCACGTCTATGAGATTTATGTCACCGGTGGTGAGGCGGGCGCCGGTCAGGGGCAAACGTTCCAACGTCCGGAGACGCTCAAGGCCGGCGCGAACCTCGCCCGAATTCGCGCCGACGAGGCGCGCTGCTCGGCGACCGCGTTGGGCGTCAATCCGCCGATCATCCTCGACTTTCCCGATGGAAAGCTCGGTGACTACATCGGGGACCGCACGCTGAACTTTCGCCTGGTCGATCGCATCGCACAGGAGATTGCGCGACTCAAGCCCGACGTCGTCGTCACGTGGGGCCCCGATGGCGGATACGGTCATCCCGATCACCGCATGGTGAGCAACATCGCGACACAGCTCGCGCGTGCCGGGGCGCCCGGCATGCCCGAGCGCCTCTTCTATATGTCTCTCCCGGCCGAAATGATTCGTGCCGCGAACCCGCAGCGCGGCGAGCCGCCGCTGACGATCCCGCAGGCCAAGTACTTCACGGTACGCGTTCCGTTCACGCCGCCGGATCTCGACGCGGCGGGGAAGGCGATGTCCTGTCATCGCTCGCAGTTCCCAGCGGATGTGGTCGCGCGCATGCTGCCGGAGGCGCCGCGCATCTTCAACGGCATCGTCGCGCTGATTCCGGCGTTCGCGACGAGTGGGGGCGTGGACCTCTTTCGTTAGGCTAGCCGGGGCGTCGCGCGCGAGATCTTCTTGCAGCGCGAAAACGTCGGTCATCTTGCGGTCGAAGCTCTCTGACCAAAGACTCAATCCGGTGGACGCACGGGTGAGCTGCGCCGAGATGCGAAGCTGGTCGCCGGAGCGTCGGACGGTGCCCTCGACGATTGCGTCGACGCCGAGCTCGCGCCCGATGTCGCGCGGTGTGACACCCGTTTTGCCGCGAAAAGCATACGACGACGTGCGCGACGCGACCGAGAGCGACGGTACTTTGCCGAGCGCCGTCGCGAGCTCGTCACGCATTCCGTCGGCGAAGTAGAGCGTGGAGGTGTCGCCGCCGACGTTCTCGAAAGGGAGGACGGCAACCGAGTGAATCGCGGATGATTTTCCGCCACCCCGACGCGAATCGTCGCCGCCACCGCGACGCGACGAACATACCGAGCGTGAGAGGCGCCGTCTATCGGCTGCTCGGCGACTCGGCGACTCGGCGACTCGGCGACTCGGCCTCGCGTTTGACGATTCCGCACGACAGGTTTCGTCCAACCGCGTTGAACCTTCCGATGAAGAATTATCGACCAGTTCGATCTCGCCTTCGGGATCGACGAGAACACGGCGCTCGTCGTCGACGGCTGTACGGTGTGGAATCCGGGCCTGTCCGACGTGGTGGTCATGGACGAACGACCCGCTTTTTACACCTTCTCGATCGGTTCGCGCGGACGCCGCAGACCGATGTGGTGATTCCAGTCGATGGTGGACAGCTAGCAATACACAAAGCCGCCGGTTTTCGGGCGGTGGCGAGGAGCGGCACCGGCGTGCAGGGCGCGCCGGCAGGCCTCGCGATGACGGGCCTGTCGATCGACCTTCGCCGAGCGCCGTGACGCGGGAACGTCCCGTTCAAAGTCGCGTGAACAAAGCACTACGGAGCCTCGCGCTTCCGCCTTCAAAAGCCGATATTCGTGCCCATCGGCGTGGTAGTGCGACGTCGCTCTCCTCAGCCCCCAGCGTCCCATGGAACAGCAGGACCAACCGCTCGAGCTCGCGGGCGTCCTCACCGACCGCTATCGCATCGAACGACAGCTCGGCGCCGGCGGAATGGCGACCGTCTACCTCGCCCACGACCTCAAGCTCGATCGCGAAGTCGCGCTCAAGGTCCTCCGGCCGGAACTCGGCGCGGTTCTCGGCAGCGAGCGGTTCCTCGCCGAGGTCAAGATCACGGCGCGGCTCGACCATCCGCACATTCTCACGCTGATCGACTCGGGGAGTGCGGGCGGGCTCCTCTACTACGTACTGCCGTACGTTCGCGGCGAGTCGCTGCGCGATTTGCTCAACCGCGAGTCCCAGCTCGGCGTCGATCAAGCGTTGGCGATCGCGAAACAGGTCGGAAGCGCGCTCGATTACGCGCACCGCAAGGGCGTCGTGCACCGCGACATCAAACCGGAAAACATTCTGCTGCAGGAAGGCGAGGCGATGCTTGCCGATTTCGGCATCGCGCTGGCAGTGCAAGAGTCGGGGGGAAATCGACTGACGGAGACAGGGCTCTCCCTCGGGACGCCGCACTACATGAGCCCCGAGCAAGCGACGGGCTCACGCTCGCTCGACGCACGCAGCGATCTGTATTCGCTCGCTTCTGTTTTGTACGAGATGCTCGTCGGTGAGCCGCCGATGACGGGCAAGACGGTGCAGGCCGTTATCGCCAAACTGCTCACCGAGCCAGCGATGCACGTGCGCACGGTGCGCAACACGGTCCCCGAGCATGTCGACGCGGCGATCGCAAAAGCACTGTCCAAAGTGCCGGCCGACCGCTTCACGAACGTGTCGGACTTCCTGCGCGCGCTCGATGCGCCCGCGGCAGCATCGCACGCGGCGACACAAGCCCGGCCGGCTGCCGCCAGTCCAAGTGCGTCGCGCAGACCGCTCATCATCGGCGTTGCCGCGGTCGTCGTCATTGCCGCAGCCGTCGGCGTGCTCGCCGCGATGGGGAAATTCAAGCACGTCGACACGTCGGCGAATCTGCGCGAGCGGACGCAGCTCACCTTCAGCGGCAACGCCGCCGTCCCCGCGCTGTCGTCCGACGGCAAGCAACTCGCCTACTACACCAAGACCTGCAGCGGCGCCGACTGTCGCTATGCGCTCGACATGCAGGACGTCGGTAGCACGACGACACGCCACATCTTCGAGGGCGCGACGGCTGCGTATGGATTGGAGTGGAGTCCGGACCGTCGTAACCTGCTGATGAACGGCACGATCAACGGACGATTCGGCACGTATCTCATCTCGGCACTCGGCGGCGCGCCGCGGTTCGTCACGCCCGGCGTTGCGACCTTCTTCGCCGGCGGCGACTCACTCATCATCGGTCCGAGTGATCCATCAGACTCGGCGTTCGTGGTGCGCTTCGCGGGACTCGACGGCGCGGTGCGCGACAGCGTTCGCGTGCCGGGCCCCGGCACCCAGTTGGCGTCGCTCGTATCGATACCCGGTACGTCGCGATTCGTCTCGATGGTGATTCAGCCGCCGCGCGGCCTCTGGCGGATCCACGAGCGAAACGGCACCGTGACCGACAAACTGCTCAACTCGTGCACCTGCGGCGCCGCCGCATCGCACGATGCGCTCTGGATGACGCGCGCCGGTCCGACCGCCGCCGAAGCGGTGGTGCGCGTCGCCGTCGACCCCGCGTCGGGAAAGTTTGCCGCGCATCAGGACACGATCTACAGCGGCCGGTTTACGAACATCGCCGTCACCGCAGACGGTGGAACGATGGCTGTCGACGACGGCAGCTTCTCGTACTCGGTAGTCGCCGCCGACGTTCCGAGTCTTCTCGCCGGAAAGATTGGCGACCCGATCTTGAATGCATCGAACCGCGTGATGGGAACGATATCGCCGGACGGAAACAGAGTTCTCATCCAGCGCAGCGTTCCGGGCGCGGATGGCCGCGACGAGATGCGCCTCGCGGTCGCACCGTTCGGTGGCGGCGCCGAGACGGCGATCGGCGCGACCGGCAGCGTGCGCAACGCCGCGTGGGCCGATTCGACAACTCTAACGGTGTATTCCTTGACGCCCGGCGGTTCGCGCATGACGGCGACGGACGCGCGGACGGGCGTCGCCGGAGCGGCCGTCGATCGTCGGGACTCGATCATCGTCAGCAGCGCGCAGTTGTCTGATGGCTCCGTGTGGATTCCGAAGACGCGCGACCGCGTGATCGTCGAGCGTGGCGGCAAGCGCCAAGAGCTGAAGATGCCCCCGTGGTTCGCGGCCCTGAATCAGGTAGACGTGTCGACCGACGGCTCGCGCTTGGCGATTACCGGATGGAACAAGGGCTCGAACGACACGCTCGGACTCTATGTCGCCCCGGCTGCCGGTGGTGCGTTCCAACCGTGGGCGCAGTCATTTGCCGAGCAGGGGCAGATGATGTGGCTCAACGACGGGTCGATCGCGTTCACCGTCTGGAGCGGCACGGACGCGGCGACGATCGACAAGGTCTCCGGTCCGGGAGCGCGCACAACGGTCGGCACGATTCCGCACGTCGCCAACTCGCTGACGTTGTCGCGCGATCTCAAGCGCGCCACGCTCGGCTGGCGCGAGCATCACGGCGACGCGTGGATGTACCGCGTGGTGCGGCCATAGCTCGCGGACCGACGACGCTACTGCTCAGCGCCCAGCGCCCAGGTAATACCCGAGCATGAGCGAGACCGATTGGTTTTTGACGTCGGCCCCCGTCGATCCCGTCGTGAGTCGCGTGAGACCGCGGACAACGCGCAGATCGAGGTTGATGCCGCCGAAACCAGGAACGATGAAGTCGAGCCCTCCGCCACCGACGACCCCGCGGTCGGCCTTCGCCATCGCGGTCTTGAACGAGCCGAACGTCTCGCTGCAATCGCTCGCGGCGCTCTCCGTCCCGTTGGTGTCCGACGAAATCGAGCAGTTGACGTTCCACGCATACGCTGGTCCCCCGGTCACGTAGCCGTGGAGCTTTTGCGTGAGCGGGAACCGCACCTTGGCAAGAAGCGGCACCTCGATGTAATCGAGACCAAACTCGACCGTCGTCGGCGTGGTGCCCGACGGAGGCGGCGTTAGTGTGCTGGGACCCAGCTTCGTCCCCTTTTGGGCGTAGTAGACCTCGGGCACGATCGAAACGGGCCCGATGTGGATGAGCGGCATCGTCCCGCCTCCATTCAGGCCCTTCTGGGACTCCGCGTCGGCAGCTCCGCTGCCCACGAATTTCGAGAGGTTCATTCCGCCGCGAATTCCGAACTGGCCGGCCGCCGGTGTGGCAGCCGCGGCGAGTGTGGCGATTGCCACGACGAGGTGCGAGTCGCGAATGATGCGGAATGTCATTGTGTCTCCAGGGCGAGCCAACGGCAGCGAATCTCGACGACGTCGTCATCGCCATTATCCACCCGTCGTGGTGGAGATGCAAGTCGACTCGGCGACTCGGCGACTCGGCGGCTCGGCGGCTCGGCGGCTGTGTGGCGAAGCGCTCGCTTTCGGTCCGCGGCGCGCGACGAAAGCGTTGAGACGCACGAGAACGATGTCGGCGCGCCGACGTGGCATTCACACGGACGGCTAGGGGTATGAACGAGTCGTTCAGCGGTGCGTGAACGATTCGTTCAATCTCGACCGGCTGGGCGAACGCATCTGTCGACGCGAACGGGGTTTACGCGGACGAGCAGAAGGCCGCGCGGAATGTTATGCTCTCTCCCTGACATGACATCCCGCATCCTCATCGTCGACGACGACGCCGATATCCGGGCCTCGCTCGGCGAAGCGCTAACCGAACATGGGGCCGAGATTGCCGTCGCGGACGACGGGCTCACGGCGCTGCCGCTGCTCGAACGCTTCGACCCGGACCTTGTACTCTGCGACGTTCGCATGCCCGAGATCGGCGGTTTATCACTGCTCGAGACAATCCGGCAGCGACGCCCATCGATCGACGTTGTTCTCATGACCGCGTTCGACGACATGGAGACGGTTGCCTCGGCGATGCGCGGCGGGGCGGTGGATTTCCTCGTCAAGCCGATCGGATTGAAGCAACTGCTCGTCGTGACCGACCGCGTCTTCGAGGATCGTGAGCTTCGACGTCGCGCATCGCGTGACTCGCGTGCGGCCGTGCGGCCCCGCAATCCACTCGTCGGGCGCGACCCGCGAATGATCGAGATCTACAAGCTCGTGGGACAGGCGGCGGCGACCAACGCGACAGTTCTCCTTCGCGGCGAAAGCGGGACCGGCAAGGAGCTCGTGGCGCGCGCCATTCACGCGCATTCGTCCAACGCTGCCGAGCCCTTCGTCGCGGTGAATTGCGCGGCATTACCGGCCTCTCTTCTCGAGAGCGAGTTGTTTGGCCATGTCCGCGGGGCGTTCACCGGCGCCCACGAGGCGCGGCGCGGACGGTTCGCGTTGGCGGGGAAGGGGACGATCCTCCTCGACGAGATTGGCGATACATCGCTCGACTTTCAGACCAAACTTCTCCGCGTCATCCAGGACCGCGAGTTCCAACCCGTCGGAAGCGAGCGACTCGAGCGGACCGACGCGCGCGTCATTGCCGCGACACATCAGGATCTCGAGGCGATGATGCACGCGCGACGGTTCCGCGAAGACCTCTACTACCGCCTTCGCGTCATCGAGATCGTGATTCCGCCACTGCGGGATCGCGCCAGCGATCTGCCGCTGCTCGCCGAGCACATGGTGGCGCGCGCCGCCGAATCGCTCGGCGTGGCGGCGCCCGTGCTGTCGCCGGCGGCGATGAATCGGCTCGTCGAGTACCGATGGCCGGGGAACGTTCGCGAGCTCGAGAACTGCATCAAGCGCGCGGTCGTCGTTGCGTCGGGGAGCGTGATTCGCCCCGAGCATCTGACACTTTCCGCACCGGGTGGTGACGACCGCGCGAAGCTGTCGTCGCTCGACGAGGTGGAGCGCGAGCAGGTCGTGCGCGTCCTCGCCGCTACCGAGAATCACAAAGGCCGCACCGCGGAGATTCTCGGCGTCTCCCGCCCGCGGCTGCGGCGGTTAATCGAGAAGTACGGACTCGAATGAGCCGGACTCGCGGGGTCAGTCTGCGGACGCAAATCCTCCTGATCTTTCTAGGCGCCGCGATCCTTCCGCTCGGGATTGTCGGGCTTTGGCTGACCTCGAGTGCCGTGCGGTCGGGGGAAAATCTGCTGCGCAGCCACCTCTCCGAGTCCGCCGACCGGTTCGCCGCGGCCGCGGCAAGCCGATGGGCGTATCGGCAGGCCGACCTCGCGCTGATCTCGGGCAATGACGCCGCGGTGCGCGCGGTGACGAGCAACGCGCCCAGTGATGTGGATCGCCACTACCTCGAAACGCTCGCCGCCGATGTCGCGCGCGCGATTCCCGTCCTGGAGCTGCGCGATCTCGACGGGCGGGTTCGCTGGTCGAGCACGCCACAATCCCGCGCCGCCGCGGCGCGAGCCGCCGGCCAAGACGTCGAGAACCTTTCATCGCGTCCAGATCCGCCAATCGCCCTTCGTGTGGAGATGCCCATCGTCGACCCGTCGGGCACGAGGGTCGGTACAGCGACCACCGACGTGGCGGTTGCTGCGTTCGTTCCGCCCGACTCGGCGCGACCGCTCGTACCTGGGGCGCGGCTCGCCGTGCGTAACCGGATCTCGGGGAACGTGGTTGTCCCGCTCGACAACGAAATGCCTTTCCCCGCCCGTGACCGTCTGGAGCTGCGCGGTGAAACATGGCTGGCGATCCATCGCGAGTTGAGCGCACCGCGGATCGACTTTGCGATCGCCGCGCCGCTCACTTCGTATGTCGCGTCATTCCAACGAGCGGCGACACTGGGCGTCACGGCGCTGCTCCTGGTGGCCGGGCTCGCGGTGCTGCTCACGATCGTTCTGGCGACGCGCGCGACGCGTCCGCTGGAGCAGCTTGCGCTGGCGTCGGACGCGGTGACGAGTGGTGACCTGAACCAGCGCGTCGGCGTCGCAGGTCCGGCTGAGGTGCGCCGAGTTGGCGTGGCGTTCAACCTCATGACGGACAATCTGCGTGCTACGCTCGACGCGCTCGCGCGGCGGAGCGCGATGGCCGCCGTCGGTGAGTTCGCGACATCGCTATCACACGACGTGCGCAATGCGCTGACGTCGATTCACGTGGATCTCGACCGGCTCTCGATGCGCGATCTGCGAGATCCAACGGCCGAAGCCCTCGTCACGCGCGCCCTGAACAGCGTGTCGCGTCTCGAGACCACGGTCACGGGAGCGTTGCGAGCCGCGCGGCGCGGACAGAGTCAGAGCACTGATATGGATCTGCGCGCGCCACTTCGCGCCGCGGCGGACATCGTGAGCGGAGCAGTGACTGCGGTTCCGGCGCACCTCGACGTACAACTGCCGACGGACCCCCTGCCCGTTCGCGGTGACGCCGCGGCGCTTCAGCAGCTCTTCGCCAACCTGTTGTTCAACGCGGCGCAGGCAATGAGTCCTGGCGGCGAGGCGCGGTTGATCGCCGAGGCGATCGACGGCGCCGTGAACGTCGTCGTGGCGGACGACGGCATCGGCATCAGCGCCGCCAACCTCGCGAAGCTCGAGACCTCATTCTTTTCGACGAAGTCAAACGGCACGGGAATCGGACTGCCCATCGCGCGTCAGATCGTCGCCGCGCATGGCGGGACAATGGTGATCGAAAGCGTAGAAGGGCGTGGGACGACGGTGCGCGTCCGGTTGCCGGCGGGAACGAAGCGTTCAACTTATGTGAACGAATCGCTTCCGGAAACGACGGCAGTGTGATGGCCGCGGGGGAGTGTAACTAGTGGCGCGACAGGCGCTTGTCGTATCGCGCGGGACGTGGCGCGAGAGTTGTCTTGGAGCTGCCTGTCCCCATCCCCAACCAGGCACCCCATGAGAAAACTCGTATTGCCGATCACACTGCTCGCCCTTGCCGCGGCGACGTTCACGGAACCGAAACCGAAAGCCACGCTGCTATTCACGTTGAAGGGTCACGAGACGCGCGACCCCGCGGTCTCGCGCGACGGGCGTCGCGTCTACTACCTGCAAGATTCGACCGACTTGTACATGTTCGACCGCACAACCGGCCGGTCGACGCACGTGCTCGGCAACATGCTCGGGGCCGGTGCCAATGTCGCCGTCTCGCCGGCGAATGATCGGCTGGCGTTCAGTCGTTATGCTGAGGACGGACACGCGGCGCAACTCTGGACGGTGACGCTCGAACCGGCGACGGGTCTGCCAAACGGAGCGCCGCGGCGTGTGAGCATCCTCAGGGCGAGCGCCCCGGTTTTCTCCCCGGACGGGCGTTCGATCGCTTTCGCGACGCCAACCAGCGCGGGAGCTCAGAGCATCGCGGTCGTTCCAGTCAACGGCGGACCGGAACGAATTGTCGCCGAGACGCGTGGCGAGATCTGGCCTCTGCAGTGGGTGAAGACCGACACGCTCTACTTCGGCCTCTCCTTTGGCTCGAAGGCGGACTTCGCGAAGAACGGCATGTATCGTGTCGCCGTTTCCGGAGGGACTCCGCAATTCATCGCGCGGACGGCTGACTGGGGTCAATGGCCCGGCAGCACGCCGGATGGTCGTTTTATTGTCAGCTATGACTCGACCTGGGATTCGGTGCTCGTATTGAACGCTTCGGGCAAGCGTCTCCATGCGTACAAGCCAAGCGATCGAGAAGTGACGGCCGACGTTTGGTTCGGCAACGCGCGAGCGATTGGATGGAAAGGGCACTGGATCAGTGCCGTTCGCGCGATCGATCTTGCCACAGGCAAAGAGCGCGTTCTCAGCGACACCTCGGCGCACCTCGAACCTTCCTGGTCGCCGGACGGACGACAGGTCGCCTTCATTCAGGTCGCGCCCACCGCCCTGGTGATCATGAACGTGGACGGGAGTGGGCGACGGAAAGCCGCGGCCGCACGGATCCCGATGCCGAACACGCCGCTGCTTTGGTCGCCCGACGGTCGCTCGATCTTCTATCGAAACAATCTGACCGACGGCGGGATCGATATCGTAGATGTCGCGACGTTGCGAACGCGGCAAATTGCCCGCATGGCGACGGCAGAACCGCTGCCGCGCTGGCGAGCCGACTCGAAGGCGATCCTGTACGGCGTGGTCAACGGTCCGGAGAACTCGGACTCGCTCAAGAAGATCGAGATTCGCGAAGCGTCGCTCGACGGCGCCGACCGCTTGCTCCACTCGATCCAGGCTCGCTGCATTGGCGGCGCTCATTGCGGGAAAATCGTCGACGACAGTTTGCTCGCGACCTGGTCTGGCGCGACGGGCGATTACGCCATGACGAATTTTCGTACGCGCGCCGCGCCGCGCATCGTTTACCAGCGCGATGCGACGCAGCAGCAGCCGGTCCCGACGTTCTCGAACAACGGGCGTTGGATGGTGGTACGTCGCCAATCAAAGACCGATCGCCGCTGGTCGATCGAGGTGATGCATCCGGATGGTTTGGCCCGCCACTCGGCACAACTCGCTTTCGGCCCGGCGCCGGGTCTCATGAACGCGTGGGTGAGTGACGACGGATCGCAGGTCGTGATCGTCTCGCACGACTGTCCGGCGAGCAACGAGCTTCGCTGCAGCAGCGATGAAAACGCGATCTATCGTGTGGACATCGCATCGGGCAAAAGCACCCCAGTTGCCGTCGTACCACGGGTTCAGCGTCCGGTTGCCGGCCCCTGGGTTTCGCCCGATTCACGGACACTGGTCTACACGCGCGACATCGAGGCGCGTGTCGAGTTCTACGAGGTCGATTACTCCGAAGTATTCAAGGGCCGCTGATTGGGTGGTTAGCGACGAGCTTCAGCGTCGCCGAGCGCCCTGAACTGGCGGTGCGCCGACTTCGGCGTAGAATCCGGGCCATGACCGCCAGAGAGTGCAGTGGATCTCCGTAGCCAGCTGACCGAGACGCTCGGCGCCGCGTACACACTGGAGCGCGAGCTCGGGGGCGGCGGGATGTCGCGCGTGTTCGTGGCGCACGAGACGCGGTTCAAGCGGCGCGTCGTCGTGAAAGTCCTCTCGCCGGAGCTCGCCCAGGGGCTGAATGCCCAGCGCTTCGAGCGGGAGATCGAGCTGGCCGCGTCGCTGCAACAGGCGAACATCGTCCCGCTCCTCAACGCCGGTGAGAGCGGCGGACTGCCGTTCTATACAATGCCGTTCGTCGAGGGCGAGAGCCTTCGGGCGCGGCTCGAGCGCGGCCCGGTCGCGATCGCCGAAGCGACGAGTGTGCTGCGCGACGTCGCGCGTGCGCTGGCCTACGCGCACGAGCGCGGCGTCGTGCATCGCGACATCAAGCCGGACAACGTGCTGCTATCCGGCGGCGCCGCGGTCGTCACCGACTTCGGGATCGCGAAAGCGCTCGCGGCGGCGCGCGGTGAGGCCGCCGCGACGAATGGTGGTGCGGCTCCGCTGACGGCGCTCACCGTCGTCGGCACATCGATCGGCACGCCCGCGTACATGGCGCCCGAGCAGGCATCTGGTGATCCAAACGTCGATCACCGCGCCGATCTCTACTCGTTCGGCTGTTTGGCGTACGAGCTCCTCGCCGGTCGCCCGCCGTTCACGGCGACGAGCACACAGCGTCTCATCGTCGCCCACCTCACCGAGACGCCACCGTCGCTCGCCGGGCTTCGTCCAGACGCGCCGCCGGCACTCGTCGCGTTGGTGGCGGGCTGTCTCGAGAAAGAACCCGACGCGCGACCGCAGACCGCCGGCGAGATCGTCGGGCTGCTCGACGCCGCGAGCAGCCAGCCGAGTTTTTCTTCCGCGCAGAGCCACTTCGCCGGCCGGCGAACGCTCGGCAAGGCGCTCGCGATCTACGCCGCGACGTTTGTGCTCGTTGCGCTCGCGGCATGGTTCGCGATCGGCGCTATCGGCCTGCCCGATTGGGTCTTCCCCGGCGCGCTCATCGTGATGGCGCTCGGACTTCCAGCGATTCTGTTCGCGGGCTACGCGCAGCGCGCTGCGCAGCACACGCCGACGAATACGATGGCGACGCTCGCCGTGAAGGCCAGTCCGCACATCACCTGGCGCCGGGTCGCGCTCGGCGGCGCGTACGCCATCGGCGCGTTCGCGTTGGGCGTCGGCGCGTTCATGGGTCTTCGCGCGGCGGGTATCGGACCGGCCGGTTCGTTGCTCGCGCGCGGCAGCATCAAGACGCGCGAGCCGCTCCTCGTTGCCGATTTCACATCGCGCGGCGACTCGAGCCTCGGGAACGTCATGACCGAAGCCGTGCGCGCGGACCTCGGTCAGTCCAAAGTCGTTTCACTCGTCGCGCCCGCCGCGGTCGCGGCGGCGCTTCAGCGCATGCAACGGCCCGCCAGTGCTCGCTTCGAGCTCACGCTCGCCCGCGAGATGGCCCAGCGCGACGGCATCAAGGGCATCGTGGACGGCGACATCACGCCGCTCGGGACCGGCTACGCGTTGTCACTGCGGCTCGTCTCCGCCGATTCGGGGAACGTGCTCACGTCCTTCCGGACGAGCGTCGACAAGCCGTCGGACCTGATCGACGCGATCAACTCACTGTCGCGCAAGCTGCGCGGCAAGATCGGCGAATCGCTCAAGTCGGTGAACGGCTCGCCCGCGCTCGCCCAGGTGACGACGTCGTCGCTCGACGCGCTGCGCAAGTTCACCGAGGGATCGCTCGCCAATCGACGCTCCGATTACAGCCGGGCAGTCGTTCTGTTTCGGGAAGCCGTGGCCATCGATAGCACCTTTACGGCCGCCTGGATCGGGCTCGCCGCCGCCGCGGCGAACGGCAATGGTTTCTCGCAGTCCGAGATCGATCACGCCCTGTCCATGTCGTACCGGTTTCGCGGACGCCTGGATCCAACGGCGCGGTTGCTGACCGAAGCACGGTACTTCAACGGCGGCCCCGGTCGCGATCGGTCGCGGGCGCTGCAACTCTACCAGCGCATCTTCGCCACCGACTCCTCACCCCCCCTGGCGAACACGATTGCCCTGATCTATGTGGGAATCGGAGAGTTCGCCCGCGCCGAGTCGCTTTACACCTGGGCGATTCAGCGTGATTCCAACTTTACGCTCGCGCACGGCAACATCGTCGGCCCGCAATTCGACGGCGGCAAGTTCGCTGCCGCCGAATCGAGCGTCGCACTCGCCCGCCGCCGGCACCCGGGCTATTTGACCGGCGTTCTGCTCGCCGCGGTGCTGAGGTATCACAAGGGAGACTTGGCCGTTTATCGTCGAGCGCTCGACAGTCTCCGCACCGCCAAGGCGCCGCGGCTCCGCATCACGGGCGGCTATTATCTCGCTGACCTCGACCTGATCAACGGCAGGCTCCGCGACGCCGAACGTGTGTTGGCGGAGACACGAACCATCGACGCGCAGAATGGCCGCGAGGTTCCGCCCATCGTCGATTCGATCGCGCTGGCGCGGAACGACGCCTGGTTCCTCGAGCAACGCGATCGCGCGACGAAGCGGCTCGACGCCGCGCTGGCCGCGCATCCGCTCAAGACACTGCCGGTCGTCGACCGGCCGTACTTCGCGCTGGCCTCGGCGTATGCGCTCGCCGGTCATCCCGACCGGGCCCGTGCGGTTCTGCGCGAGTTCGAGTCCGAGGCCGACACGACGCTCCGCCGGGGGCGCACGCCGGACACGGAGGTGGCGCTGGCCGATATCGCGCTGGCCGAGAACAAGCCCAAGGACGCGCTCGCACATCTGGCGCGGGCCGGCGGCGAATCGATGGATCGCGACCGTCTCGGGAAGGAGCACGAGTCGGACTACGCCCGCGCCGGTTTCGCGTACGACATGGAACAGAACGCCGACTCGGCGATCGCGTCGTTCACGAAATTCCTGAGCACCCCGGCGCTGCATCGCATCATCGGCCCGAACGATCCGCTCTATCTCGCGGCGACGTACAAGCGATTGGGCGAGCTGTACGAGGCCAAGGGCGACGCGAAGAACGCGGCGACGTACTACACGAAGTTCGTCGATCTGTGGAAGAATGCCGATCCAGAGCTGCAGCCGAAGGTCGCCGAGGTGAAGAAGCGCCTCGCGCGGTTGGACACGGAGCGGCGATGAGTCCGACCGCTCGAAGCCGGCTGGTTTGACCAAATGCTTGCATCGAACCGGCGGCGTCCTTACCTTCAGTAAGGATCAAGAGAGAAGGTAAGGATGCCGGATTCTACGTTGACGAGCAAAGGGCAAATCACTATTCCCAAAGCGGTGCGCGAGGCGCTGCACCTCGAGGTCGGAGACAAGATCTATTTCGAGATCGGCGACGACGGATCGGTCCGGCTCGTGCCGCGAAATGCGCCGGCTGAGTCGCTCTTTGGCCTCTTGAAATCCAAGTCCCAGCGAAAGCGGCCGATCTCGATCGAGGAAATGAACCCGGCGAGTGCCGACGACCGGTGATCGCGCTCGACACGAACGTTCTCGTCCGGCTCCTCCTCCACGACGACCCGCGGCAGGCGAAGGCCGCCGAGCGCGTGTTCATCAACGCGCGACGCGACCAGACGCCGCTGTGGCTTTCGGATATCGTATTGTGCGAGCTCGTGTGGGTCCTGACGCGACGCGCAGGCCTGGCGCGCGCCGAGATCGCTCGCGCGGTCGACCAGCTCTTGCGCACGGAGTTGATCGTGGTGAACGACCCACGTGCGGTGGATCGCGCGCTGACTGCCTATCGCGACGGGCGTGGCGATTTCGCGGACTACCTCATTCGTGAGCAGGCCGTGGCCGCGGGGGCGACGGGCGTGGTCACATTCGATCGCGTCCTCAAGGGCGAATCGGGCTTTCAGTTACTTGGTTCGTGAAACGCCGCGACACCATCCTCATTGTTGCGTGTGGAGTCAAGTCGTCCGACCGGTCAATCCGCCAGCAGCGCCTCGAGCTCCTCTCGCCCGATCTTCGCCAATACGCCATTATCCGCGGCGAGAATCGCGTCGGCTAGCGCACGCTTCGACGCCTGGAGCGCGAGGATCTTTTCTTCGATCGTGGCCCTGGCGACCAGCCGTGTAGCGATCACGCGGCGCGTTTGGCCGATGCGGTGCGTCCGGTCGATCGCCTGCGCTTCGACCGCCGGATTCCACCA